>Ga0209085_1000262_pt1 | contig 39759 bp, 39 predicted proteins | sample C_131016_EF_Meta_FD_187310 | JGI IMG/M metagenome (GOLD analysis project Ga0209085, IMG submission 187310) | Freshwater microbial communities from Lake Croche, Canada to study carbon cycling - C_131016_EF_MetaG (SPAdes) (version 2) | ecosystem: Environmental > Aquatic > Freshwater > Lake...
CCTTCAGCTGTAACAACATCTGCCCAAGTCAGCTGGGCAACTTCCCCCACGCGAAGTCCGGCTAAGTGGGTCATCATCAGCATGGCTCTGTTGCGGACTGGGTGAGCGCGGGTGGCGATTGAGTCGGTCACACGGCGTAGCTCCGCAGCTGTGAGTGTTTTTGCTTGTTTCATTTCTGTGCTCCTAAAGTAATAAATACAGAGCTACAGTTTGTTTTCTTTGGTTCGGTTTGGGCAACCTGAGTCCGTCCAAGCTGTCGGGTCAATGATTTCAACGACTTACGCGGTAACTACAGAAAATGCGGATTACCTTTGGTTTTGACACATGTTCCTGTGGATAACCAGTGGCTCTTTTACAACGACCTATTAAATAGCTCTATTTGGTATTTATTGATATCTTGTGGCTCACTCTTCAAATAGCGCCTGTTTTTGATATCGAGCTGTTTTACGCTCCATGTGGATTAATTAAACTAAATTAGAATGTACTGATGAATCGCCTTCGTAGCTCAATTCAAATCGCCCGCTTAATATTGGTTTGGTTTGCTTTGTCCGTAGGTATTGCCATAGCCTCCCCCCTAGTCAAGCCGGAATCAACAATGTTGGTTTGTACTGGCTCTGGCATGATGAAACTGGTTGTTATTGGGGACGACTCAGGTAAGCCGAGCACCCCAAAACTTGACTGCCCTTTGTGCGCCACCATTAGTGCTCCTCCGCCAGCGTTAAACACAGCGCTGTCACAACCCTCACCTCTCTCGCATGCGTTGTTGCCCACTGTGGCAGCGCACATCGCGTCTCTCACGGCTCCGCCACTGCCTTCGCGCGGACCGCCTACTTTCCACCTTTGATCTTTAAGCGGGCATAGCGCGATTAGCGCTTTGCCTAGTTCTTGTTGGCAACTCGCTTTAGAAGGCGTACGCCTAGATTATTTGTTGGTGTATTTTTGTGAAAAATTCAAAATTTAATTTGCGCTTTCTTTGTGTTTTACTTGCTTGGCATGAAATAAGCGTTGCTCAAGAAAAGTCACAGAGTAAAGATCTTGGAGTGGTCGTGATTACATCTGGGCAACCATCTTCGATGCCAACCCAGATCCCAACAACAATGGAAAGCGTGACTGCGAAGGAAATCCTTGAAACTATCAACGCAACAGACAGTGAAGATGCGCTTAAATACTTACCCAGTTTGTCAGTTAGAAAACGATTTGCTGGTGATTACAACCATGCAGTGATTGCAAGCCGCGCATCAGGCTCAAATAACGCAGCAAGAAGTGCGGTGTATGCAGACGGTATGCCTCTATCAAATTTTGTAGGTAACGATAAGTTCTACGCGCCTAGATGGGGCATGGTGACCCCTGAAGAAATCGAACGCGTCGATGTCATGTACGGACCTTTTTCTGCTGCTTATTCAGGCAACTCTGTCGGTGCTGTCGTTGATTTCGTAACGCGAATGCCTAAGAAATTTGAGGCACACATGAAACTAGGTGCATCTAGTCAAGAGTTCAGCAATTACGGTACTAATGAGAATTATGGAAGTTCAAATGCAAGCGTGACACTTGGTAGTAAAGAGGGTGACTGGTCTTACTGGTTTCACCTTAATAGGCAAGATGTAAACACTCAACCTATGGGATTTGTCACTGGTGCTACATCATCCACTGCTGGTACAGCAGTTACTGGTGCAGTTCCTGCGACTGACATTTATGGTGTTGCGAACGCAATTCTCGGTACTACATCCCAGTACCACACAGTCCAAGACCATGCCAAAGTTAAAGTCGCTTACGACCTTTCCTCAACCATGCGAGCAACCTATACCCTGGGATATTGGCAAAACAAAAGTGATGGTAATCCGCAAAGTTATTTGACTAATTCTTCTACTGGTGCGCCTCTCTACTACGCTACGACTGTTGCACAAGATGGAAAAAATTATGCACTTTCGAGCAGTTCATTTTCTGCGTCGCGTGAAGAATTAACGCATGCCATGCATGGCTTCTCATTGAAGACCAACACGCAAGAAGTATTTGACTGGGAAATTCTTGCAAGTATTTACGACTTTCGGACAGACTTAAACAGAGCTTCTGCTAACAATACTGCGACATTGCTTTACGGTGGTACGACAGCGGGTACTTTGACAGATTACGGTGGAACAGGATTCAATAACTTGGCTCTCAAAGGAACTTGGAGGCCAACGGGCATTAAAGGTGAGCACATCGTAGATTTTGGATATCAGCAAGACAACTACAAACTTAGTATTTTGAAAAATACAACAGGGACTAGCACATGGGAAACGGCCGCTGCTGGAACATTAACAAACAAATCTGAAGGTAAATCGCAGTTACAAAGCCTGTATACACAAGATGCATGGAAGTTCGCACCCCTGTGGAAAGTTGTAATGGGTTTACGAGCTGAGCAGTGGAGTACATCAGGTGGATTGGCATATACAAATACATCTGGCACCTCAAACTACTCAGACAGAAGTGAGCTTTACTTCTCGCCAAAACTGGCTATCTCGCATTTACTAACAGATACTTGGATGCTGAAGGCATCTACAGGTCGGGCAGTTCGTATGCCAACCGTTCATGAAATGTATGGCTCGACTTCTGCTGGAGCAAGCACTACATACGCAAACGATCCCAATTTAAGGCCTGAAAAGTCTCAAACTACTGAATTAACTGCAGAAAAAGATTTGGGACATGGGATATTGAGAACAACTGCATTTTTTGAAAATACTCGCGATGCTATTTCTAGTCAGACAACACTTGTAAGTGGCGTTGCAAGTACATTTATACAAAACATTCGGCGCATTGAAAGTACAGGATTGGAAATTGCTTATTCCGGTCAGAATTTTCTCAAGAGAGGTCTGGATTTTTCTAGCAGCGTAACTTATGTAGATTCACGCATCAAAGAGAATGATGGATATGTCTCTGTAGCAGGTGACACCATAGACAAATATCAGATTCGCGTTCCGATGTGGCGTGCAAATGCCTTGGCTAATTACCATTGGAATGAAAAACTCAATACTTCTCTTGGAGCGCGATATGCCAGCTCACAATATGGCCGTAATGACAACTCAGATATCAACGGGTTTGCTTATACCGGTAATTCTAAGTTTTATGTGGTTGATGCTCGTTTGCTCTACAAGGTGGACAAGCAGTGGTCTGTTGCGACTGGCATCGATAACTTAAATAACTATAAGTATTGGAATTACCACCAATACCCAATGCGTACATACCACGCTGAACTGCGTTGGGATCTTTAATTAATCCACATAACTGGGCAACCGAATTTTTTTAATGGTGCCCGAAAACGTCATCGAACCGTTACGCCCGCAATTAAGTAGGCGGCCTATTTTAAGTCCGCAGTGCCTACTAACCCAAGTGTTTATTCGCTATAAGAACGAAAGTTCCTTGTTCTAAGTTATAAATTTGTTGCGAGCTTGGGCTTTAAATTGACACAATTGGAAAATACTCAATTTGGTTTATTTTTGAAGTTACTTACAAGCAAATTCTGTGTTTTTATGAGCATATCGCCCAGATGAATAACTTTTTTAAGAGCAGATAACAATTTTTCTGGGGAGGTCATATATTCATGAACAAGACTATTTCTAAGTCCTCGGAGTTCTATCCATTGGTCCGCTGAATCAATCCAACCCAATTTTTCTGCCCTGAATAAATTGTCTAATTGAGAACCAACTGATTCCAAATTGAGTTTCAAAATAGCAGGCAAAAGTTTGTCTCCAACGGTGTCTTGAAGGCGACTGAATCTAGCAACAAAAGCGTCTAACATCTCACTGTGCTCAGGGTTCTGGTCAAGAACTTCAATCCATTTAGTATCAATATTTGAATTGATAACTCGAATTTTAGATTGTTGAAAATAGAAGACTTCTTTCTCTGTTATTTCTAGAAGTCTTTCGATAATGAAGGTATTGTTGTCAGGAGATGTCATAAAACAATACCAGTTTTAAGTGCCTGAGTATGGATGGGTTGAACATGCGTTAAGTCATCCATTAAAAGAACATCTACTTTCCTACCGCCAAGTCGTATATAAAGACGAGCGGCAAGCGTACTCTCAAGTTCAAATCGATTGGTAAGAGTATGATGAGTCTCTATGAGAAGATCAATGTCACCGCCTTTTTGAGTATCGTCCACACGACTACCAAATAAACGAATGACCACATCCGACCCCAACTGATCAGTGACTTCTTTCTTTATAAGTTCTTGTACTTTTGGATCGAGTCGCACAATGATACCTTTACGCGATTAATCGACGATGAGAGGCTCAGGACTGATAGGAGTTTTAGCTAATGAGAAAAAAGCGTACTCATTAATTGGTGCCCGAAACCGGAATCGAACCGGTACGCCCGCTATTAACGAAGCGGCGGATTTTAAGTCCGCTGTGTCTACCAATTTCACCACTCGGGCCCCATTTTATTATATCTTAGTAATTATCGTTTTATATTCCGTTGCTAGGATACCGTGAACAAGAACTGCTTATCCCGCAATCAGAGCTAACGCACAGGCTTTTGTTGTGTCCGCATCAAGATCGTTGGCGCCTGGTAACTTTCCCCATCCACCTTTTTCAATGAAGGTTCCTCGAGCCCATTCATCAGACTTTTTTAATTCAACCATGTTTTCTTTGAATTTAGAGTCTTTTTTAAACATATCTATACAAACTGGGGTCATGGCAACTTGTAATGCAGCCGCAACTTTTTGATTTGCATATTCATCTGTCTTACCTTGGGTCTTCCAACCACCCCACCCAAAACCAAATACTGTAATCATCGCAGCACCTGCAACGGCACCCCAAATTGTATTTTCTGTATATGCAGGAAATTTAATCAAAATTTTCTTTCAAAAACGGATCAGACCTTCCGCTGTAGGTCATCTAATGTACGACCAAATCCTCTTTTCATGTGAATTTTTCACTTTATATTAATAACCCATGGCTGAGCCTGTATTCCGTCTTGGGTCATTCGCTCCAAATTTCACATGGTTTTTGGGATTGATTTCGCTTAACCTGGACCCTCCAACCATGATCGCTGCCAAATGATTGGCCAAGCGAGAAGGCTTGATGACATAGCCCCAGTCTTTTAATTTATTTTGCGTATCGACTGGTATTGCGTATTCCTCTGCAAGCACTATATCTGGCATCCATTGATGGTGAAACCTTGGTGCATCAATAGCTTCTTGTATGTTCATATCGTAGTCAATGGTGTTGATCAATACTTGAAGGACCGCCGTGATGATTCGACTCCCGCCTGGTGTTCCCAAAACCATCACCACGTCCTTGTCTTTCATCACGATGGTCGGACTCATTGACGACAAGGGTCGTTTAGAAGCTTGTATCTGATTTACCTGACCTTGCAACAATTGGTAATGATTTGCCTCACCAAGTTTGACTGTAAAGTCATCCATTTCATTGTTTAGCAAAATACCAGTGCCTTTGGCCATCACTCTTGCGCCAAACCAATCATTCAATGTGTAGGTCATAGAAGCAGCATTGCCAAACTGATCCACAATTGAAAAATGCGTCGTATTTTCACCTTCTTTGACAAAGCTAGCCGGGTTCAATTCCTTTGAAGGGGTTGCAGCCTCTGGCTTGATACTTGATCGTAACTCTTCAATATGTGAAGAGCTAAGGATATGCTCGATTGGATTGTCATGAAACCCAGGATCTCCTAGCAATGTATTTCTATCCACATAAGCTCTTCTGATAGCTTCAATTTGAAAGTGTAATGATTGAGCGGAGTGGTAGCCCCATTGTTTCAAAGGATAAGGCTCGAGAATTTTTAAAATTTCGCAAATAACTACCCCACCTGAACTCGGAGGAGGAGCAGAAAGTATTCGATACCCCCGGTAATCACACTCAATGGGATTGAACTCTCTTGTTTGATAGTCAGATAAATCTTTCTGCGTAATGAGTCCTCCACCAGACAAGCTCGATTTTGATATCAGTTGAGCTGTTTGTCCCTTGTAAAAATCATAATCCCCCTGTTGCTGAATTCTTTTGAGCGTACTTGCCAATTGCTTTTGCACCAAGCGCTCTCCGACTTGAAAGGTTCTTCCGTCTTTTAAAAAAATCTTGGCTGCTTCTGGGTCTTTTTTAAAGTCCTCTTTTGCAACCTCGAGCATATCAACATCTCCAGACTCTAGTACAAAGCCTTTTTTTGCTAAAGTAATTGCAGGCTCAAGCAAGGCCTGGCGTGTCATGGTCCCATATTTCTTTCGTGCATACTCTAAACCTGATACTGTTCCTGGAACACCAACAGCCAAGTGCCCCCTGGTACTGAGGTTCTTGATCACCTGCCCCTCTTCGTTGAGATACATATTGGCTGTGGCCCCCAAAGGGGCGGCTTCCCTAAAATCCAAAAACGTCTCCAAGCCGTTGCTTAACTTGAGGGTCATAAATCCACCACCCCCTAAATTACCCGCTGCTGGATAAACAACCGCTAAAGCATATGCAACTGCAACGGCCGCATCAACAGAATTACCGCCTTTCTTCAGAACTTGAACACCCACTTTTGTAGCCAAGTGCTGAGCCGTGACAACCATGGCGTGGTGACCTTGAACGGGTGCGAGAGAAGCTGCCCAAAGAGCATGACAAAAAAACGATACAAAAAATATATGAAAGGATTTTTTCAAAAATATACCTTTTTTAAACCATCATTGAATACATTGCCCACGATTTTCTAACGTACATCCTACAACCATCTTTTCATGAGCACAATACTATCAGGTCTTTCCCTAGTCTATGAGCATTTAATATCTTGTTAACCTAGGTCAATTAAGTAATTAAAAGTATTTTTTTATGACCTCCCGCTCAACCTATGTCCTTGTCTTTTTGATTTTTTTGTTGTCCACAAATTTAAGCTTTGCACAAGACGGCTCATCTTTGTTCACTACCTTTTGCGCAACATGCCATGTTGACGATCCCCAGTCCAGAGCGCCCACCCTTGGTACCCTCAAACAACTCCAGCCCGAGAACGTTTTATCAGCTCTGGAAAAGGGCTCGATGATCAAAGTTGGAGCTGAGCGCAGTCGCAAAGAACGCATCGCATTGGCTGAGTTTATAACGGGTAAAGCATATAACCCCAGTCACCAAGATCCAATTGGTCCAAATGCCTTTTGCGATAAAACCCGTCTAGCCGACCCTTCAAAAAAGGATTCTATAAGTTGGAACAGTTGGGGGGCAAGCAATGAGAATACCCGCTTTCAAAATGCCGCCAACTTGACCTTGAATCTTGAAAATATTCAAAAATTGAAACTGAAATGGTCTTTTGGTTTTCCAGGTGCATCTTCGGCCAGCACGCAACCTGTCGTCAATGGTGGTCGTGTTTATGTTGGCAGTTGGGAAGGAGATGTTTTTTCCTTAGATATGGCAACAGGTTGCATACACTGGCGTATTGAAGCTCAGGCTGGGGTTAGAGCTGGCTTACTGATTGATGAGCCTTCATCAACCGTTTTTTTTGCTGATTTAGCCGCCAATGTCTATGCAGTTGATGCAAAGAGTGGACGCATCGTCTGGAAATCCAAAGTGGAGACACACCCACTCGCTCGTATCAGTGGAGGTCCAAAATTACACAATGGGCTGCTATACGTACCGGTATCTTCAAGAGAGGAGTCCATGGCTGGAGATCCCAAATACCCTTGTTGTCAATTTAGAGGAAGCATTGTTGCTCTTGAACAAAAAACAGGCCGACAGTCTTGGAAAACCTATTTGATTGATCAACCTGCTCAACCCAAGGGCATCAATGCATTGGGTGTCGCAACTTATGGACCCTCAGGTGTGGCCGTTTGGAACTCACCTGCCATTGATACCAAAAGAAACGTACTTTATATTGGTACTGGTAATTCCTACACTTCACCCAATGCCAGTCTTTCTGACTCCATCGTGGCCCTTGATTTAAAAAGTGGAAAACTTATCTGGTCTCAACAATTCACAGCCAACGACATGTGGAATGGAAGTTGTCCTAATACAGCACTCAATCACAGCAACTGCGCAAATTTAGATGCCCCAGATTTTGATTTTTCTGCACCTCCCATGATCGTTAAAACCAATGCTGGAGATCGTATCATCGCAAGCCAAAAGTCTGGCATCATTTACAGCTTGGACCCTGACCAAAAAGGTCAACTCGTTTGGCAAAATAAAGTGGGGATTGGTGGTACATCTGGTGGCATCATGTTTGGCTCTGCTGCTGATGAACGTACGGTATATGCCGCACTTTCGGACGCCATTCGCGTAGGCAACAAGCTTGACCCCAACTCTGGCGGAGGCCTCATCGCCTTGGACAATTCAACTGGCCAAGAACTTTGGCGCAAGCCGCACCCTCCATGTGGGGAGAGAAAACTTTGTAGCCAAGCTCAGACTGCAGCAGTTTCTGTCTCAAGTTCAGGATTGATTTTTTCTGGTTCTATTGATGGTTTTTTGCGGGCCTACTCCACCCGAACGGGTGAAATTGTTTGGAGTTACGATACGGCAATACCCTTCAATACAGTCAACGGAGTCAAGGCCAAAGGTGGATCCATCAGTGACGGCGGAGTGGCCATTGTTGATACCATGTTGTTCACCAATTCAGGCTATTCGCATCACTCAGGAATCAACCCAGGCAATGTATTTTTAGCCTTTGAAATAGAAAGATCAACTTTGCCTTGAAACGTTTCACTACATGGGCGGTTTGAAGCCATTTTTTCCGACCGTGATTCTGTTAACCGTCCACTCGTCCTTCATTGGGGTGGCTACGATCAAGGCATTTGCTCCAGGCACCAATAGGGAACTGTCAGCTGGCCGAACAGACACAATAGGGGTGTTGTCTGGGACAACGATGGTCTTCTCTCCATCTTTGTATTTCAACTGCATTTCTTTGCCGTTCGCACCCATGCTTAACTTTTGAACGGTGGCATTGGTCATGGTACTGTCCTTTTGTAAATCCCAGGGGTAGTGGCCTTCTCCAGTCCCTCTGGAAGCTTCTGGGAAAATCAATACCTCCAAAGCAGTCAAGCGACCATCAGCACCCCATACAGCAGCTGATCCAACATAGCTGTTGGCTTGAATGCTTTGAATGTTTTCAGGATAAGCCTCAGAAATCTGGACCTTCTCAGGCAAGTTGAACTGTAGGGTTTCACCGCTTCTTTCTTTAAAAATGATTTTCCCCTCCTTCACACTTTCAATGACACCACGAAACCGCTTTGAAACATTAGGTGACTGAGCCAGCGTTGTCACGCAAAAAGTCAAGGAAACCATCAGCAAAATCAATGCATCATTATACTTTTTCATAAACTCACTCTCTCCTTCAAGGATGGGTTGATAGATCCCGATTAGAACCTAGAAAAGAATTCAAGGGCAGGAGAATAACCCCTTCACACAATGGAACCTTTAGTATTCTATTTTTAATGACGTCATTGTTATTCAACGATTGACAAAAATGACAAATGCGTAATAATCCTCATTTAATCGTACAGCTAAATGAGAGGCAAATGTCTAATTTCACACTCAAAATCAAAGTCGGTACTGCCTTGCTTCTTGCTTTCCATGGCTTAAGTGCTTTTTGCTCCATTTCCGACCCTTGCAGAAGCGAACAAGTAGAAAGCAAACGTCTCTTTTGCCAAGCCATCAATCATCTTGATGCAAACAAGTGCTCACAAATCACCAATCTTGACATGCGCCAACATTGTATTTTGCAGGTCAAGGACGGTCAAAGGGGTGTGACTTGGGGGCTGGCGAAAAAGAAACCAGCTGATTAAAACCTTTTGCTCATTCTTTTCAACGGGTCAACTGCTAGCAGTGCAAGGATTTGTGCCTAGTAAATCTTTGATCAACTCCAAGAGCATTTGAGCTCGATCATCGTATCAAACTCAAAGCAACTCTGCTTAAAGTCAATAAAACATTGAAATGAATTCGCTAAGAGGCTCTAGGCATCAAAGACATCGGGCATCATAGAAAAGGGCTTTGAAGTGCGTGCACTTCAAAGCCCATAAACAGCGATAAAGAAAAAATAAAACTTTAAGTATTAAAAACTGATCGATTGTTTTTGGTAAGTATGACGTCAAAATAGGGCTTGAAATAGTCTTGGCTTACACCAAAGGCATTCAACATGGTGTGAAAAAGCTGCTGCTCTGAGGGATCGGCTCTACCATCTGCTAGCAACAAATCACACACATTGATCAACAAACACAGTTTTTGTGCATCGTTCACTAGGGCAGGTGCATCAACTAAAAATTGATCGATTTTTACTGTACGAACATATTTGATCGCAGATTGAATTAAATCTACATCATTGCCAACAACAGACTGGATCTGTCCAATTTCTTCCTCCTCGATTTGGCCATCAGCCGCCATCATAAATACCAGACCAACGGCCAAAGTTAAGCGAGGTGTCAATTTAATTGGCTCGCTTTTAAAAACATCAAATAAACCCATGTCAAACTCCTTGAAAAAATGATCAATCTAATTTAGCATATTTTTATGACAAAAAACTGTTTCCCAGTACAAGCCATTTGATTGAGGCTTTAAGTATAACTATTTTTGGCCTCCTTCACTCAACATACCGCTCTAGGGTTTGCAACTTCCCTAAGAGACTACGGGTACGGTTAAAGCACAAAAGTGGGTAAAGAACTCGATATCAGCTGATGAGTGGGTTGCTTTTCAACTAGAAACAACCGGTCTTCAAAAAGATTCAGATTGAATACAACTCAACAGCAACTGTAGCTTGGCAAAATTCTAAAATAAATGTTGTTAGGGTTTGATAACGCAAATTTTAAATTCTAATATCCAACCCTGCATTGGGGCAACAGATTCAGAAATGGTGATGTCGATTTTGAAAAAGCACCATAGACAAAGACTTTTTAATGAAAAAAAGCTTGGGGGCTCTCAACCTGAGCCATGCTGCTTACGATCTTCAAGGACGGTGGTTCAATTGCATCATGAGGTGGACGCTTGAAAGGAGAACTGCGTCAGGTCCTCTTGCTCAAAAGTGTATCATTTTGACTTTTAATGGATATTTTTTTAGGTCCATGAACGACTTTGATCAGGTCACCGGCTTGGATGCGTCCTTCTTTAATGACCTTCAAATACCAACCTGACCTACCGGTTTGAATCATTGCTTTGGAAGCCTTTAAAAATTTCATTTTGGAGTTGAACTTGAAACACGGCTCTCGAAGTTTGGTCACCCTCAACTCCGTATCCGCTATCAACCAAATATCACCAACCCAAACATCGTGTTCGATCAGACCCGTCACGGTCAGATTTTCTCCAAAATGACCAAAAGAAAATTTCACCTCAGCTTTCAATTCTTGATGAATCAACTCTTCCCAAAATGCGTAGTGCTCAAGGGGGTAGGCATACAGAGCCTTGTCGTAACCGCCATGTACGACTGAATCCGACTGCTCATCACCGCAAATCCCAAGATTTGAGATCTCCATGGGCACAGGATGATCGACTGAACTGACCGAAGTTTTATCAATGGCGGACGTGAAAATTTTTCGTGGCGTCGAAGCTTGATCATCGTAGGTCTTAACTTTACCAACATTGAGTGAAATAACTTTCATTTTTCAAATCCTCTGAGCAAACTTTTCTGCTTGTGAACAAGGTTGACTTTTTACAGCTCAACTGTAATTTTTTGTGTTCTTAATTTACCAGATTATTTGAACTTTGAAATAAAATCTCTCAAAAGTAAAATACTTGACTGACCATCATCGCCCCAAATTTTGAGATCTATGCCTTCAAATATATAGCTTCAGTTATGACTTTAGAAAATACTTTTTAGTATCCAAAATCAAGATCGTCAGAAACATCTTTAGCAACAAGTAGATTGTCAGCCATGACTCACTTGCCTGAATCAAGCGTACTAAACTTCAAGCTTTGAATACTCAGTTTTATGAATGATCTCCTGGTATCGTTTTTTAAAACATCAACTGATCCATGGCTTTCTCCGTCATCCATGTTTAGCTCGTGAAAGAGGCTTATTTTCATACAAAACAAGCCTCATAGATCACGGCCAAAGCCATCCTTGTTTGCAATTCAATCAAAAAAGCTTCAGTTGGGGATCTGAATTCAAAAAATCGTTCACAAATTTAAGCAACAGTTGGTGATGATCGCCTTGATGCCAAAAAGGTCTGATCACCTTTTTGGTGTACCAATAGGCCTCGCTTTCAAGATGACAGCCAATCAGTCCTACCTGCCCCTGAACGATTGCCATTGGGTTGCCATTAGCATAGGTGGCCACCTGCTTAAATTGACCGCCTACAAAGGTTGGCCCATCATAAAAATACATGTTTTGTGGTTGACCTTCCCATTCAACTGATGTCACTGTACTGAAAGATGACTTCACTGTTGCCTTGGGTTGTTTGATGTATTGAACCACTCGAGTGTCTTTTAAAAAACCAAAAAAGTATTCATCAGCCCAATAAGCACCCATGCATATCCCTAGATATTTTCCACCTCTTGACATGAATTGTTGTATCTCTTTAAGGTTCACTTTCATCTGGGCCGAAAAAGCACTTGCTTGCCCTGTGCCCCCAGGAAAAACAACCATCTCTACGTCATCAAAAAATCCTTCTTGAACTTTTTGTTTGGTGAATATTTTTACGCGGTACGAAGTAGACAAAGCAGACAAAACACCATTGACTGAATCTACAGAGCATGTGGGATGGTTAAGATAAATTGCTATGCATTTGTGGTTTGGCATATCATCTATGAAAAATCAATCGGCTCTTATAATTTTACGAGAGAGATGGGCTACTTGCCTTTAAAAGGCCGATTTTTGACCAAAGTGATCCTGTAAGTCTTTGGTCAAGTGAGGCAAGGCCAAGGATAGCAAAAGTAAGGCAAAAGGGATGGTTGCTATCAATCCGAATTGACTGAAGGTCAGCGCACCTACAACACCGCCTAGAAGAAATAAACACAAGATAAAAGCGTGGATAACTAATTTTTCTCGATCAGCTTTTACAAATTGGTCTGGAAGAGCCTCCTTTGATTTATTCCAATAGATCAAACGACCCAGTTCAATGCCTAAATCTGTGACAACACCAGTCATGTGGGTGGTTCGAATTTCAGCTCTCGAAATTTTTGTCAAAATCGCATTTTGCAAGCCCATGATAAAGCACAACATCAAAACAGCACTCGGCACCAATGATTGCGGATGCGCATCAAGGTTAGCCCCCAACAAAGCGAACAAAAGCAACAAGATGGATTCGAACATCAGTGAGGCAGCAAATTCGCTGTGCAAGTTTTTTCTTCTTGCCCAGTTGATCAATACAGCTGTTGTAGCAGCACCAAGAATAAAAGATACAAGACTGATCACTCCTGAAAGAGCTAAGACGATATTACCAAGAACCAAATCATCTGCGATGGAGGATACGATTCCAGACATATGGGAGGTGTAACGATGAACCGCCATATATCCACCAGCATTGATTGCGCCCGCGACAAATGCAAGCACCGCACCAAGCCGACGGTTTGCAACCTTCGATCTAATTCGATGACTTAAACTTGTAAACCGTTCCATGAATCGCACTTTCAACAGTGTTAGGTGGGTTATTTAAGCTAATCTTTTCATTTTAAGGTTTCATGTGAATTCTTTGATCAGCTCAGATAAAGAGGAACACATATGCCAAGCATACGTCAAATACGATACCCAAAACGAAAAATCAGATCAAACGACACTTTCTGACCCATGTCTGCTGTAGTAGATCCGCTCCAAGTTTCATAGCAAGGAACTTTCCCTTTTGACCATCCAAGACAATTGCAACATCAGCATCTCTTTGGCTATGATGACGACGAGGGGGCTCAGCTACCCAAAAGCAAGGCCTCAAAGACCTGGTATTTTGGGACGACCTTGGCCTCAAAAGCCAAAACAGTTACTTGTCTTTGTGGATGAATTAAAGAGAAGCCCATTTCGAAATGACTCACAGAACACTACAATTTGAGGCTGATCTAGTTTACTTGGTTATTATTTTGTAATGCAATGGATGCGCGGGCAGGAGTCGAAACTGGCTGAGGATGTCTAATCCATCAAAAGCCTAAAGGGAATCATCTTAGACTTCACAAAGCCTTTCCTTTGATAAAACAATTGGGCTTTAGTATTTTCAATATCAGTTAATAGCGTAATTCGCTTACAGCCCTCTTTTTTGGCTTCACCAATCGCAAAGTCGATTAATTGCGAACCAATGCCCGCTCGTCTGGATGTAGGTTGAACAACCATATCTTCAAGAATTGCTACTTTGGATCCAAGAGCAGTTGATTGTGTAAATAGTAGGTTGATCATCCCTACTATTATTTCATGATCCCTAGCAACCAAAATGATGCCAATCTTTGGATCAAGAATAATTTCACTCAAGGCTTTTCTTTGGGCTTCTGAGTTAGGCTTAAACTCTGTCTCTTGCTCAAATAGGGTCTTCAATAACTCAACGAGCTCGGGGATATCAGAATGAATGGCCTTAGTAAACTTCATTGGTCAATTTTTAGTGGCCTTATGACTTTTTAAATAATCAATTACCCAAGCCGGATCACTATCGCTTGGGAAGATGGGGTAGTGAACTGCTTCGATTACTCCATTGTTCGCAATGAGTGTGACTCGCTTTAGCAATGTCATTCCCGCCGCAACAAAAGTTGGCATATTCATTGCCTTTTGAAATTGATAGTTCACATCACTAACGACTGGAAATGGGAGATGAAGTCTTTCTGCCATCTCTTTTTGATATTCAGTAGTTTGAACACTTAAGCCTACAACCTCTGCGCCCAATGTTTGAAGTTCTTGATAGTGATCTCTAAATGAACAACTCTGAGGGGTACAACCTCTTGCGCCTGGAATTTGATCCCAACCATCTGGTAATGCAACATTGGGTTGTCCTGTCATTGGATAACAGTAGATGACCAACTTACCTTTGATATCTCCAACATTAAGGGCCTTGCCATTGGTCGCAAATAAAGAAAGATTAGGTAATTTCATTCCTCTTAAATGATTGGTTGATCCATCATCTTGAGGAACAGGGAGATCTGCAGGGAGCTGGTTTAAATTAATCATAAATAATCATACGCCAATTAGAATTTCCTATTGAGTTTGAGAATCAAAGGAAAATAGTCCATCAGGCTTGCTATTTGTTGGTTACCTACAGCGGAATCAAGCAAGTTTTAATCATGTGCAAACTGAACATTGCAATTAATCCGGCATGGGTTTTAATTTCCAAGACATTGGGTACCGCACCTGAACCAATCAATGCGCCACGGGCCGCATCAAACATCGCGTAATAAGCTCGATTACAAGCACCGTCAGCATCTCTTGCATCTAAAAGCAACTGAGCTGAGTGAGCGGTCACTCTTGCTTTTCCAAAATAATGATTGGCATTCAAAAAGCAACGCCTTCCCTTTGAATATTTCGAATCAAGTATGGATTGGAGAAATCCTCCGGATGGGACCAGTCACTCTCCCAAAGTGGCAAGGGTTGAATTAAAACTCCCTTATCCATGAGAACCTCTACGGCCCAATCGGCCATTTCTAATTTAGTTTCAAGAAACTCACCCTTTTGGCCACCCAAGATAATAGCGACATCAGCATCGCTTTGGCTATGATGACCAAGACGAGCTCTGCTTCCGAAAAGCAAGGCTTCAGTGACCGGGTATTTTTGGACGACCTTGGCCTTAAAAGCCAAAACAGCTTCTTGTGTTTGAGAATCGATTAAAGAGAAATCCATCCCACAATTATGCAGAAGATGACAGTTTGAAGCAAATCTGTTTACTTAGAGCTTCTTTTGCAATGTGATGGAGGCGCGGGCCGGAAGTCGAACCGACCTAAACGGATTTGCAATCCGGCGCAAAACCGCTTTGCAAGATTGTACTTTTTATTACATATAAAAGTACTCATATAAAAGTTTCGCGAATCTGATAACTCAGGCGATCTCAATATTTATTTTCTTGCCTAAAACGTGAGCTGCTGCTTCAATTTGATCTAGTTTTGAAGCATGTCTCAAATCAAATAATCGATCCACTTGGGGCATATGCCAACCTAAACGCCTAGCTAATTCCGCCTTTTTGATGCCTTCATCAGTCATTGCTTTATAAATACCAAGTTTTGCACATTCCAACGCAGAAGGGGTTACAGTTTTCTGCCCCTTTTTAGCTTTACTGGGTACTGGCAAAGCCTTACGTTCGTCAACATAAAAGGATAATCCAGTTTCAAGTGCGTCAATAGCGTTTAAAAGAGCCTCATCCTCATCCGCTCCAAAAGTAATGGCTTCAGGAACATCTACAAACATTGCGATAACTGTACCGTTATCGTCTTTGGTAAGTGTTACGGGAAACTCAAACATAACTATCCTTCACTTTAACCCAAGTTGACGTTTAATTGCTGCTTCGATACCTTTACCCAACTCCTTGGTGCCGTGCATAGGCAAACTTGAATGCCTGCCATTTAAAACAACTTTAAGATGTGAGCCTTTGCCTTGGGAGAACGTAGCTCCTTGTTGCTCAAGCCATTTTTTGAGTTGTTTTGAATTCATCCATTTCAGTTTAACAGAAATGTTGTGTTTTTAAAAAGAAGTAAGTAAAGTCTTGGCTAGAGCCTATCGTTCGAATGTGGCGCTTCTCAAAGTCAAACGGCATCACCGAAGGCTTCCATACTAAAATGGAGATGATGTCTAGACTAGCGTATGGGTTTAGAAATTTCGAGAATTACAGACTGCGTGTCTTGGCGCACTGTGGTTGGAATGGAGTATTCAACCGTGTTTGATAAATGCCCATCCCCCGTTAATTGGGTAGAGCCACATTTTGTGCAGACAAGTGCACATGCAACATGCATTTGTGCGTGTTGCGTGTGCAATGAGTGTTTAATGGAGGCGCGGGCCGGAGTCGAACCGACCTACACGGATTTGCAATCCGGTGCATAACCGCTTTGCTACCGCGCCAAACTTCTGTGGCAAAAAAAAGGAAGCGATAAGCTTCCATTTTTAATCACCTGGAGCGGGAAACGAGGCTCGAACTCGCGACCTCAACCTTGGCAAGGTTGCGCTCTACCAACTGAGCTATTCCCGCGTGGATACAAATTATATCTTACTTTAAATCATTTTGTCCAGTTGAAACTGAATGTTTTTAATTGTCCTCATCTTCAATTGAAAACTCCAAAAGTTACCTTCAGTGTTTCACAGCAACAACTGGCGCCTGAGGATCTGAGGCGACAGGGGTTGGAACCACTTCCTCCTCTGGCAAAGCTTCAGGCAAGCGGATCAAGGCCAACTCAAGAACTTTATCAATCCACCTGACAGGCACAATTTCTAAACCATTTTTTACATTCTCAGGAATTTCTTGCAAATCTTTGACATTTTCTTCCGGAATCAAAACCGTCTTGATGCCGCCCCTAAGGGCTGCCAAGAGCTTCTCTTTCAACCCACCAATTTCAGTGACCTCTCCCCTTAAAGTGATTTCTCCAGTCATCGCAACATCACCGCGGATAGGTATTCCAGTCAATGCAGAGACCAAGGCTGTGGTCATTGCAGCACCCGCACTGGGTCCATCTTTGGGTGTTGCACCGTCAGGCACGTGGATGTGGATGTCCTTTTTCTCAAACATCTCATCCTTGATGCCTAAACGCTTTGAGCGCGATCTCACAACGGTACGCGCGGCCTCAACCGACTCTTTCATCACGTCACCCAAGGAGCCCGTTCTGGTGATGTTGCCTTTTCCGGGCATGATCGCCGCTTCTATGGTCAGCAAATCTCCCCCCACCTCAGTCCAGGCCAAGCCCATCACTTGACCCACTTGGTCTTGTGTCTCAGCCCGACCATAATTGAACTTCCTCACACCCAAAAACTGATCCAAGTTTTCCGCATTGACCAGCACCATCGGTTTCATTTGTTTCAACTGAAGTGCTTTGACCACTTTTCGGCAAATCTTTGACAACTCACGCTCCAGGGACCTCACGCCCGCTTCACGGGTAAAGTACCTCACCACATCACGGATGGCTGATTCTTGAACCTCAAGTTCGGAGTCCTTCACGCCATTGTTTTTCATTTGCTTGGGTAGCAAATATTTCATCGCAATGTGCGTTTTCTCGTCCTCTGTGTAGCCAGACAAACGGATCACTTCCATGCGATCGAGCAAGGCAGGAGGAATGTTCATCGAATTCGATGTAGCAACAAACATCACATCGCTTAAATCAAAATCGACCTCCACATAATGGTCATTGAAGGTGTGATTTTGCTCCGGATCGAGCACCTCCAGCAAAGCGCTTGATGGATCCCCCCGAAAGTCACTCCCAAGCTTGTCGATTTCATCGAGCAAAAACAGCGGGTTACGGGTGTTGACCTTGCTTAAATTTTGCAGCAATTTGCCTGGCAAAGCACCGATGTAGGTTCTTCGATGCCCACGAATTTCAGCCTCATCGCGCATGCCGCCCAAAGCCATTCGGACATATTTACGCCCAGTCGCTTTTGCAATGGACTGACCCAAGGAGGTCTTGCCGACACCGGGTGGGCCCACCAAGCACAATATAGGCGCCTTGACTTTCTCAACGCGTTGCTGGACCGCCAAATACTCCAAAATACGGTCCTTGACTTTCTCTAGCCCATAATGGTCTTCATTGAGCACGCCCTCCGCAAAAGCCAGGTCATGTTTGATTTTGGTTTTCTTGCTCCATGGCAAATTGACCAACACATCTATGTAGTTCCTGACCACAGTCGCCTCGGCCGACATGGGCGACATCAACTTTAATTTTTTCAACTCTGCATCAGCCTTTTTCTTGGCTTCCACAGGCATTTTTGCGGCCTTGATCTTTTTCTCAATCTCCTCAATGTCCGCACCCTCTTCTCCCTCGCCCAATTCTTTTTGAATCGCTTTGACTTGCTCGTTCAAATAAAAATCGCGCTGGTTTTTCTCCATTTGGCGCTTGACGCGACCGCGAATGCGTTTATCGACATTCAAGATGTCCACTTCACGCTCGAGTTGCTCAAAGAGGTTTTCAAGTCTTGGCTTGATTTGCGCCAAATCAAGGACGAGCTGCTTGTTCTCAAGCTTCAAGGGCAAATGCGCCGCAATCGTATCGGCCAAGCGTCCCGGATCATCAATGCTCGAAATCGAGGTGAGGATCTCAGGCGGAATCTTCTTGTTGAGTTTCACGTACTGGTCAAACTGCTGCATGACCGCTCTTCTGAGCGCTTCAATTTCAGTCTCTAAATTGGCCACTTCCGAAGCTTCGATGGGCGTGACGTTGGCGTTGAAATGGGCCTCACCGTCTTCAATCAAATTGACTTTTGCACGCTGCTGACCTTCTACCAGCACCTTGACCGTTCCATCAGGCAACTTGAGCATCTGCAATATGGTGGCCACGCAACCAACCTCGAACATATCGCCCACAGAGGGCTCATCCTTGGCCGCCGCTTTTTGCGCGACCAACATGATCCTTCGCTCTTGAGACATCGCCGTCTCCAAAGCTTTGATGCTCTTGGGGCGTCCCACAAAGAGCGGGATCACCATGTGGGGAAACACCACCACATCTCGAAGAGGCAACAAAGGCAAATCCAAGGGAGTGGCAGGCAGGGGAACTTGTCCGGACATGGTCAAACTTCCTTCAGTGAAGGGCGCGACAGATCAAATAACTTTGACCCCCGCTCCCAAGGGTTGTTCATCAAGCTTTCTTGGCTTCCTCGCGGTAAACCAATAAAGGGGGTTTGTTTTCTTCTATCGTGGACTCGTCCACCACGACCTTTTCAACATTGTTCAAATTGGGCAGTTCATACATGGTGTCAATCAAGGAGATTTCAAGGATGGATCTCAAACCTCTGGCACCCGTTTTTCTGGCCAAGGCCTTCTTGGCAATCGCTTTAAGAGCTGCCGGGCGAATCTCTAAGTCCACGCCCTCCATGGCCAAGAGCATCGCATATTGCTTGACCAAGGCGTTTTTAGGCTCCGTCAAAATTTGAACCATGGCATCCTCACTCAACTCACTCAGAGTGGCAACCACGGGCATGCGGCCCACCAGCTCTGGAATCAAGCCAAACTTGATCAAGTCTTCCGGCTCCACGTCACTAAAAACCTGTGTCAAGCTTCTTTCTAGTTTGCTCTTGACGGTTGCACCAAAACCTATGCCAGAAGCCTCAGTGCGGCTTTCAATGACTTTTTCAAGGCCCGCAAAGGCCCCGCCGCAAATGAACAGTATGTTGGTCGTGTCCACTTGAACAAAATCTTGATTGGGGTGCTTTCTGCCGCCTTGTGGAGGCACCGAGGCCATGGTCCCCTCGATCAGTTTGAGCAAGGCTTGTTGAACACCCTCTCCAGAGACATCCCTGGTGATGGAGGGGTTGTCAGACTTTCTTGTGATTTTGTCAATTTCATCGATGTAGACGATGCCTCTTTGCGCTCGTTCGACTTCGTAATTGCAGGTCTGCAAAAGCTTTTGAATGATGTTTTCAACATCTTCTCCCACGTAGCCCGCCTCGGTCAAGGTCGTGGCATCGGCCATGACAAAGGGCACATCAAGCATTCTGGCCAAGGTCTGAGCAAGCAAGGTTTTACCGGAACCGGTGGGGCCGATCAGCAAAATATTGCTCTTGCTCAGCTCAACATCCTCTTTCTTCGCCTTCTCTTTGTGCTTCAAACGCTTGTAGTGGTTGTAAACAGCCACCGACAATGAACGTTTCGCCACCTCTTGCCCAATGACGTAGTGGTCCAAATTGTTTTTGATCTCATGGGGAGTTGGCAACTCGCCCTTTTCGCCTTTGAGGCTTTGTGCCGTGTTGGGCAGCTCATCTCGGATGATCTCATTGCATAAATCAATGCACTCATCGCAAATGAACACCGAGGGGCCAGCGATTAACTTCTTGACCTCGTGTTGACTTTTGCCACAAAACGAGCAAAAAAGCGTTTTTTCAAATGAAGTGCCTTTTTTCTCGGCCATGAAAGATTCTTTAAGTAAGGGGTGTGTCAATGATAACTAAAAAGCCAGGGCCCAATGGACACCAAGCGCTTAAAACAAGAGAAAGAAGCCATAAATTGACAACTTCTTTGCCTCTAAAGAGCCTTCAAGCCAATCCAAACCGCCTTTTAGGGCCTTTTGGCGATCACTTGATCGACCAAGCCGTAATCTTTGGACTCTTCGGCAGACAAGTAGTAATCGCGCTCGGTGTCTTTCTCAATTTTCTCAAGGGGCTGACCGGTGCGCTCGGCCAAAATCTTGTTCAATTGCTCACGGGTCTTCAAAATTTCCCTGGCATGGATCTCAATTTCAGTCGCCTGTCCCTGTGTGCCGCCCAAGGGCTGGTGGATCATCACCTTGGAGTTGGGCAGAGAAAACCTCTTGCCTTTGGCGCCTGCAGCCAGCAAAAACGCACCCATGCTTGCGGCCATGCCTATGCACAAGGTCGACACGTCGGGCTTGATGAAATTCATGGTGTCAAAGATGGCCATGCCAGCGCTGACCGAACCACCGGGAGAGTTGATGTAAAAGGATATGTCCTTGTCAGGATTTTCACTCTCCAAAAAAAGCAACTGAGCAACCACCAAATTGGCCGTCTGATCGTTGACAGGACCGACCAAAAAAATCACCCGCTCTTTGAGCAAGCGAGAGTAAATGTCATAAGACCTCTCACCACGACCCGATTGCTCGATCACCATGGGGACCATCCCAAGGGCTTGGATATCTAAGTTGCTCATGTGTTCATCTTTCCTAAAATATTTGCCATGCAAGCTCTTTAAGCTTGCCCCATCAATTCTTCAAAAGTGACGATTTTCTCTTTGACTTTGACTTGAGAGAGCACGTATTGGGTCACATTTTCTTCAACCACCAAGGCCTCAACTTCAGCCAAATTTTGTTGATTGCTGTAATACCAACGGCTCACATCTTCAGGCTTTTCATAACTTGACGCCAAGTGCTCAATGTGATCTTTGATTTGGTCAGGCTTGGCATACAAGTCGTTGGAGCTCACCAGCTCAGAGACCACCAAGCCCAAGCGAACACGGCTCTCGGCTTGTGGCCTAAAGAGATCCTCTGGAATGGGCGCCTTGTCGGCGTCCTTGATGCCCCGTTGCTTCAAATCCGCTCTGGCGCGCTCCACCATTCGATCGAGCTCGGACTGGACGATCGACTTGGGCAAATCCAATTCCGATTTGGACACCAAGGCGTCCAAAACAACTTGTTTGTTTTTGCTGAGCAAGCGAGATTTCACCTCTCGTTGCAAATTCTTCTCGATGTCCGCCTTCAAGCCTTCCACCGTTGGTGTAGCAACCCCCAAAGATTTGACAAAGGCTTCGTTGAGCTCGGGCAAGTGAGCGCTTTCAATCTTCTTTAACGAGACCATGAAATCGGCTGTTTTTCCGGCCACATCTTTGCCATGGTAATCGGCAGGAAAACTCAAAGGGAACGTCTTGCTTTCACCGGTTTTCATGCCTTTGACCGCTTCTTCAAATTCCTTGAGCATCTGACCTTCGCCAACGACAAATTGAAAATCGCTGGCTTGACCGCCCTGGAAGGGCTCGCCGTCGACTTTGCCTTCAAAGTCAACCGTCACCCGGTCATCCACCTCCACTTGAGCCTCTTTTGACTTTTGATTGAAGGTGCGTTTTTGCTTTAAAAGAATATCGATGGTTTTGTCAATGGCCTCTTGGGTCACTTCAGCATGAAACTTTTCAACCTCCAAGCTGGACAAATCACCAAGCTTGACCTCTGGGTAAACTTCAAAAACCGCGTCAAAGGCAAGTTGACCTTCAGGCGAGACTTCCTTTTCACTGATCCTAGGTGCACCTGCGACCCTGATTTTGGCCTCATTGGCGACCAGAGAGAACGCTTCTCCGACCTTGTCGTTCATGACGTCGTACTGAACAGAGTAGCCATAACGCTGAGCGACGATGTTCATGGGCACCTTACCAGGCCTAAAACCATCGATCTTGACTTGCTTGGACAACTTCTTCAAGCGTTGATCGACTTCATTTTGAATGGTTTCAATGGGAAGGGTCAAGGTGACTTTTCTCTCCAATTTTTCAAGCGTTTCAATGAGGACTGACATTTTATTTTTTACTCCAAAAAGACTGCCAAGGGCTTTTTTAAGCCCCAAGGACTTGCAAGCCAAAGGTTCACATTCAATAAGCCAAATTTAGACGAACCTTGCTCCGTGGGGTGCTGCCCAGGTAGCATGACTTCAATCAAACTGCAAAAGCATTCATAGGGCCATCAGGTACAAAGAGGCAATACCTTCAAGAAAAGGCGTCAAGCTCAACCGAACCAAGGAAAAATGAAGTGCTCTACACTTTGTCATGAACAAAGCCGTGGGCTCTCTGGTGGTGCTTTAGCCCATCAGGCTGCTTTGGGCACCAAGATCCGAATCTGTCGATTCTATCCTAGCTGATGTGGCTTTTTAGGCACGCTTTTAGCCCCGCCTTGAGCGACTTCGTTGAAAAAGGATGCCACACAGCTCTGGGCTTAAACGAAAAACCCAAGGTCTTTTTGAGAGAAGTTTTTTAAATTCGGCAAAATACTCAATTGATCCTGTGCAGAAACACCAAACCATGTTGCCAAGGTGGAGGCCACTTGATCCACCGAGATCGAAGGCAACAAGCGACCTTGCCCAACGTCGTCGGGACCCGAGTTGGCGATCACGGGCGCTGAGCCGATGAATTTTTGCCCTTTGACTGCACCTCCCATGACAAAGTGCATGCTGCCCCAACCATGGTCTGAGCCGTCGCTGTTGCTGAGCAAGGTGCGGCCAAAGTCAGAGGCGGTGAAGGTGCTCACTTGATCGGACACCCCCAACTCTTGCGTGGCTTTGTAAAACGAGGACATGGCGTCTCCCACCAATTGCATCAACCCAGGATGGTATTTGGTCAAGGCGGTGTGATTGTCAAAACCACCCAAGGAGACAAAGAACACCTGGCGCTTGACCCCCAAAGAACTTCTCGAAGCAATCAGTTTGGCCACCACTTGGAGTTGGTTGCCTAAACTGTTGGCCAGCGGAAACGAGGTCGTGAGCGGGTTGATCTTGGACAAGGCCAAGCTCACTTGATCGTGCGCATCAATGGAGCGTGCGGTTGTTTTGATGTACTCTTGCTCCAAGAGGTGGGTTGAAGGCGTCACGATCATTTTGCTCAAAGCCGCTTGACAAGCCGCAGAGCCAAACAAAGCACTTTTGATCCCATTGATCTGCACCGAACCCGATTCGCTCAGTTGGTACTGCGAGGTGTATTTTCCAGTCAGATAAACGGCATTGCCCCCTAGCCCTATGCAGGTGAATGCGGCCTTTGAGTTGCTGGACTGAAACAAGTCGCCCATGCGTCCGCCCCATCCAGAGGTCGCGCCCTCAGGGTTAGAGGATTGCCAATAGGATTGTTGATCGTTGTGCGAAAACAATTTAGGCGGCAGCGGCACTGACGCGCTTGTGAACTGCGCCTTGGTGGTGGGTTGAACCAAGGTGCCCACGTTCAAGATCACGCTCATTTTGCCCGCATCAAAAATCGGGATCAAGGACGACAACTCAGGGGCCAAGGCATATTGGCGCGAGTTGGCCAAAGGCGTTGAAGGCTTTAAAAGCGTATCGCTCAAGAAAGGCAAATCGATGGCCAAGTTGGACCTGAAACCGGTGTAGGCCGCATGACTGGGCGCATCAAAGGGGATCAAGGTGTTGGCGTAATCGTTGCCACCATACATGAAGACACAAACAATCGCCTTGTAATCATCGCTCGCAGTAAGCGCCGAAGACGCAGCCGCCGCCTCGGACAAGGCGGCCAAGTTCATCGCCAAAGGTGCCGCAGCGCCAGCGACACTCAGGCTCAAACCTGTCTTCAAAAAACTTCTTCTGGACTGGTTGCGATCAAGGACTTGTAGGTTGGGGTGCATGCGCATCTTCACTTCAAAACAATGTATTGCGGACAAGCAAAAACCAAGACCAAGGCGGCATAAATACGGTTCATGAGCCCAGCAGTTGTGCTCACCGAGATCGTATCCAACGCCGCCTTCATCGAGAGCAACATGTCCGAGCTCAACTCTTGAGCGCAAAGCAAGGTGTTGAGTTCAGCCAACAAGGCGCTGGAATCTTTGGCAATGGCCATGAGCGCAGTGTAGTCGGCCTTGACATCCCCTACGCCACTCCCAGCCACCACCCTTTGCATGAAGTTGATGTAACTGGCCACCGATGTTTCATCAACGATTTGCAACTCTGGGGCTGTGAGACCCGAGTTGGCCAAAGCCGTGTTGGGCGGGACATAGCCTGGTCGAAAGAAATTAAAAACGGTGGGCGCACGCAAAGGGGACTGCCCCAAAGCATTGCTCGTGCTGGACAAATCGCCCACAGCCCATACATTCGAGGCCGATTTGGCTTGGAAAGCAATGGCCCAATTCAAGAAACGCACCACAGGCTCTCGGATTTTTCCAACAAAGGGACTTTGCGAAATCAAACTCATGTCGCGCGCCTCTGGATCCATCAAGATCGCCTTGACCACAGCCTTCATGTCGCCACGCACTGACGCACCATTGTTGATGAACGTGTTGGCAACGCGATTGACGTAACTTGAACTGGGGTTGCTACACACCAAGCGTTGAATCATCTGTTTGGCCAAAAAGGGAGGTAAATTGGGATGGTTGAACACGGTATCCAGAGCGATTTTTAAGGACTGAACTGCCGAGGTGCCCGAAGGGATCGTGACACCCAAAAAACTCTTGGCTCCGGTTTCATACCTCGAGTTGACTTGCACCATGGGTCGCTGCATGAGCGACGGTGGGTAGGGGCTGGTGAGGCCGCTGGTGTCCAAGTCCCAACCCGTGAAGACTCGGGCCATACCGCTCACATCGGACTGCGTGTAGGTTTCAGCGGCAACACTGCCATTGAATTGTGGGGTGCCATCGTTGTTCAACTTGATCAAGCCAATGGTGAACAGTTGCATGAGCTCACGGGCATAGTTTTCATCGGGTTGACTGCCGGTGACCACATTGCCCTTGACGTTACCCTTGTAGGTCAAGTAATACCCCATGGCGGGACACAAGGTGATTTGTTCCAGCAAGGTGCGGTAATTACCAAAAGCGTTTTGCTCCAAAATATCCAGGTAATTGGCCACACCAAACTGTCTCCACTGGCTTGGCACACCTAGCACGGACAAAACACAAATTTCTGACAACATCAAGACCACGCGTTGCCTGAGCGAATCACTTGAGGTGATCAATTTTCGCCAAATCACGTTGTCCATGCCGGTTGTAGAGTTGATGTTCGCTGCAGCAGCATAGCCCATGTCTAGCATCATCTGGGTGTAGGTTTGCGTGATGGGCATGGCAGCTTGCGCATCCAACCATTGAGACAAGGTGTTCGCACTCACAGCGTTCAATTGCTCTTTGGTAAAACCCAATGTGGCTTGGTGCAAGAACCGAGAGGCCGCATTGACCGAATTCAAAGTACAAAGCCCCCCATTGACCAAGCATGCAAAGCCTGACAAAGCGCCAACACGCGTGAGCACATTGCTGCTGATGGGGCCCAAGACGAAAACATCCCCACTCGCGTCCCCTTGGGCGCTGACGCCCAAATAAGTTTGGGTGCTGGCGTAATACCGGTACAGATAACTGCCATAGACCAAATTCAAAGGTCCACGAGGAAACAAAGATGGATACTGACCCTCAGCCCAATTGAACAAAGCATTGGCTTCTGTTGTTGAGGGTGCGCTGGACGCCAAGGTGGGCGACACCGAGGTCACCAAACTTCTTTTGACCGGCTGAGGAGGTAGGTCTGCGAGCAATGAGAAATTGTCGCGCGCCAAGGAGGGTTCGGCCAAGGCTTGGCCCGCACTTGGATCAAAGCCTGCGTCACCACATCCTGATAGAAGTGCCACCACCGAGGAGGTCAAGCCAAGAGATGGCCATGGCCCCAAACCTGCTTGAGTTTCCTCAAGGTCAGACGCCCCCAAGACTGCCTCTTCGCGACTTGGAAAAGAAGGGGCTTGTTTGAAAGACATGCTTGATTTTTCCAGCAATGCAAATTCTCCAAAGCGTGTTGCGGGGTGGCTTTAACTTCAAAGGGTTTGCTCTTGCTTCACCCCCTTCGTTCGAACTGAACCGCACGTGGTTTCAGTTGCAAAAGTTTGATGTTTGAACTTTTGCACCACTGAGAGCATTAGAGCAAGAAAGTCTCTTCAGCGCAAGTGTCATATGGCTCCAAAAAACCAAGCCTAGTCATCTGAAGTTGAAAGCCACTACGGCTCTGGAAGCTACACCGTGCGTGAACATATTTAGCCGCAAGTCTTAGCAAGCAAAGGAAAAAAGGATGGTGCGACTGACTGGACTCGAACCAGCACAGCATTTCTGCCGATAGGACCTAAACCTATTGCGTCTACCAATTTCGCCACAGTCGCATCCCTAAGGTGGATTCTAAATGCTTTTTCCGACCTCATCTCTTGGTCGGGCTTTGAAGACTCAAAAGAGCTCAAAACCCATGACCTTTCACGGATCAATTTTTGAACTTTCTAAAAAATCATCAACAAACCTTGAGGAAGTCAAGCCAGAGAAAGAAATACCTACCCACTTGGCACGAGCTGCATAAGCTTGGTAGCATGGAGGTGTGAAACATTACGAAAACTTCCCCGTGGCCTCTTGGCTGTGCCCGCCCTCTCTGAGAGCGCCCATCATGGCCATCTACAACTTTGCCAGAACCGCAGATGACTTTGCCGACGAAGGTGATGCTTTGGCAAGCGTGCGCCTGCAACAACTTCATGACTTCAAACAGATGCTAAAGATCTGCTTGTATGAACCTCAAAAACTCTCTGGTCCTCATCAAATCTTGTTCTCGGATTTGTCTGAAGCAGTCCTGGCGTTCAACTTGCCTACCGAGCCTTTTTTCCATCTGCTAGACGCCTTTGAGCAAGACGTGTTGTACACCGAACATGCCGTGCGTTACGAAAGCCAAGCAGCCTTGTTGCGCTACTGCTCCAAATCGGCCAACCCCATTGGCCGACTCCTCTTGCACTTGTATGGCATCCACGAGGCCGACTCCATCAGAAGGAGCGACGCCATTTGCACCTCACTTCAATTGATCAATTTCTGGCAAGACCTGAGCATCGATATTCCAAGGCATCGATTTTATTTGCCCACGGGCAGCGAGCTGGAAGAGGAGCTGAGTTTTGCACACGCGTTGATGATCCAAGGTTCGCCCTTGTGCGATCGCGTCCCTGGGCGTGCCGCATGGGAGCTGAAAATGGTGGTCCAAGGGGGACTGAAAATACTGCAAAAATGCAGGACCGTGAACACCTATTTGCACCGCCCAAAGATCGGTCCGATGGACTTTCCCTCCATGCTGCTTCGAGCCTTGTCATAAAGGTCTTTGTTTTCCCAGCCCAAGAAGCCAAGAAAAATCTCCTCGGCCCGCACATTTTAAGAAAAACTTGGGCCCGTCAATGGCACAATCTCTCTCCATGACGCCACAGCAATACGTACAAGACAAGGCTGCCACTTCGGGAAGCAGTTTTTATTATGCATTTTTGTTTCTCTCGAGACCCAAAAGGTTGTGCATCACCGCTTTTTATGCTTTTTGCAGAGAGGTTGATGACATCGTTGATGAGGTCACCGAGCCCGGTATTGCCGCCTCCAAATTGGCCTGGTGGAAACAAGCCGTCCTAGACGCCTTTGATGGTCAAGTTCATCACCCGGTCCTCAAAGCCTTGATGCCTTGGACACAAGCGTTTCACATCAAAAGCCACCATCTCTTGTCCATCATTGAGGGCTGTGAAATGGATTTGACTCAAACCAGGTACTTGGACCGACCCGGGCTTGAGCGGTACTGTCATCTCGTTGCCGGCGTGGTGGGCGAGGTCTCGGCTTTGATTTTTGGACAAACGTCTGCTCAAACCACCCAGTACGCCCATCGTCTGGGTCAAGCGTTTCAGTTGACCAACATCATTCGCGACGTTGGCGAAGATGCAATGCGCGGACGCATTTACCTGCCCATCACAGATTTACAGGCCTTTGATGTGAAGGCCCATGAAATTTTGAACCGTATCGACTCTGAGCGATTTCAAGCCCTGATGGCGCATCAAAGCTTGCGGGCCCAAGAACTCTACACAGAGGCCTTTGCGCTTTTACCGCAAGAAGATCTCAGATCACAAAAACCAGGCTTGATGATGGCCAGTATTTATCGCACGCTCTTGAATGAAATTGAGCTGGCCAATTACCCAGTGCTCACGCAACGCGTGTCTCTCACACCCATCAGAAAACTCTGGCTGGCTTGGAAGGTTCAAGCCCTGGGGCTTTTCTAACACTCCCCATGACCCGCGACATCACCATCGTTGGCGCTGGCTGGGCGGGCTTGGCTGCGGCCGTCAAAGCCACGCAATTGGGCTTGAGGGTCCAACTCTTTGACGCCGCCCATGCACCTGGTGGACGTGCCAAGAGCGTGGCGCATCAAGGCCTGCTCTTTGACAATGGTCAACACGCCTTGATTGGGGCCTACAGTGAGACCTTGGGCCTCATCCAAACCATGGGCCTGCAACCCCAAGCACTTTTTGATCGCCAAGCCCTGAAGTGGCAGTACCCAAAAGGCGAGTGCTTTGAGTTGCCGCAAGATGCTTATCCTTTGAAAGCCCTCAGATCTCTGCTTTTCAGCAAACGTTTCAGTGTCAGGGAAAAATCAACGCTCATGAAACCTTTGTTTTTTAGCGTCTCTCAAGCGCTTTGGGGCAAGGCGGATGACACCGTCGACCAGCTGTTCAAAGGGGTCAGCCCCAAGATCATGCGTGACATCATCTCCCCCTTGTGCTTGTCTGCGCTGAACACGCCCATCTCCGTGGCCAGCGCAAACACCTTCATGCGCGTGCTCAAAGATGCCTTTGCCAATGCGCCTCAATCCTGTGAGTTTTTATTTCCCCTTCTGCCCTTGAGCGACATCTTTCCCCTGCCCTGCCTGAATTGGCTTCGTGAGCGTGGCGCGAGAATTCAACTCAACCACCGAATTGATGACCTCCAAGCCTTGGAGCCCCAGGTCCCTGTTGTTTTGGCCGTCCCACCTTGGCAAGCCAGCTTGCTCACCCAAGACAAGTACCCACAGTGGTCCATGCTGGCGAAAAATTTAAAGCACCGGGCCATAGCGAGCATATATGTCAAAGGCTTGCGCGCTGAGTCGGGTTCAAAGCAAGTCCCCTATGAGCCAGGCCCATTGATGTGTTTGAACGATCACGATGAGAGCGAAGATTGTGTCCATCCACAATTTGGTCTTCAACTGGGTGTCAACGCGTCCTCCCGGGACTCACACCCAAGAAGAGCTGAGCATTGGGCGCTGATTGTGAGCGCAGCAGACCCCAACGCACGACAAACGATCATAGAAAACGCCCTGAAGGCTGCCAGAGAACAGTTGAAACTAGAAGACGCACAGCTCGAGTTGTGCACGGTTGAAAAGCGAGCAACCTTCTCATGTGATGCACATCTACAAAGACCCCCATGCTGGATCGACACGGGTCTCATGGCCGCAGGTGACTATGTACAAGGGCCCTACCCTAGCACCCTTGAGGGGGCCGTTCGTTCAGGCTTTCAAGCCGTCTCGCAGTTGGTCGACGCCTCTTTGGTTTGAAGTCACGCAGACAACACTTCGCGTGTGCTTTAAAGCTCCAACATGCTCACAAGCTCGCTTAAATCTTTCACCGTCACGGGACATGCGCCCGTTCCCGGCCAGGCCCGCTCCTCACGGTTGATCCAAACACAGGGCATCTGAAGCCCTTGAGCCCCGACGATGTCCGTGTAGGCATCATCTCCGATGTGAAGAATCTCCTCGGCCTGGAGCTTCAAACAGTCTGCCGTGTGCTGAAAAATTCTTGGGTCTGGCTTGGCGACACCAAACTCTTGAGCACTGATGGCGTGAGCAAAGTACTGGCCTAAGCCCACTTGCTCAATGTCTGCATTGCCATTGGACAAGGCGACCATTTGAAAACGTTCGCTTAACTTGTCCAGTGCCGGAATGACGTCGGGATACAACTGCACCGATTGTCTGGCTTGGAAGAAAGCATGGAACGCATGATCCACCCCGCTTGTGGGTTCATCTGCACGAAGCAAGACCTCTCGGATGAGTTCTTTCCTGATGGCACTCAAATCGTGCATTTTGTCTTTGAATTGACTTTTTAAAACCTCCCTGATGTCGCTGACAAGTGCGGTGTCTTGATAGATAGACAAGGCTTTGGGTGTGTTTTTAGTGAACCACGCCAACAAAGCGGCCTCGGCGTTGGCCAAGGTGGGTCCAATGGGCCACAAAGTATCATCAAGATCGAAGGACAAAGCACGGATTTTTTGAATATTCATGGGCTGTGTTGTGAGAAAATAATGCATGGCTCAAAATTTAAGATTCTTGGAAGAACCCGCATACCGTCATGGGCAAACCCCAAAGACGGCGGTCATCTTGTGCAACCTTGGCACGCCCCAAGCACCCGAAAGCAAGGCTTTGAGAGTTTACTTGGCAGAATTCTTGAGCGACCCTCGTGTGGTTGAAATTCCAAGGTGGCTGTGGCTCATTATCTTGCATGGCATCATTTTGCGCTTTCGACCTTCCAAGTCGGCCAAAAAGTACGCCTCGATCTGGACTGAAGAAGGCTCGCCCTTGAGAGTTTGGACCCAAGCGCAAGCACAAAGCCTACAAGAGCGCTTTAGCAACGCACAAGAACACGTGAGCGTTCGGTATGCGATGCGCTATGGCCAGCCCAGTGTCTCTGAGGTCATGGATGAATTAAAGACCCAAGGCGTCACCAAGGTGTTGGTCTTGCCTGCTTACCCGCAGTACTCGGGCACCACCAGTGCCAGTGTCTTTGACGCGTTTTACCACTGGTCGCTCAAAACTCGCACCATCCCAGAGTATCGGTTCATCAACCACTACCATGACCACAGCGCCTACATCAACGCCTTGGCTTCTCGCATTGAGCAACACTGGCAACTCCACACCCGGGCTCCCCTCTTGGTCATGAGCTTTCACGGTGTCCCGGAGAGAACGCTCATGTTAGGAGACCCCTACCATTGTGAGTGCTACAAGACTGCGCGACTGTTGGCCGAGCGTCTTGGGCTCCAAGCCTCGCAATACAAAGTCACGTTTCAATCAAGGTTTGGTAAAGCCAAATGGCTGGAGCCCTATACAGAACCCACGATACGCGCATTGGCGCAAACTGGCCATGAACACATTGATGTGATTTGCCCAGGTTTTACCAGCGACTGCTTGGAGACTTTGGAGGAGATCAACATGGAGGTCCGCCACGCCTTCCTCGAAGAGGGGGGCAAAACCTACAACTTCATCCCCTGTTTGAACAACGACCCACCTTGGATCGATGCCCTTTATGCCATTGCTTGCCAACACCTGCAAGGCTGGAGCTTAAAGGCGCCGTCTGACTCGGATTTGCAAAACTCAAGAACGCGCGCCATGGAGTTGGGCGCAAAAGATTAAGTCTGTTTGACCTTCAAGCCTGCATGCACTTGAGGTCTGTGGGTGTTCAGGCGTCGTATTTTTTTCCCAACTCTAGCAATTGAGGCGTCTCGATCACGGCGTTCAAGCCATCAAAGTCCAGCATGCGCTCTCTAAAGGCTTGGGTGGTTTGGTGCGCTTGCAAACTGCTGAAGTAAGCTTGCATGTGATGAACCAATGCCCTGACCGTGCCCCCAGGAAAGATCACGATCTTGAACCCCCGATCGGCCAACACTTTTGCACTCTCGATGGGCGTTTGCCCGCCTTCCACCATGTTGGCCAGCAAGGGGATGCGTGAAGCAAAGCGTTCGCAAACGCAACGCATGTGCTCCTCGGTTTTGAGCGCTTCGATAAAAAGAGCGTCGACCCCGCATTCCAAATAAGCCTCTGCTCGGTCCAAGGCTTGCTCAAAACCCTCCACAGCAATGGCATCTGTTCTGGCCAAGATCAAGGTTTCACTCGAGCGCCTGGCATCCAAAGCCGCATGCAATTTTCCTTTCATCTCTTGGATGCTGACCACCGACTTGCCCGCCAAATGACCACATCGCTTGGGGAAGGTTTGGTCCTCCAATTGAATCATCTTGGCACCCGCTCGTTCAAAGTCTTTGACGGTCCTTTGGGTGTTCAATGCGTTGCCAAACCCCGTGTCCGCATCCACAATCACTGGCAAATCAACCCTCTCAGTGATCAGGCCAAGGGTTTGAACCACTTCTGTGGCCGTGGTCAACCCCACATCCGAGCGTCCCAAACGGGTGTAAGCGATCGAGGCACCAGAGAGATACAGGGCCTCAAAACCCGCTTGCTGAGCAAGCAAGGCACTCAATGCGTCATAGACACCTGGGGCCAGGACCGCACCTTGGCCCGTCAAGCGCTCTTTGAGTGTTTTGTGAGTGATGGACATAGAACTCCGATTCATGGTTGAACATTAAGCCGACAAGTCTTGCTTGATGGCGTGGGCGGCTATAAAAGCACTGGCCATGGCGCTTAAAAGTCCGTTGCCAGACAAATAGCCCCAAACGGCTGGACCGGATACACCTCTGGCTGCCCCTCCACCCGCAAAGGTGTTGGGTAGCGCCGTGCGATCGGGCTTCAAAACACGACACCGAGCGTCAATGTCCAAGCCCCCTTGTGTATGAAACAATGCGCCAGTGACTTTGATCGCAAAAAGGGGTAGTGTCAATCCACGCTCAAAGACCCGTTCGAGCTCATGCCCTTTTTGATCCTCAGGCGCTACCAGCCCTGGGCTCCGCGTCAAGCCCTCCAAGGTGTTCGCCAGTGAACTGCCAGCGCATCCAATCCACTCGGCCAAAGACTGCACGGACTCAAAACGCCGCACACCTCCCATGCGCTCCAACTCCACAAAGTCTGGAAAGCTTCTGGCCAGTGTCAACAAGGGGCCATCAAAGACATTGAACGCGATGCCCTGGGGCTGCGCCAAGACCTCGAGCGAAGCTTCTGAATAGCCCAAGCTTTCATTGTGAAAGCGTTGGCCCAAGACATTGACTTGGATACCGCCTTGCATCATCAGCGCCCAGGTGACCAGCACCCCTTGGGGCTGAGCCCAAGAGCCATGCCCCTGAAAAGCGGTCAAATCAGCCAACTGTGCACCCAGCAAACGGCCCCAAACAATGGCACTGCCATCGTTGCCCGCATGCCCCGCGTAGGTAGAGTCTTGCATCTGTGGAATGAACTCTTTGAGGAGTTGGGCGTTGCCACCAAACCCGTTGCAAGCCAAAAGAAGCGCTCCAGCTCGAACATGCTCCATGCTTTTATCGGGTCTTTGGTAAGCCAGCGCACCCACGCGGCCCGTGCTTTGGATGACCCACAGCTCGAGCACACGCGACTGGGTCAAGATGCAAACCTCTGCATCCTGACAGGCCCGTTGGAGTTGATCCATCAAACCCAGACCGGTTCGAGAGGCCAAGGTGTGCATGCGGTATTGCCGGTGACCGGGGTACAAAAAATGATCCAAGACTTCCCAATTCAAACCATGCTTTTTAGACAGAGCATCCATGGCCAAAGGGATTGCTTGTGTGTAAGCGCTTACCAGATGAGGGGCCGCCAGGCCATGTGCTTTGTCTTGAATGTCGCGCGCAAAATCCTCGGCGGTGTCCTCCAAGCCCAATGCTTTTTGCGCCAGGGTGCCCGCAGCTGGAATAAATCCTGAGGACAAGGCGGTGGAACCGGCGGGGACTTCGTCTCTTTCTAAAACCAAACTCTCAACGCCCACATCTTTCAAATGCAGTGCTGCCGATAGACCGCAGGCACCTGCGCCTACGATCACCACCGGCCAGTGCATCTCCCGGGCCTGGGTGGGCAAGGCGTCCAAGAGTTGCTCCTCATCAGCAAACTCAAGCACTCGAAGTTCATCGCAACGGATCTGCATGCAAGCTCACTCAAGCCTGATCAAGAAAATCTTGACAGCTCAAAACACGCGCCACCGAGGTCATGTCGCTCAAAGCGGCCACATGCTGATCTTGGCCAAAGGCAGCACAGCCATCTGACAACACCCATGTGTCATAGTCTCTCACATGCGCATCTCTGACCGAACTGGCCACCCCACCGTTGGTCACGATGCCACAAACCACCAAGCGCTCCACACCTGCTTTCTTTAAAAGCCAATCCAATGGGGTGTTGAAAAAAGCCGAGTACGCCACCTTGCTCACGCTCACATCCACCACCGGCAACAAGACATCGACCACACCTTGTCCCCAAGAGTTGGGGGCGAAGTCGCCCTTTCTTAAAAAGGGTCTCTTTTGCAGCAAGTGTTCAGAGATCATCGGCTCGCCCTTGGCATTGGGCCACAGTGTGAACATGGATGCGCACACCATGCCGCCTTGCGCCTTGATGGCTTGAGCCACAGGCAAGACCCGAGCAGGCAAAGCTTGCGCCAAAACGCTGGTGGTCTTGCCTCTGGCATAAGCCCCTTGATCAGATAGAAAATCATTTTGCAAGTCGACGATCAACAGTGCACAATTTGTCTTTGCATTCATGCGCTTTTTTCCTCCATCAGGCTTGCTCCAGCGTGATCAACAAGAGCCCCATCTCATCGACCGTGCCCTTGAATCCTGGCTCCAACCAAACCGTGGTGTCGCCTTGCTCCAAAATGGCTGGCCCATGGACGACCGCGCCAATGGCAAGTGCCAAGCGATCCCACCTGGGGACGTCCCACCAGAGCTTTTGATGATAAATGCGCTGCAAGCCCAACACCTCTTGTGATGTCTTGCCCTTGGGCGCCAAGATGGAGAGATCAAACTTCGGGCGCACCCCAATTTTGGTGTACCGCAAATTGAGCACTCGAATGGAAACCCCATGGAGCACGCGACCAAAGGCGTCTTGATAGGCCTGCTCAAAACTGCGTTGAACACTCTCGTGGGTGATCTCTCCAGGATCCAAAGTCACACTCAAGGTATGTGTTTGCCCTTGGTAAAGCATGTCCAAAAGCACCATCTCTTGGATCTGAGTGAACAACACCCCAGAGGCATCAAGCCTCTTTTGTGCAGCCGCAGAGAGTTGGTCAATTTTGGCCTTTAAACCCTCAAGGTCCAGAACCTTCAAGGCTTGGTTCAAGGTTTGGACGGCATCGTGCCGCATGTCGGCCATGACACATCCCAGCGCAGACGTGACGCCCGGGTACCTCGGCACGATACCCACACTCACCCCGACCTCTCGCATCATGGCGCACACATGAAGCGCACCCCCTCCACCAAAAGGCATGTAGGCGAAGTGTCTAGGGTCGTGTCCTTTTTCAATCGAGACCAAGCGAATCGCACCCGCCATTTTTGCATTGGCCAAGGTCAAAAGCGCTTCTGCCGCCTCATGCACCTCCAGACCCAGAGGATCAGCCACGCCGCGTTGAATCGCGGCTTTGGCCAAATCCACATCCAAGGCTTGCAATGAGCCTCCCCCCAAAGGCCTCTTGGCAGCAATTCGGCCCAACAAGACATTGGCATCGGTGACCGTGGCCTGGGTGTTGCCTCGACCATAGCAAGCTGGCCCTGGGAAACTTCCCGCCGATTGGGGTCCGACTTGAAGCATGCCGCTGCCGTCCACCCAAGCTATCGAACCACCGCCCGCGCCAATGGTCTCGATCTGGATCATGGGGGAGCGCACCACCAAGCCAAATTCAATGGAGGTTTGCGCCGAAAGACTGGCCTGCCCTTTAGAGATCAAAGACACATCAAAGGACGTTCCACCCATGTCCCCGGTGATGACATCCAAAAAACCAGAGGCCTTGGCCACTTGAGCACATGCGATCACCCCTGCCGCAGGTCCAGAAAGTGCGGTTCGCACGGGCAACTCACTGGCCGTTTGCGAGGACATCACGCCACCATTGCTTTGAACGATGAGCAGTTCACCCTCAAATCCGTGCTGGTGCAAGTCCGACTCCAAGCGGCGCAAATACCCACCGACCACGGGTTGCAAGGAAGCGTTCAAACTTGCAGTCGAGCAACGCTCAAACTCCCGAATCTCAGGCAGCACCTCGCTGGCCACACTGATGTAGGGATTGGGCCAAATGTCCCTCAGTGCTGCCAGTGCTTGTCTTTCATTGAGTGGATTGGCATAGGCATTGATAAAAAACAAACAAAGCGCCTCACAACCTTGCTCGAGCAAGTCCTTCGCTTGGGCCACCACTTGCTCCAAATCCACCGGGGTATGGATGCTGCCATCGGCCAAGACGCGTTCATCGACCTCTCTTCGAAAGGGTCGCTCAATGATGGGCTTGAAGCCTCCCCTCAAGCCCCAGGTCTGAGGACGATCTCGACGCCTCATCTCCAGCACATCCCTAAAGCCCCTTGTGGTGATCATGCCGGTTTTGGCAACTTTGCGCTCTAAAAGCGCATTCGTGCCCACGGTTGTGCCATGCACAATGGTTGAAACACGCGACACCTCAGAGGGCGCATTTGGGCGCTCAGCAGACAAGCCATCCAACGAGGACATAATTTTAGCGACCCCGTTCATGAAGCCTTTGGCTTCCTCGCCGCGAGTCGATGGGACTTTGATGATTTGCGCCTCTTGGGTGTGTTCATTGAGCACGAACAAATCGGTGAACGTTCCGCCCACGTCCACACCGACGATCCAAGGTTTTTTAACTTGGCTCATGATCTCGCACCTTGCGCACCAGGATGCACGTATCCACCAGCTTCATCGGCTTCAATCCATTTTGGATCACGCTTTTTAACATCGCCAAAACCCCCACCTCCCGGTGTTTGAAGCCTTAAGCGCTCCCCCCTTTTGAGCTCGATGCCAAGCATCTTGGACCCCATGGGAGGCGTGTACCATTGGTGATTGTTTTCAAATTCAAATAAATTTTTGGCACCCTCTTGCCCACCCGCAATGCCCTTGGGAGCAAATTTTGCCCGCTCGCCAAACAAGAACGCCTGTGCATGCTGCTCCAAGAGCTCAATTTCATAAACCGCACCCAATCCTCCTCTGAACTGACCCATTCCGCCGGAGTCCTCGCGCAAGGCCCATTGGGTGAACCTCACTGGGTAGGCCGCTTCTAAAATTTCAAGCGGAGGAATGGTGGCCGTCGAGATGGGAGCATTGCCGTGGCTCAGTCCATCGCCTTGGCTGTGACCACCGTGACCACCACCAAAAAAACTGAACATCACCCATCGCTCACCTCGCCTGGCCTCATCGCTCCTGTAACCTGACAAAGACAAGGCGTTGATGGTGCCATAAGCATGCGCCAAAGCGAGTTGCTCATCGGCCAAGGCCGCGGCACTGAAGATCACATCGATCATGCGCAAAATGGTCTCTGTGTAGCCCCCCACAGGCCTAGGCCTTTGAGCGCTGATGACCAGTCCTTGCGGAATCACAAAATCCACCGCATCCAAAACCCCCGCATTGGCCGGCACATCCGGAAACAAATGCTTCAATGCCACATAACAAGCGGCGACCGCCGTGGCCTTGGAAATGTTCACCGGCCCCGCACATTGTTGGGCGGACGCAGAGAAGTCCAAACACATGCGCTCGCCTTGTATGCTCATCTTCAAATGGATCCCAAGCGGCTTGTCGACCACCCCATCGTTGTCCAAGAAATCTTCAAAGGTGTAGTGCCCATCAGGCATGGCTTGGATGTGAGCTTGCATGAGTTTGAGCGCTCTTTGCCTCAACTCCTTCATGACCTTCAATACAAGCGACGCATCGTACTCCTGCAACAAACCATCGAGGCGCTTGACCCCCAAATCCAAAGCGGCCAATTGGGCGTTCAAGTCTCCCCATAAACTATCAGGCAAACGCGTGTTGGCCCGAAGTATGGCCAACACATCTTCTTGCAACTCATGGGCTTGAATGATGCGAACGGGAGGAATTTGTACCGCTTCTTGCCAACACTCGGTGGCCGAGGGGTTGTAGTTGCCAGGCACCGCTCCACCTACATCGTGCCAATGAGCAGCAGAGGCCAAGTAGCAATACAACTGGCCATCTTTGAAGTAAGGCCTGACCAATTTAAAGTCATTGGCATGTGTACCTCCCTCATAGGGATCGTTAAAGAGCCACGTGTCCCCCGGTTTCATGCCCCCGCGTGTGTCGGCCACTTCACGCGCGGCTTTGACCGCAAAGGCCATGACCCCTACAAAAATGGGCAAGCCCGATTTGCCTTGAACCAGGGTGTCTCCTGTTTGGGCATCGTACAAACCGTGACAGGCATCGTGCGCTTCGGCAATGATCGGGTTGAACGCACTTCGGTAGAGCGTGGCATCCATTTCGTCGGCGATTTGCTCCAAGCGCCCCTTTAAAACGGCCAGGGTCACAGGGTCAACGCTGGAGCCACTGGGCTCTGAGGGGAAACGGGCATCAGACACTTGATTCACTTCTTTCTTAACTTTAAAACGTTCACCAAACCTTTTAATCGAACCATCTCCATCAAAAACTCTGGTATGGGTTCACAAGGCAACTCTTGGTGTTCATCCAACCAAACCCTTGAACCCATGACCTTGATCTGTTGCCCCTCTTTGAGCTCTTGGGCTCGAGGACAGGTCAAGAGCAACAAACCCAAATTGAAGGCATTTCTAAAAAACAAGCCGCTGTAAGATGGCGCAATCACGGCTTTCAGACCCAAGTGAACCAACACCCCAGCCGCTTGTTCTCTGGAGGAACCAACCCCAAAACCTTCACCGGCCGCGATCACGTCACCCGGCTTCACCTTGAGAGCAAAGTCAGCCCTCACGCCTTCCAGGGCGTGCTTGGCGATGGTTGGCAAATCAAACTTCATGTAGGCGCCTGGGGCCAAGGCATCGGTATCGATTTGCGCACCCAAGGACCAAACCCTTGAGGTGGGTGTTTGTTCCAAAGACATGGCCTCGTCTGACGGGAAAGTTGGACGATGCGTGCTCATGACAGCATCTCTCGCACATCGGTGATTTTCCCTCTGATCGCAGAAGCCGCCACGGTGTAG
>Ga0209085_1000265_pt1 | contig 39657 bp, 70 predicted proteins | sample C_131016_EF_Meta_FD_187310 | JGI IMG/M metagenome (GOLD analysis project Ga0209085, IMG submission 187310) | Freshwater microbial communities from Lake Croche, Canada to study carbon cycling - C_131016_EF_MetaG (SPAdes) (version 2) | ecosystem: Environmental > Aquatic > Freshwater > Lake...
CTGGCGAAGTTTGGTATCTTCGTCAGCGTTCACGGTGGACGCAAGAACTTGAGGATGAACTGATTTCCCTTCATAATGCTGGTAATCCCCCCAACATCAACGAATTCCCAACCGCTTGAAGAACCGGTACACTGACCCTTGTGATGCCGGGAATTTTGTCGTATGATACTCACATACCCAAAGGAACCTGATGGATTTATTCAAACGATTAGTTCTTTACTTTCTTGTTTGTATTCTGGTGGGATACACACTCAAAGACCAAAAGTTTGACCCAGCAACAGACCTTATTCCAGCACAATCTCCCTTTGTAAAATAATGTCTCAACAACTCTTTTTCCTGAATACAAAATCATTTTCTCATTCTCTTTCCCTTCATGTTCCTGATAAATGGGATTATTGGACGATGAATGGAAAACGAGTGAATTTCAACATCAAAAAAATCAACAATCCAGAATATCAGAACTTTACTGGATTTAGTATTATTCTCTGGGTATTTAATCTTTATTATGTTTGGAAACTGAAATGACTTTTACAACTGCTTTACTTTGGTTCTTTTTTCCTCTTATTGGTTCTTATATTGGAGTAAAACTTTCTAAGTATTTCAATAGAACTGATAAACCAATTGACCCAGAAGACCCTACCTGTTGGAACTATTCAGAAGCACGATTGAGGAGAATGAAATGAAACTTCTACTCAAATACCTACTTCAAGTACCTCTACTCGCCTTTCTGGTTATTGGAGTAGATTCAATTGCTGATGGTAATCTTTGGATTACTGCTCTGGTTACAATTGGTGTTTTATTTCTTTATACTACTGGCGAATACTTGGAGACAGACAAATGAACCTACTTGAAAAATACAAACGGTGGGTCAATACCTACAACTACCTACAAGGTCACACAAATGCCTGGGATGAATGGTATCAACCTCATTATCGTTGGAATCCATTTGATTATAGAAACTACTACTGGACTCCTCTGTGGTTGGATAGGTATATGTACGGGTGGAAGAGCGTTCATTATGCCTTTGAGGCGTGGTCTTATCGTATGATTGATAGGCGTTATCACTCAAATCCTGAAGTATTCTGGGCAGAACTGAATGATGGTTGGTTAGAGATTAACTATCCAAATCAATTTAAAAAAACATCTGGAGAGAACAAATGACTCAAAAACTATTCTATGTTGAAGTTACCAAATCTGCTTGGGTGCTTGCGGACGATGAAACCGAAGCAAGAACTTTTGAGCAGGCGATTATGGATACTGAATATCTTTCAACAATTGAAGTCAGTGAATATGATGAAAAACTACTGTGGTCTTCTGGGTGGAATAAGGATTGTTATGTCTATCATAGAGACCAAAGAAACAAAGACATTAAACTTGGAGATGTTTTGAAATGACTGAAGAATATTACACTGATTATCCAAAAAAACCCATTGGTGGACGAAATCCTTATTACCGATGTTCTTATTGTAAGAGAAGTGTCCCAGAAATCAACGGACAAATCAAAAATCACGCTGAATGGTGTGAGTATCGTATTAAAAAAGAGGAGATTCTAAAATGACTGAAAAGATAGAAACATCTCTTAAGATTTTTATTCTTTTGCCTGTATTTTTTATACTTTTTATTGTTGAGAGTTTAAAAATTTTATTCTTTTATTTGGGTGAAGTTCTATCAAAGATAAGTTCCATACTTTACAATATAGTAGAATATTTTATTGTGTATTGAAATGACTGAAGAACAACTTGAACAACGATTTCAACAACTTGAGGACCGCATCAATGAACTTGAAAATGAGAAGTTTAGATTGGAATGTAAAATTGAAGATTTGGAGTCCTTGTGCTCCCGACTTGAAGATAAAATCACTGATATTGGATGGAGAACTTAAGGGGTAGGACACTTGAAGAACCGTCACAAGGGCACTTCACAACCGCCCAGAATGCCCTATAATACTCACATACACACAAAACCACAATGATTGACCTTTCACAGTTTGTTGATAAGAATGTCCGAGTGACTTTTAGAAATGGTAGTAATGATAATGGTACTGTTAATATTACTACTATCAATCCTATGTTTCCTTATGTTTATATTGGAAGGTCACTAAAAGAATGTTACAATAGAGATGGAATGTGCCCTTATAAAGGACATTACTTAAACGCATACGACATCATCCAAATTGAGGAACTGAAACCTATGAAAAAATACGAACAACTGGAAAATCAGGTTGCAGAAATGCAGAAGGAGATTGACCCTCTCAAGAGGGAAGAGAAGAACTATCCCAATCTGAAACCTGTTGAGATTACTCGCACTGTGACTTATACTCCTGAAGAGTATTTAAAGTATTGTGAAGAAAATGGTGAAGAACCATCAGAAGCAGGATATGTAGACTATTATTCTGAACCTGAAATGCCTATTACCAAACCAGAGTTTTATGATAATCTGACCCCAGGTGATAAAACTTGCTACAATGTTGCAGAGAAAGAAGTATCAAAGCAGTGGGCAATAGCACTCACAAATTTCATTGATGAACTTGGTGGCGATGGTCCTGCTCTTTGGGGATGGGAAGATAAAACACCAACACCAGAGAAAGTTGTAGAATGTCTCCGAGATAATATCCAGTATATTGCTGATGGGGAACTGGAATCCTGTTGTGTTGTTGTGGAAATGAATGAAGGGCGTGTATCTGGGAATGTTCTTCGTGCTATTCGTAGACCTCAACCAACTCTCAAATCACAGGCACTGAAAGATTTTGAGACAGTGAGGAAACATAGTGATTTGCTTCCTGAAATTCTTGATACTATTGAGAATGCTTTGAAGTCGCTCCCAGAATAAAATGATATGAGAAAACTACTATAAATAAAGATGCTTGTGTTTGGTCGCAGAAGCAGAGAAAAGGTGCTTTCGGGCATCTTTTCTTGTATAAATAGTAATGACCAAACACAAAGTAGAACTATGGAAACTCAACAGGAGTATTACTATACCTATTATTCTTATGAAGAATATGGTAGGGGATATATTGGAAGTAGAGGATGTAAATGTCTTCCTGAAAAAGACATAAGATATTTTGGTTCCTTTACCGATAAAACATTTAAACCCACACAAAAAATAATACTTAAAAGTGATTATACTTCCAGAGAAGACGCATATGCTGATGAGATTATTTTGCATCAATACTATAAAGTAGCAGAAAATTTGCATTTTGCTAATAGGGCATATCAAACTTCTACAAAATTTATTTCAAGTGGTGAAGATGTCGCAAAAAGAAATAGAGCAAAAATAGGTGAAAAAAATCCTATGTATGGTAGAAAAAGACCAGATATATCAGAAAGAAACAGAGAAAATAGGGGAAGAAAAGTGAAATATAGTGAAAATGGACTAAAATCAATCAAAAAATCCATAAATTTAGTCAATTCTCAAAGATGGATGTGTATTGAAACTGGATACATAACAACATCAGGACCACTTACAATATATCAAAGAAACCGAGGAATAGATACTTCTAAAAGAAAACGAATAGTTTGAGGACACTCCTTGAACCGTCACAAGGGCACTTGAACTTGCGGTGCTTATGCCTTATAATACTCTTACATACACAAAAACTCTTATGAACTACACCCCCGAACAAATTGCAGAAATCGTCCTTAAGGTTCTTAAGGAAGTAAATGAACCTGATGTTCTTTCACTTTCTTATGATGAAAAACGTGAACTAGCACGAAATCCCAATACATCACCAGAAACTCTAGCAGTTCTTGCAACTGATAAGAATTCTGGTGTTCGCTATTGGGTTGCTAGAAATCCCAATACACCACCAGAAACTCTAGTTACTCTTGCAACTGATAAGAATTCTAGTGTTCGCTATGGAGTTGCTCAAAATCCCAATGTACTACCAGAAACTCTAGTTACTCTTGCAACTGATAAGGATTCTGGTGTTCGCTATTGGGTTGCTAGAAATCCCAATACACCACCAGAAACTCTAGTTACTCTTGCAACTGATAAGGATTCTAGTGTTCGCTATGGAGTTGCTTATAATCCCAATACACCACCAGAAACTCTAGTTACTCTTGCAACTGATAAGGATTCTAGTGTTCGCTATGGAGTTGCTATAAATCCAAACTATAAGACCCAAACTATTGAACTGACTCAAGTTCAATATGATGCACTTAAGGTTCTTTTGGAATCAAGTCAGGACAAGACTCTTAAGACACTATCACTTTAAGAACTGGCACAGACACCCTCCACAGAGGCACTTGATTTCAGGTGCCTTCTGTTGTATAATGACCTTGACCTTATGAAACAAACCTTATAATTATGGAGGAAAATTAATGACTCATTCTCAACTTGTAATAATTCTTGCAAATATCTGGATAGTAAAAAGTTGTAAAGATGAGAAATTTGTGTTTTCTATTGGTTTATTTTATTTAATTGTTTATATTATCTTGGGGATTTTAGGAAAATGACTTCAGATGAGGATGCCCTTAAAAATGTTCAAAAGAACTTTAAAAAACTTGTAAAAGAGGAAACAGACAAAGTTATCTACAATACTGTGAAAGACATTATCAACAAAGAACAACCATCATACTCACAATGCCCCGGCGAATGCTATGACGAATTTTGGGAGAATGAGAATGGTGATAACGAACCTACTCTTGATATTGACGAACTTACAAAGGGGAAGACCTACGATAAGGACTTAAATGAGTGGGTGGAACAAACCACACGGTATCGTATTGATTACTATTATAAGAATGACTTAGAGCGTCGGTGGAAATATTGTAAGACAATGCATAGTGCTATCGCTAAAGCCTATGAGATGATTCAATCTGATGAATATACTATTATAGGAATTGAAACTGAATACCCTAATATAGGGCAAGATTGATACGCCTTGACGCCCACTTAAAACTGTGGTAGACTAGTCTAGACTAAATAAAAACTGTGCCGATACGAAAGTATTCAATACTTATATCGGATGTTCTATTTGAGGAATTAACCTTGCTTAAGAAACTTCTATTCTCTACTCTTTTCATTTGTGTGGGTGCTGCTCCATCTTGGGCTACTTGCACTGAAGCCTCTTATTATGATAGCGGTGATATCACAGCATCTGGAGCACCCTTTAATCCCTATGGTAATACGATTGCGCACCGATATTATAAATTCGGAACTCGCTTGAGAGTTGTAAATCCACGTAATGGTAAAATCGCATATGGTGTTGTGAGGGACCGAGGGCCATTTGTAGGCGGAAGAGATATTGATATGGCTCTTGGTATTTTTGAACAAATTGAAAGTCCCTCAAGAGGTGTAGCTAATGTTTGTTTCTCCCGAGTTTAATGAGTGATAACGAACTACGAGTGTATTTACTATTGTTCTTTTTATTATGAATTTCATTGCTAAAACTTTACATCTTTGGTTAAACATTTATGAATAAACATTACGAAGATTGCTGGACTGCTCTCAATGACCTTAATCAAAAAATGATTGAGAATCAGTTTATTTTAACATTCATTAAGTCTACTGAATCAAAACATAAATCAGGAGAAAAGGTTTCTGAAGAATTAAATGCATTGTATGTATTGGTTCGTAATTATTTTGATGAAGTTGAAAGTGATTTCTCTTCGGTATGGAATACAATCATAAGAAATTATCCCTCACCTTTTATTCAGGAAGATAAGGATTTGATTATGCCCGATGATATCTTTGAAGAATTGGCTTCAGAATACTCTACTACTTTACCTGAAACTGAAACATCTTGGAGTTGTACTGTAGATGAGAATGGTATCATAAACCTACCATCTGAACTAATGAAACAAATGGGATTTAAAGTTGGAGATTATCTAGAATGGATACCTCAAGATGACGGAGAATCCTTTATACTCAAAGTAGTAAATAATGTATCTCAAATTGTGAATAGACAAAGTAAAGAAGAAATTAAGCAAATTATTCATAGTATCTTTATAACTGGTAATGAATTAGAAACATTACCACAAGAACTTTGTAATGATTACTGCGAACAAATTCTAGAGGTAGTTAATGAGGCCAGTTTAAGCACCGGCACATAGAAGCCCCGACTCAGCTCAATTCACGCGATACTACTATCAGTTTCAAACACATTATGACTCAACTTTCCGAACAAGTAATCATTTCTCTTGAAAACGCTCAAGCTGATTTGAGAGAAGCTCTTGGCTTTGCCTCAAAATCAGAAGAGCCAATAATTAATATTTCAATCTCTCAAATTCTTCACGCTACAGATGAAGTTCTGAAATATTATGAAAAACGGAAGATTTCGTTTGAGGATGTAATGCGTCAGCGTTTCGGGAATATTTAATTCTAAATATTTATGAAATGTGTTGAAATGCCGACAATGAGTAAAGATGAATGGGATGAGCTATTTGCTCTAAAGTCTGCGATTTCTTATAATCCTGCTTCAGTAAGTACGGATAAAATGGAATTGTTTACAGAACTTCTAATAAAGTCCTTTGAATATCGTGGAGAAGCCTTTGTAGAGCCTAAACATCTTCAAACTTCTAAATAATAGAAGAGTAGTTATAGGGTATCTCCAAATGCTTGAAGTAGAATTAATCGCAGAATATCTTTTAGAAAACTCATATGTGTCTTCAGAGCGAGATGCATATGAGTTTATTCCTCATATGAGTGATGAATGGTTATCTTTAGTTATTGAAGAAGTCTTAAACGAAGAGACCTCACTCTTCAATCTTATTACAGAAATGAGAAGAGAAGATAAAGAGAGAGGTAAAAAACCACACGGTCTTTATATTCCATCTGATAAGAAAAGGGTTTTAAAAACTCCAGAAGGAAAATTACAAGTAGTACGTGATAAAGATGTATTAAATCCTTATGCAGCTCTTGGTAGAGGCAAACAGGGAATGAGACCTGACCCAAAACAGGGAAATCCAGAGACTTATAGGAAACATATTACAGACCCAACAACTCAAAGACGCCACCCCCACGGTGGAGGAGAAGCAGGAGTTACTGCAGGATATGCTCGTGGAGCAAAAAAGGTAAAAGGTGCTAAATATAGAAACACGAGTTATACACCTGTAGAACTTATTAAGCAAAGATTAGCAGCTGACCGAAGACGTAAATCCGAACAAGGTAGATTTAACCGTAATCCAAATTTCTGATATATTCATAAAATATAATCAATAGGGACACTTCACAAGGTGTCCCTTTTTAGTCTGAAGGCTCGTCTAACCGTGCTATGATACTACTGAACCTGAAAAGCTCTTATGATGGAAACAATTGAAATTAAAAACTCTTCTGCAATTGCTAAAATTGTATTCAATAACGAAAAGAATGTTGTAGGTATTTGCTTTACTTCTAATGTAGAAAAGTCTTATGATTTTTATTGTGAGACATTTGAAGATACTAAAACTAAAATCATAGAGACTAATTCTCTGGGAGAAAGTATCGGTAAACTCATTCATTCTTATCGTAAAGATGGAACCCTGGAGGCAATTATAGATGAGTGATTGAGATTGACGTTTAGTTCTTTCACTGCTATACTATTTGAAATACACAGTCCTCTACAATGAAACAGAAAGACACAGTTAAGATTGAAATTCCAAGAGAAGCTTTAAAAAATGTTCTAGATATTCTTGTAGACCATCAAAAAGGATACTCTGTAGACTTTGCTTCTGAAAGAATTTATAATATTCGTCAAACTATTGACGTTTTTACGAAAAACCTTTATAAATAAACATACGCATTAACTAACAATGACTTACCCCACTCATATTCAACCTCAAGAGTTTAGCCCAATGTATCCCCAAGCCAAGGGATATATTGATAGCTCCCTCTTGGTTGCGAATTTAGGAAAGATGTAAGTCTAATCTAAAATTCAAAATCAAGAGGGGGAGGGAATTTAAAAGGTTCTCTCCCCCTCTTTCTTTGTTTACACGGTGTGACGCTTTTTGAACCGGCACACTATTTCCCCAAACGGTCTCCAAATGGGGTATGTTAGTTAGGTCTCGGTGAGGGAGAGGCGGGGCACCGCTTCATTCACTGAAAGCACATTGATAATTAAATATTTTTACCATATTATTTGGGTCGTTGGCATAGTGGCTGTGCACCAGGCTTTTAACCTGTAGAGAGAGGTTCAATTCCTCTACGACCCATTTGGTGAAGTATCTTACTTGTCTAAATAAGTTAAATACTCTACCAAAACTATGGAAAGCAAATCAAAATATCATAAACGATATGACTGGTCTCTTATTCAAAAAGACCACGATGAAGGTATGACTTGGGAGAAACTTAGGTCAAAATATGGAGTTGCATTTGCAACCATAGCCAAAGCTAAAGAAAGAGGTGATTTTGTTTCTAGAAATATGAGTGAGGCTCAAAAACTTGTGCCTGGACGACCTCTAACAGAAGAAACTAAACAAAAACTTTCCATAGCTAGAACAAAATATTTGAAAGAAAATCCAGATAAAGTTCCTTATAAACTTAATCATTACTCAAAAGGACAATCTTATCCAGAAAGTTATTTTGAAAAATGGTTATTGAAGGAAGAAATCTCTTATATTTCAGAGCAACAAGTATCAATCTATAGTATTGATTTCCGTATTGGAGATATTGCTCTTGAAATAGATGGAGAACAACATTATGTGGATAAAAGAATAATTAAGTCTAACTTTTACAGAGATGAATATCTAAAATCATTAGATATTGAAACTATTAGAGTTAGATGGGCACATTATCAGAAACTTTCAGATGAAGAAAAAAAAGATTATTTAAATAATCTCCGGACCCATTTGACCTAGAAAGTAATTAAACTTATCTTATGAGAAAGAGGCTACTATTAGATATGTGTGGCGGCGCTCTGTAAAAGCGTTACATAAGAACCGTTGGAGGTGCAATTCCTCTCTTTCTCACTTGAATGTAGTCGTTAGGCCCCAGAGCCTAGAAAGACGCATTCTCATCAGGAATTATTTTGTAAAACGGCGCCGACGTTTCCTCTATATAATAGAGGTTTAAATAATCTTTCCTTAACCGTCGCGGGTAAACGGTTTTTACGGAGTATCGCCTAACTTGGTCATGGCACCTGCTTTGGGAGCAGGAATAATTTCGGTTCAAATCCGAATACTCCGATATGAGGTCGCACCTCAAAATGGAGCACCCTACCATATCTTTAATAGATAAAGTGGGTCCAGGGGTTATAGCTCAATTGGTAGAGCACTTGATTTGCATTCAAGAGGTTTCGAGTTCGAGGCTCGATAATTCCATTGGAGATTTATCTCCATATTCCTCATCATACTTAACAAGTATGATGAGTGTTTTTGATGAAGAAGAAATGGTCGTTCTACTCGACCCCTGGCTAACCTGAATTGGCAGGCTTGCGGCTGGAAAGTAGTTTAAAGAGGTGCAAAGATAGGTTTTCCTATTCAAAAACTTCTTCTTCATCTCCTAATTGATTTATAATCAACATCTAGTAATCTACATCTTTTTCTTACTGCATTATCACTAACTCCTAAAATTTCTCCAACTTTAGTCATTGGATAATGTCTTATAAGATTTACTAGCTCTTCTTTTGAGATTTCAAATTTTCTTTGAATTTGATTTTTTAAATTGTTTGCACATCTGACGCATCTTGTAGATTTTTTACTTATGACTTTATTGCAATCAATGCACTTGGTTATCTTTTTTCGATGCCTACCAGAAAAAGTGTCAGTTTGTGAATGACAATTTGGACATAAAAATCTTAAATTTTCAATTCTGTTATCATTATTGATACCATTGATATGGTCTAACTGTAAACTCAGAGGTTTATTATTCCACATATTTTGCAAAGTGCAGATAGTACACTTATATTCTTTTAAACCTTCTCTTATTAAGCGAATTTTTAACTCTCTATTACTAGCATATGTTGAATTTTCAATTAGAATCTTTTCTGTTGGAATTTTTATATTCTTTAAATTTTGACTTGTCCTTTGAGATTTTAATTTATTTCGATTGATGTTGATGAGATTGAAATCAAAGTTTGAAGCTTTTAACCGTAATCTTAATGTTTTCCTATTCCCAGTTTTGGGGTCCATATTTAACTTTATAAGAACTTCAGAAAATGAATTTGACTCATTTAATAGTGATTGAAGTTCCTCATCGCTTAATTTCCAAATTTTACTTTTTTTCTTGTTATTCATTTGAACTCCCGTTGTTATAATAACTATATAGTTAGTATAAAACATTTTGGCTCATTCGTCTAGTGGTTAGGACATATGCCCGTCTAGCATATTACAGGAGTTCAAATCTCCTATGAGCCGTTGAAGTATCACTAAAGATACTTCATATTCCAGGTAGTCTAACATTCTTTTAGATTATTCTGTGTGGCGTAGTAGACAAATTGGTAAAGTCACCATCCTTTCAAGATGGATATCTTGCGGGTTCGATGCCCGTCTACGCTTCTTGCTTCTTTATGAAGCATTTAAACGGGGACATAGCTCCAATTGGTAGAGCACTTGATTGAAGCTCAAGGTGTTATCGGTTCAAATCCGATTGTCCCTACCACAGGAATGTAGCATAGCGGTTAATGCACTCCGCTGATAACGGAGAGACCATCGGTTCAAATCCGATCATTCCTATTCCTCTTTATGAGGATATTTAAGGTGAGTTGGCAGAATGGTAATTGCAAAAGTTTGCTAAACTTTCGGGTTAATAGCCCATATAGGTTCGACCCCTATACTCACCGCCAGGTTGTGTAGTTCAGTAGGTAGAACGCTTCTCTCATAAGGAAGTCGTCGGAAGTTCAATTCTTTCCACAGCCACTGTATGCGTAGCTTAAATGTCTAAAGCACTTCGTTGTGACCGAAGTTGATGCGAGTTAGAATCTCGTCGTATACCCCAAACGCCCGATTAGCTCAGTGGTCTAGAGCAATTGTTTAGTAAATAATAGGTCATCAGTTCAAATCTGATATTGGGCTTTCTCAAATCTTGATTTTGAGATTAATTTATGATATACTTTTAAATAAATTTTATTATGTTTTCTTCCATTGTAAGTCCATTAACTAAACTTTTAAAAAAACATCACGATTTATATGAAAGTCCTTGCAATTCTATACAATGGGAAGAATTATGCGCTAAATCATTAATAGAGTCAGGATTTGGAAGTGATTGGCTTCCAGATAGCAATCACAAGTCACTTTTAGATCAAACTACAAATTCTGGAAATAGGCTTTGCAATAAATCTGGAGAGATATTGAATATGAGTGACTTAAAATTTAGTGGTTCACGATTAGGATCTCATTCTAAATTAAGTGATAAACTGGATTTTCTTTCTTCATTGAAAACCGATTATACTTTCTTTTTATCTAGAAATCCTAAAGAATGGCCGAATAAAATAAAAAAATATTATTTTATTGTTTATGATTCATCTATTTTTGATTATCATCTTCAATCTTGGAATGAAGACTTTTACATAAAAGGTAAAAATAAAGGAAAAATAAAAGGTTGGAAATGTGAATGTGATAAGTATAAATCTAAAATAGTAGAAAGTATGTCTTCTCAAATTTGGACCACCGTAAAATTAAAATATCTTAAAGAAATCTATGAAATTAATATTTGATGATTGTTTACAGGTTCTTCCAACCTTTGATGATAATTCAATTGATATGATTCTGTGTGATTTGCCTTATGGGACAACTGCGGCATCTTGGGATTCTATAATCCCGATTGAACCTTTATGGGAACAGTATCATAGAATATGTAAAGAATCTGCTGCAATGGTTTTTACGGCATCTCAACCATTTACTACATTACTCATTCAGTCAAATTTAAAGAATTTTAAATATGAATGGATATGGGAAAAACCACAGGGCACAAATCCTCTCAATGCGAAGATTATGCCCCTAAAATCTCACGAAAATATTTTAGTTTTCTATAGAAAAAAACCAACATATAATCCTCAAATGTGGATTTCCACTCCTTATTCTGGATTTAAATCTGATTCAAAAAATATTGGAGAAATTTATGGAAAAGTAAAAAGTGTTCATCGAGATAATCCAGAAGGATTAAGATATCCAAAAACTATCCTAAGATTTTCTCAGGACAAAGGTTTACATCCTACACAAAAACCATTGGAACTTATGAGATACTTAATAAGGACATATACAAATGAAGGTGAGGTTGTTTTAGATAATGCTATGGGTTCTGGTACTACTGGAGCAGCTTGTATTCTTGAAAATAGACATTTTATTGGAATTGAAAACAATGAAAAATATTATGAAATTGCAAAGAATAGATTAGAAATTTAAATGTTATAAACTACCTGAAAATTCCAAGTAGTTTATAATGTCTAGGTGCCCGAGTGACCGAAGGGGTTAGTCTGCAAAACTAATAAATCGCCGCAGGTTTGAATCCTGTCCTAGACTCCACACACATTCCCGAGTGAGCAAATTGGTAAAGCTACTACACTTTGAATGTAGATTCTTGTAGGTTCAAGCCCTACCTCGGGAGTTATATAAATACATAAAATATCTATAGTTTAGATGAAAACCTTTAAGGAATTCTTAATTGAAGCTAATACAACGCAAAGGCTTGCAGCTAGAGCGTTGGAATTACTTAAGGTTCATCGGAATGACCCAGAGAAGATTAAAGTTTATTTAAACCTTTTAAAAAAAGCACAAAAAAGAAGTTCTACCGATGAAGAAGATTATCCAGGTAGAACTTCAGCAAGACGAGATAAGTATTTAATACCATCACATAGAACAAGTAGTTTTCCAGAACTAGCAGGTACTTCAACGATTACTAAAAATCCAAAGAAGTTGCGTAAACAAAGAGCAATTGGAGAAATTATATAAATACTAAAAATACTTATAGTTTAATGAAAACCTTTAGCGAATTTCTAGAAGAAGCTTACTACAAGAGTTCAAAAGAATTACTAGCAGCTCACGGAGGAGAGCTGCCAGCAGGAAAAATAAAAGGCCATATATCTGGAAAAGGATGGTTTATTACTACTACAGAACAGAAGAAAAAGTCTCAAGCAAGAAGAGAGGAAAGAAAAAACCCCTTAACGACGAAAGATTTTGAAAGTCACGCAAAAAGAAATCTTATCAAAAATCCAAAAGAGTTTGCGGATATTGCTAAGCATCGTGAGGACCGCGCAATCGCACAAAAAGAGACACAAACAAAGAGTAGACAGGAGCGGACAGGGATTCCTCAACACTTAGACCATATTCAGCCACTTTCTCAAAACCAAAGAAGACCAGAAAATCAAGAAAGATTTTATAAAATAACTCCAGCACATTCTGCTAAAAATCTAGAGACAAGAACTGCTAAATCTAATGAGCAAAAAGGAGACACTCCACCTAAAAGAGGAGAACCTGGAAGTAAGCTTACAAGAGCTGGTGCGATTAGGCATACTGCAAATGATACTAAAGAATTTATCAAAAATTTGGATTCAGCGATAGGTAATGTTCAAGGTAAACCTGCAGAAAGAATGAAGAGAGCATATGATAGAATTACTGGGCTTCCTCCAGAAAAACCAAAACCCAAAGAACAAACTTCTAATTCTTCAACACGTAATGTTTCACCTCCTCGGAAGATAGGTTCTCGTAATGTTCCACCTCCTCGGAAGATAGGTTCTCGTAATGTTCCACCTCCAATAAAAAAAGAAATACAATAAAGTTGAAAGAACATTACCAAAATTACAAGCAAGAATAAATGCAGCAAATAGGGTGAGAAGGAATTAACTAATATGGGTGTGATATAAATACTAGAAATACTTATAGTTTAGATGAAGTTATTTAAAGAATTTCTTGTAGAGTCTGAAAGACAAAGGGGGAAGGCAACTTATAATGATGAGCACGCAGTAGCACATTTGTGGAATCACTTTACCAAAGATGAAAAATTCCAAAAACATCTTGCAGCAGGTGAGCACGATGATGCACTTAGTCATATGAGAAGTGAAGTAAAAAAAGCAAAGAGGGATAAGGAACATCCCTTACATTTTAGTCAAGCTTCTCATAGTGGATTTTCTGGAGGAAGAAGAACTCAACAGCATTCACCTTCGTATCATATACAACTATCTAAAGCTGTAAGGTCAACTCATTCATTGGCGACTTCAGAGCGAAGGGCTGGGTCTTCTGCGAAAAAAGGATTACCTATGAGAGTTACTGGTAATATAGACGCACCAGTTACAAAATATTGGACTAGTCAGACTGGTAAAAATGTAGATAAACCAAAAACAGATTTGGAAATTTATGATCCAAATAATCCAAAGTATTCTGTTCGTATAAGTAAGAAGCAAAGTAAAGCTTCTCAAACATTATCATCTAGTCCTAAAGAATCAAATGCAACTTACAACCAAGCTGCAAAAACTCTTGGAAAGGAAATGCGTAAAAGTGGTAAATCAAAAGAAGAAGTTGAAGCAATGAAATCGTCGGTCGGTTCCAAAATTAGTAAAGTCACTAGAGCATTAGGTCGTATGTCTAGCCCTAGAGCTACTCCTAAAAGACAACAAGCATTAAAAAGAGCTGCGCATAAAAGATTAATGGCTTTACACACAGAATATCCAGATATTGCGAGGCACGTTGGATCAGAAGCTAAAACTGGAGAAGGTAAATATGGAAGAAGTAAATCTGCACGATTAGGTTTAGTTGGAAATGAAGTGCAAGATTTAACAAAGGAAGTTAGAAATGTTTCTAATCCTGTTTTCATTAGGGCAAGTTTAGGTGGAGGAAAAAGAGCTGGAAGATTACGTTCATCTCGTAGACGTATGAGTCTAACACCAAAAGGAAAGTAATAATTATTAGATGATGTGCCGCTTTTTGAACCGTCTACAATACTCACAATCGTCCTCAACTACCTGCTATCATAGTTGAGTACTTGAGGTTCTTATGACGACAACTGCACCTAGGAACACTACAACTGGAACTAACTATGAAACTCAGATTTATAATTTTCTAACAGAAAATCATATTAAAAATTTTCATTCTCAGGTTGTGATTGGAAAAAAGCGAAATGGGGGAGTTCATATTGTTGACTTAATGTTTGATGGTGAAGTAGTATATAAAAAGAAAAGAAAAACTCCAGATTCACTTCATAAAGGTGGAACTCTAGTAAGTCTAAAACATCAAAATTCTGATGGAACTGCAGAGGAAAAGGTTCCATTTGAATGTATGAAATTGCAAGATGCAATTGATGATTATGGATATGATGCTGCAATCATTGTTCTTAATGGGGAGAATGGATGGAAGTGGAAAGAAGAGTATCTTTCTGAAAGATTCCGTAAAAGGATGAAATTGATTGCTCCTGATGTTACTATTATTTCACATCAAGATTTTATAACTCTATACTCATAATAAATGTCTTCACTATCACTTAAAGCTCTCACTGCAACCACAGGAAATCGTCACGATTGTTGGAACACTCCAAAGCATATTGTGAATGATGTTTTGGAGTTTTTTAATCATAATCTAGAATTAGATCCCTGTTCTAATAGTGAGGATAATCCAAATGTTCCTGCACGAAAAGTATATACAGAGGAAACAAATGGGTTAGCTCACGAATGGGATGCAGAAAGTGTCTTTATGAATCATCCTTATAGTGAAAGTAAGTTATGGATTCCTTATGCAGTTCAACAATATGAATGTGGAAATGCAAAAGAGCTAATTCTTTTAATTAAATTAGATATCTCTACAAAATGGTGGAGTTCAGTATCAATGTATCCTTGGCTTGCAATTAATACAAGATTAAAATTTGGTGATAGTAAAAGTGCTTCTCCATTTCAATCTGCTATTGTTTATCTTGGAAGTAATCTTGATAAATTTGTAGATGTATTTGGAAAATATGGAACTGTTTACATTCCATATGACGTGTGAGACGGTTTTTGAACCGTCTACCTAATCCCCCAAACGGGGGCGTAACTGTGATACTATATAAAGGTGGTCAGGACAAGCTCTTGACTTTCTCCTAAATTAGCTTTAAGCTATATAAAAGGATATGCCTCACTGGCGAAATTGGTAAACGCGATAGATTTAGAATCTATTTCTTCGGATTCTCAGTTCAAGTCTGGGGTGGGGCATTTGGATTTTATATCCAATTTTTATGTGTGAATAGTGTAATTGGTAGCACGAAAATCTCCAAAATTTTTAGTTAAGGTTCAAGTCCTTATTCACGCGCCAGCCCGATTAACTCAGCGAATAGAGTGCTCGTTTACGGAACAAGAAGTCATAGGTTTAAATCCTATATCGGGTATTGACTATAACTGCTAAATAAGTTATAGCCATCTAATGGAAGATTGGCGGAGTCCGGTTTATCTGTATAAATATTTCATATCATATCATTAAACCACTATGGAAAATAGAAAACCAAATTGTTCTTGTGGTCATTGCGGTAAGGAAATTTACAGAAGACCTAGCCAAATAGAAAGTGGTTTGGTATTTTGTAGTAAATCTTGCACCGGAAAACACAGTAGAAAAAATGAAAAATCTTGTCCTATTTGTGGTAAAATAATTTTTGGTAAATCTAAAACTTGTTCCAGAACTTGTTCTAATAAAAATAGGAATGGAATAAAATATGATGGACTAAATAAAAATAACAAAGCCAATAAATCAAAAGTTTTAAAAGAAAATCTTTCTAAAATTAGAGGTGGTATTTGTGAAGAATGTGGTAATGAAAATTATAATATTCTTCAAGTCCATCATATAATTGAAAGATGTAAAGGTGGAACTGATGATAATAGTAATTTAGAATTGCTATGTCCTAACTGTCATTATACAAAACATTTAGGAAACTCAAAATATGGAAAATAGCACGGATGGTCCGTAAATCGTCTTGAAAACGATGCCAGGGGAAACTCTGATAGTTCGATTCTATTATTTTCCGTTGCTATAATTATAGCAAATTTAATTAAGGGCGATTGGCGCAGAGGTAGCGCAGCTCCCCTACACGGAGACGGCCACTGGTTCAAATCCAGTATCGCCCATTATAATATTATGGAGGTTTTTAAGTCGTGTCGATGTTTGACTATTTACGCTCATCGTATAATCTAGGAGAACACTTTACTGATATAGAACTTCATACCAAAGATATGGAAAGAGGTTTGGGTGGAACGCTAAGCCATTACTGGATTGACTCATCAGGACAACTCTTTGTAACGGATTATAGAGACACTCACGATATTGTGGAGACTCCTCCTCTACCTTTAGATAAACCTAATTGGTGGAATCCTCCATTCACTTATGTTCCAAATGGAAAACACGGAAAAGTATCTCCAGTTTATTTAACTGATTATGTTATTGTATACCCATCAAGCTGGGATGGTGATTGGGCTGAATGGCCGGAATGTAGAATTCATCTAAAATTGGGAAAAATTCAGGAGTTTAATTATGTTTCAAAAGGTGAAAGATTTAATTTGGGGAATTGAATATGGATGGAGTAATGTAGCCTATTCATTTAGAATTTGGGCGGATATTATGGGTAATCAGTATAATGACCCACTTTATGTAAATTATACCGAACAAGAACGTCAAGATGATTATCTCTTTTATTTTTGGGATAGCTTGAATGATGGTATGGATGGCTTGATATATTAATATATAAATAATAAAAAAGATTACAATGGAAAAATTATATAAACTATTATCTGATACTCAAGCATCTCTATTTGTATTATTTCAAAAGACTTGGAATTATCATTGGAATGTTCACGGAACTGATTTCCCACAACTTCACGAGTTGCTTGGCGGACAATACGAAGCAATGTTTGAAGAGATAGATAGAATCTCCGAACATATGAGATACTTAAACATTCGTCCTGTATCTACAATGACTAGAATGGTTGAAGTATCTTCAATTGAAGGACCAGCTAATGGTAATCAAGTGATTGATGCGAAAGGAATGGTAGAACAACTTTTAGCTGATAATGAAAAACTTATTGAAATGTTTAAAGATATTTCTGAAGAAGCAGAAAAGCAAAGAAGTTATGCAACTGCAAATCTGGTTCAAGATTTAATGGAAGCTCACGGTGTTAATGTTTACAAATTACGTTCATATCTACAATGAAGAAAAAGAAATTGAAAGAACTCATCCAAGGACCGCTAAGATTTCATCATCAAGATATTCACGAAGAACTTGATGAAATTAAAAATATATTAAATCAATTGAGTTTTCAAGTTATAGAACTCAAGAAAGAACTTTCTGAATTAAAGCCTAAGCCATTTAAGTCTACAGGCTGTGCCAAATGTGGAACTGGCACAGCACCCTTGACGGTGACGCTGCCCTAGTGGTATGGTATGAGGGTCCAACACATAGCCCCATAAAAGATGGAGCACTTCCCCCCTTATACATCACAAAGATTAATCAAATGAAAGGTGTTCCTGGTTACGATACAACTGGTAAATCTCATCATGAAGGTAAAGAGAATGAACACAACACGGCTAAGATCTTGAATGAGAAAAAGGCTTATCCTTTTGAAGTCGTAGTTCTTGGTGGCAACCGAAAGCAAGATGCTATTTCTGGTTCTCAGCATCTTAGCATGAAGAGGATGAAAAACACTAATAGTGGGACTCACGACTGGGCAAATCTTTCTAGTGTAGTTACTGATGGCTTGCTTGGAAATGTTTTTGATGAATTTCTTGATCAAATAAAAGAACTTCGTCAACTTCCTAAATCAATTCGTGAGGATATTGAGTTCCAATCACTGGTTGAACAAAAATTTAATGCCCTTCGTACAGCCAGTTTTGATTACCTTACTTCCGAAAATATCATTAAAGTGTTGAATAAGGGATTGATTGATGCTTGCTTTGACTTTCATATTGCCGTGAACGATATTGCAAAAAAGAAAATTTTCATTTATGACGCGAATCGCCATCCCGTTTTTGAGTATGTAAAAAAGGGATTTACTGCATATTTGGAAGGTGATGCACCTCTGTCTCGTATGATTTATTTTGAAGATTTTAATGGAAATCATTATCCTACAGATATTAGACTTCGTGTAACGAATAATAATGGAACCCGCGCATTTTTGGGAGTCAGTGAGGCAAACACAAACTCTTCAGTTGTAATTAAACTTCAGCAAGATAGGGTGGGCAATCTACTAAAATCCGTTAATCCTAGGGAGATCACTTACTGATCTTACATTGTCCACGTTCACATCTACCAATATAAAAATCTATGACCATCACAATACTCCAACAAAACGCAGAACGAATGAATGAATTAGATCAGACATTTGATCTAATTTATATGGACCCTCCATTTGGACTTCAGCGTGATTTTATGATGTTGGAGAGTGATGGTATAGAAAAAGGATTTAGTGATACTTGGTCCTCTTTTGATGATTACATTGATTGGTATTCTCATATCATCAATGAATCCTGGAAAAAATTAAATAAAAATGGTTGGATTTATCTTCATAATAACTTCATTGGAAATGCTCTTGTATTAAGCAAAGTCAACACTGAAATTAGAGATGCTTTCTATACAAATATCTCCTGGAAAAGAAGTGGACCAAAGAATAACATCAAAAATGGTTGGGGAAATATTGTAGATAGTATTATGGTCCTTCGCAAAGGCAATCCTTATTTCAAAGTTGAATACACAGATTTAGATGCGAAATATAAACGTAATAGCTTCAAGAATCTTGATTCAAGAGGTTATTACGCTCTAGCAAAAGTTACAGGTGAAAAAAGTAGACCCTGTAGAGTATTTGATTTTAAAGGATATGTGCCGGAGTATGGATTCAGAATTTCGGAAGAAATGTTAACAGAATTGGATAGTCATAATTTACTTCACTACGGTAAAAATACAATTTATAAAAAAATATATCTTGAAGATAATAAAGGAGTTCCAGTTCAAAACCTATGGGATGATGTACATTACATCTCTCGTAGTGAAACTAACAAAAGGAAATATCCAACACAAAAACCTTTAAAATTACTTGAAAGGATTGTGGTATCATCTTGTCCTCCAAATGGCTGGGTATTTGATCCATTTTGTGGAAGTGGAACAACTGCAATTGCATCACAATTAAATGATAGAAATTGCATTACTTCTGATATAAATAAAGACGCTATACTTTTAGCTACTGAAGCAATAGAATTTAATAATTCTAAAGTTTTAGAAGAAGTTTCACTTTAATTAAAGAGACACTTTTTGAACTGGCATATCACACTTGACTTACGGGGTTGGCTGTGGTATGTTAGTTAGGTCGGTGAGAGAGGCAGTGAAGCAATTCATTTCTAATTTTACAGACAAACACACAACCACATAAACAAAATTGGGATTGTCCCTCCCCTAAGTTTGAAAAGAACTTAGAAAACTGACTTCTAATCTATGAGGGTCAGACATCTTCGGATGTATAAGGGAAAGGAAGATGGAGAATACGGGTGATTGCCCTTCCAACTCCACCAGTCTTCTATCGGTTAATTCTCCTTGGCGGGAGCAGATACCGTAAGTAGCACATAAGAGTGAGCACAACGCCAATAGTGAATGCTTCTTATATGACTGGGGATTACAGTAGTTATCCCAGAAATAGGACGGAAATATCCAATTAACAGGATTCGCCGTGAAAGCACCGTATATCGTTCCTTCGGGTGGTATATTAGGTAAACTGCGATGGATGAAACTGAAGCCCCTAACGCTATTAACGAAAGTTGGTAGTTGTGTCGAAAGACCTCTAACGGACTGTATTCACGGTGCAGAAAGTTGGAAGATGTGCGAAACTAGATTCTGATCAAGTCAGGGTAGCAAGCATAGAAGGTGAATTCCATTATTAGATTTACTCATTAGATTAAATGAGTGGGGAAGCATCTGAACTCGGAAACGACGAGGTGTGCGTACTATCCAAATTTAAGGATAGCACAGATGCAAAGGGACTAGACGACACTAAAGCCCTTAACACTTTTGTAGGTGCCAAATACCCCTTCTTGGAGTTGAAAATAATACTGCTGGAAGAAGTAAAGAAGGAAGCGCAAGGTAATGTCTTCCTCACCTACCACTTGTATTCCATACGACCGAGCAAGCGAACGGATTCGGCTGTTAACCGAAAGTAGCTAGGGGCAGTACCTAGGTATGGAGTTTCTAACCTCTAACTTATATAAATAATAATAAATTAGAGGTTAGAATGTCGGGCAAACGAGTTGTAGAATTTCGTCAAAGACGAAAAATATGGGCAGTAGATGCTTTTGGTGGTAAATGTGGAATTTGTGGGTATGATAAATGTATTGAAGCATTAGAGTTTCATCACATTGACCCATCACAAAAAGACTTTCCAGTATCAGCATCTGTAGCAAATAGACAAGTATTTGTTGAAGAACTTAAAAAGTGTATTTGTGTTTGCTCTAATTGTCATAGAGAAATTCACGCAAAAACAACTTCTATTCCTGATGATGTTATTAAATTTGATGAAAATTTTTCTGATAAACCTTATCCTGAAAAACCAAAACATCCCTGTAAACAATGTGGAAAATTAACTACAATTAAACAAAAATTTTGTTCAGTAAAATGTTCTACTAAAAGTAGAGAAGTTGCCAAATGGCCTAATAATGATGAACTACTAAATCTTGTTTTAACTAATGGTTATACCGCAACAGGAAGATTATTTGGAGTTAGTGATAATGCAGTAAGAAAAAGATTAAAAAAAGTTGGAAACGAATAAGTTTCCTTACACATCGCAGGGTAGTCAAGCAGTAAGACGCTAGGCTCATAACCTAGAGAGCGTAGGTGCAAATCCTACCCCTGCCTCCAATTTTATTTGTAATGAGTTGAGGAGCCTACCATTAACATTTTTGTAACCTCACCGTGCCCTAAAGAAAGTGCTACTACACTTCCTGACAAATTAGTGGTGAAAATGCCTCTTGAGAGCTGCCAAATGCTTGCAATCATCGCATCCAAATGGTATCATAATTACGGAACTCTTCCTAAAAAAGATGGAACTCCATACAAAACCGAAAAAGGAGCTTTTCGTAATCATCCTTGCGTTAAATGGGGAGCAAAAACAATAGAGAATTCAAATTGGTTAATTCAACACGGGCTAGAACTCTGTAAAGAATTTAAACACAGGTTTCATAAGCCTCACGCTTGTTATCTTACACTACTAGAAGCACAAAAGATATTTCCTAATGGTGATATCAGTAAGATAACTCCTTTTGTGAGAGCTATGCCTGATAATTACAAGCTAGATAGAACTATTGATACTTTTACTGCTTACAAAAGATATATACTATCTAAAGAGTGGGTAAGAGATGATTACAACAACGCACCTGAAAGGAAACCTTCGTGGATTTATTAATGGTTAAAACTACCCCACAAAACGTAAATGAAGCAAATGAAGCTCTTTTTAATTCTTCAATGAATCTACCAAATGCTGCAGCCCATTGTGGAATGACTTTAAAAGAAATGAAGATGACTTTTCGTGAGTTTCTTAAGTATCATCCACCAACTTATGAGTTTTAATGACTGAAGGTAAGGAAAGCAAACGGAGAATGGGAACCTTAACATCAGCAACAGACGCACCTGACCCGTTAGGGATGATACCTCACCGGCCTTTAACACTTGACGAGCTTTAATGATTGATGTATGATAGTTTAGTTGGTTCTTAAGGGCGTGTATTCCAACGGCAGAGAAAATTGACTTAAAATCAATCCAGTGTCGGTTCGAAACCGACCACGCCTATTAACCAACTAAATTAAATAAATAGTTGAAAGGTTAAGTATTCAACAGATGAAATACAAACTCAATATTGGTTATCGTTGGATTGATACTTCAAGTGAAAGTTTTATTGTAAAAATGTATTTCATTCAGGAAATGCCTTACACCTTTGATGAACTTCCTCAAGTTATACAAGATGACCCTGAAATCATAATTGAAGCATCTGAAAATAATAGATATACAGATGACGATATTTATTTAAGTTCAATCTATCTTGGACTAGAAGATGCTCATCCTCTAATGCACGTATTAGATTACGAAAATCCTGAATGTTTACCTGTTGATTAATTTTAGTTCGCCCTATAAGCATTGTGGCGATGTGCTAGTTTTGTACTCTAGAAAGAACAGTTCAATTCTGTTATAGGGCTTTAATAAATAAAAATAATTATACAGCATAATTAATGCAAATAAATCTTTGGTTTAACGAGGCAATGGGTCAATGGAGATGGACTTTAACTGACCCAGAAACAATGGATATGGAATCAGGTCAAAGAGAAAATTTAAGAGAAGCAATGAGTGATGTAGCAACTACTGTAGAATACTTAATGTCTAAAAAGTCTTGATTTCTTAACATTCCTTAATCATAGATAGTAATGTTCCAAATAAAAGGTAAATGTGGATACTCATATCCTTTTAGATATGTTTCTCGTTTTCGGAATTAGTTGTATAAGTATATGGATATCCACTTTGTGAACCGGCACAGTAAAGTTGATTGAGCCCACAAAGAGTGCTACTATATACATTGTCTAGGAGGCTTTAGACACTGGTATTCAAGACTCGGATTCAACTTCCGAATACTCCACTTTATTTGGGGTATAACTGGTTTTCGATTGGATAAAAAGACTAGAGCTGTTGAGAAGACACTAAACACAAAAGGCAACAACATTGTCGCTTTCTCTAGACAAGCAATCGCTGCTTGATTGATGATGAGAATGGGGTTAGATTAGCCTTATCAACCAAATAATCCTATAGAGGTGAAATGCCTCTTTTTTAATACAATAGCTAATTCTTATGATTAACTTCTTTAAGAGTCTTTACCAGTTGATTATATTTTTAGATGAACATCGTGATTTAAATAAATGACGGACATTACAATGATGATGAATTCAAGTAAACCGACTATCATTCTACTTTGTGGTTGTCCTGCAAGTGGTAAAAGTACTTGGATTAAAAGAGGTCTAGAAAACACATCATCATTAGATCATTTTAAGATTCTGTCTACAGATAATTGGCTAGACAATAAAGCCAAAGAATTAAACAAAAGTTATGTTGAGATTTTTAATGACTATATTCACGAAGCATTAGAATATTTCATAAATGAACTCTATACTTACACTAAAGAAAAAGAAAGTTTAATTATAGATCAAACAAATATTAATTATTATTCTCGGCTTAAAAAGTTAAAACTGTGTGAGGATTACACTAAAATAGGAGTTTACTTTGAACTAGAGTTAGAAGAAGCTATTCAACGTAATTGCAATCGGGGGCGAGCTACACCTCGTCATATTCTAGAAAGTTATTATAAAGATTATGTAAGACCTACAATAGATGAAGGCTTTGATTGGGTGGTAAGTGGTGTGTAGATGAGGGGCACTTTTTGAACTGTCCCTATAATCCAAAAAACTTCTGGGTGTATGCTACAATACATACATTAAACGTCCAGACAAATGAACTATGTACTCATTGGGGATATTCATTCTCAAGCAAACAAACTTGAATGTGCTCTTGATTTCATTAACAAAACTATTGAAAATGCACGAGTAGTCTTTCTTGGTGATATTTTTGATTCCAAAAATAGTTATTCAGATTCCTATTCAGTTTATAATCTTGTAAGACAAGCCGAGAAAGAGTTAAATGCGATTACAATTCAAAGTAATCATCAAGACAAACTCATTCGTTATTTCAAAGGAAATAAAGTTGAGTTAAATAATGGGCTAGATAAAACTCTAGAAGACCTAGTAGAAAAAGATGTATCTTTATCTGACTTGTATGAATGGTTAATTCGTCAGGCTTTTGGTATTGTATTTCGTGATGAGTATGGAATTGAATTTCGTTGTGCTCACGCCTATTTTAGTTCTGAAGTTCAGATTCAAGACTATACCGAACAATACCTTGTGAAAGCTATTACTCGTCATCATAAGCACGAATTTCTTTATGGTCTTCAGGACTCTAAAAAGAGCAGAGTGAATTGGTGGGAGTTGAATAATAGTGAGAATAGTTTTGTGCGAGTATCAGGGCATTACAAGACCATCTATACCAATCTAGAGAACAAATCATTAGTTCTTGATTCGTGTTGTGGTGATGTGAATGGATTATTGTCCGTCTATGATGTGAACTCTAGAACTATTCATCAGTTTTGAGCCACTTTTTGAACTGGCCCATTATACTCAAAAGACCTCTTGACTTGTGGTAGAGTCAAGAGGTCTTTCTATTTCAATGAATGACTTACTCATTTATAGAACTTCCTCAAGTTGAAGAAGATGAATTCTTTGAATTCTATGAGGATTACTTTGAAACTTTGACTGAAACCGAACAATCCGATTGGAGCCTTGTAAATGAAAATTAAAAAGAAATTTATCACGATTAAACCCATAACTCCAGAGGCAGTAGAACTATTTGAATATTCAATGCTTGGGCTTCAATCTTGTGAACTTCTAGAAACAAATCAAACTATGTATCATCTCAAACCAATTAAAGCAGATTATAGCTTTTGGATGAAACTTAAAGGTGATGATAATTGGGAAGTTGAGAAATGAGCTTATTTCAATTATATGAGGCTAATAAGGCAAAGTATAAACAGCTTAAGCCAGGGTCTATATGGAGGTGTAAAGGAGTGCCTGGGGTTAAATTAAGAATAATCTCTACAAATTTGGAGGATAAGGTATCATTAGTGAGGGGTGGACTTCAATATCTCCCAATTTATTTAAGTAATTTATATCTTCTTGATATATATGAACCTTGTGAGGACTCACTAGAATGAGCTACTTTCAATTATATGAAAAGAAACGAAATCGCTATAAACAAATTCAACCCGGAAGTGTATGGAAAGGTAGCGAATGTGGTTATACTGTTGTTATATCTTCAGTAAATCTTTCAAGAGGAACAATAAATGGAACTTGGAATAATCTTACTTTATCTGGTAATGATACCATAGAATGGCTTCTTCGACATTATAATCCAATGGAAGAATAACTTAAATTTAATTAGGTAGTTAGATTAGCCTAGTCTCAACTACCCTGATGTGCCGGTTTTTGAACCGTCCACTATTCAGCCCAAACCCAGCCAATACAGGCTATGGTAGTTAGGTCGGTGAGAGAGATGAAGATTAAGTTCTTCTCAATCTTACCTCGTGTGCCGCTTTTCAAGCCGTCCACTACACGCCCCAAACGATGCGTTCATCTGCTATTGTATTGGGGTCGGTGAGGCGCTTCACGCTTCGCTTTCAACTTTGTCCTTTATTAGTGAGTTTAAAAACTATGTCTTTCTTTACCCAAGTCCGCACCCAAGACCAGTCTGCTTCCGTGACCCTTATCCTGAATGAGGATTCGCTCACCCTGGCTCCCGATCAATACCGCAGCAAGACTGTTAGCCAACTGTTCACAGAGTATGGCGCTTCGCTTGGTGGTGATGTTGCTCGTATCAACCGTTATGTTCTGAACGGTGAAGCAGTTTCCGGTGATACTGTGGTTCGCCCTGGAGAAACTGTGAGAGGTGCTGTGAGTTCGGAGTCAAAAGGGCTGGGTTGAGCCCGTATAGCCTCACCACTACCCAAGTTTCCAAATGCGAGTTTTGGAAACTTGGGTTCTTTTTTATCAACCTGTCCTTAACTAAATCTATCAATTATGTCTACTGAAATTCAAGAACTCCAAGAACTCCAAGAAACTGTAGAAATTCAAGAAGTTGAAGTAGACACTGTGGAGCCAGAAGTTCCTAGTGTTCTTCGCACTCGCCGTGATGGTGTATGGGAAGTCTATAATGGAACCTGGGGTTCGTATCTTCGCCCAACTGATGACCCTGACGCCAATGTTGTAATTGACGACGAGAATCTCAAAACCTTTAATCTGAATCCTGGTATTCACAAACTTCCCGCAGAACTTTGGACTCGTTGGGTTAAACTTTGTTTCTATTATGTAGATAAAGTCACCAGTTCCGTAGAAGTTTCAATCCGTATTCTTCGTTCAGTAGAAGATGCTTCCAAGTATCGTATGCTAGTTCCCCGTCAAAAGGTGTCTGGTGCCTCTGTGCGGGTAGATAGCTTTGATGTCGCAATTGATATTGAAACTGGAGAAGAAATCACTCAATATCCTCCTGATGGCTGGATTCCTGTTGGATCTAGTCATTCTCACAATACCATGCCATCTTTTTTCTCTGGAATTGATGATAAGTATGAGCTTGGCGACCCTGGTATTCACTTGGTTGTAGGTGGAATCAATGTAAGTGGGCTTAAGTATACCATTGCAGCTTCTGTTGTAGGTAGTGGTCGTCGGTTTGAAGTTCCATTTACCGATTTGATTGATGCTACGCCAGTTTCAGGTGTAGAGTTTCACCCTAAAGTGATTGACTATGTGGATTATACCACTCCAGTCCATACCTCTACCTATAAGTCTACTCACGCTGGTTCTATCGTTCCTTGGAAGAAGAAAGTTTCCAAAGATGATGACGTTACCAACTCTTATCAAGAGTGGATGCGACAAGCGTATGGGGATACTACAGATGACTATTGTGACCCACACTTCTATAGTGATGGAACCTACTCCAGTGCTAAAACTTATACTCGCACTGGAACTGCTGTAATGATGTGGGAGATTGAAGACCTCATCTCTGATTACATCAATCAAAATCAAGATGATGTGAATAAGCTCTGTCTTTTCGCAGATTCTTTGAGGGACCATCTCAATGATGTTGAGGCAGGTATTGCTATCAACATTGAAACCTACGCTGGTTGATAATCCTAATGGGGACGCTTTTTCAAGTGTCCCCCTTTTTCACTTTATGAGGACGTATGACTGCTACAATGGAACAAGCCAAAGAAACTCAAACAATGTCTGCAATTTTCCCAACTCAACCACCTTCAGCTCAAATTCATCTTCTTCCTAGGAATTCTCAATTCATTTCCTATGATGCAGATGATACTCTAACTATTTCTGCCTGGATGCGTGATGGTTTTCATACCATCAATCAAGAAAGAAAAGCTACGAATGATGATTTCTATCACAACCATTGTGAAGGGTGTGAACGAAATTGTTCTGACTTCCTTAATGAGTATGAAGATGAAGACGGTGAAATTGATTGGGATTCTGTTCCTGGAGGGTATCACGGTTATTGTAATGTTTATGATGAAGGTTATAGCGGCCAAAGTTGTCACTATGGATATGAAGTAGAAGACGAGGATTTTAACCTTATTATTGCTCCAATGGTATTCAAAATCTCTCTTAATCATATTGGAGTACCTCCTCGTTTTGAACGGTTGAGTGATAGTGCATATCTTCAAGCTGGTAAGATTATCAATGGTCGCATTTATGCAACCGACGTTAGAATGGCTACTAATGTTTTTGGTTCTTCGGATCATCCAGAAGGTATCTGTTGGGGTAGTAATGACCGACCTGATAATCTCCGTTTGATTGTATCCAGTTATACTACAACTCCTTTCAATAATGATTTAACTTCAATTGATGCATTTGAGCATAACTGTGAACGCACTAGGACTAGTGTTGCCTTGGACAACTTCCATAATAGGTGTGATGATACTTACCTTTGCGATGGGCAGGATGTAGATGCAATTCTTTTTGTAGATGCAGAGCAGAACATTCCAGCATTCTTTACTCTTTTGAGTGCTGGTTTCAATTCTCTTCCAGAAGCTCCTCACGTTATGATGATTCCTCTTAAAGAAGTTGAGTTTGAACGTGATGGTTCTCACTTTACTGGGTATCAAACTATGTCCGATGCTGTAAATCGTAATTGGTTTGTATCTATGGATGGTCTTCTTGTAGGTCAGGTCTAAGGTGTATCAGTGGACGGTAATTCAACCGTCCACTATATTCCCGTTTCAGCTCCCATATCTGCTATCATAGTCAAGTAAACCCCCACGCACACATTCCACATTTATGGCTTTCGCTCCTGATAAAACTTTTGTGATTGGTTCTGGTGGCTCTGGCGGTCATCTTATTCCTGCTCTTTCTCGTCTTCTTGCTTATCATCAATCCACTCAAACCTCTAGTTTGATGGTGATTGATGGTGATGAGTATGAAGAAAAGAATATGACTCGTCAGATTGTTGCTCCTTCTCAAGTTGGCCTTAACAAAGCTCGCGCAATGCAAGACTTTTGTGCTTATCAAGGCCTTGATAACGTGATTAGCAAGGAAGACTTCATCTCCACCTCCACCTTTATTCCTCTGCTTCGGAACTCTGCTTGTCCGATGATTGTTGCTTGCGTAGATAATGATGCGACTCGTCTCGCAATCATCAATGCGATTGAAAGCACTTGTAAAGAGAAGGATTTCTTCTTCATTACTCCAGGTAATTCTGATGGTATTGAAGAAGTGAAAGGTCAAGCTCTTTGGTGGGGTCGTATCAATGGAACTACGATTGGAATGAACCCAGCTCTGGCTTATCCCAACATTGAAACTCCTCAAGATAGTATTCCACACAAAGGTTCTTGTGCGCTTCACGCTCCTTCTCGTCCACAGTTGATTTCTGCTAACTTTCTATGTGCTGCAATTACTCTATCAGTGATTCAAAATCTTCTTGACGACCAACTAAATGCATTACAGAGTGCTATGTTCTTCAATCTTCGTAATATGAAGACTTCGGTATCTTAATAAATAAAGATGCCTGACTGGGTTGCACTTTTCAGGTTAGGGGGGCATATTCCCCCCTTTTTAATATAAATAATAATGCAACCCAGTTTAAGAGCAGAACTATGCATCCTCGTATCTATACGTATAAAATTACTTTTATTGATGCCCCTTATTACTATTACGGAGTTCATAAAGAAAAACGATTTAATGAAGAATATTGGGGGTCCCCTATAACACATAAATGGTGTTGGGATTTATATGAACCAAAAAAGCAAATACTTGAAGTATTTGATTACACCCCTGAAGGATGGTTAATGGCGCAACAAATAGAAAAAAAATTAATCAACCCATTCTATAATACAGATAAATTTTGTCTAAATGAAAATGTTGGCGGCACTATTTCATTATCTATATGTAGATTAAATGGTAAAAAAGCATATGAACTTGGAGTGGGAGTTCACGCAAGGACTAAAGAACAAATAATAGAGAATAGTAAACAATCTGGTAAAAAAGCATATGAACTTGGATTGGGTATTCACGCAAGGACTAAAGAACAGATGCAAGAACAAGGTAAAATAAATGGTAGTAATACTTATCATCTTGGTATTGGAATTCACGCACATTCCCCTGATGAAAGAATAGAAATTGCTAAAATTGGGGGAGAAAAAGCATATGAACTTGGAGTGGGAGTTCACGCAAGGACTAAAGAGCAAATGAAGGAGCACGGCAAAAAAGTTTATGAACTTGGATTAGGAATTTCTACTGTAAGTAAAGAACAATTGAGAGAAAATATTAAAAAAGTAAATTCTCAAAAATGGAAATGTCTAATTACTGGATATATCTCCAATCCTGGAGGTTTAACTTCATACCAAAAAGCAAGGGGTATAGATACATCAAAAAGAATAAAGTTATCTCTAGAGGACAGTTTTTGAACTGTCCTCTACTACCCCCAACCTGCTTCAGTTTCTGCTACATTACCTTTGTAATAAACCAATTATGACTGACGACATCTAAATGAATAATCAAACTTTGAATATTAAAGAAAACCTGATGGTGATTCAGAATCTTCTGGACGGTCAGATTGTGCGAGAGCAAAGTTCTATGTTCTTCAATCTTCGTAATATGAAGACTTCTGTTTCTTGATGTTGTATGTGCTGGGGAGGACAGTTTTTGTTCCGGCACATATAATCCCCATTTTTCATCAATTCACCCTACACTGCTTAAGAACCAACCAAGAGGAAACTAACTATGGCTACCGACACTCTTACCGTCAACGATAATCTTGTTCGTTTTGATAATCTTCTGACTGCTCTGAACTATCTGATGGAAGAAGTTCAAACTCGTAAGGAGCAAGTTCTTCAAACCGTAGATATTGATGCTAAAGTCATCAATCATATGGAGAGCCGTGATTTCAAATCTACTCTGGTTGATCACATTCGCCACGAATACGGTCAAGGTATGTATCAAGAGGTTGCATTTCTCGTAATGGAGAAGATTGATAACGATATCTCTGAATTCATCAATGCTCGTGTAGATGAGCGTCTTCGTGCTGTTGGAGTGAATGTCCCTGATGCTGTTGTGAGTGAGGGTTGATGCCCTCTCTTTTTTCTTATGAGCTTATTTACCGAATACGAAAAACAACGAAAACTTAAGAGTAAAATCCAAATAGGTTCTCACTGGAGATGGAGTGGTCCACCTTATAGATATAATGAGATTACTGTAACAGGAATTACATCTACTACAGTATATTATTATTACGTTTGTGATAAATTAGGTTCTTCAATGTTTATTACACAGTTTATGCATAATGCGGTCTACCTTGGGCCAGTTGTTGAACCGGCACACTAGACTCCCGTTTGAGCCCCTTTTACCCTATACTGTTTAAGTCAACCAACCTCCCCACATTATGGAAGTTTCTACTCTCGGCTTTGATTACGGCAATTCGGTTACTGCTCTTGGAATGGTTGGAGTTGTAAGCACTGCCGTTATTGTTGTTTCGGTTTTCCGTGCATATTTCAACTCACCTGTTCGTAAGTAATATTATCTAAATAAGTCAAATCTAAACACTATTATGGAAGTCATTAAGTCAATTAAAGAACTGGAAACCGAACTCAAGTCTGAAAAGAAAAGATTTGATAAGATTCAAAAGCGTTTGAAGAAATGCACCAGTTCTTATGAATATGATAATCTTTATGATGAAGCAGAGACACTTCACGAAGATATTCTACAACTTCAATTCCTGATTCAAGAGGAACGTCGTAAGAAAAAACGAGACCAAGAAATGCAAGAACTTCTGAATACTTGAATAATGACTCTATCACTTTTTCAAAAATATGAACTCCGAAAAGCCAAATTTAAACCTGGGTCTATTTGGAGGGATAAAGGGAACCATACTATCAAAGAACTAATGATTGTTTCAAATTTAGAATCAGATGAGTATGTGTATGAAATGTATAAAGGTACATCTAACATCACATTTAGAATTTTAGATAGTTTAATGGGCAACGTTGGAGCAGTTGTTAGTATAGGTAAATTGATATCTTGGTCTACAGAATATATGGAACAAAATTATGAGGTAGTATTAGATGATTGACCTTTACACTGAAATTCTTAAAATGAGCCCAGCTGAACTTTATCAAGATGAATTCTACTCCATTCCACTTTCACCTAATCAACTGAATATTGTGATGGACCTTATTACCGAAAACGGGCATATAGATATCCTAGAGAATGTTCGTATTTTCCTTCGGGAAGAATATGATATCAACTATGTTCCTTTCTTTGAAAAAACCAATGACCTTTCAATTTGAGTATTACAATATGGATAGATTTGATTTTCTTCTTTCTGTGAGTAATGGCTGGCTAGAGACCTATAACTTCATTAAAGGAATGGAGAATCTTGAAGAATGGGAACAAACCACCCTAGACCAACTCATACTCGCAGAGAAAGTGTTTGACGTATAAGGGTTTGCCCTTGTGTCGCTTTTTGAACCGGCACAGTCGCCTTGACTTCGCACCGCTTCTCTGCTATACTACATAAGTTCAAAGCAATCAACCAGTGAGGAGGTTCTAATGGCTAAATTTTCTTATCTACTTCACGATGATTATGAATATTTCGCCAAGCGTTTTCTTGGTGTTGATTATGAAGACCTCGTAAATCTTGAACTTGGTTATTCCGATGAGGAAGACACCAATGTAGTGGAATACGAGATTCCTTCTTTTGTTTGAACTTATGTAGGTGTAAGGTAGGATTATGTCTTACCTTACATACTATATAAATTAATGCGGTTATTATTATGTTTCGGTAGCTCAGCCCGGATAGAGCATCTGCCTTTAATAGGAGCCTTTCTTAGGAAACTTTGAAAGTGTAACTTCTCAAATTCGGGGAACCCTTTAATATGGTAATCCCGAGCCAAGCATCGCAAGATGAAGGTGTAGAGACTTAACGGGAAGTGCCTAAGTCCTTATGGATATGGTAAAGAGAAAGTCCAGACCACAAACAGAAATGGTGGAGAAATCCATAGTGGTAAGCTAAGCAGTTGGTCACAGGTTCAAATCCTGTCCGAAACGTTTATTTGAACCCATTATTTTAACTGCGGAAATAGCTCAATTGGTAGAGCATCGCACTTCCAATGCGAAGGTTGCCGAATCGTACTCGGTTTTCCGCTTTGACTATAAAATGTAAAAGTTTTATAGTCTTATTTTAACATTACCTGAAGGAATCATTCTTATGAGTAAAGCATCTGTTCTTGAAATTGCTTCTAACCTTGTGGACAATAACCCCGATGCTGCAAAACTTCTAATTCAACTTTCCAACTCGGAAAGTGGAAGTGAAATTATGAATGCTCTTGATGCTTATGATGCAGAAGTTGAGGATTCCACTGTAAGTCTTTGACTTAATCTCTATTAAATAGAAGAAGGAAAGTGTTAATATCTTTCCTTCTTCTTTTATTGGGAACGTAGCTCAATTGGTCAGAGCATCCAACTTATAATTGGAAGGCTATGGGTTCAAGCCCCATCGTTCCTATCAACACTTATAATTATTATGATGGAAATTGAAACTAAACTTCAGGAATTTCTAGAATCTCCATCTGATACCCTGAAGCAAACTTATGAGGAATGGATTAGTCAAGTTGAATATAATATTTTAAGCAGTTGCAATGATGTAGAATACAAATCTAAAGAGTGGTTTGATATTAGAACAAATGCATTCTTAATTCGCAAAAAGGTTGCTATGATATTTCTACCTATGTGGATTAAACACTATGGTTCAACTAAAGATTGTCCAGTGCAATATCAAGACACTCTAAATATTCCATTCAAACAAATTAAAGAACCTAAATAATTGAACTAGGCTCCAACTATTTCAATGAAAACATTTAGTCAATTTGTTCAAGACTGTAACTTGATTGAAGGTAAAATTCCTTGGGATGATGCAAATAAACCATTAAGAAGTGGTTGGACTCCAAGAGAAAAGAATAGAGCAAAAAGAATTTCTACTGGTGTAGAAAACCCAGAACAATCTCCATCAACTAAACATCTAGAAAGATATGGAGCATTAAAGGATGCACACAGAACTCAAAGTAATATAAGACGAAATAAAAATATAGAACATAAAAATGAAGAAGATTATTCCATTGGAAGAAGAAATGTATTTTGGACTCCAGATAGAAGAATGCCTAGTCATAATGTTCACGGAGAAGGTGAACTGGGGTTAATTCGTCAACCAAGAAATTATACTAAAGGTGAAGATGTGTTTAAAAGAAAATTTGGAGCAGCAAAGGATGAACAAAGAGATGAGTATTATAAAAAAGGACCAAAAGGACTAAAAGAACCTAAATAGAGGACACTTGTGAAACCGTCCATATAATCGCCCGTAGCACCTGAAAGGGTGCTATTCTAGTATGAGCTGAAAGACCTTTTGAAATCTTTTTACTATGACTCTATTTCAAGAATACGAAAAACTTAAAGCAGCTAATCAACTTCTCACTCCTGGTAGTATTTGGGAAGATACTGTTGGAGAGGTTGAAATTGTGTCTACTTCTTCATCTCACGTTAATTACATCAATATACCTACTGGTGGTTATGATTATTATCTCAAAAAAGCATTTTTAGAAGAATTTCACAAAGTAGGTTAAAATTATGAAGCTGAAAATCGCATCGGATATTCACCTTGAAAACTATGTTGCAGGTCAACCTCTTCCTGATTTAGGAAGGGGGGACATTCTTGTTTTAGCGGGAGATATTCTATGTGCTAGGCACTTCAAAACTGACGGATACCTTCACACTCTCTATGATACCTTTCTTAATGATTGTTCCAAAAACTTCAATCAAGTTCTTTATGTATTAGGCAATCATTCTTTCTATGGCTACAACTATGAAGGAACCATTAAAACTATTCGTGAAAATCTTCCTGATAACTTTCATCTTCTAGATAACGACACCGTTAAGATTGGGGATTGGAATTTTGTCGGGTTCACGCTATGGACTAACTTTCGCAATGGAAATCCTATAGAAATGATGGATGCGGAGCAATATATGAATGATTATAAAGTCATTCGTATTGGTTCCAATTATAGAAAGTTGAGAGCACAAGATACGCTAAACTTTCATCTTGAAAGTAGGGATTATCTTCTCAAACAACTTGAAACTCTCAAGGAGAATGTATTCGTGATTAGTCATCACGCTCCAAGTTATCGCTCCGTTGCAGATAAGTTTAAGACTTCATCGTGTAATAGTGCGTATTGTAGTGATTTAGATGCATTGATTATGATTCATCCACAGATTAAATACTTTGTTCACGGTCATACTCATACGCCTTTTGATTATATGATTGAAGGGTGTCGTGTGATTTGTAATCCTATGGGCTATCCTGACGAAAGCACGGGTTTTGATCCACATCTATTCGTGACGATTTAATGAACCAAAAGGGGACGCTTATTCAACCGTCCCTACAATTTAGCACCAGCCTGGTTCTGTGGTATGATGTTCTCACTGGAGAGGTCAGACGTTGCTCTCTCCTACAAACAAAAACAACTCATTGGAGATTAACTTTATTATGGCTAAACAACCCGTTCTGAAATTTCCGCGTATCGCTGCTGGTTTCTATCACGTCACTAATGATGGTGAGCTTGTCGGTTACATTATGAAAGAAGTTAATGACGACAAAGAAACCAACTGGTATATCTTTGATAATGCAACTCCTGACCTGGACATCGCAATGTTGTATCCTGAAGATGCGATTGATGCACCTGATAGTCTGTTCCGTGAAGCCAAAGAGAGTGCTAAAGCATACTTCCTGAATCGTCCTATCAAGACTGAAGTTGTTGCTCAAGTTGCACCTATTGAGCAAGCAGAATGGACTGAAGATGCTTCGCAAGACCTTCCTGAAGATGATGAAGTAATTGAAGACAATAACCTCTTCGTCTCTGATGATGGTGAGTTTGAACTCTTTGAAGATGAGTTCTCGTTTGATACCGCAGAAGTTGATGAGCTTGCTCTGGTCTGATAGTTAGTACATTTTGAGTGAGTGGTTATCAACTACTCACTCTTTTTCAATTCTTTACTTAACATTATGAACGATACTACTCTTGACTTGTTTGAAGATAAAGCAGATGAAGAATCTGCCCGAGAGTTTACTGCTTGGGTGAAAGAACAAGCTGATGAACTTGGAGTGTCTGAAGATTATTACCTTTTTGAATTTATCTGATATGAGCCTATTTCAAGAATATGAAACTCAACGCAAACCATTTACTGCTGGTAAAAAATGGATTTGTGTAGATGCAGAGATAATAGGATTTCCTGAAGGCAGTAAAGGGGAAATTATTGAAATTATTGAAAATAGAGAAGGTGATGCAGTTAGATATTGCGTCTTGAGTGGAGAATATGCAAAAGGTAGATATAATTCAAATAAATCCGATATTATTAGAGGATATAGACCTTACAACGGACCAATTGAATGAGCCTATTTCAATTCTACAAACCCCCCTCTTACTACGGAGATATAAGTAATGCCTGATTGGAAAGTTGATGTTATTACCCAAGATGGTCAATTTAAAACTGTAACAGTTTATGACTATAATTATCAATCTGATGCTGAACGAGCTGGTCTAGCTCAATCTGGAGGGCAAAGAGTATATTGTGCTACTCCTTTCATCGCAAAAAAAGAAACTCTAACCACCTCACAAAATAGTAATTCAAATACTTATCATAGTTATGATTACAGTAATGTAGAGTTTGATTATTCTACTAAAGGTGGTTTAGTTGCTGGCTACATAGCTGCTGCTATTCTGCCCACAATTCTTTTGTGGTGTATTCATCCAGTTCCTGCTATTCTCTTTAATATTGCATTCGCCCGATGGTGGTTCACAAACTGATGACTAACACTTTTCGTCCATATCAAATTAAAGCTCTGGAAGCTCTCAAACGCCATAACAAAGGCATTCTATGTCTACCCACTGGCTCAGGGAAAACGCTAATCTTTATGGAGGACGTAAAGCAAAGGATTCTTGGTGCGTCAAAACCTCTTGTGTTTGTAATTGTAGCTCCAAAAATCCTATTGTCTTCTCAATTGTATAGTGAGTTCAATTCCTTCCTGAAAGGTATTGATAACACCTATCAATCTTGTGTTCATTCAGGTGAAGATGGTATCACTGACCCTGAAATGATTAAAGTCTCACATCAACTCATTCAGGAGTTGGGCTATCATCATTTGATTTTTACGACCTATAAATCTCTTCCTCGTATTCTAGAAGCAGGAATTGATATTGATGTCGCAATCTTTGATGAGGCACATCATTCAGTGATGGAATCTAACTTTGTAGGTGTTGCTCAAACATCGCAAGCTGCAAAGAATAGTTTCTTCTACACTGCTACGCCAAGGCATACAGATAGTAAGACTACGATGGCTAACTCTACCGTGTATGGTGGAACTATTATCTCTCTACCGCCAAAGGAACTGGTAGAAGGTGGTTATATTCTTCCTCCTCGTGTAGAAGCCTATGAAGCATCAGAATATGATGAGGTGAATATTATTAACTTCATTGATAACATTGAAGGAATGAATCCAAAGATTTTGGTTGCTGTTCCTTCTACTCAAGTGATGATGGATTTGTTTACAGAATCTGATTTGCTGAATGACCTGTATTCAAGAAACTTCAACGTGTTTCACATCACCAGTAAGTATGGTTGTGTGTTGAATCAGAATAAGATTTCAAGAGTGGAGTTCTTTAACAAACTGAATGAGATTGGAAATGATGATAATCAAAAACTCATCATCTTTCATCACTCAATCATCAGTGAAGGAATCAGTATTGAGGGGCTCTCCCATGCTTTGCTTCTTCGTAATCTTTCAGTGATTGATTACGTTCAAACTATTGGACGTATTCTGCGTATTCATCGTGAGGATAAGAAGAGATTGCAAAATGGCGCAATCAAAGCTGGAGACTATCATTTATACAAGAAGCCTTGTGGAGTGATTGCTTTTCCATCTAAAGACTCTCGTGGTGATAAGATTCAACAGAAACTACAAACGATTGTAGATACTCTCTTTGTTGAAGGTAAACAACTTATCGCATAGATAGTTTGTGTCTATGATGTAGTCCAAAATGTTTGTAAAGAAGTTTCCGAACTCTGGTGATACTATTCACATCCGAATTCCAGCCGCATATAAAGATGTGATTGAGAAACTAATGATTATCTTTGATAAAAGGTTTTCACCAGAGAAAGGAGTTAATCTGATTCATAAGTTTATTAATAACTTTGAATGAGGAAAAATATAGTAAAAAGGACACTTGTGAAACCGTCCACCACTCTCCCCCCACCACCATAAAATGTGGTAGAATGAGAGCATCTCAAAAGTTAAGACCAATGCAATCCTCCAACAACTATAAGATTCACGAGAAGGGCAATAAATCTTCTCGTAATGAAAAGGGCAAACATAAGCCTGTAGCATTACGTAATGCTAAGCGTCGTTGTAAATCCTTGAAGAATAAGTATTGCAAATAGCCTCATAAATAGAAATGTCTCTAGGAACTGCAATCTCTACGGACAAGATTAGGTGCTCTTTTGGGCACCTTTTCTATTACAAACTTTTATAAATACTAATGCAGTTCATAGAGAATAGAAAGATGAAAGACCTTAAGAGGTTTTATACCTACGCATATTTGCGTGAAAATAGAACTCCGTATTATATTGGTAAGGGTAGCGGAAAAAGACTTTACTATAAACGCGGAAGACCTTGTGGAGTTCCAAAAGATAAGTCCAGAATAATTTTACTAAAACAAAATTTAACTGAAGAAGAAGCATTCAAACACGAAATCTATATGATTGATGTCTTTGGAAGAAGAGATTTGGGAACTGGTATTCTTCATAATAAAGCTGATGGTGGAGAAGGTGCTTCCGGTGCCATAAGAAGTGAAGAATTTAAGAGAAAAATAAGTGCATCAAATAAAGGAGAAAAACATTATCTTTATGGTAAAACTATTTCAGAAGAACGTAAAAGAAAAATAAGTGAAAGAATGAAAGGCGAAAACCATCCTTGTTATGGAAAACCAATTTCGGAAGAAAGAAAGAGAAAAATAAGTGAATCTCATAAGGGTAAGTCTCTTTCAGAGGACCATAAAAGAAAAATCAGTGAAGCACTTATAGGAGAAAATAATCATTTTTATGGTAAATTTCATTCCGAAGAAACCAAAAGAAGACAAAGTGAAATAAAAAGAGGAAAAATACATTCAGAAGAAACTAAAAAGAAAATAAGTGAGGCATCTAAAGGCAGAAAATGGTGGAATGATAATTGTGGAAATACTACTCTTTCTATAGAATGTCCGGGAGAAGGTTGGGTTCTTGGTCGTGGAAAAACATTAACATAAAGTATAAGGACACTTGATGAACCGGCACAACTACACTCCAACCAGAAGTTAGGTGTGCTATGATAGTCTTATGAACGCAATCAAACCAATGAACCCAGTGAGACCAATTAATTATTTTTCATTGGATTTGGAACTTAATAATAAAAGTGATGGGACTACACCCCGAATAATTGAGGTTGGTGTGGCTTTCGGTTCTTCAGTAAGACCAGAAGAAATCACAAGGTACAATTGGTATCTTGACCCCGAAGAAAAAATCACTGACTTTATCTCAAACTTAACAGGCATCACAGACGAAATCATTAAAGAGAAATCTGTTCCTCTTTCACAAGTTGCGG
>Ga0209085_1000267_pt1 | contig 39516 bp, 68 predicted proteins | sample C_131016_EF_Meta_FD_187310 | JGI IMG/M metagenome (GOLD analysis project Ga0209085, IMG submission 187310) | Freshwater microbial communities from Lake Croche, Canada to study carbon cycling - C_131016_EF_MetaG (SPAdes) (version 2) | ecosystem: Environmental > Aquatic > Freshwater > Lake...
GATCCTCGACGACAGCGGCGGGGTCGATCGCCGGCTGGGCCGACGTCATGCTCAGAGCGTGATCCTCGAGCAGCACCCCCGACCGTGGAAAACCGAAGCCCCCGACCGTGGAAACGAGCACGACCCCCGACCGTGGAAACCCGAAAATTCTCACGCTACCAACTGTCCACCGATCCCCCGATCGTAACAATTCACGCGAAAACCGCAGAAATTGTTTTATACTTGACTCACGCCGTGCCGATGCTATCCTTCAGACGTGGCCGGCAGACCCCGGCCGTGGAAACGATAACCCCGAACGAGGAAACGAGATTATGAAAAACCCAGCGACGATCCCCGCCATCGTCATGCGTGAGATCAAAAGCCGCATGGATCGACTGGCCGATCTCCAGCAAACCCGCCGCCACGTCATGCGGCACCACGGCCGGCAAGATTGGGCCTGGTATCTCGCGAACCCCTTCAACAGTGCTGCTGGCGAGCGGGTACAGGCGGCGCGGTCGATCCTCGAGGCTCGCAGGATCATTCGCGAAAACGGCTTCGACGTCGCGACGGTCTGCGCGATCGCTCGCGATCCGGGCGCATTCGCGTTCTGCGATGGCGGCGGCGCCACTCCTGAAAACATCGACCAGTAGGCTACACAAGACGATATTCCGGTCGGTGGCACGTTGCCCCCGACCGGCGGAACGACGACCCCTAGAACGAGGAAACGAGCGATGAAACAGGAATGCGTGACGATCGGAATGCAGGCTCGCGTGAAGATCGGCCAACGGCTGGCCGAGGTGACGGTGCTCCGGCGGCTTGAGGGCCGCGGGCGAGCGAGGTTCGAGTGTCGCACGAGCGACACGGGCCGCCTCGTGAAGGCCACCGCGGCCCGGCTCCGGCCGGTGCCGCCCCCGGCGGTGCGGGCGATGGTTGGCCGGATGGTGGCCGCCGCGGCGGCTCGCGACGAGATCGTGCTCGGCGGCATCGACGCCTCGGCACTGTCGATCGAACCGGACGTGCCGCGCGAGCTTGCCGCCTGGGCCGCGGAGCCTGTCGGTGCCTGGTGATCGGCCCCCGGCACAGCCCCGTCGCCCTCGGGCGGGGTTGGGCCGGCGGCCGGCGATCGACGCCTGACCCGTGGATGGAAACCCCGAAGGAGGAAACGAGAGATGAAACCGAAGACCTTTTTGCCGTGGTGGAACTGCGCTGCCCTGGTGCTCGAGGGTGGCGACGAAATCGACCTGGACATCGACGTTCGGGCCGAAACCGCCGGTCAGGCCGAAGACATCGCGAGAGCTGAGTGGGCAGACCACGGCTACAGCCCCGACCGAGTGAACGTGCGGAAAGATTCAAGCATTGACTCTGACCGTGCCGATGCCTAGTATGCTACCAGACGCGACAACGGCAGGGGCCGCGTTGGCCCCGAACGTGGAAACGAGAATTACCCTAGAACGAGGAAACGAGATCATGGCTGCGATGAAACGGTTTTACGAGGATTGTGCGGTGGCGGGCCGGTGCCCGATCAGTCCGCGGACGTTCAACTACCTGGACGACCTGGAGTCGATCGACGCCACGATCGACTGGATCGGCTACTGCGAGCACGACCTGTTCGACGCCTCCGGCCGCATGATCGGCTACGAGGACTGCATCACGATGGAGTCGGCTCGCCGGCTCGTCGCGATCGGCCTGGCGAACGCGGAGATCGGTTCGTTCGTGGATAACTTCGGAGACTACTGCCCGGCCTGACCGGCCGCCGCCCCGGCTCGTTGCCTGGGCGGTTCGATGATGGGATGATTTAACCAGACCCCCGGACGGGGGAAGGAGAGGACGATGAGCGCGACGGATGACAAGGTGAAAATCGTAGGCGGCGACACTCTTGAGGTTGGTGAATGCGGTGGCCCCGTCTGGATCAAGGTCGGCGGGTTGACGCTCCAGATCACCGAAACAGAGAGCGGCGCGATCGTGGACGCCTGGCGGAAGGATGACGAACCGATGGCCGAGCCTTGGACGGTTGAGTTTGACGGCAAGACGATGGACGTTCGATAAACCGACCCGCCCGCAACCCCCGGCCGGCGAAACGCTGACGGGGGCGACGGGCGGGCCGACGTGGCCCGGAGCGCGAGAACCTAAACCCTAGAAATGAGGAGAGCGATGATGCGACCCTACGAAGAGATGACGCTGGCCGACTATGCCAGCAGCCGCGATGCTGTCTGCGTGTTTTTCGCGGGCATCGGCACCCCCGCTGGAGACTATCTGCCGCTGGGCGTTCCCGATGTCGTTGACGAGTTCGCTGAGCGACTATTGGGCCTGCGCGGCTACGTTGACGAGCACGGTGATTGGGCCTGGGACGGCAACGGCGACCCGCGGGATTGCCGCGGCAACACCGTCACGAAAGTGCAGGCGTATCAAAATCGCGAAACGTGGGCCGATATGGCGGCTGGCGAGTGACTCCCGAACGACGAAACAACAGACCCTAACCCTGCCGCCCCGTGCGGCGAAACCAGAGGAGAGAGACGATGAAACTGACGATGAACGGTGAGGATCGAAGCGAGTCAACTGTCGAATCAGCGGCGCAGGCATTGGTGCGAATTCAGCCAAAGCAAGCCGAGGTGAACGGGATCGTGATCGACCGGCCTGAGCGGTGGACGGTCGAAGCTGCCTCCGAGGAGGTCGCGGTGGCCTTGTCGGCCGGAGACTGGTATTGGCTTGACGGGTCGGCGTACTGCCCAGCCTGCGTGGAGTGCGACTCTCCAGCGATTGACGCGGGCGATCCCCGCGTGCAGCGAGGTGGCGCCGTCAGCGTGTGCTCGTGCTGCAAGACCGACTACGCCGCTTGAACTATCTCGCGCCCCGGCGGCCCGCCGCCACCCCGGAGCGTAGAAACCCCGTGCGGCGAAACCAGAGGAGAGCGATGATGCTGTTCAACCTTGTCGAGAAGACCGCCGGCCCATGGCATGGCAAGGTCTGGCGATCCGAGGAAATGACTGTTGAGGATGCCGCGAGCCGAAACGGCAAGATCGAAGTGATGAAGTGGGAGCCGGCCGAGCTGATGGAGAACGAGGACGAAGCCAGCCGCCCCGTGCGGCGAAACATGAGGAGAGGACGATGATCTACTGGATTCTGACCGACGTCGCTGGAAAGCATGGCCGGCGGCACGATGGCGACTGGGAGCCGCTCGAGCGGCGATCTCCCGCGAGCGACGAGGTGGAGCGGTTCCACCGATACCGCGATGCGGTGGCGAAGGCGAAGAAGCTCAAGGCGAAGGACTGCCACTGCAAGCCGCTGAAGCAGGAGGGCATCGTGCTCTTCTGGCGGTTGCCGGAGCGGGCTGGCGAGAACGACCTGGCCGAGGTGGTCGAATTCAGGTCGAAGCGGCAGGCGGCGGCTTGGCGGAAGCAGGCCGAGGCCGAGGGCTGCGAGGTGATCGAGTGCCTGGGAACGGCGAAACGATAGGAGGCCGACCGTGAAAAACAGAGTGACCCCTTACGAGGCCGGCTGGCTGACAATGCTGGTCAAGACCGGGATCGCCAGCGAGCAGGATGCTCGAGCGGCGATGGATCGGGTGGCCCAGGCCGCCATCGATGAGCTGGTTGCCCGGAGGCGGGCGAAGCGGCGCGAGAAACGCCGGCGAAAGAGTGACGATTGACAAGGCTACCGGACGATAGATAAATAAGGCTACCGGAGCAGCGTCAGGCGTGTGGCCTGCCGCCCCGGTGCATGGAAACCCAAGGAGGAAGCGAAGATGATTCTTCACAACGGAGAGACGATCTACTTGTCATTCACCTCGGCCGGCAATTTGGCCGATGCCCCGAAGGCATGGGTCACGGAGGCGGTCGTGGTCGATGCCGAGCACCGGATCGTCCGCGAGCCGGAGTACGGTCGCGTGCGGGTGCTCTCGTCGGTCGAGGGCATCCACCAGTCCGCGACGGACGCCTGGGCGCGGTGCTCGACGGAGCTGGCTGCGTTCGCGACGGCCATCCGCCTGCGGGCCGACGAGTGCGCCCGGAAGGCGGCGCAGTTGGCGATCGTCCGCGAGGAGGCCGCAACGTGACCCCCGACCGTTGGAACCAGTGGCTGCGCTGGCTGCTGCTCGTCCGTCTCGGGCAAGAGCTGGGGACGGACGGGCCGCTGGCCCAAGCGATTCACGATTTACTGGATGCTTTTCTTAGGGTTGTCCGATAGAATGCCACCGCTAGACCGGAGAGAAACCATGACCACCATCGACCCGAAAGAATATTTGACCCTCATCCAAGCGGCGGCGAAAGTCGGTTGCCCGCGGCGGTCGCTCTACCGGATCATCGACAGGCTTGGCGTCAACAACATCGTCACGATGGCGTTCGGCAAGCGGCTGATTCACAAGTCGAAGCTGCCGGCGATCAGGGCCGAGCACGCCCCCCTGGGGTCGAAGCGGCGGCACGAGATCGCCGTGGCGTCCGGCAGCAAGGGCGGCGCGCAGAAGGGCGTCAATTACGCGCGTGCCGCTTTGAATGGCACGAGCGATGCACCAGCCGCAGATTCTGGAGGGCGTCGGAGCCGCCGCGCGCCTTCTCAATGATGTGGTCGATATGCGCCTCGCCGTTCTCGCCGCGGACGAGCTGCCCGCAGAGCTGGCAGATGCCGGCGTCACGGGCGATCACCGCGAGCCTGGTGCGCTGCCACTGAGGTGTGCAGTAGCCCCTGGCGGCGGCGTTCGGGCGCGGCTCCCGCTTGCGGGCCAGCCACGGGGGCCGGAACGTGGGAACGCGACGGGGCATCACTCGCTCCCGGCAGACCGCTGCCACCCGTACATGAGAACCTTGTGCGAGTGGTTCTTCCTCCACCACTCCACGATTAGCTGCGACAAGAGATTGACGATCACGCCGATCAAGATCATGCCCATTATCGACCCGTACTGCTTCCGGCACCGCTGCTTCAGGCGGGCCGCGAGCACTTCGACCATGCGGTCTTCGGGGGCGTCGTAGGGGAACTCGGCGACCGCAAGCTCGACCAGTTGATCGCGCAGCCCCCCGTGCATGGCAAGACGCAGACCGCCTTTGCGGGCGACGAAGTCTTTCAGCGAGCGGTACTTGGAGTCAAGCATTTTCCGCCCTCACATGGCACGAGCACGCTGACCGGCGTCTTCCCAGTTCCGTTGCACGCTTGGCACGTCATCATCACTCTTCCGTCACCTACGACGCCGCGGCCGGAGCAGGCGCGGCAGACACCCGGCTTCTCCGGGGCTGGGGCGAGCGTTGAGTAGTGGCCGGTCACGGCGACGAACGGCTGGAGGTCATCGGTGGTCACCGATGACGAGCACCCCGCCGCGAGTACGAGCACAAAGAGCCAGCGCATCAGACGTTCCCCGTGGCGCCGAAGGTCGTGTGCTTCCGCCGGGGCCAGCCGGCCACCGACGAGAGCGCGATGCAAGTGCAGCGGTCAATCGTGTCGGCCAACGCCCAGTACGCGCCCTCGGGGATGTCGATGCTCGTCCCCATGATCCGGCGCGGGCCGCGGTTCCACGTCGCCCAGGAGTTCAACCAAAGCACGAGAGCCTGCCCGTACCGCTTCACCGTCTCGGGGCGATCGTCATATCCGAGCCAAAGTTGCGCATGCTGCCACGTTCGATCCTGCTTGCTAACGCCATTCTCGTCACGAACCGACGAGAAGCCGAGCGACGAGGTGTTGAAAACGCCGAAACCGGCCGCGAGAAAATCGCGCACCTGCTCGCGGCCCTTCAAGAACGTGGCCGTGCGGGCGACGTGCTGCTTCGACTCGGCGAGCCACTTGTCCGACGGCGGCCGGGAGCCGCCCAGGTTCGTGTTCTCCTCGGTGTAGTGCGTCAGGTCGATCTTCAGATCGGGGTAGGGCTTTCGCAGCAGGAAGCCGCGCTCGCTCGCTACCTTCGCAGACTCCGACCCGATCCACCCGTCGCCGTCGTACCCGCGCCACGCCCACAAGCTTTCGCTCGAGACGACCCCTTCGATGACTCCTTCCGACGGCAGGTCCGGCGCGCCTTCGATGACCTTCGTCACCTCGTCCGGCACGCGGTTGTAAATTTCCATTCCGAGCGACGTGAGAACGCAGTTCCCCGTAGCTCTTGAAACGCAGTCACCGCGAACCTGAGCGGAGCCGGGGTAGCAGCCTGGGAACACCTGCTCGACCGCGGGGAAGAGGAGCGTCAGCTTCCCTTCGCCGGCCCCCGCGAACTCCCACTCGTGGGCGACCTCCTCGCCGATGGGGTTGCCGCCGCGGCGCAGAATGTAGTCGGCGAACACCTCGTCGGAGCGAGGGTCTTGCACCGCGCCGACCAGCCCGAGGTCGTAGGCTTTCTTGGGGTCGAAGCTACTCGCCATTGATCGTGAACGCCCACGCCAGCACGCCGCAGGCGGCGACCAGGCGAGCACGCTTCTCCTTGTCGAGCGGGGCCGTCTCCGGCCCGACGGCACTCAGAAAGACTTGATCGATAGCGGCGCCGAGGTCGCCGTACTTGCCGACGTCCTTCCTATCGACGGCCAACCGCAAACTACCGCCGTGGAACGCCTCGAACTTGTCGGTGTCGGTGATGATCGGCTTGTCCCGATCCCCGTCCCGCAGAAGCACGAACGCCAGCGCGTCGTAGAAATGAGCGAGATACCGCCGATCGTGCGGCGTCATCTTGGGCAGGTAGTCGCGAACCGGAGCGGCCCACTCGAGCATCGCCTTGTCGGGCTGCGGTGCGACGATCTTCTCGATCGGTGCCGGCGGCCACTCCCAACGCAGCGCCGACCCCCGCCATGCAAAAAACAGGATGACCGCTGCCACGATGTACCTCGCCTTGATCACTTTTCGCTGCCCTCGACCAAGTCGTGCGTGATCGCCTCGATCGCCTTCGCCGCCTCGGCCGACACGCCGCCGGTTGCCGACAACCGCGCTCGCACGCGGGCCAGCGCCAGCATGGCGTCCTGATAGGTGACCACTGCCGGAGCCGGCTTGATCGGCGACGGGATCGACCGCAGGAGCGATGCCGCCTTGGGCAGGGCCGCCACCGCGATGGCCGCCGCCGTTCCCAGCACGCCAACGGCGATGTCCAGGCTCATGCGACACCCCCGACGATCTTGACCACCCAATCGAACGCGGCCTGACCCTCGGGGGTCTTCAGCACCTGCTCGACGTGATCCAGCGCCTCGTCGTCCAGGCTGGTCGAAGTTTTGCCGGCCGCCCACTTGAGCGCCTCGCAGATCGCGACCGCCTGGTCGTGCGGAGTCTTGGCGTCCATGACCACCTGAAGCCGGCCGATCAGCGGCGCCCACTCGGCGAACAGCTTGAGCTTGTCAAGCAGCGGCATCGACGCCCCGTAGAGTTCCTCATTTTCCATCGCGAACCTCCTTGTGCCTATTCACGAATCGCTGGTACATCTCGCTTGCGGTTCTGCCGACGCTGGTGATCGTGCCGCGGCGGTACGGTTCGTCGCGAACCTTGTGGAACAACGGCGGCGTGTCATCGCCAGTGCGACGATCCAAGTCCGACCGTTCGATGTCTGCGTCTTCAATCATCGCCGTGAACGACGTGCTGCATCATGTCGTAAAGGTCGTCGAACGCCGTGGTCACCAAGGCGCGTGCCTCTTCTCTGGCAAGAGGTGCCGAATACTTCCACACTTCGTCCTCAACAACGTCGTCACCGTGCCGGACGAGCAGTCTCGCCTCCTTCGCAGCCACGACGAGACGCACCTCCGCCAGCATTTGTGTCGCCTCCGGTAGCGTTATTCAGTCTACCAGACCACGCAGACGCGAGGCGGGCTTCCCGCTCTGCCTGCGACCACTCCGAACGGATCATTGCCGCCGCCATCCGTATCTCTTCTCGCGACGGCAGGTACGTCTCTGGATCGACCCGCTGCGGCAGGCCCATCGACTTGGCGACCGCCTCCAACTGCTCGACCGAGAACTCCATCTCCTCGGCGATCTCGGTGAACGTCAGCTCGCCCTTCCAGAGGTGCCGGAGGGCGCGCTTCTGGTTGGGCGTCAGTTTCATGGCAGGATCGCGATGTACCTCGAGCCGGGGTTTAAGAACATCTGGTAGCCGGCCTTGCTCAGTTCATGGTGAAACGCGACGTGCTCGCAGTCCGGCGTGCCGTCCACGCCCGTGCCGGAGTATCGGCCCGCCAGATACGCCTCGCGGGTGTAGACCGCCAAGCCTCCGAAGACGCTGTTGAACCGGATCGGCGGCGAGGCCGGGGGCGGCAGGAGCAGATGGAACCACTGCGGATTCTTCCGATCCTCCCACCAGTTCAAACGCGCCGCCCAGGAGTCGTACTGGGCCATCCCCAGCACGCCGCTCTCGTCCTGCCGCAGAAAGAGCGAGTAGCTCGCCATGCCGCCGGGGTACAGCGGGCCGCACGCCTGCTCAGACTTCTCCAGCAGCCATCCGATGGAGTTGCAGACCCCGTCCACCGAGAACCCGCCCTGCGGATCGACGTCCAGCACGCAGACGTAGTCCGCGTCTGGTGCGTTCGCCTCCACCCAGTCGCGGCAGCGGTTGCGATACTCGGCCAACCGCACCGTCCGCTCCGGCTCGAACCCCCGGTAGTCCTCGCGGTCTAGCGTGGCGTGCTCGACGGTCACCCACTGCCGGATCGCGAAATCGTCCAGCACCTCGGCGGTGTTGTCGGCCGAGTCGTTCTCGTAGACGTACATCACGGCCTGCCGAAACCTGCCGGCCAGCTCGTCCACAAGCGTGAGCGTGTTCTTCAGGTACGGCATCGCCGTCCGCGCGATCGCCACGATGGCGAGCTTCGACCTGGCGGCCTCGAGCACGCCGGCCCGCGTCCGCTTGTCGAAAGACTCGCGATACTTCGGCTCGATATGCCAAATGTCTTCAGGTCGCACGAGAGAAAACCCAAAAGTGGCCTGGATGGGCGTTGGCGGCAGGGTGCGGCATGATCTCGATGTCCTCGCGGCCCAACCGCCGCAACTGCTCGCCGACGGCGGTCTGAGTGTCGTGAACCTCGATGAGCCACCGCGTCTCCGCGAACGCCTCCGGCGTGGCGCCGGCCAGCACCGCGGCCTCCGACCCCTCGACGTCGATCTTCACGAAATCGATGTCTTGGCACCCGAAGCGGTCCCGCGCCACGAACCGCAGGAAGTCCAGCGTCACCGTCGTGACGCCGATCGTCTGAACAACGGGGGCTTCGGCTTGGTCGCCGGCCCCAATCGGATGCTCCAGAAGTGTCGATGACTGCGTCGATTCTGGCCGCAGGTGAAACTCAGCCACGCCGTGCTTCTCGCCGGCAGCGACCTCCATGAGATGGACGTTGGGCGGGAGCGACTGCCGCAGCTCGGCCAGTGCTCTGGGGTCAGGCTCGACGGCGATCACATGATCGAACCTGGCGGCCAGCCACCGCGTCCACTCGCCGACGTTTGCGCCGATGTCGATCGCCACGCGGCAGGGGCCGGCAACGGCGGCCTCGCGGAACTCTTCCAACCACTCTTCACTCATGCTTCGCCTCGCACTGTAGGAGGAAATCCCGAACCTCGGACGGCGAACAGCACACCGTCACGTCGCAGCCGGCGAGGGCCAGTTCCCGCATCCGGTGCTGTTGAATTTTCGTCGGCTCGCAGCCTGGGCGCTTGAACTCCATCCACGCCGCCCGACCGCCCTTGATCGCCAGCACGTCGGGCAGGCCGGAGAGCTGGAACGGGCCGCCGTGAATCTTGACCACCCACCACCCAAGCTGCTTCGCCACCGCCAGCCCCTTGGCGACGATGGTCTTCTCGAGCGGCGGCCTCACCGCTCCACGAGCACCCCGTCGTGATTGAACGCGAACTGGGGGATCGTCCACCGACGCCGACCCGGCCCGACAATCCGCTTCTCGCGTTCTTCCCTTGACCACCCGCGGCGAATTTCCGCCGCCTTTGCTTCCAGCTCTTCGGGGGTGGGGTCGGTCACACGATCCGGCGACCGCTTCACAAGCGCCGTCCTCCGCGGCAGGGCATACCGTCTCGCAACGCTGTAGAGCGCCGACGTCGTGATCCCCAGCTCCGACGAGATTTCGGCGGTGGTCTTCTCGGTCTGCCACAGTGCGAAAAGCTTCTTCACGTCAACCTTCATGGCGGTGCTCCTTCCTTGAGTGCGTAATGTGAGGTCTAGTAGCCTAGCGGTCAATAGTGATTGTTGTCTATTTATTTCGCGCAAGCCGGTCGCCGGCGTCACTGGATACGGGACAGCAGCGCGCGTAGCGTGTGAATGTGGTGGTAGTCCTTGGGATACCACCGGCCCTCGTCGCAAGCCTCGCTGATCGCCTCCCGCTCCGCGTCGGTCAGGCGAAGCCGGGAGATTTGCTCCTCCAAGTCCTCGATCTCCGCGTGCATCCGCCGCTCCCCTGGCGTGCAGTCGCAGTTCATCGGCTTCTGGTCGCAGATCGGGCAACTCACTTTGTATCCCCCAGCCGCTCAAGCAGCGAGCGAAGCGTGTCGGAATTGGCGTAACTCTTCGCATCAATGAAATCTGCTGCCACCTCAATCGCCTCCCGCTCCGCGTCGGTGAGCGTGGCGTCCATCGTCACCGTCACGCTTCCGCCTCGCACAGAGAGCGTGGCATCTTGATCCGCGAGTCGGCGGATGGCAAGCCGCAGACTTTCGATCGCGGCCTTTGCGTCACGCAAACAGCGGCACACCTCAAACTCTTCAATCTCGGCCGGTGGCGTGTTTGCCAAAAGTGCGTCAATGCGTTCCACGATGTCACTCATCGTTGCTTTTTCCCGGTTGCTGGCGTTGCTTTTTCACCGCCGCCGATCCTCTCGCCTACTTCTTCCGCGCCTTCGCACGGGCTTTCTGAGCGATGTCCAGCGCGATGGCAACCGCCTGAGGCTGCGGATAGCCGTCCTTGTTCACGAGTTGTTTAATGTTCGCGGCCACGTTGGCCTTGATCGTGGCGGCGGTCTTACCGCCCTTCTTCAGTGGCATCTTCGATCTCCTCAGTGACAAACTTGGTCAACGCCCGAGAATACTCGCTGACGCTCTCCGACAAGTGAAACGTCGCGAACGCCAGCGACGTCGCCCCGTATTCCTTGGCTACCTCGGCCGAGGCGTTCAGGCTCTCCACCAAGGTGCGGAGGGTGACGTTCATCGCCATCATCCGCAGCACGATGTCAGTTCTCTCGTCGGGCGTCATTGACGAACCCATTGATCGCCTTCCCTTGCAAAGAGGATGGGATGCAGCCCGACGCGGCGGGCGAGCAAGAGCATCGACGGCCGAAAAACGGCGACCGTCGTCTGCTTGCCGTTTGAGTCCAGTGCCGGCAACGCCCCCGAGGCCACGAGGAGCGAGGCGGCCAGGGCGGCAACGCCGCGGCGGCGCCATTCGGGCGGCACGAAAGCCTCGAGCGTGTCCCACGCCCGATTCGGCACCCACACTTCGGTCCTCGCCCACCCGACCAGCTCTCTGCCGACCTCAACGACCGCGATAGAGCCGTCGTCCGGCGAAGGCTGCTTGCCACGAAGGTATCGGTGCAGTTTCCACTGGTAGTCGCTTCCGGGCCGCGTAAAGCGCATGACCCTCTTGAGCGTCGGCGCGTCGGCGGCAAGGGCGTCGGCGGTGAGGAGGCGGCAGATCATTGTTGGGTAGCCTTGGCGATGCGGTAGCCTAGCCAATACATACACGGCACGGCCATTGAATTGCCGAGGGCGCGGTAGCGAGGGCCGTCAGCGGCTGGCTTTTTGCGGAACGTGATCGCGGTGTAGTTGTCGGGGAAGCCCATCAGTCTCTCTGCTTCAGTCGGTGTGATGTATCGCAGCAGGCACGGGTCATACGGGCTAGAATCCTTGTCGGCCCACTCTTCTATCGACCCGCACGAGCACTCGTAGGCGTGACACCCATGCACCTGGCAGACGTAATCTTCGCAGCACTCGCACTTGATCCACGCCGGCGCAAGTACCGCTGGGAACCTATTTTTTTCCGGCAGGCATTGTTTCTTGTAGAGCACCGCATCAAGCGTTTGGCTTACTCCTGACCCGTCCCACCAGACTGAAGAATCGGCATGAGCGAGATCGCTTTTTCGACCGTCTTGATCGATATCTTCTTGGTCCGAAGCCTCCTCGTAATCCCCCCCCCCGCCCTCGCCGTCAAAAAGTACGGAGCGAGGTGCATCCCAGTCTCCAGCACATCCGACAACGAAGACGCGGCGACGTCGCTGGGGTACTCCAAAGAATTGTGCGTCCAGAATCCGGTAGGCGACCCCGAACCCGAGTTCGACCAGCGCCCCAATGATGGAACCAAAATCCCGTCCTCCATTCGTTCGCAAGACACCGGGGACGTTTTCCCACACGACCCATTTCGGACGCAACGCTTCGGCGAGCTGGACGAATCGCAGGGCAAGGTTTCCCCTTGGGTCTTCGAGTCCGCGCTGGAGTCCTCCGCGGCTGAATGACTGGCATGGCGTTCCTCCGACCAAAAGCTCAACTGATCCATGCTCATCGAGCATCTCCTTCGTGATCTTTGTCATATCGCCAAGGTTCTTGAATCCGTGGCGGCACTCAACGACCGCTGCTGGGAACGGCTCAATCTCGCTCGTCCAGGCGCACTCCCAGCCCAAAGGCTCCCAGGCCACATGAACCGCCCCGATGCCGTCGCAAACGGAGGCATACCTCATGCCAGCAGCCCCTCTTTCTCGACGGCCGCCGCAATCCGCTCCTCCGCCAACTTGACGTAGTCTGGGTTCAGCTCGCACCCGATGCCGCTGCGGCCAAGCCGCGCGGCAACCGCCAGCGTCGTGCCGGAGCCTGCGAAGGGGTCAAGGATCGTGCATGGGGCCGGATGATGCTCTGGACACTTACATGACGGGCGCCATCCCTTCGTCTCTACGGCCACGCCGGCAACGTCGTTGGCGCAAGAGTTTCCTGTTCCATCTTCACCGTGTCTCTTTGTGTAAGCGTTTGGCCGATCGCGGAGAAGTTTCTTTCGTTCCGTGATCCTCTCCCACGGCGATCCGCACCGCGGGCAGCAGCCTTCTTCGCTGGTGCCGGCAAGAACGCACGGCTCGACTAGGTCTGGCGGCATGGTTGCGAAGTGCGCGCCTTTGTACGGCTTTGTTGTGACCGTCCAGACGGAGCGGCGATTGCGTTTTTCTGCCGCACCTATGTCGTGAAGGTTGGCAGAAAGCCGAAGCTTTTCGCCGCCAGCGCGGCCTGCTTTCGTAGGCTTCTTGTTTCCAGGCGACCTGCCGCTGGCCTGCTCGCTTATTGCGCACGAATCGAAGTAGTACCGCTCGCTCTTCGTTAGCAGGAAAACGTATTCGTGAGCCTTCGTGCAGCGATCCCGCACGCTCTCGGGCATTGGGTTGGGCTTATGCCAGATGATGTCCTGCCGCAGCCACCAACCGTCAGCCTGGAGGGCGAAGGCGACACGCCACGGGATGCCGACGAGGTCTTTTGGCTTGAGGCCGTTGATGGGCAACCTGTTCGGGCTTGTCGCGGCCCCTTTCCATCGAGCGCCCTGTGCGCCTCCACCGGGGCAGTTGCCGACCAGTCCAGCGCCAGTTGCGTAAGAATCGCCAAGATTCAGCCACAACGTCCCGTCCTCACGCAGCACCCTCCTCACCTCGCGGAACACTTCCACCATGCGAGCGACGTAGGCTTCCGGCGTGGACTCCAGGCCGATCTGCCCGTCGCAGTTGTAATCGCGCAAGCCCCAATACGGAGGACTTGTGCAGCAACAGTGAACGCTGGCGTCGGGGAGCGTCCGCAGCCCTTCGATGCAGTCGCCATGAATGATGCGGTGAGTCATCACTCCCCCACCTCCATCACAGTGCCGATCCACTCCCGATAGAGGCTCACCCGCGTGTGGCCGCTCTCCTCGCCGGCACGGCTGCGGAGCGGTCCCTTATCGGCCATCGTGAAACTGTTGATCCCCGTCAGTGCGCCATTGCAGAAGAGCGGGCCGCCGGAGTCGCCGGGGCTAATGCAAAGCTCGAGCGGGCTTGTCATGCGGCCGGCGTGGCAGACGATGATCATCCGCTCAAAACGGGCGATCGTGTTCGTGCCGGCCCGCAGCCGGCCGTCCGATTCGGTGTGGCCGACCGACAGCCGGCCGTGAACGCCGTAGCCGGCAATGCTCACAGTCTGCCCAACTGATTCGCGTCCAGTAGCCAATGGCGGGTAGAAGCTCCGCCCAAACGGCTGCGAGGACTCGAGCATCGCGATGTCGTTCCACCCAACTCGGTCATCATCGAAGTCGGGGTGGATGTAGACCCGCAGAACAGGAACGTCATCGACCTCAAAGTTCGTCGCCCCGTGGACGACGTGGGCCGCCGTCAACGCCCAGGTGTCGGCAATCAGAGTGGCCGACGCTTGAATCGCCCGCCCCGACGAGTCCTTGGCCGTCAGCTTCGCGGTGTACGGGGCGAAGCCCTCCCCGTAACTCAGATAGGCCGAGTCGGGGTGGTGATCGTCCGTCGTGCCGGCGATGGCGACCGTTGAGAAGGCGAGGATGGCGATGAGTGTCTTCATGTGTCGCGTCCAGTAGCCATCGACTTCTGCTTCCGGGGACGCGCCGGTCGGCCGCTGCTGACGTTCTCCATCGCCAAGACCTCGCCGTTTAGCCGCGGCTGGTATTTCCAGATGTAGTACGGCTCCGCGACCCAGGTCACGCCGGCGTCCATCTTCACGACGCTGATGTAGTCGCCGGCTTGCGCCTTGTGGTGGCTCGCAAGTCTCGTAGCAATGCAATTCGCACGCCCGACGTAGGCAATCTCTCCACACCTCCAGACGAAATACACTCCACTGACGCCGGAGTAAACCGTCTTTGCCGCCAGGATAGAAATCGTCTTTGCCGGCGGATCGGGGAATTGCTGCCCGCGGCCTGTAAGATTTCTTACAGCCACAGATGACTTTTGCTGCATGAATTCCTTGGTGTACGGCTGGCTCAACGAAGACTGAAGGCTCTTGATCTTTTCCTTCAACACGCGAAGCTCGCCGCGATAGGCGCACACTCTGTCGATGACGATGTCGCGTAGCCTAGCGGCTTCCGCAGTTTTCTTGTCGGCCTCTAAAGAAGCACACCCTTTCGCCGCCGCCGCCTCGTAGCACTCCATCGCGAACAGAATCCCTTCAAGAAAAGCAAACGGCACGCGAAGGCGTTCTATGGTGTAGATGGGACTGTCCCACACCTGCGGAAAATCTTCGGCAGACCCGCTCACGCACCACCGCTCCGGCGATCGGCTGAAGTGCAGAAAAGAGTCTCCGGCGAGCTTGATGCAAAAACCGCATGAAGTCTTCTTCAATGATTCGACATCGTCCGTGTCGAACGTCTCAAAAGGCGTGTTCTCGTACCCCATTCGCCTGAAGAAGTTCTCTGCTATCGCGCACACGGCCTCGTGGTTTTTCGACGCCATCGCACGGCGTATATCCGCGGCCCAGATGTCAATCGCTGCCATCGAGCTGGCCTCACTCGTCCTTGGTCATGTACGGAATGAGCGTGAGATAAAACGCCGCCCCCGCGAACACAAGCAGGGTCGCGACGTTCAACCACTGGTGGAGTGCGGCGTCGATGATCACAGGATGTCTCCGCAGAGGAACTGCCACCACGTCCGCTTCTTCGGCATCGACTCGGTCGCGCTACGGACGAGCGACTCAAGCCATTCGGCGCGGCCCTCGAGCGTCTTCGTGCGGGCCAGCAGCACGGCCACGGTGCGGTTCAGCGTATCGACGTCCAACTGAACGCGCTGAAACAGTTCAGCTTCGGTATTCGGCTTTTTCTTCGCCACGAAATCCTCCTCAGTGTTGTGCCGGCAAACGCGGCGGGGTGGATGCGATCTCCTCGCGAACAACGCGGACGCTCCGCGGTGCCTTGATGCAGAGCCTGACGCGGCCGTCTGGAAAGATGCGGCCGACGGTGACCTCCACGTTGTCACCGATGAAAAGCCGCTGGCCGGAGCGACGAGTAATCACGAGCATTGAAGCAACTCCATTTGCTGGGTCGGTAGCCTACGAGGCTACCGGCGAGGCGTCAATATGGTTTTTGCAGGCATCGCGAACAGCGGGCCGCGGGTGGTTCGCCGCCGCCCAGGTGACGTAGTCTCGCCCCCGCGGCTGCTCAAGAGCCTCGTCAATCGACAAGCCGGCGAACCGGCCGTCGCGGAAGACGAACTCGTCCTGCTTGGGCTGGAGGTGGCCGGGAATCACCGGCACCCACTGGGCGGTGTGGCAGAAGCAGCACTGGATCAGCCACTCGCCACGATCCTCGTGGATGATGTCGTGGGCGCTGCCGCGGCAGAGCGTGTCGCCGCACTCGTGAACGTGGTCGAGCCGGCCGAGGGCTTTGATCGCTCTGGTTGGCAATTCCCTTTTATAGATGGGGGCAGAATCAGTTTTTTTATGTGCAGCGACGGCGGGACGGCGAAGGCGGCTTTTCCCGCCCTTTGTCGGCTCCTCTGGCGAAATATCAAAAAGCGTGCTCACAACGGTATCTCCATCGAAAACGACTCATCGGAATCGCACACGAAAAGACGCTCTTTTGCCCGAGTTACGGCGACGTACTCAATCCGGCACTCTTCGTCGTGGCAACTTTTCGACAGCTCCCGCTCCCGCTCAATCCTGCCGGCAGTCTCCGTAGCTAGTACGACGTCTTGGGCCTCCATCCCCTTCGCTCCGTGGATAGTCGAGAGACGCACGCACGGATTCGTGGCAGTTTCGGCTCCGTGCCGCTTTGCCGCCGCATACCACTTGCCTGCGCCGTCAACCAAGCCGGCCCAGCGACCGTCCTTGATCATCTCCACAAGCGTCGGCGTTGCGCCGCCAAGTTGACAGACTTCATCGGGGGCAATGAAGTCGATGTGGCCGTCGTACTGTCCTCTCGCCCAAGCCGCTTTTCGGCCGCGTTCAAGGAATATCTCCTGTCCGGTAGCCTTTTGAGGAGTTAGTTCTATCGCCGCCTTCCAGTGCTCGCCAGAGATGCCCATGCCGTGCTGAAGTCGCCAGTAGGCGTTGTAGGCAGTCAGCGCCTTGGTGTCATTCTTCTCGTTGATGCTGGCGTGCGGAACCTTCCTTGCCTCCAGCAGTTGCGAGATTTTCGACAAGGTGTGCTTGCAGCGGGCCAGGACAAGGGTCGCGCGACTGCCGTCAACCTTCGCCAATGCGTGCTCAAGGGACGCCTCGCGGTGAACGGAGCCTTCGTGCGATGCCGCGGCGATGCCGCGGTCGAAATAGCCGCTGTGCATTCTCCGCAGGCACCGCTCGCCCAATTCCATGACGGGCTTTGGGCATCTCCACGACTGCGGCATCGTCCGCTCTTTATCAACGTCCCATGACAGAAAATTGCGATAATCAGCGCCTCCGAAGCTGAAGACGGACTGAAACGGGTCTGCGGCCAAATACGCCCACTGGACGTCCGGCCCAGTGACGAGCCGCCGGCAGACGAGGTCAACCAGCTTTGACGAGTCTTGGGCCTCGTCAAATATCCACGCCCTGACGCCCTTTGGGAGATCGCCCTTCGGCTCGACGAATTCAGGGCCGTCCAGCTCAAACCGCACGCCGGCAAACTTGCCGAGCATATCGACAAAGTCGCACTTTCCGTCCAGCCGCTTCGCGTCCTCGTACTTTCGGACAAAGTGCCTGACGGTCGAGATCGGCGGCACCTCAAGGCCAGCCATCGACCGTTCGGAGTGAACGGCCACCAGAGGCTCAACGCGGTTCCTTGAGACATCCCAGAGGTTCAGCGAGTCCGCAGCCTCCTCGTCCCCGACGCACGCCGTAAAGCCGCTGTCTGCGATCTTGCGCCAGCCAACCTGAACCCGAAGCCTATCGGCGACCCATTTGGACGCCTTGTCATCGGCGGCAAGAATCTGGTCGCCCTTGATCTCCAGCATCCTGAAACAGGTCGAGTGAACCGTCCTGAACCACCCAGCCTTGTCAAGCACGCTGGGGTGGCAACTGAACGCCTCGGATGCCCTAGAAACCATCTCCTCGCGTGCCGCCTTGGTGAAAGACGCGAACCCGATAGCCTCCGGCTGGTTCCCGATCTGGGCCATAACCGACTTCATAATCTGGAGGAGTTCCGTTGTTTTCCCGGTTCCGGCCCCTCCGATGAGCCTTGCGACCTTCATTTTTGAACCGCTTTCCCTTTCTCGCTGTTTTTCGGGCCGGTTTGTGGGCCTCCGCAAACCTTTGCCCAGATGGAAGTTACGTCACGCTGGCCCACAAACCCACGTTCCCGCGCTCATAATTGATTTCCAAAATCTGATTTGGCCTCCCTATATAGGGGCCAATTCCGATTCGATCCGGTCAGGGTGGGCAATGTTCTCGAGGTGGGTGATGTGGCCCTGCGACCACACGACGTACCTCCGTTTCACGCCGGCCTCGTTCTTGACCCGCTCGACAACAAACTCCGACTCCCCCGTGGCCGCCAGCATCCTCCGTTTCAGGGAAACCATATCCCCCTCGTGGAGCTGAACCCTCCGGTGCTTCTGGATGTCCTCCCAGACGCGGTTCCAGGCGAAGTAGAGGTAGAACTCGCCGTCATCCTTGCGAACCCAAGACGGCCTGCCAGAGGGGTGCGGCGTTGAGTCGTCGGAGTCCTGCTCCGGCCGGACGGCACCCGACAAGGCATCCAGAAGCCAGCCGGCAACCTTTGAGTACCGCTGCTGCTCTGCTGGAGGGAACTCCTCTTCCCGCTCGTCCATCAGTTTGACCTTCAGCCCGCGAACCTTGACCGACTTCTTCTCGCCCTCCGGCTTGTACGAATATCCGTTCCAAATCTTCGCCCACTCCTTTGGATTGGGGTCGGTGACGTCTATCGTGCCGGTGGCCTCAAGCACCTTTCTGGCGACCGATATCGGACTAGACCAGTCGGCGCTGGACAAGGAGACGAATACTCTCATGCGGTCATCCTCGTCAGCCGTGGCCCCCGGCAGTGGAACTGCAAGGCGAAATTCCCTTGGGTCGGAATGAACGACCGTCAGTCGCCACAGGCCGGGAAACCATTCGCCGCTTCTGAACTCCAGCCCGCTGGCGGCGTGCGGGCTTTTCTTCCTGGCGTCCTCGACCTTTTCGTCGGCGTCCTTGTCGGTGCTCGCAATTTTCACGGCGCCGGCGGCCCTGGCTTTCATTCCCCAGCGGAGCTGCGACTGCCACACTTGAATGACCTCGTTGTCCTTGAGCGGCTCCTTCATCCGAGTCTGGTTGAGGGCGCGGCACACCATCAAGACATTCTGCTGCTCTTCGGGATCGTGCGGGTCGCGCATCCGCATGATCTCCGACGAAATCCAGGCGACAAGCGCGTCGTGTCGCTCGCCCTCCTGCAAAATCTTCTCGTAGATGGTGTTCTTGGTTACGTCGCCCTCGCCGCCCCGACCGCCCACCGCAGCGATGACCGCGAGAACGAGCGCCTCCGGCATCGTCGCCAGCTCAATTTCGTCGGGTGACATACCTGGCTCCCAGGTATATGTCTTTCCAGTGTGGTGAACGCTTGGCGGGATGATCGACTGCGTCATCTTGCCGCCGCCTCCGAACCGAACCTCAAGCCCGTCGATCTTCTTGACGCCCTTGGGCAGATCGATCAGCCGCTTGTCAAGCTTCCAGAAGCGATGGCCGCCGCGGCTTGAGACGTACCCGGCAGTCGGAATCTTGAGCAATCCGAACCTTTTGGCTGTGGCAAACGACTTGTCATCATCCCACTCAGTATCGACAACGCCGCTTGAAGGGCCGAGCGGCAGGCCGATGTTCCACGGGTCGCCGTTCTCGAACCACTTCGCGATCTGCTCTTCGTCAGCGGTGGCGTGCAGCATCCAGTCCTCGTGCAGCGGGTGCTTCCCAGGCATCCCGCACGCCTTTCCAAGCCGGCACATGCACCCGCCGTCTTGACGCATCCCGTAGTTTTGCACGATCGGCCACCCAAACGTGGCCGCGTAGTGCGCCGCCGATTTAAAAATGATGTCGCTCATCTGGACTCTCCTTTTTCCAGTTGTCTTTTGCACCAGTTGTAAGGCCCGTCATATCGAATCGCCGGCGCGTTTCCGTTCGTGCAGTACCAGTAGCCGTCCCAGTCTTCGTGGGCGCTTGGAACGCGATACAAGCCGTCCACGGGCGGCGAACACACCAACGACGATGCCCCGTACCGCGCGCAGAATGCTTCGTGGGAGATGACGCGGCCCCACCCGTGAGCGTCCCTTCGCTTCTTCACCTCAAGGAGCAAAGGCAGGTGCTTCGTTCTCTGCCACACGCCTGGGCTACGCTTGACCCCGTCCTTAAGCACAGAATCGTCCCACCACTCATTCGTTCGCAGGAACGGCTCGCCGACGTTGAGAAACGCCATGCCAAGGTCAAGGAATACGGGTGCCACGCTTTTGTCGAACGACCGCTTTCTGTGCAGCCAGCGAAATCGACAAAACTCGCGGCCGTCTTCCGGCTTTTCGTGAGTAATGCCGATCCGCTTTTGCTGAAACGTCGCATTTGCATCAAGCACCCAAATCATGTTTTCGTAGAACCGCTCGCGTTCTGCGACCTCGTCTGACGTAATTGTGCTGTGCTGAAACTCGACCACGAAGCCGGCCGGCGTGACGGCGTCTGCCCGATGCCATGAATCGCCCTTGCGAATCGTCTTCTCGGTAACGCCGAACCGCGACTTCCACGCCGCGTGCCACTCCGTTTCAGGCTCGTGCCACTCGTCGCAGTCTTTGCAAGTCACATGCGCCCAATGCCAGACAACAGTGCTGCCGCACTTGGCAAGCACCTCAGACTCGCATGACGGACAAATTCCGCGCCGGCCCGGCGTAGCTGTTGCCACGACACCATCAGCGATTGCGTTTAGCATGACTAGGCACCGCCCAAGTTTGATTGAAGAATCCCCTGCGGAGCCGGCTCATCGCCGGCCCCGCAGGGGTCGTATCTCGCCCGACGGCGTGGCGGGGAAAGGGGCCGCCAGAGGCTCGTCAGACTTCCGCAGTTACGCGCCACGAACGGCTAGGCGACCGGGCGGTTCCGATGACCGCTTACGGGCCGCCGGCCCAGCCGCTGGATCACTCCTCGTCGCTGGCGGCGGGCGTCACGGCCGCACCGCTCGGCGGCGCGTTGAACATCCGCTTCAGAGGCTCCGTGTAGGTCACGCGAGCCACCTCGGCCTGCTCCGGCGTGATCGTTCCGACGAGCCGCGGCACGAGCATGGAGTAGGGCTGGCCGCCGCTCGACTTCACCTTCGACAGCTTCAGACCCACCACGCAGGCGTAGTGGAAGTCGGGGAGCCGCTTCGTGAAGGGCAGGAAGTTGCGTAGCGACCCCGGCCCGACCGTGACCAGGATCGGCCACGTCTCGCCCTGCCGAAGGATCGCCAGCACGCGGGCCTCCTTCACCTTCTTTCCGGCCCCGCTCTTGCCGCTGCCGTAGCCGAACTCGGAGGACGCCGACAGCGCCGCCCAGTCGTACCGTCGGTCGCCGATGCGGAAACGCTCGAGAGCCTTGGGATCGATGTCACCCAGGTCATCCGAGACGCGGTAGCCGATGAGCAGGTCGCTGCTCACGATCACGGGCCGCATCTCCGAAGGATCGTCCTTCGGCCAGAGCACGCCGCGCTTGCCGATGGCGACCAAGAGGCCGACAACCTCGTCGGTGCTCTCGACGTTCCCGTTGTTGTCGATGTTCCACGTCGTGCCGCCTCCTGCCGGCGTCGGAACCTTGATCAAGTCCTGCTCGTTCATCGGCTCGCCGTCCAGGTTGGCAAGGATGATCTGCGCCTGCCGACTGTTCGGCGAAAGGCTGGGGTAATCGACCGTCTTGACGGTCGTTGAAATCGCAGTGCTCATGGGTTTCTCCTTTGAGCTTTCCTATCGAACCTTCGATGCGGCAACGTGCCGCACCGATCACGACCGCGCGCCCGGCAGCGTCGTGTGCCGGAGGCGCGGTTGAACGAACTCGCTGACGAGGCCGGCGAACGGCGTGCCGTCAGAGAACAGGCCGCGGGCATCCTTGCCCGCGTCTTTTGCCAGCTCCTTCAGCACGCTCTTTAAGCGTGCCGTGTTGACCTGCACGAGCGCGTCCTCGCACCCGGCTTGTCTCGCGGCCTCCAAGACCGCGTCTCGCCGATCCATCGGCACGCTCATCGAATGATCCCACTCGACGCGCCAGCTCCTCCCTGCCGCCCGGACTCCGTCCAGGCGTTGTGTGGTCATCTCCTCGCAGATCAGTCCTTCCAGGTGCGTCCTCCGCGACTTGAGCGACTTGATCTCGGCCTCCATGCCGTCGATGGTGCGGTCTATCTCCGACACCTCAGACAGCATGGGCTGAAGGCCGGTTTCCACTTGTTCTGTAGCATTGGATGACTGCATCGATCACTTCCTTTCGTTGAGATAGGGCTTCATAGACACGACCGTCCACGGTCTTACGGTTGTTTGGTAGCGTTGCCACCAAGTGATAAAAGTGCGTGGTCTTCGTCTGGCCGGGGCGGTGCAGGCGGGCGACGGCTTGGAGATACTCGCTCAACGAGTACCCAAGGCTGTAGAAGAATCCGTACCTCGCCCGCGTCAGATCGATGCCGATGCCGCCAGACTGAATCTGCGCCACGAGGACGTTCGTGCGGCCGGCTTGCCAATCGGCAAGGGTGTTCATCCTACCCGATAGCTCACTGGTGGTGCGGCCAGTGCGGCGAGCTGCTTCAAGAACGCTATCGATGTCGGTGCGGAACCGGCAGAAGACTACGGGCTGCTCGTCGGAGGCAAGGTCCGCGAACCGCTCCTCGAGCACCGCCTGCTTGCTCGGCGTCTCTTCCAACTTCGTCGCGGCGGCGGCGTCATCGAACTTGGCGTAGCCGCCGCAAATCTGTTGCAGCCGCAGCACCGCGACCATCGCACTGGTCGTCGTGATCGTGCCGGCCTCGCACACCGCGCAGAACTCGTTCTCTACCTCCCGATAGAGGCCGGCTTCCTTCGGCCCCAGTTCGACCGGCACGTCATCGAACATCAAGGGCGGCAGGTCTAGGACGTCCTCGCTGCGGCGATGAAACGTCGTGTCGCCGATCTTCTTGGCGAAATCGACCTCGCGGTCGCGGCGAAGGCCGAGCACGGCCCCGCGAATGTGCGGGTGGGGTTGGAAGTTATTGGCCTTGAACAGGCTCCAGAGCTGCCCGAACGTCTGGCATTCCGGCGACTCGACGGCCCGCCAGGTGCCGAAGCAATCCAGTAGGCTATGGGCGATGAGCGTGCCGGAAAGGCCGATGCGCTTGGCCGACGGATTCTTCTTGCCCATCTTCGCCGCCCACTTGCTGGCGGCCCCCGACGCACTCTTGAGCCGATGTACCTCGTCCCAGATGAGGGCCGTCCACGGGGTCTTCTCCAGGGCTGGCATGCGCCAGAGCGTCTCGTAGTTGCCGACGATGATCACGGGCGTCGTATCGGCCAAGGCGGCGGCGACCTGCTTTTCCTTGTCCTTCGACGTTCCGCGATCTAGGAGCAGCACGCGGACGTCGGGGAGCCACGCGGTTGACTGCTTCGCCCAGGCGGCGATGACGGCCTTCGGGCATCCCACCAGGAAGCGGCCGTTCGGGGCCGCGGCGATCATCTGGCGAATGATCTCCAGGGCAATCCGCGTCTTGCCCGTTCCCATGCCAAGATGCAGGAGAACGTCGCGCCGGCTCATCGCGTAGGCGATAGCCTCAAGCTGGTGCTTCCAAAGCGTTGCACTCATCTGATCCTCCATCCGTGGCGGGGGAGGATGATAGACGAGGGCAACGCTACGAGTCAATACTCAAACTTTCCGCTTTCGGCCACGCTTTTTTCCAGCGGCCTCGAGTGCCGCGATCTCGCGCCGATTCGCCTCGCACGACTTTCGCGAGATGATGTAGATTCTGCCAGCCCCCGGATTGCGGGGGTTCCACGGTTGGCGGGCCACGATCTTCTTCGTGATGACGAGCCGCTGCACCATCGTGGGGTGGACGCCGAGGATTTTTGCCGCCTCGGCCGTGCCGATCGCGTCCTCGTACATGACCGTCTGCTTTTCCGCAGCCAACCGCTTGAGCACCTTTTCTCGCAGGTGTAGGTAGGCCCGCGGGTTTTTGACGGGGCCGAACCGGCCCGCCTCAAAATCCTTCAGGTTTCGCTCGGCCGACGCGGCGGAGTAGACAACGAACTGCCGGCTCGACTCCGTCACCCAGACGGGGTCCAGGGGCCGTCCGTCAAGCTCCCCGGCGTCAAACAAGCGTTTCGGTCGCGTGAAGTGCAACCCCATGAGGCACGCGGCCTCATACGAACCCAGTGCGATGTCTTTCATCTGCCAACCCCTTCCGCTAGGCGTAACTGTCCACGGGACCGGCACAAGCCATTCCCGCAGCAATAGTCGCCTATTTAACCGGAGTTGACAATTGAAGTGGAGGCGGCAACACTCAAATGCCGTGGCCCGCACGATCCGCAAAAGTTAGCAGGGAGGCAGTCATGGCAGCAAGAAAGCGATTCACGGTTGTGATCGATTGGACGGACGGAACGTATGAGGATTCTCACGATTTTTCGGTCTACGCGGAATCTGCCGGTGCTGCCAAGAAAGCGGCTCGTGCCAGATTTGAGAATAAGTGCGCGTGTGTGATGAAAAACGTGCGGGTTCAAACTGCATGGATTTTGACGGCTCGGCGTCTTCAAAATTGTTGAACCCCGCACGACGCGGGGTTGAATGAGCGCAAGGAGGTGGCACTTTTTGGGGAGTTCGCCACCATGAATTTGCATCAATTTCTTTTCGACTACTACGCGCCCCTCAAGGGCATTTGTAGTCGGACGATTGAGTTGTACGGCCTCACGATCTCAAGCTTCGGCGAGTCGCTGGGGCGGCCGGCGATGCTGGAAGACCTTTCCGACGAGCTGGCGGTGGCCCGATTCTTGGCCCATCGGACTCGCACCCGCGAGCCGGCCACGGCCGCGAAAGATCGCAGCCAGCTTCGGGCGATGCACGAGTTCGCCGCACGGCGAAAGCTACTGGACACTTGGCCGACGTACCCGCTGATCCGAGTGCCAGAGCGGGTGCCGGAGTGCTGGCTGGTCGAGGAGTTTCAGCGGCTGCTTGATGCCGCCGCCCGCGAGCGGGTGATCCTCACCGGCATCCCCGCCAGCCTCTGGTGGCGCGCGATCCTCCTATTGTGCTTCGACACGGGGGAGCGCATCGGCTCCGTGATGGCGCTCACCTGGCAGGACGTCCGCGGGTGCGACATCATTTTTCGGGCCGAGAACCGCAAGGGTCGCCGGCGTGACATTTTCCGCGAGTGCAGCCTTCAGACGGCCGACGCCATGCAGGCGATCAAAGGCGACCGCGGGCCGGAAGCCCTCGTGTTCCCGTGGGATCGCAATGACAAGTACGTCTGGAAGCGGCTGGAGATCATCTTGAAGCGTGCTGGACTGCCGCACGGACGGAAGAGCAAGTTCCACCGCATTCGCAAGACCACGGCTTCCTACGCCGCCGCGGCGGGCCTTGATGCCCAGAAGCTGCTTGATCATTCCGACCCCGCCACGACGCGGAAGTACCTAGACCCTCGGATCGTGAAGCAGCAGTCGCCCGTGAACATCTTGCCGAAGGTCAGTTAGCCTTGGCCCGCTCCAGGTTCTGCCGGTATCGCCGGCAGTCCTCGAGCACGGTCGGGTTGAACCGCTTCCAGTCCATGAGATGACCGTGGACGATGTGGCACGGGTCGGCACAGAGCACGCAGATGTTCTCCAAATCCAGCTCCAACTCCGGGTGGAGATGAAACGGCCGGATGTGGTGAGCCTCAAGGTCTTTCGACCGGCCGCACGCGATGCAGTAGGGCGTCCGGCGAACCGCCTCGGCCCGCACCTTCGGCCACTTCGATGACCTGGGCGTGCCGCCGAAAAGTTCCGTTGTCTTGTTGCGTAGCCAACCGAACATCACGCCTCCGGCGTCACCGGCCACTCGCTCTCTGGCCGAATCACTACAGAACGGCTTGCCGCGTCCCAGTAGCCACGACCCTTGTTGAGCGCGTCGGCATCGGCGTCCGAAAGCGGGATGGCGACGAACTCCGCAGGCATCGGGTCGGCCAATACGGTGCCGAACGAATAGGATTCGCCCGTCTCGGCGTTGATGACTGCGTACCACTGGTCAGGCATACGGAATCCCTATGATCGACACGGCATAACCAGACGTTGAAGATAGGTTGTGCTTGATAGACAGGCGTGTTCCGGCTGGGGCGAAACGGCCATTTAGGACGCTTACGGTGTTTGATAGCGAGACATTGTTCTGGCTTGTGTTGCTTGCAATGCCAACGGAGCCAACGTCGACTTCGCTGCCAGCGGACCCGTAGGCAAGCGTCAGCGTGCCATTGAGACCGCCGTTCGTCGTGCTATTGCATGACGGAATGATTACGAATTGTTCGTAATCCTTCGCCGTCGCTGAAGTGATTTCCGTATATGTCCCAGACGCTCCACTGAGAGCAACGCCCTTCAGCGTCGAAGTGTTGACTCCGATTGCATCAATCGAAGAAGGAAATCGCGAGTAATCAGACGTTGCGCTCGCGGCAAAATTTATGTATTGGCTATAGCTTGTTCGCAAACCCTGCACTCTCGCTGCAACACGAGAGCCAGCCGGAATGGCAATCGGGAATGACAGTGCAGAGGCGTATCCGCCTAAGGCAACATTCGACATGATTGCAGTCTCTGATCCAGACGCCCCAATGCCGATATCCAACAACATTGATCCGTCATTGCTGGCCCAGTTGGTCGTCAGGTTTGATATGTAAAGGTGCGTTATGTTTGCCGCAGTGCTCGAAAACACTTGCGCCCAAGCACCCTTTGACGAAGACGATGACGCCGTTGCGACGTTCACAAACGACGCAAGGCCGACAAACGTATTCCCGGCGTTTGCATACCAGAGTTGCCGCCGCTGAGACCGTAGCGTCCTCTGCTGCGCCGTGTTGCTCAACGAGGCATAACGGATGCTCATGTAATCTCGCTCCCGAACAGCGAGAACGCCACATTGGCGGTGCCTGCTCGAACGGTCACCACGTCCGTCGCGGCGAGCGATACGCCAAGCGTGAGGTGGGCAGAATCATTACCAGCGATTGGAACGTCGAAGGCGACGTAGTGCTGATTTGCAAGCGTGGCCCCAGCGGGCCGCACCGCCACTCGAAACGTCGTCGCCGTGGCCGACAGATTTGCAATCGACAGCGTCGAGGCAATTGCCTGCGTTGACGAAGGCACCGTGTAGAGCGTGGTATCGGTGTTGGCGGACGGGTTGGACTGTCCGAGAACCTTGTAAGCGTTTGCCATTTACATGCCTGCCAAAAGGAATGGGTGAAAGGATTCGCCTGACACATAGGCCAGCGACGACCACGCCGTTGTACCGTCGCCAATTTTCATTTTCCCCGTGTCGGTCTCGTAGACGATCTGCCCTGCCGCGATCACGGGATTCGTCGCCGTCAGGGCTGCGGCGGTGCCTCGCTGCTGCTGAATGACTGCCATCAAAGTGACTCCCAGAGTGTGATGTCGGCAGAGAACAGTTCGCGGACGCGCGCCTCTTGCTCTGGCGTGAGCGTGGGCTTGGTGGCTGGATCGGTGGCGTCCTCATGCAGCAGCGGCGTTGGCAGTCCGAGCCATTCGGCTGCGGCATCTAGCTCGTCCTCAAAGCGGAAGTATTTGGCGAAAATGCCTTTTGGCAGCGAGCCGTAAACCGGCTCTGCCAGATGCTCCTCAAGCGTTCGCTCGGGGCGATGAGCGCACATGCTGCGGAATCGTTCGATGGGATTGCGAACGACGATGGCAACAGGGCAATCGGGCCAGTCAATGATGACAGGCAGCGATTGAGCCGGGTGACCTTCGGGGGGGGGTGCGTCTGGATACCACGCCGTCAGCGCGGCGCGAGCGAGGGAGTGCGAAGCGCTGCGTGGCGTTAGCAGCACGCAGTTGCCGGTGACGGGAGAGACAAGAAATTCGCTCATGTGAAATACAGCACTACGGCCCCTCCGGTTCCAAGCGATGTGGCAAGGGTTGCGGCAGTTGTCCCGCCACGGCCTCCGCACAGGCCGGGTGTTACATTCGCAAACTTTCCTTGATACCCGCCGCTGCCAAAGGCTGCGGTACTGGCGCATGTCTCGCTCGTTGTTGCGCCAGCCAGTTGCAGGGCCGCAATCAATCCCGATACATCCGTCATTGGCCGTCGTCCGCAGGACGCTACAGATGCGCCATTGCCGCCGACAGCACCACCGCGAGCGCCTGTAACTCCGTTGTATGTCAAGTTATTGTCAGGCGAACCGCCCGTTGCGCCACCGTCGCCGCCGCTGTAACCTCCGGCACTGGTTGCATTCCCTTGCGATCCGCCGGCGCCTGTAATGGTCGCGCCTCCATATGTCACCGTGGAATCGTAGCCGCTGCGAACTGTTGTCGGAACTTGGCCCGCAACGTATGACACAGCCTGCCCTCCGCTCACGCTCCAAGTTTTGTACGCACATCCGCCCGCTTGGCCGCCATAAGCGTACAGGGTCGATCCGCCGCCGCCGCCAACCGCCCACGCCTTCATCGTGCTTGCACCGTTCGGCACCGTGTAACTGGTGCCGCTGGTGAGCAGAACGGCCACCGGGGTAAACGACGGGTTTACCGTGAGCGTCACAACCGACGAAAAAATCTGCGACAGGTTTGCCGTCAGTTTGCATCGATACCGATATCCGCTGCTGCCGGTCTGAAGATTGGTGAGAGATAGCGACGATGACGTTGCGCCGCTGATGTCGCTGTATGTAGACCCTGAGTCGGTCGATAATTGCCACTGATACGAAATCGTTGCACTGGGGAGCGTTGCGGTCGCCGTCACCGAGAACGTAGCCGATTGGCCGACTATCACGCTGGTTGACGATGGCTGCGCCGAGATCGTGATTAGCGGAAACGTCCCCAACTCATAAGGGTCTGGTGGGCTGGCCGAAACGGAAGACCATTGGCCGTCGCCGCGGAGGTAGGTAGTTGAGGAGGCCGGGCCGCTGCCGAGCCGCGCCGTCGCCACGGTGCCGCTGGTGATGTCGCTCGCCGCGTGCGTGTGCGACGATGCCGCCGCGCCGATGTCGCTCGCCGTGAGAGCATCCGAGCCGCCGGTAGCGTGGCTTGTTTTGTGCGCCGATGGGGCGAACGTGGAAGGCGTGCCAGTGAGCGACGAATAGGCCACGCTCGACTGCGTTGCAAGCGAGCCGAGGCCGCTCACCGCGCTTGCGGATATGGCGATGGCCGTAGACCCTGCCGCAGTCAATCGGCCATCTGCTCCAACGGTGAACGTGCCAACGGACGATGCCGAGCCGTAGGAGCCAGTCGTGACGGTAGTCGCCGGAATCCGAGCAGCCGGGAGCGTTCCGGCGGACAGATCGGAGGCCGATCCGCTGGTGGCAACGCTGGCAAGACCCGTGATGGTTGATGCTGCTTGCGTACCTGTGTGATTTGCTCTGGCCGTAGCGTCCACATTCGTGACGTTGCCCAGGCCGACATCGCTTTTCGTGAGCGTTACCGTGCCGGTGCGACCAGCCACCGACTGCACTGGAGCAGCCGCACTTGCCCTCGCGTTCGTGTAATAAAGATTTGTCGACCCCTCGGTGACGGAATCCGTTGAGCCGGGAGACGCAGAAATCTCGATGTATGCGGAGCCGCTCCACCGATAAGTTTTGTTCGTGTCGAGCGTGACGTAAATTTTGCCCGTCTCTCCGCTGGCTGGCAGGGAGGCGAGGTTGGCGGATTCAATAACGTCATCAACGTATGACGGCAGTTGCGATGACGGCACAAGTCCGCTGACGAGCGTTGCGTAGGTGCCGCTTGCCTGCTTGCCATCAAGGGCGGTCTGCAGCCCCGTCACCTGCGACACCGCGACCGTGACAGGATCGCTGCCGCTCACCCCGTGCGTGGAAGCGTGGCTCGTCGGCGTGCGAGCGTTCGTCAATGCGGTTGTCACCGTGCTTGACAACCTCGCGTCTGGAAGCGTGCCGGTCACAAGCGCCGAGGCGTCCGTCGTGGCCGTCGCATTGCTGCCCGCTGGGCCTTGTGGGCCGGTAGCGCCCGTGGCACCTGTGGCTCCCGCAGGGATTGAAAAGTTTAAGACTGCGGCGCTCGACGTTCCGACGTTGGTGACGCTTGCGGACGAGCCTGCGGCTCCCGTGCTAACGCTGCCAACAGAGACTGTGGCCGCTGCGCCAGCCGCGCCCGTAGCGCCGGTGGCTCCAGCCTGCCCCTGCGCACCCGTGGCCCCCGCGGGGATCGTGAAATTGAGTACGGCCGCCGATGACGAGCCGGCGTTGACCACGCTGGCCGACGTGCCTGGAGCGCCGGTGATCACTGATCCGACGGCCACCGTGGCCGCCGACCCCGCCGTACCCTGCGGCCCAAAGCCGGCACTGACGGAGGCCGTGATCTTGTCGTCCTTGACGGTCGCAGAAATCTGCGAGTTGGTGACGTTTGCTGAGATTGCCATCACGTCACCTCGGCGAAGTCTTCGTACACCGTTCGCACGGCATCGCCGGGGGCTGTCCATTGCAGGACGAATCCATACGTTCCGGCAGCAAGGGCGGCCGTCTGGTCTTTCGTCAGAGAGATGCTCACAATCCCGTTCGCGGCGTCGGCGAGGCTCGTCGTGATCGCTTGCACGGCGTTCCCGGTCACCAGGCTCACGAGGCTCGAGGTGACGGTGTACCCGGAGAGCGACACGTCAAAGTCGATCTGCGTCGAAACGCGGTCGCCCGAGCGAAACGCGAGTCCCAGGCGTCCAGGGCGCTGGTCGTAAGTGGGCATCGCCGGCTCCTAGTTCCTCGTTTCGGCGTGCTCTTTGACTCTGACTGGCAGTGCTTCCTCGAGCCGACGCTGGCCGGCGGCAATTTCTTGCAACGTCTCAGCCTGCCGATCCTGCGTTTTGCCGATCTCGTGCAGCGTCTCGGACGTTGACTCCAAAAACTCGACGTGGCTCTTCACCACCGGCTCTAGGACCGAGTGATGGATCGCCATTGCCACTTCGCGGCCGAAATACAACAGCACGGCCAAGATGACGCACGGCACGCCCAGCTTGTCTGCGGCGCGCAGAAGCGTGTCAACCAAGCCTTGTTTGAGGTCATCGGCCGTCATCAAGCAGCACCATCCGTGGTACTTACATTCTAACCGCGCCACATTCGCCGATGGCGGCATCTACGGCGCCCTCAAGGTCTTTGATCGTCCCGTGGTTGGTGACGTGGACGTCCACGTCTTCGTCGGGAATGCCGGCCTCGCTGGTGTGCCGCATGGCGACCCCAGCGACACACCCCGAGTGCCGCACCACCTTCCAGATCACGCCGCCTGCGGCCCGCAAGGCGGCGACCTCGTTGGGAAAGCGGACGTCGGTGACGGCGACCCCGAAATCGAATGACTTCAGCTTGTCCAGCCGGCGAAGCAGAAGATCGACCCAGATGTTTTCGCCGATCGTGTTCCGCCCCCACTCTGTCCCGAGGGTCTGAAGCAGGTACCTGGGCGACTTGCCGATGTGCTCGAGGATTTTCTCTTTCGTGCCGCGGTCTTGAAGCTGATCTGCCGTCAAACCCGTGATCAACGAAACGGCGGCGTAGATGGGGTCGGCGAACGCCAGCGACACGAAGTTGTGCCGGCGCCGCAGGAGGTCGGCTACGGTGCTCTTTCCGGCCCCGGCGGGGCCGCACAAGCCAATCAGCATGGTCGATCGCTCCTAGTGAACCGCGAGTCGCGCTCCTCCATCACCGCCAGCCGGTACTCGAGCCGCTCGATCTGCTCAAGCGCCCGGCCGAGGGCCGCAGCGAGCGTCCCGTTCGCCGCCGTCCATGAGTTCGGCGGGCCGTATTTGTTCACCAGCGTCCAGGCGGCTTGTATTTCGTTTTGTGTCATTTGAGGAAGATCGGCAGCACCTTGGTGACCCGCCCATGCTCGTGGTCGATGATGATCAGGCTCTGCGACGGCGGCTGGTACTCAGCCTTGATTCGGTCGGCGAAGGCGTTGTGGCCGATCAGGCACCCGTTGGCGACAAAGCGGTACGGAAGCCACGCAAACGTGTGCCAGTGGCCCAGGATGTCCAAATCAGCGCGTTGAGCCTGGTTCCAGTTCGCGATGGCCTTGTTCATCGGGATCGTCAGGCCGCCGATTCCGCCGGCAAACCGAATCGCGTGACCGTGGTGGGCGCGAACCAGAAACCCGTCGATGTTGATGAGATTCAGGTAGCCTTTGCCAACCTGCCATTCGACGGTCTTGCGCGTTTCGGCGGCGGCCATCGTCAAATAAAGATGCTGCTCAAAATTGTGCTCGTGCTCAGTCGCCATCCGCGGGCGGCCGGTGCGGCTGTGGTTTCCGCACGCCGTCGCGACGAGGACTGGGGCGATCTCCTGCATCGCGTCGATGACGCCGGCCAGCCGCTCGCCGGCCCAGCGAATCGCCGCCAGCGGGGCCAGCGAGGTGATCTCGATCAAGTCCTCGTGAATGTGGCCCGTCACGAAGTCCCCGAGGGCCGCCACGACGATGCGGCGGATGCCCGTCAGGCTCTTCTCATGCTCAATCAGCATCGACGCCTTCTGGACGAGCTGCTTGATTCGGCGGTCGGCGATCTCGAGCGAGAACGAGTTCAGCCCCCGGCAGGTGTCGGCGTCCACAGTCTCCTCGACGTGCCAGTCGGAGAGTACGAGCACCGCGGTCGCTTCGGGTCGCCGGCCCGTCGGTCGCCGGCGGCTGAACTTCTTGGCTGAGAGGTTTGAGAGTGCCGTCAGGTTCTTGACGGCCTGCTGCTCGGCGTCCAACTGCTTCAGTGCGTGATCGTACTTCCGCCGCACCGAAGTCAGTTCGTCTCTCAGCTTCGCCGCCTCGGCGTCCCGACTGATCTCTACTTGTCGTTCGACTGCAACCAGCGATGGATTGTCGATACGCTTTTTGGCGCGGGCCATGACTCCTCCTTGCACCGTGCTACGACACCCTTGAACACCGCCGACATAGGGACTCCTTGCAGCCGGCCACCAAGCCACTCACGCTTGATCTCCGCCATCTCTTCGCGGCAGGCGGGCGGCAGGCGATCAAACCATGACTTTGTCGCCGATGACTTCAGCGCGTCCTCGTGGGCCTTGATGACGGCGGCAATCGCGGATTTCTTGGGCATCGTCACTCTGTCTCCCGGTAGCCCAGCGCCCACAGGACACGGGCGATGTCCCTGGCACTGTCGGTGATGTGCTCCTCGCTGACCGTCGGGTAGCAGACGTGGAGAAGTTCGTGGATGATTGTCTCCATGCGTGGCTTGTTATTCAGCCGCTCGTCCACCAAGATTTTCCGCTTCATGTGGGGGTTCTTGGCGTCGGGCAGATACGCCCAGCCGGCCGCTTGGCCCTTGAGCCGGCAGAACCGCAGGAGCCAGCGCGCCCCGGCCACGGTGAAGTGATGGTCTTCTGGCATGAGACATATTGTGGGTGGGTAGCCTATTTGGTCAATGCTGAATTCTTGCGGGCGTTGTGAATTGCCCGCTTTATCAAGATTCGCGCCGCAATGTCAACGAACGGCAGGCCACGCTCTGCGGCCGACTCACGCAGGTAGCCCACGCACTCCTCGATGTTTGCCTCTACCCAGTCGCAGCCCTTGGCGTCCATGTAACGGGCGCGCTGGTTGCACTTGCAATCGGCACTGGCGACCAGGTGGAAAGGCCAGCCGGCAAGTAGTTTTTTCAATTCCGTGCCGGGGCCGGGGGCCGTCTTGGCGTGTCGCGGGTACGCCGGGTGCGTCTCGTCTACCGTGACTTGATCGCCATCCTCGCTGACGATGCACGGCTGCACATCCTCCAACGTGTAGCCTCGCTGAAGGCACCGGACAACAAGATATTGCTTGTGGCAAGTAATCACGGCAGCGGGTTGTCCGCGCAGAGGTTGACCGTGCCGCAATTGCACAAGTAGTCACGCACGCCAGACAACGCAAAGTCATCCCATGCGTAGCAGCCAAGCAATTGAACGCCAGAAAGACAAACACCTGTTGTCTGCACTACATCATTCACGCACTCGCTGCAGTCAGACACAGCGCGCCATCGGTCATACCAATGACTGAACAGGTATTGTTCGCCCGGCTGAATGTCAACGATTCCTTCGCAGTTATTGCCCGTATTAGGGTTTACGATGTTTTGTCCGGGTGCCGCTGTTCCGCAATGCAACCCATCAGCGTCGATTGCTATTGTGCCGGGAGCGCCGTCGTTCACCGGAAGCGCAGGTGGGTCGGACCATTCCACATCCCCTGTCCCAAGACTGCGCCCGGCGACCCATGTTAGGGGATGAGTGCCATGCACTCGCTCCCGGCATATGGTTTTATATGTCGTGCAACAGCGGCAGTCGTTGGTGCTGCTTTGACAAGGCTCTCCGCACACCCATGTGCCAGAACTTTCTGCGCAATCCTTGTAAGTTTTTCCCGGCTGGGGTACGCCATTTTCACAGCAACAACCGCCACACTCTAGCTCTATCGTCGCGCTAGATAGGTCAAACGGATAGTCTTCTAACGACATTCCGCCGCACCCGCCGATTGGGGTTACGGTTATCCGCCCGCTATCACAATTTGCGCCTTCTGCGGATTGCAACCAAATGCTGTAATAACCTTGCGAAAGGCATTCCCCTGTACCGCCAAACTGCAATTGCAATAAAAATTTTAGCCTATTGTTTTCGCACGACGGCGGAGGAATAAATCGCGGCACGACAAGGTAACAACCGCCGCCCGCGACGGTGGGTGCCGAACCAAAAGGATAAGGTACATGAACTGTTTCCGCGTCTCCTTCATGAGCCAAATCTATCAGCGTGCCGTATAACTTGAAGTAGCATGGGCAAGAGCAAGAGCACGTAGAAGGCCCGCAGCAACACGCCATATCATCCTCCGAATGTTACGAACGTGGCCGTGTAAGTGCTGGAAACGAAAACGCTCGTGGCGGTTCCGGTGACGAAAAGGCTTGTTGCCGTTCCGGTAACGAAAATGCTTGTGGTCGTTCCGGTAACGAAAATGCTCGTGGCGGTTCCGGTGACGAAAAGGCTTGAAGCGGTTGTCAGGGTCTTGCCAATAGCGATAGTGCAGTTGGCGGTGTCCAGTGTCGCGGACAGCGTGATGTCCGTGATTCTTGAGCTTGTGGCCGTGGACGATACGACGATGCCTGTGGCCGTCGATGAAACGGCGATGCCTGTGGCCGTAGACGATACAAAAACCCCCGTTGCCATTGATGAAACGGCAATGCCCGACGTAGTGCTGCGTGCAAAAACGGCCGTGGCCGTCGCAAACGGAACGTCGATCAAGTACCAAGCGGTGCCGTCCTTCGCAATCGCGCAGTTCGTGCTGCTGGCCGCGGTCGATGTTATCGGGAAAAACAAGTTCGTGACCGACACCGTGTTGGGCGTCGTTGTCACGTTCTTGAACGTGACGGACTTGGTGCCGCCGATCGCCCACGCTCCGGTGAATGTGCAGATGCGAAAAACTTTTGCCGTCGAGGCGGGGAGCGACTCGAACCTCGTCTGTATCTTCGTCGGCCCGCTGCCTTCAGGCACCCCATCGACGCGCGCAATCGTGCGTTTGATGTCGCGATGCAGCCCGTCGCTGATGAGAAAGCCGCGTGTCATCGATTAGCCGAGGCGGAGATTGAGGGTTTGAGTGAGATTGATGTCCAACTGAGTCTGAACACGCCAGATCAGAACTTTTGGCGATGCGGTGTCTTTTCGTGGCCGTCCGTTTTCGTTCAGGGCGATCGGTTGCGCTGATGGCGCCTGACGCACCTTGCCGGTTTGGTGATCGACAACCCTCACCATCGCGCGCCCCTTTTCGCCCGAGCTGAGAGCGTTAATCCACGGTTCATAAACTCCATCGTCACCTGCATACAATGGCTGTCCGTAAGGATCGTCGTTTGACCACGCATCGTCCCGGCCGAATGCCTTGCAATTAAAACCAGTCACTGGCATGGCTAAGTCCCATCCGTATTTGCCTGAGTACCCAGGAGCCTCCACATTGTTCGCCTTATAGGCGAACTCATAGGAGTTCATAAAGCCGCGATACGCCACAGTGCCGAACGTCTCGACATGCGGCGTGGCCTCGACGCCACGAAACATGACCGTGTGTGGTTCGCATTGCATGTACGCCCCGAGGGTCATCGTTTCCTTGTTTATGTATCCGCAGTAGGCGGAATAAACAGTCCCAGGAAACGGAGTGAACTGCGTCACGCGAATCGTCGTGATGGCGTCCATTCGCGACACGCCGTCCATGATGTCGCCGCACGGGTTTGTGGCTGGCTCCCAGCCAACCTGGCCGGCGCGCTTCCACAAGTACGCAGGAGCCTCATATAGGCTCGTGCTTGTCGAGAAGTTCGCCGGCCGAAGCTCCGGCATGACGAGCTTCGGGTCTTCTCCCCCGCCGCTGTCGCCGGCCGTTGTCTTGTAGGTGGCGGTGATGATCCGCACGAGCCGGCTCTCGCCGTCGGCGCGGCCCTCGACGCTCACGCACGGCACTTGATTCGATGAGCTGTACGGGTCGCCGATCTGAACGCCGATGGCGGCGAAGATGTCCAGCGACTCGTCTGCCGAGCTGAGGATGACCTTCCACACGCGAACGGCGGTGTCGGCCAGATTGCCGCCGTCTGCCGACCGACCGAACTGATTGCCCTGCGCAAGTTCAGAAACTAGCTTTGGCATTTGGTCACCCCTCCGTCACGTCAACGCGGAGCCGCGAGCCGGATGCTCCGATGGCGGCGTAACTCGCACCGCTGGCGAGACGAAGGACTGCCGGCTCGCCGGCCCGGAGCGTTCCGAACGGGACAAACGTCGCTCCGCTGTTGACGCCGACCGTCACGGTTGCCGCGGTGTCCGTCGATAGGTTCCGTAGAAACGCAACGCCGACCGCCGAGAGGCTCGCCGTGCTGATGTTCGTCACGTTCGTGGAGAGCGACAGCGTGACGCTGCTCATGCCTGCCTGACTCATCGTGGCGGTCACGTTGGCGACCGACACGAAGTTGCTCAAGTAGTCCTTGTCCACCTTGAGGCCGACGTTGTAACTGATGTCTGGCATTTCAAATGCTCCTTATGCTGCAACGCCTGCAAGCTGGGCGTTTAGGTCATCAATCCCTTGGTTGAGGTCTTGCAGTTGCTGGGTCTGCTTCTGAAGTTCCGCAAAATTTATGTCTTTCGCCGAGTCGTCGCCGCGGAGCAAGCGATTGAGTTCCTTCTGGCCCTCCATCGACGTCACATCGGATGCGTTGAGGGCCGCTCGAGACGGGCCGCCAAGAATGGCGTTCTCGCTAGCTTGTGCCATATCGAAAACCATTGGAGCGACTGACTTGCGGGCCTCTTCTATCTGCCGCTGCATTGCTTCGCGCTGCGCTTGTTCGTCAATAAGTCCGTTGCCTAGCTCGGCCTGCTCTCCGAAGAACTGACGGATCGACTCCAAGCTTTCGTTCAAATCCTTCGCCGCGCGTTGGCCTGGAGTTCTGGCAAGATCGCGACCGCGAGACGCCTGCTCTCGCTGCTCCTTGTCGCGCTCCAGCCGCCTAGTTTGCTTGTCGCGGCGACGTCGCTGGTCTTCGACTTCCGGCGATGCGGCGACTCTTGCGTCGACCCTGTTTTGCCGCTCCCGGCGTTCTTTGCGAAGTTGCTCTCTCTCCGCGACGGTTCCGCCGTTGATTCCATTGGCGCCCATTTCGTTCGCGGGTACAGCAAGCTGCTCGTCGATCTGCCGCATCCGGTCGGTGACCGACTGACCGTTTTGAAGCATATCCTGTTCAATGCGCTCGCGAGCCGTGGCCTGCGCGTCCTTGAACTCTCTCTCGGCCTGGGTGGCTGCGCGGGCCTCTTCTTCTGCGCGATCTCGTCGGGCCGCGCTCTCAGGCGTCCCCTTCCGCAAGTCCTCCCGGCGAGCCTCTTCAGCCATCTGCTGACGACTGGCGACGTCGGAAGAGAATGACTCCGCGATGCGATTCATCTCGTCAGAGAATGAGCGAACCGCCATTGCGGCGGTCTTGAGTTCGTCGGAGTGTTGCTTCAGGGCGTCTATGTCCTGCTGGAAAGCTGCCGCCTCTTCGGGGGTCGCCGCCTCAGAGGCAGACTGTTGAAGCATGGCAAGCACCTCGGCCGTCCGATTCATCTCGGTCTCTATGGCCGAAGCGTTCCCGCCAAAGGCGTCTTCAATAATTTTCTGGCCGTCCGCAAGAGAATCCGCGATGTTCATCGCATTTCGCGTGATTCTTTCGACAACAACCTGCACCTCGGGGGCGAGCGATGCCTCAAGCCGACGAATCTTGTTAGTCAGGTCATCAATCACCTTGTCAATCTCGGTTTTTCTGGCGCCTGAAACAACAACCCGCTCTCGCTGCTTTTCTGCGTCGGACAGCGACCCCTTCAGTGCCGCCAGTCTGTCTTGGCGAGACTTCGGCGCCGCAGCCGCCCGCGCCTGGCCCAGTGCCGCTTGGCGGGCAGCCAGTTCTCTCTCAAGCGTGTTAACCTCTTCGCCCGCCGGCGCTCTGCCGCCAAGCAGCGCACGCTCCCGTGCTCTGTTGAGTCGAACTCGCGTTTGGCGGACTTGTTCTTCCGCCGCGGCAACAATCTGCGACTTTGTCTCGTCCGACGTAGGTGCCGGGACGCCTCTTGATACGGCCTGCTTTTCTAGCTGCTTGGTTCTTTCGATCTTGTTCTGAATGTTCAACCTTTTCTCAAGGTCGCCTTCTTTTTCAAGTTTTTGCTCAAGAAGCGCCCGTTGACCACGAATCCTGGCAACCTCCGGTGACAGGTTGCCGACATTTTCTCGCTGCGCCGCCGCCGCTTTTTCGCGAATGTCCGTAATAGACTTTTCGCGATCTTGACGTTTCCTCCCGATCTCAGACGCCCCCGCTTTGGCGATTGAGTCCGCCAGAGATTCGTATGCCTTCGCAAGGTCAGAAACGGCACTCTGTTGGTTTTTTAGCGCGTCATTCAACGCCTTCGTCTTGGCCTCTGCCAGGTCTGTCTCGTAGGCCCACTTGACGAAACTGACTAAAATCTGGCCGCCGATCACCGCGCCGAGAGCAGTAAAGAGCCCCGTCGTGCCGCCGACGATAAAACCAAGCTGCGTGATGTTGTTGCTGACGGCACGGAGTTTGAATTCAAGCCCGCCGGTAGACGACATGAAGTCATCGACCGCGAAAGCGGCTTGATTCAGACCCAGCGAGAATTTGTCGATGCCGCGGCGGCTCACGTCGCCCCCCGCGCTTACTCGGCCCACGTTAACGCCAAGCTTTACCAATGCCGACTCAAGGCGTGAAATGTCGGCGACGGCCTTTGGGATGTCGCCGGAATTTATCGAAGAGGCGACGGCGCTTACCAGCGGCTTAACAACGGACTTGCCGGCTGAGTCCAGTTGAGTTGAAAGCGCAATAAGCTGCTGCAACCGCTGCTTTGCCTGGCCTTCGTTCTGTATTTTTCCAGAAAGCATGGAGTCAATGTTGTCAGCGGCGGCCACGGCGGGGTCGAGAATGTTGAGGAAGCCGTTGCCAATCTTGCGAGCCAGCACCTGAGTCTGCGATTCAAGCGTGTCAGCGGCGGCCACGGCGGGGTCAAGAATGTTGAGGAAGCCGTTGCCAATCTTGCGAGCCAGCACCTGAGTCTGCGATTCAAGCGTGTCAGCGGCGGCCACGGCGGGGTCGAGAATGTTGAGG
>Ga0209085_1000269_pt1 | contig 39393 bp, 35 predicted proteins | sample C_131016_EF_Meta_FD_187310 | JGI IMG/M metagenome (GOLD analysis project Ga0209085, IMG submission 187310) | Freshwater microbial communities from Lake Croche, Canada to study carbon cycling - C_131016_EF_MetaG (SPAdes) (version 2) | ecosystem: Environmental > Aquatic > Freshwater > Lake...
CCACTTTTTTGAAAAGTGGTAAGGTTGATCAAAAATGTTTTGCACCACTTTTTTGAAAAGTGGTAAGGTTGATCAAAAATGTTTTGCACCACTAATAATTTTCTCTCTTTAACATTAATCAAAGAGAGAAAATATTGAGTAAAAAAAGGGTAGTTAGTTATAAATTACATGCTACCTTTGAGAAAGGTAGTACCAAATAAATACAAAATTTTTATAAAAGTTGTGCAAAATTAAAGTAAATAAGGAGGGGTCATAGGGGAACCATGGGTTCCCCTAATTAGTACATATCCATAATATTATTCTGGCGAACACTAGGAAACTCAATCGGATCAGGGAACTGTGCATACTGAATATCTGAATCATCTTCAGATTCATCATCGTCGCTATCATCATCAGAGTCAGACCAATCATCACACTCATCGTCGTCGTCAGTATCATGACCAACAGGCCACCCACCCTCGCCATAAACCTTACTAGTCTGAAACAAATCATCGCGGCAAATAGGACAAGGTAATACGCTAGGAGCTTGAGTTTCACGTTTTTTTTTGATACTGCTCCAGCATGCAACACATAATTTATGACCACATGGTGTCGTGGTTTTAGTCGTATCCAAGCAAACTGAGCATTCTTCAGGGTTTTCCTCATCGCAAGGAATATTTATTAGCTCTCGGTTACCACCAACATGAGGTGCCTGTTTAGGATGCTCAATTTCAGGTGTTGTTAGTACACCATTTAACTTGTCAAACTTCATGGCACTAATATCTATACGAATATGCTTTAAAACACTCTCATAATCTTTTAACGTATACTTTGTTAGTTTTTTTATATATGTTTTTCGGAATAGCATTTGTTTAATTTGAATGCCGACTTTATGTTTCCACTTGATAGTGGTACCATTACGACCGTTAGTTTCATTGGTGTGAGCATACATTTTTAAATTATCGGAATGTATTGTAACAGACATACCATTCTCATTGACGCGTAGTTTACAATGAACCTTCAAGGTGTCAATAGTTTCAACTGGTAAAACTACGCTACCACCAGTACCGAAATATTTATTTTCTTCCATATCTTTCTCAATGGCAAGTTTAATGGATACCGGTAGCTCTTTGCTAGCAATAGGCACGCACTTGCATCCGGTAGATTGGCATGCGACTTGGACAACATTCTCGGCATTGACATTGTTTGACATTCTGGTTGTTAATTCTGCTTGTTATTAGGTTCGTTACACTTTTAATACATTTAATTGCGTATCCAAGAATGCAAGAAAAGTATCTCAATTTTTTTTAAGGGAACCAAGGTTCCCCTATGACCCCTCCTTTCAACTTCAACGGCTTTGGCTCTACCTTTCTCAAAGGTAGAACTTCAACTTCAACTTCAACTTCAACTTCAAGTATGTTTGGCTCCACCTTTCTCAAAGGTGGAAAAAATAAAATTGAGATCTTTTTCAACGATTAACGGATATACATATAACTAATACAACAAGTGTCGCGAACCTAATAACAAGCAGAACAATAACGAAACGGATAAGAAAATGACAACAACAATGCCATCAACCATCCCATCATCAATGACCCCTGAAATGCATGAGATACTCTTTAATTCCAGCTCAAAACCACCGACTTCTCAAGAAGATCGTGTCAAATATCTTGTGGCTTCTTTAACAAGAACCGTTGTAAAAGACGCTGATTATTTCAAGTACTTCTTCTTTAACGACATTGAGGATTTTAAGACACTCGCAACCTGGGTGGACAGAAAAACCAAAGGCGAACCTTTTACAGATGGTGAGATGCTCGGGTTGAAGGCTTTAAATAGTGCACAAATTAAATACTTTGGATTAGCCATTTTCAAGGAGCTTGCATTAGGCATATTTGATCAAGACCAATTTTACGAAGATTGTGGTGTTCCTAAGAACGCAAGACGTCAACGAAGACAACCAAAAGACATCCTCAAATGCGAACTACAACAATAAACATTTTTATAACTGTAAACTTAACTAACTTTCCACCTTTTTTAATCCACCTTTGAGAAAGGTGGAGCCAAAAACAACTTTTATAAAAAGTTGTGCAAAAGTAAATGTAGATAGGAGGGGTCATAGGGGAACCTTAGGTTCCCTTAATTTTTGTCACTCATTTACCGTTTCATCACCTATTTCTTGATTACCGTATTCGCACCATATATGCAGTGTAAGATGGTCGGACATAACAGCGACACCAATAGGTCCGCGGAGGAGGCGCTCGGGTTAGGCAATAGTATAACCATGATACACTATGGCACTGTATGCACTGTGATACTCTATCGCCCAATTCCATCGCCCAAATTCCATCGCCCTATTTCTATCGCCCAATTCTATTGAAACTGATAAAACATTTCATATGCATTTTCTTTGCAAGTTTTAACTAGACCAGTAAAACCACCCGTTGAATTCGACAATAATTTATTAGACATTGAAATTATAAAAATATCGCAAAACAAGTCTACCATTTTAGTATATGGACTAATTTCAGAATAATGCAAATTATAATAATTACCATTTGGAAATGTTGTAAAATTTTTAATTGGTAGTCTTTTTGATTTAAAAAATCCAATCACGTTTCTATCATCTGTTGCTAGATAGATTTCATTAAAAGAATGAATAACTTCTCTATTATTATAATATAGTGATTCGTAATCTGACTTATAGTCTGTATTACGAACATGAATACTTAAATACGGTTTTTTTAATAAACCATATCTTTTTTTACACATATTTTTTATATTTACAGCCATTTTTAATTGTCTAAATATTTTATATCCATCAAAAGCATGACCACATCTAGCATAAACAATTATTTTTTCTTCTCTATGCATTTCAGGTAAGTCTAACATGACACCATTGTATACACACGTAAACTCAGGTAATGAAAATGAAAAAAAACATTCACCATTCAATATATTTGTCATTTTATTTTTTAATACATCCGGATAAATACTAGTAACATTACTACAAATTTTAATAATTTCAGATGTGTCACATATAACATTATGATGATTTGAAAACTCAAAATAGTCGGAAAAATCAGTGCGATAGTCTGATTTTAATCCATTTATCAAAAGAATTCGATTGTATTTATTGCAATAATCTAAAACTATATTTATTAAAACCATAATATCATTAAACCCTCCTTGCGGTTCTAAATATACGTACATATTATGAGTTTACATAAAAATATTAAACATTGTATCGAGTTTTGCTCCACTTTATCCACTTTTCAAAAAAGTGGAGCAAAACATTGGATTGAGTTTTCAATTTCTACTTTTCTAAAAGCCTATAGTTGGTTTTGCTCCACTTTTTTGAAAAGTGGAAAAGGTGGAAAAAATAAAATTGATTACTTTTTTACAAATTAAACGTAATCAACTATGAACAAATTAATACGATATTAAAATGCTAAGCTCCAACTCTCTTTCAAAACAATTACACATCAATAAATTAAATCTATCAGATGATTTATTAAATGAAGTAAAGAGTTACTGTTTTTATGATGTTAGATCATGGGAAACAATTAATTTTATAAAATACAAAAAAAGAAGAATTCATGAATTATTCAAACATTCAACAATATCTAGAGCAAATCCATATGATCTATATTTTGGAGACGAAAATACAGATCAACAATGGGTATTTTGGACATTTAATGAAGACGACGGACCCAATCGTCAATTTCAAGCATTTAACTGTAGATGTTGTGGAAATTATAAAGTAATTAGTAATGAAACATATCGCACAAATAAAATAGTTTGTCAATGCATTGACAACGACGATGATATTCCAGATTTAATTGATATTCAAACCGACACAGATGATGACGAAAACAATAATGACAATGATGACGACAGTATTGGATTTTAACTACACTACAAAATAGAAAAAATAGAAATAAATAATATAAAACCTTAACTTGATTATAAATAAAACTGGTACAAAATGAAAAAAACCAAGCAAAAAAACATAAAACATAAAAAAAAACAACTGAAAAAAACGAACCGAACACCCCAAAAAAATACGCGCCACAAATATCTTTGTTATACAAATTTATTATTAATAATTTCCATGTTTTTTTTCCTATACAAAACTAAAACAAGAAGACCTCAACCCACAAACAAAACTGAATATTTCTTAGCAACATCACTTATAGCAAGTATCATTTTCTCTCAACTCTTTTGGAAAAATCCAATTAAACATTCAAAAATTCATAAAATAGACGCAATAATTGCAAAAATAGTAATATTATTCTTTATTCTATACACACTTTCTTATAAATTCAAACTAAGTTATTTGCTCGTTCTCTCCGCAATCGCAACCTCATTTTATTTTAGTAATCATTTTTCAAGTCAAGAGTGGTGTTCGACCAAACATTTATGTTGTCATGGGTCATTACATTTATTTTGTTTTATAGCAACATTTTATGCTTTTCTTTAACTTGACCATTATAAATAATGTCCAGTATAAATTCAAAATAAATAAACCATACACGCCAATATATATTTCAAATAATTGAACTTTCCCTCTAGAATACCGTACAAAATTGCCTTGTATTATCTTATCGGAAATTAAAAAATAATAATATTTGTAAACACGATAATACATAAATGTAGAAACAAAAAATAACCTATTAATATTGGAGACTACCATTTTAGTTGAATTTTTGTAGTTTTCAATGTTATATCTATTCAATAAGTTATTTACTATTAAAAAAATAGTAGAAATTTCAGTACTAAGTATAATAGATACTACTTTATTTCTATTTTCAAATTCTGGATGAGTGTTCATATAATGTAACATGGACAACACAAACAAGTGATGTAATATCATGTCTTTTTTTTTTACTATAAAAAGATCAATAAAACAAATGCAACCAACAACATTAGAACAAGCGACAAGATAAAAATTATTTATAACACAAAAAGTAGAAAAAATAGATATACATAAATAAATTGTTTGCAACTTCAACTCAAGTTCTTTTTCTCTCATGAACAAAAAATAATAAAGATAATAAATACTATAACAATACTACAGTAATTATCTTTATTATTTTATTATTTTAATTATTTACACAACCTAAACAATTTACATAATCTAAACAACTTACATAAATTTACATAATAATTTTATTTACCATATCACGTTTACCATTTTGAATATCTACAACGTGTTTATCCAAATTTTTTACACAAAGCTCCAAGTCAAAATTACTCATCTCAAATCGCCATACAAATACAGTCTTCTTTTGTCCAATGCGATGACACCTAGCTATTGCTTGATCTTCGATATAAGGGTTCCAATTTGGACTAACAAAATATATTTCGCTATAATTATCTTGCAAATTTAAACCTTCACATCCAGTTTGAATTTGCATTATCAGCACATCATTTTTATCGCACAACATCTTTGCACGCATACCTTTGCTAGTCTTACCATCCAACACTCCTACTTGTAGACCTTCAACCTGCAAACGTTGAGCAATTTCATTCATCTCTTCTTTGAAATGACAAAATACTAATTTACCATTACCGTTTTCTTTTCTCTCTAAAATAGTTTCAATAACACTATTTAATTTACTTCTACTTTTAAACACCACATCTAAATTGATACTTTCGCTTTCAACAGCAAATTTATTTTCCAACATCTTAGGATATATACAAGTTTGTCTTGCACGTAACAATAAAGTAAGCAACTCATATCGCCCTAATCGCACAGTCCTGGCATCATTATTCTGTTTTGCTTCACTCATTTTTACATGCAAATGTGCAATCGATGAATGAATTTTTTCAGAGAATTTTAGCTCATCCATGTTTTTCCAATCAACAACTTTTTTATTTTGTACAGAATCAGCCAAATCAATACCAACTTGTTTTTTAGTTCTTTTCAAAATATGGTTGCGTGCGATTTCGATTAGATTGGATGAATTCGTATAGTATGAAGCTGGCAAATTTATCAAAGAACACAACGCATAAAAGTCATTTTTTTTATTTTGAACAGGTGTCCCAGAAACTAACCATTTAATTTTTGAATTTAATAGTTTCGCACCTATGTACCTGTTCGTATTTTTATTACGTAAATGATGTGCTTCATCAAATATTACGCGATCCCAGTTCACTTTATGTAACAAAGAGTGTTCAAATGTTTTTTTAATAAGACCATTACCAACACTATTATTATTACCGCTACTAATTACGGGTTCGACACCAACACCAAAACCGACACCAACGCCAAGACCATGTAGAGGTCGTCTTTTTTTCTTTTCACGATTAAGAGTTATTGAGTCATAACTACAAAGTACAATAACCGCTTTATCTAAAGCCGACAACCCAGTGTTATTAATAATTTTTTTGTTTTCACCGTGATACACGAGGCATTTATGTCCAGTAGTTCTATATATTTGTGCAAACCATTGGTCGATTAAAACTGGCGGAACAACAATCAGTGTTTTATGCATAAAATTAGCGACACATAAACCAATCATCATAATAGTTTTACCAAGACCCATCTCATCGGCTACGAAACCACCTCGCATACCATCAACACGCAACTCATTTTGTAATAACCACTTAACACCTTCGTACTGGTAAGGTTTTTTTTCCATATCACTTCTCTCAAGATATTTATCAAACATTTCCATACCAACAACAACCTTATCAGAATTCATATTTCAATTTTTCAAATTCAATTAACTCGTAAATCATATGTATACCAAATGAAAAAAATATGAAAAAGTTTTCAATTTTTTTTATAATTATGGCATTTATGACTACACATTTTATTTTTTATTTATTATATTTTTTCAGCACTCTAAAAATACAATATATCCGTTGAACAATAATCCTCTGGAGTTTGCATGTAAATACTAAAAATATATACTTTTCCGCTCACAGATTTATACAAAGCATAAGTATTGTAACCTTCACAACTAAAAATCATGTACGTAGCTATAGATTTATCAAGAATTTGTGCATAATTTTGTTTACCTTTGTACATAGTATTATAAGACATACACAAATTTCCGGGTTTATTACTTTTGATAAAATTTTCTAATTCACTAATTTTGTTTGAAGACAACTGTTGGGTCATGTTATTAATATCATCAACTTTAATAACATAAGTAATTGTAAAAGTATTTCAATTTTTTTTATATGTATAAATTATTATTTAGAGCAACATAATAAAAACTTTTTATTAATAAATAATAAATACTATATAATAATAGTTATTATTTATTAAATGAGCAAAAAATTTATTAGCGATGCAGAAAGTATTTTTACAAGCAAAAGTCTTGGGTCATTAAATAGTATGACAAGTTGGACAGAAAATAGCAGCAATGCAAGCACTAATGCAAGCACTAATGCAAGCAGTAACTGTGATGACACTTTTGAAATATCGATCGTTGATGAAAACGCTAAAAGTTGGAGGGCAAAAAAAAATAAAAATATAAATATTCTTGAACTCGATGACATAGAAAGCATTTGCAGTAGTGGTAGTTCTGAAAAAATAATTAATAATAACATTAACTCTACAGTTTCATTAGCAAGTACTGAAATTACAACAAACACTGCAAGTTTATTTGAAAAGACACCGCAACAACAACAACAGCAACAACAACAACAACAACAACAACAACAACAGCAACAACAGCAACCGCAAGAGCAACAACAGCAACAAGCTCAATACTTAAGTCATAAATCAAATGAAACTATCATGAACAAATTAAAAAGTATTGATAATAAAGTTAGTATTGATGTTGCTGTACTATGTCAAGAATATACTACAATTGAAAAAATGTGTGATGATCACATAATTAATTTAGATGAGATAATAATAACAAAAGATTTATTTCAAACGATTTTTTATCCTTATGGTGAAAATTTTGGAATAAACAAAAATAACTTAACAGGCAACAATAACAAGATGTTAATGCCTTATATTTCATTTTTACCAGAATATAGAACTACAGAAGGGAAACATTTTTATTTACTTGAAAAGATTATATCTAATTTAGAAAATGATTTGAATGTTTCTAGAAATTGTTTTACAGTAGAAACACTAGTAGAATTATCTAATGAAATAACAAACCTACATTCTTTTTGTGATTTAAACTGTTGCAGCGTATTATCATCATTAACATGGCCAAACGTATTAGAAATAATTAAGAATTACAAGATGGCGGATATAAATGGTCCGTCATATCCATTAATACCCATATGTGTAGTTAGTATTGTTTTTAAAACACCAACAGTCGGTGTTAAAAATACAATCGTTCGATTTAACTATAGAATTACAGACATATAGAATTACACACAGACACAAACTAATTTATTATATTATTATAGTAAATTAGTAATCATATAAGAATATTATTAAAATATTATAATAAGATAAAAATATAAAATAACATGAGTTCCTTTGATTTTGATTTAAACATTCATAATTATAATTTTGATGAACTATTGAATTTATTCAAAATAAATGACATTGGTAAAGATGATACAAAATATTATAAATACAAAATAGACGAAAAACTAGTTAAAATAAAAGACAACTATCCAAAAGAAATGTACAATTTTTTCAAAAAAACAAAGATGATTATTCTCTCGATTTTCAATTTACTACAGAACAATATAATTACAAGTAAGACTGAAATAGAAAACTATGCTAACTATTTAAAAAATATTGAAAATTTAGAAGTATACATAGAAAAAGATGACCAAGATGCGTTGTACAAAAAAATAACAAACGACATAACAAGACAAAGTCAACAAAATCAATATAATGTTAAAATAATAGATGCTGATGAAAATTCTATTAAAAATTCACTATTCAATTTAAATTTAAACACTCCATACAATAACGTTCATAATGGTAGAGTAGACCCTAGTTTAAACGATAAAAATAATACGAACATTATTGTAAACACCGCTGTCAATGAAATATCTCCTGGAGATCTAAACAGTGTCAAAAGAATAACTCAGTTACAAAATTTAAATTTAAACAGTTGTTTTCGAAACAATTATTATCAAACTAACCCATGTGATTTTCTATACATGCTTCCTTCAGAAATAAAAAATGTTACTGCATTAAGACTAGTGTCAATTGAAATACCGAACTCTTGGTACCTGATATCAAAATTAAAACAAAATAATGTTTTTGAAATAGTATTTACTATTCCTACTATTCCATCCAACACAAACACAAACACCAACAAAGAGAATACAAAGTGTGGATATGTTATAGAAATACCAGATGGAAATTACGACAGTGAAACACTACAAGACTACCTTAACTCAACATACTTTTACCAAACATCATCATCTTCAGAATATTTCAAAACGTATTTAAAACGCATAAAATTTTCAATTAATCCTTACAACTTAAAAACAACTTTCGAGTTGATAGACCAACCCAATACAAGCAACGAAGAAGATGATATAAAATTTTCATTAAAATTCTCTCAAGGTATAAATCAAAACATAATGAATACTTTCGGTTGGATTATCGGATTTAGAATTGGCAACTATATAAACATTTTTGAGAGTGTGACATCAGAAGGACTTTTTGATGCTGGCGGTGATAGGTATATTTACGTATGCATAAATGACTATCAATACAATACTAATCCAGTAAACATAGTTTGCTTTGATAAAAGTATATTAAATGAAGACGTTATTGCAAAAATACCCATGGTAAATGGTAAACTTTCATTAATAATAAATGATAATAATAATTCATTATCAAAAATTAGACGATACAATGGACCCGTAAACTTGTCGAGACTACAAATTAAAATAGTTGACCATTTTGGAACAGTTATAGATTTAAATAATATGGATTTTAGTATAACATTAGAATTGCAAGTGTTATATGAAAATTTTAATTTTAAAAATGTCTCTTATTAAATTCTTACTAAATTATTACCTTGTTTCAAGTTTTTGTTGCGACATTGAAGCAACAACTCCTTTAATTTTATTATATGTAATATCGTCTTGAGTTAGTAAATTTTTAATATGATTGATAATTGTTAGATCATAGCTCTCACCGAAGTCTCTTTTTGGTTTGCCAAGAATACTATCATAAATTTCGTACTCAGGCAAAAGTCGGATCATCGAAGTTTTAAATACCATGCTCATAACTTCATTTTTATCACGTTTACCGTTAGAAGTTCCATTGTAGCTTTCTAATAGTTTATAGTTATCAATCAATATTTTTAATACTTTCAGTAGTTCGATATAAACTAAAAGCTCATTTATTTTGTACAAGTCATAATAATAATTAATTTTATTTACAATTTCATCTATTAAAAATATATTTTCTTCCAATACAGTCCACTGTTTCGAAAACAATGGTATTAAATAATTCTGGATTATTTTATCTTTAATATTTTTAACTTTGATATTTATTAATGACTGTTTATTACCATAGTTATAGTTATAATGATAATTTTTTCCAGATAAGTTTATAGTATTTCCATTCGATTGTGTTATACCAGATAAACTATTTGTCATATTACTATTATTAATTTTTATAAAAAAATAACAACAACAACAACAACAACAATTTTACAGGTCTAAACAAAAAGTGGTTTTGCATTTTTACACAAACCAGTTTTACAACTGTTTTTTTTAAGAGAACTTGTAGATTTTTGACTATCTACATTATAACAAGTCTCATTATTTTTACAACCATTAAAACCATCTACATTAACATCATGTAAATTATAAATAGAACTGTAGTCAACAATATTTTTTTTTACACACCATTTATTCAAGTCTAAATTAAAATGTAAACGTGGGTTTGATAGATGTGAAACATACACTCCATATGGATATAAAACTGGAACCAGATCTTCTTTACAGTTATTATAAAAAACAGAATTTTTACAATCAGTCGTCAAGTTACTAGTATCGACATTACTGATATCATGATAAATATTATTTACTTTACCGTCAACATAGCTATTGTTTGAATTATATAAGTCTTTTGTAGCCTGTAAAGAATATTTGTCTAAATAATAATAGTTATAGTATGTTTTTGTTAAATTTATTAAGTCATTATGACTATCAAATTTTTTAATAACATAGCCATTTATATTGTTACTATTTACAGAACTACTCTTAATATTTTTAAAAATCTCAACACCCATTTTATTTTTAATATAATCATTATAATTAATATCTGTTGAGTGTGAAAATACTCTGTGTTTTGATGTCATTATAATAATAATGATATAATTATAATAATAACTATATCATTATAATAACTGAATAATAGTTTAAAAATATTTTTACTTCTTACACCTTTTATATTCGTAAGTTACGATAATCTATCTTTTTTGGTATTATAGTTATAGATTTGTCATTCAGTTTATCTAAAAAATATTTTTCAGAAATTATACTTTTATTCTCACTATATGTTTTTAATTCATCAAATAATTTTCCACAATATGATATAACATTTGGTTTTCCTATGCAAATTCTATCATTACAACCATAATACCAATCCTGTTCGGGAATAATAATATTATTGTCATTTAACTCGTTAAAACAACTTATATTTACTTTACTATGTAATTCTGTATCTGGACGAATTATAATAGCATAATCATATTCATTTATATGTTCATCAAAAAGTAAAGTTATTTGTTTTTTTGAATATAATGCTAAACACATATTTTTAATTAAATATTTTGTCATTTCTGGAGACATCCCTGTCCAGTTGCCTAATTTTTTATAATATTCATTAAAGTCTATACTATTTATTATTGTTTCTTGGTTATCAAAAATACAGTATTTAGGGTTTAATATTTTTTCAACATCTTCATTATTGTAACAATCAACATTTTCGCAGCTCCATATATTATTATAAGAACCAAAAATTTTATAAGTGTGTATAAAAATATCATAATGAATTAAATTATCATTCAAAGGCTCAAGTAAATTTTTTTTTATTGAACTAAATGTTTTACCGAGTGTTCTCGTTAAACCAAAAAATAATATAGCAACTTTTTTTTCCATATATAAAATAATATATATACAGAAAATAAGAAGTTTATACCCGCGAAGATTTAAAATGGGACGCTCCCGTGGAGCGTCATTTGAATTCGTTACTGGTAACTTAGTTGAATTCTTCAACGGCGTAAATGTGTAAAACTATAAAAAAAATTTACCATTCTGAAGAAACAACGCTTTCAGCTCCATTAATTATCTTTGAAATTTCAGAAATAAGATTACTTTTATTTGAAGAAGAATTATTTGATACAATTGAATATTCTTCTAAATCATTGTTTGCCTTGTTATTATAAACCTTTGATTCATAGTCTGAAAAGACTGACATGTCATCATTCAAATCAATACCAGTTCTATCAATTTGTTTCGTATCATTACTATATACTAAAGGTGAATCATTTGCTAAATAATTAGTATTTTTGTAACCAGGAATATTAGTGGTATATGTAAATGTAGTCAACATAAGAATATCTAAAGGTTCAAAGTAATATTGAAAACCAATATAAAATTTAACAGCTGCAGAACTTTCAGAGTCACCGACTAAAATGTCTCCTGAACCAATTAACGCAGATAATGATTCATCCAATCCTAAACCAATAGATTCGCCATTTAAGGAACCCAAACTTTTAGTTAAAAAACTAACTCTTGCCAATTCAATATTAGTTTTAGGTGATATAGATGCTATTGGTAAATTATTTTTTTTAGACCATGCCTTTGTAACTTGTTCAGATAAATTAAATAGAACACTCTTACTATTTGTAGTTTCGTAGGTTTGGTTTGATAAACTAATTGCTCCTACACTATTGTTAGAAGGATTGATGTAAAAAGCTCCACTCGGTGATTTAAAAAATAAGTTAGAAAAATCACTCCACGTCAAATGAACTGTGTTCAAATTGATTTGAACATCAGGTGACTTATCTGTTGAAACATTGGATATTATTGCTAAATTCAAAGATGGTACATTGGTTATTACGCCAGTTGTGTTATTCTTTAGATAACCTTGATCATTGTTCAAAACACCAGTTGTATAAGAATTGTTCTGGATTGACGCCATTTATAATATTAATATATATTTTTTTTTGTACAATATTTAGAATTAATTAATAAATTTAACTGTATTTAAAATTTATTAGTTTACAATTTAATTCATAATTGTATACTACTACAAAAATATTATTTTAAAAATATTAGTTTTTATATAATTTAATATTTACTTAATATAATATATATTAATTATAAATATGAGTATATTAATTAACGCAATCAAAAATTATAAAGTAAAAGTTATTAACATTATAAATGACAATCAAAATCAAACTATTAATGATAAAATTAAAAAAATTTTTGTGATTAATTTGATAGAAGATGATATTAAACGAAACTATATTATCACGTTGATGAAAAAATACAATATAAATTTTACATTGGTTGTGGTAGAAAAAATATCGAAAGAATTTTATAAAACTATATCAGAAAACAGCACCACTTTTATATCCAAAGTTGAACTAGGATGCTGTATGAGCCACTTATGGTGTTTATATCAAATTTTAAAAAATAATTATGAAAACGCAATAATTTTCGAAGATGATATAATTTTACATAAAAATTTCGTGAACGACTTTTTAAATGTATATAACAGTAATCCTAACTTAGACTTTTTACTATTAGGTGCGCATGATTTTAATTTTTCAAAGTCGAATTATAAAAACGTTAAAAATAAATTATATAGACCCAATGAAAACTTAAACAACTTGTATGGAGCACATGGTAACTATTATTCTTTGAAAGGAGCAAAGGCAATGTTTAAAATTAGAACAACGGAAATATCTTTTTTTGATAAGGAATACATGCTGATGTTTAAACATTTTAACAATTCTTCATTTATATGTTATCCTAACTTAGTTGTTTCTAACATTACATCAAGTACATTAAATCATGCACGCGAAATACTAAGTGTTCTAGAAGAAGAATATTATAAAAAATGTTTTATTAATTTTAACTTCAATGCATATAATTTTATTTACTTAAACTTATTAGACAAAACTTTGTTTAAAATAGATGAAAATAATAATGATTATGAAACCTACATAAGTAATTGTTTGTATCATAAATACTATGACTTACATAAAATAAATACTATTAAAAAAAGAATGGTTATGAACTTTTTCAACTTACAAGATATTAAAATAATACTACATGATAATGCAAATAAACATAAACAACTTAAGTTTAATATATCCGATACACCAAACACATCAAATACACAAAACACATCAAACACACAAAACACATAAAACAATGAAAAAATTACTAGCAGCATTTAATAACACCAAACAACCGTTCCAAAAAATGGTTCGGAGAAAAATCTTTATTTATTGAGTTATTTTCATACAAATTATTCAATAAGTAACTTCTATAATTGTTATTTTTTATGAAATTGAGAACTGCGTCAAATACGCTAGTGTTTGCATAAAATATTGTTCCTGCTACGAAATAATTTTCAGAATTTATTTTTGATGAATATTTTTGTTTCAATTTATTGTTATAAACATCATGGATCAAATGTAGATAATATTTTGGGTCTCCAATACAATTTGAATTTTTAAACAAACTTTCATTTCTATTTAATAAATCATTTAATGGCACTGAAGTGATATAGTTAGTTAAATTAAAATAATTTTCATTTAATGTTTTTGTATGAAATTTTAAAATATGCTGAAACTTATGCTTTTTGATAATATCATTATACATTAAAAGTGTTGGTGTTATATCAGAACCAAGTTCTTTACATTTGTAAATAGCATAAAAATCGAAATTATTTGTAATTTTGCTCTTAAATTCTTCATTTTTAATTATTTTGTCAGAATTAAAACAAAAAGCAACATTAATATTATTTTGAATTTTTTTGTAGTGTATAATGCGATCAATTAAATCCATTCCAATACTTTCATCGCCTATAAAAACTAACAACAATATATCATAATTATCATTCAAACAACTGTACTTTTTATTAATTAATAAATTAGACAAGTTAGTAAAATTAGAATTGTATAAATACTTATTAACAAACTCTTGTACGGGGACAACAATATTATTTTCAATGACATAAATATTATTCAAAAATGTAAAGAACATTATTTTTGGAAAAATATTAGTAATTTGTTTAGGGTGATAAATAAAACCATCTAAAGCAATTTTTTTTAGATACTCAAGAGCATTTGCATCATTTATATAGTCAATATTATTTACTTTACAAAAAAAATATAAGTCAATATCGAAAGCATTTTGTTTTGTATCATTTAAATTAAATGATAAAGGTATATTATTATAGGTTAAGTATTTATTGATATTGCTTTTTGGTTTATAAGGTTTGAAATTAAAATTTTTTTTCATATAAGTTTTCCATTGTTTATTACAAATCCAAAACTTGTGTCCACCAAAACTCTCTTCATTAAAAACACTTTCAGATGAAAAATTATAGGCAATATCCCAATTAGCCACTATTCCAATAAAATTTTCTTGCATACATTTTGAAAAATATACATCTTCGGGTGGAAAATCCAAGTCGACAGCTTTCATGTATTCAACTGTCGAGCTGTTATAAACACAATCAGTTGGTGAAAATCTTTTGACTACTTCAATCATTTTAGATTTACTTCGCAAACTCAGTCCACCATTCCCAACGGAATTAGGTGTATCATCATTAGTTTTTGGAAAAGGCGCGCCCACAAAATCGTAATCTAAAAAGTCATGAACATTATTTTTAAAAATGATAGAGTCTTCCTGATAGACCAAAATTTTCTCTCCTTTTATTAAATTCCAAAAATCCATAGTTGTTAAAAATTTACTATATTCTGCTTGTGTCATATTATCAACATCAAGTTTAATTATTTTTATATTTTTTGAAATATTTTTACATATATTTACAACTAATTCATGATTTACGTTTCCACAAATAACTGTATGAGACCAATCACTGCCTAATTTGATGATTGCATTTCTTATCAAAAATTCAATATGGGGAAATTCTCTAAATTCAATTAAAACAGCTTCATACAAACTGCTTTTTTTAAATATTGGTAAGTTTACATGTTTAATAAAGTGATTTAGTTTGTAACATAGTAACCGAAAAATATAAATGTCTTCATGTTTAACAATGTCATTATTCACATTGTATTTTTCACAAAATTTTTTTTGAATATGATAATCAAATATATTTATTTTAGCAACATCCATTTATAAAATTATTAATTAAATTAATAAAATATTTTAATTTTAAAAATAATATTGTAATATATTATATGTCAGAAATTAAAATTTTGGTTTACGGATCAAATGGCTGGATAGGGGGACAATTTATAAATTTGTTAAAAAGTAACAATATTTGTTTTGTAAAAGGGAATAGTCGCGTAGATAATGAAAGTCAACTATTAGAAGAAATTAAAGATACAAACCCTACACATGTAGTATCCTTTATTGGTAGAACACATGGTAAAATTGACAATAAAATATACACTACAATTGACTATCTAGAACAAGAAGGAAAATTATTTGAAAATGTGAGAGATAATTTATTTTCACCAGTGTTGTTGTCTGACATATGTAGTAAAAATAACATACATTTTACTTACTTAGGTACAGGTTGCATTTTCAAATTTGATGAAGAACATCCATTTGGTAAAGAAGAAAATGGCTTTGATGAAGATTCGCAACCAAACTTTTTTGGTTCTTCCTATTCTGTAGTGAAAGGATTTACAGATAGACTGATGCGTTTATACGAAGACAAAGTTTTAAACTTACGTATTCGTATGCCAATTACAGGTGAAAAAAATGGAAGAAACTTTATAACGAAAATTGTAAATTATGAAAAAGTTTGTTCTGTTCCTAACTCAATGACAGTTTTACCTGAGTTACTACCATATGTTTTAGATATGATGAAAAATAAGACTACTGGAACAATTAATTTAACAAATCCAGGACTAATAAGTCACAATGAAATTTTACAAATGTACAAAGAAATCGTAGATAATAGTTTTAAATGGAACAACTTCAGTCAGGAAGAACAGCGAAAAATACTTGCAGCTGATAGGTCTAACAACTATTTAGATACAAATAAATTGGAAACTCTATACCCAAAAATAAAACATATTCGTAACAGCATACGCGATTGCCTAATTCAATACAAGAAAACGTTAAAAGAAGAAATTAACTTATTGGTTACAGGTGGTTGTGGATTTATAGGAAGCAATTTTATAAATTATTATTTTCCTAAACAAAAATTTAATAAACTTGTTAATTTAGATGCTCTCTACTATTGTGCTGATAAAAATAACGTGGACGAAAAAATTAGAAAAAATCCAAATTATGTTTTTGTAGAAGGAAACTTATGTGATGAAAATATAATAAAACAAATATTATTTCAACATCAAATTACACATATAATACATTTTGCAGCGCAATCCCACGTTCAAAATTCTTTTGAAGACTCATTAAGTTTTACGAAAGATAATGTTCTTGGAACACATATATTATTAGAGTGTGTTAGAAAATACAACAAAGTAAAAAAGATTATTCACGTTTCTACAGATGAAGTTTATGGCGAATCCATGAATAGTATCGATGAAACTCATAAAACTGAGCACTCTATTTTATGTCCAACAAATCCTTATGCCGCTACAAAAGCCGGTGCAGAATTAATAGCACAGTCATATAGTCATTCATATAAAATGCCTATAATAATTACAAGAGGGAATAATGTTTATGGACCTAACCAATACCCGGAAAAAATAATACCACGATTCATCCAACTATTAAAAGAAGATAATAAAGTCACAATCCAAGGTGAAGGTAAAAGTGTACGTGGATTTTTACACGCACTTGATACAGCCAAAGCATTTGAATTTATTTTAGAGAAAGGTAAAATAGGTGAAATATACAACATTGGTTGTGACGAAGGAATGGAATATTCTGTTATGGATGTAGCAAAAATTCTCATCAAAATGATAAAAAATACAGAAGAATGCGACAACTGGATTGAATACATTGAGGACAGACCTTTCAATGATCAGCGTTATTACATTAGTAATCAAAAATTAAAAGATTTAGGTTGGAATATTGAAGTTGAACTTATAGATGGTTTAAAACAACTGTTGTCAAATTAAGACATGTAGTTTTATTTATTGGTTTTTGTTTTTTTGAAAAAACTACTTAAATACATATTAAATGATTAACTTAATATGTATCATTTATTTTGTGCTTTGTTAGCTCAGTAGGTAGAGCGTGAGGCTGTTAACCTCAAGGTCGTAGGTTCAATCCCTACACAAAGCGATACATAACTTTCATTTATTTAATAAAATATATTGAACTTACACCAATATATTTTATTATTACCATAGATGTATATTTCAATAATTATTTTTTTTGGAACTTGGATATACATTCCCAAATTTTAGCAGATTCATCTATAGTAAACGCACCTCTTTTATGAGCTACATTCAAAAAACCTACCATTACATTTAATGCAACATTTTCATTTTCTATAGGAATATCAACAAGTCGTACTTCTGCTGGCGCAGGCTGCTCTTCTACAACTGTAGGCTCTTCTTTTGTCAGCACAGGCTGTTCTTCCACGACGGTAGACTGTTGCTTAACTTGTTTTGCTTTTTTGGTTGGTTTGGTTGTTTGTGTAAATTCCATTATCTATATAACAATTATATAATATTTTTAAATTATTTTATAACAATATTAATAAAAAAATTGAGAAAATTTTATTATGATAGTTAATTATTATAATAAAATTATAAATGATGTCTTTACAATCTAAAATTCAATCAAGTCTTCAACTTGACAATGAAAACATACCAAATGACTTTTCAAATATTATTGATTTAACAAATAAAAATTATAAATTTGGAGTGTTAAATTTAAAAATTAGTAAAACTGATCCTGTTATAAAAAACCGACATATTATCTTTACAACAGACTGTTCTGGTTCTATGAGTGATATTTGTAACGATAGAAGAAGTAAAATGGAACATAGTAATCATACATTGATAAACATGATAACATATTTTGCAACGCATCCAGAACTTCTTGTATCCATTAGTGTTTTTGCTTTTGATGGTTCTCTGTACACAATTATTGAAAATGAAGTAGTTTCTAAAGAAAACTTAGATAAACTTATACAAGATGTTAAAAATATTAGGCCCAAAGATACAACAGATATAGAGAAAGCTTTGAAAAATTCTAGTGACTATATTTCGAAACTTGTTTCCATTAATAATAATGATACTGATATTTTACATGTTTTTATGACAGATGGAGATGCAACTCAGGGTGAAACTAATTCAGATGCACTAAAAAATGTAGTTAGTCCCTTAGTAGCAAATATTTTCATTGGTTTCGGTGTTGATCATAATGCATACTTACTGAAAGAACTATCTTCTGAGAATAGTAATTGTTACTACTTTGTTGACGCTCTTGAAAAAGCTGGTCTTGTTTACGGTGAAATTTTGCATGCATATATTTATAAATATTCAGAAAATACTACTATTTCTACTACAAATGGTTTGCTGTATGATTGGAAAAAAAATACTTGGGTTGATAAAATAAATATAGGAAACTTAACTAGTGAAACAAGTAAAACAATCCATATTTTATCTGAAAATCCAATAGATCTCACATGTGAGGTAGAAGCTATTGACTGTCTAACAAAAGAAGTTACTACTTTTACAGTTCAGAATTCATTGACATTAGACGAAAATAATATTGTGAATGGTTACACCGATCTTTCAATCTACAAATATAGACAAAAAACCCAAGAGCTACTTTTTGAAGTGAATGTACATAATTTTAAAAATAATTATGTTTACTGTGATCCCATTAAATTTAATGATTATGAAAAATTTTGGGAAAAACAAAAAGTTCAAGGCAAAATATTGAAAGAAAAAATGCAAAATTTATTGAAAGAAATGCAACTTTTAGAAAAAGTTGCGCAAAACAATTCTTGCAACACTGATCCACCTTTTCCACCTTTAGAAAAGGTGGAGCCAAAGCAACATTTAGAAAAGAATGATATAAACTCAGAAGACTTTTGCACCACTTTTTCGAAAAGTGGTTCAGAAGACTTTTGCACCACTTTTTCGAAAAGTGGTTCGAAAAGTGGTTCGAAAAGTGGTGATGGTAAACACTTCATAAAAATGTTGTGTGATGACATTTATGTGTGTTTACAAACATTTGACACCAAGTATGGTGCAATGTACTCATGTGCTCGCCAAGTATCTCAAGGTGCTCAAAGAAGTTATAGTGCAAATCACAGTCAGAAACATAATAACAACTATAACTTTAGTCCTCCTAAACTAATGAGAAGTTATAATAATGCCCATGATATTTATACTCAACAAGAAAATGAAGACGATATTTCTGTACCTCTTTTCCCAGATTTTGGAGAAGATGAAATATTTAAACTAGCTTTGAATATACCGACCAACAACAGTAACATTCAACTACATGATAATAGTGACAATAACAATATTAAAATACGCGACAATGACTATGATTATAATTCTCGTGACACTTTTGATGACTATAAAGTTTCCGATCAAATAGATAATCCATATGCAAATGATTCAGTATTAGAACTAATGCGTGTTTGTAGTGCAAGTTTAGACGATAATAAACTCTTTAAATAAGGTAATATAATTAGTATTAGTACTTTTAAATTTTATATGTAAATTAATAATTTTATGTTTTATAAATTCCACAAATATTTCCAAACAGGGCTAATTCCTTTTTTACTTCCTCGTATATCCAAATTAAAAGCACAATCGTAACTAGGCGGATCTTTTAAAGCATCACATGGATTACATGGTCCATTTAAAAATGAAAATCCTGGTATAATCTTTTCCAAATTATTATAATCCAACGGAGTATATTTTTTAACATGATTATAAAGAATACCACTATTTCCCTCATATTGAGTTTCTTGCATAGAGAGATCTCCGTCTTTGTTATAACCACATTTTACAATATTGTTATTTCTGGATATTTGACCTGAATTGAATGCGTATTCTCCCCAACCATTTGGTAAATCTTGTAATGGATTTTTTTTTCCACCTTGAATACTAACACCATTTAATAAAAATTGGCCCTCTTTTGTTTGCCATGACAGCATTTCTAAAATAGCTTTTTCATTATAAATGGTACTTATTGTATTTATTGCATCTTCAGGGCTAGTACGTACATAAGGATTATTATTTAATGATAATTTATACAGCTCTTTAGTTTCATTCGTCCAAGGCCATTGACCATTTTCAATAAAATAATTAACTTCTTTTTGTGATGCTTGTTTTTGTATTTCACTAGCATCAAAAACAACTTCTGGATTAATTAACTTTTGAATATCTAAAAAATTGTTTATAGATGTTTGGTTCCATGTAAAACCCTCTTTTGAGTTTATTTTTGAAGACAAAGTTAAAAAACGATAAATGACAATAAAAGTTAGCAAAAGTATTATTCCATAACTCAAATTTTTAAAACTTATCAACATCAAAACCAATATTAAAATTACTTTACCTAAAAATGTATTAAATAGGTTTACAAAAATACTAGGTATAAGATATATTATCAACCAAATACATATTAAAATACTTATTAGCCCTATTATTAATAATTCATTGTCATTTTTACTTCCAAAATTCTTTATTTTTTCACTTATTTTATTTATTGTATTCATATTTATAGTTATTATATGTATATATATTTCAAAATATAATAATAATTTATTCATAATCTTATTATTATATCAAAGTGATGCAACCAACAACGAACTAATTTCCTGTGGACCCGAAACCACCATCACCGCGTTCTGTTTCCATATCTAACTCATAAATATCTTCTACTATTTCTACGTAAATTGGAACTAAACATGGAGCACAAATTTGCAATAATCGGTCATTTACTTTAGCGTAGTAGTCAGAATCTCTATCTTTACCTTGCAAATTTTCATCCACATTGACTACATCAAACATTCCAATTAAATTTCCGCGGTAACCCGAATCAATAATGCCAGTACTATTTGCTAAACGCAACTTGGTTTTTGATAAACTAGACCTTGGATACATGTAATAACCTGTGCTGAAAATTTTACCAGTATCGCACATCATTTGCGCTGAACACTTAATTTTAAAGTCAACTTTATTGACAGGGTTGGTGTCCCAACCTGTTCCAAAAAAACGAACAGTCTCTCCCCATCTGTCATATTCGTTAGGATCTTCATGATCAGGTAAAAATAAGTCAAATCCAGCATCAATATATTTGTTATTTAATAAGTTATTATTATGCTTATTAACTGCAGCATAGTACATATTTTTAAGATTATTGGAACCTGTTACAAATAATTTCAAGTGCATAACTTTATCATATTTATTTAATAACTTTGATAAAAGTTGTTGATGAAGTTGTAATGGTGAATGTGACATACTTATATATACATGTTAAAATATATTTAAACTATTTATGAATAAATAGAAAAATAGATAAAATATAGTGTTACTAATATATAAACAAATGGCCAAATTTTACAAAAATGTCAATTTATATCTAGTGATAATAACATTAATTTTAGTAATATTTTTTGTGACAATACTAATTTTATACATGAATGAAAAAAATACAAATGTTCAAATGTTTCTCTACAATATTCATGAAAAAATAAATAACTCAAAAAATCAGTCAATAATTAATAAAAATTATAAAGTGACACGGGAAAATGATATTATCATAGTAAATGATTTTTTAACAGAAGACTATTTCAATTATATTCGCAAACAATTTGATGATAAACAATTTGAGTCGCGGGATTTTCTACTAAGAAAAGCTACAGGAGTTAATTTTTTTAATTTACATAAGGAAGACTATAAAGGTATAGTTGAGTTGTATTATTCGAATGACTTGTTGAACGTATTAAGTACTATCATAAAAAAACCTGTTCAACGAATTAGTTTGGCCGACCCTAACGCAAGTTCTCTTTTAATTTATGCTAATAAAGGTGATCACATTGATTGGCATTTGGATTACTCTAGTTATTATGGAGATCGCTTTGTTGTACTATTGACGATTGTAAATGAAAACGCAGAGAAAGATAATTTATCTCATAATATTTTTAAATATAAGTATCAAGACAAAATAAATAATTTGAAAATGAAAGAAAACAGTTTAATCATATTCAAAGGTTCTGAAATAATGCATAAATCAACAGCTATAGACGATGATGAACGAAGGATCTTACTAAGTATGGTTTTTTGTGATATTTGTCAAGAAAAGAAAAATGTATTCAATATTATTTACGAAAAAACAAAGAATTATATTCTTTATGGTGAATAACAATGCAAGCAGACAATATGCAAACCACCACACCTGTTTTAGGAACTATGAACATTAATTATTTGTATTCATCTGCAAATACCAACGCAAACAACCAGACCACCAACGCAAAAAACAGCACCAAAAATAAAGAACTGTACAAATCTATTATTGAAACCTATTTACAACGCACAAAAAAAAATGCGATACTAGACAGTGCTTACTATTATGGAAATACAACAACAGAGCAAACATTAGGTGAAATTTTACCAACCCTTTCTTTTATACCAAAAATGACAACAAAGGTTAATCCATGGTACGATAACGACTTTACAAATGGGAAATTGGGACAACTCAATAAAGAAGGTATTCAAAAACAACTAAACACTTCTCTCGACAACTTAAAATTAGATCAGGTTGAAATATTATATTTACATTGTCCCGATTATGAAACACCTATAGAAACGACCTTGGAAACATGTGATATGTTATGGCGTAGAGAAAAATTCAATCACTTGGGTATCTCTAATTTTTCTCTCAACCAGTTGAAAGAAATACTAGAAACTAGTGAGAAACATGGATACAGTCCTCCACGATATTACCAAGGAATGTACAATTTAATTTCAAGAAAAGTGGAAGAAATATTTCCGCTATTGAGAGAAAACAAAATAGAATTCTGGGCGTATAACCCTTTGGCTGGTGGTCTCTTGACTGGTAAATACAGAGATTTCAAAAATAGTAGTGAAATAAATGATAATGCTGACAATTCAAGATTTAAAAACAACCAGATTTATCAATCTATTTTTTGGAAGCCAGAAATAATTGAAAATAACAAGGTCCAAGAATTTTTTCAACTAGGAAATGAAAAGTGCATAGAATATTCTTACACATGGTTGCAAAAATATTCTAAAATGGACCATACCATAGATAAAATTGTGTTGGGATGTTCCAACGTTGAACAACTATCGAATTCACTAGGTATAATACAAAACGAGAGAAAACACACTACTGTGGAAAAAGAAATAGTAATGAAGTATTTCAATAAATTTTTATACAGAGATATATCAGAATTTAGTCCGAATTATTGGTATTAATGAATTATTTTTTGATTGTAACAAATTTGCTTTTCATTTTTTTCAAAGATTTTGAATATTTTGAAAAATAATAGAACCCGAAAACTAATAAAATAATTATTAAAAAAAATAATAACATAACTATTAAAAAAAGTAGAGCAATATTCTTATTATTATTTTTATAGTAGTTGTAAACGCTTGGATGAATGTACATACAAAGTTTTTTATAGTAGTCATCAAAAAGGTGATGTTTTACTTTTACATCACTATAACCTAACTTCAATAAAATACCATCTAAATAGGTTGAACCTGGTCCATGAATAAAAAAAGGTTTTTTTTGATTATATGTTTTTACGACTTTATTTTCCACAATAACTTCATTAGTTATTTCTTTATACGGCGAGTCAAGTACGAAAAATATTTCATTTTCTGTGTCAATGTAAAAATCTTTGGTATTTTTTTTACAATATTTTGTCATTAATATTTGATCATCAGAACTATTACTACCAGACAAGCTGTATATATTTTTTACCATTGTTAATAAGTCAATTGCATTTCCTATGTAAGTTCCTGCATTTATTAACTCTTTGTTGCATGTACCAAAGTATGAAGTATTGATTAGTTTATTCGGAAAAGTTTGTTTCATTTTATGATGAGAAATAATAACTTTACAATCATGTTTTTTCTTTAACTCCAAAAATGTATTTTTTAATTCTGATAAGTCTCGTGTGCATATTACATCATAACCATCTACAAAACACACAATATCATTTGGGTCTAATTCACTCAAATAGTTAATCATTAAGTCATATCTCCAAGAAAAACCTTGCCATTTTTCACCGTATCCTAATACTTTTATATTTCCATTATTTTTTTTAATTGTATCAACTAAATAAGGATAATAGTATTCGGACTGTGTTGCAACTGTAACTATATGAAGATTGTTCATTAATATTATAGTTATATTATTTTTTTACTTTGGTATTTTTATTTTGGTATTTTTTTACTTTATAAATAAAGTTGTAAACACAATAAAATATCAAAAAAATAATGAGTAAAGTTAAAAGTAAAAGAATATAAAAAAGTATTTTTGAAAACAAATAAAAAAATGAATAACCTGGTTCAATTTGTGTATCCAATTTAAAAAATTTAAATATTTTTTTAATAATCAATCCTGATAAATAATATAAATAATTACTCTTACCCCAACTATCAGAATTTTCTGTGTCGGGAAATAGTTGATAGCAAAGCGGTTCGTAGTAAGTATATCTTCGAAAATAATAATTATTATACACATCCCAATCACTAATATACTTTTGTTCTCTTTTCAGTAGTTGTGATCTGTTTATTTTGCTATAAATGCAAGCGTGAGTTCCCAAAGAGAGAACATTTTTAAAGTGATTACCGTCAAACGTATAAGGCATTTCAATAAGAGGCATGCAACCAAGTAAGTATTGAAAATTTTCATTTTTATGATTGTTTAAAAATGTACAAATATTGACGCGAGTAGTTGTATCTTTTATTTTTTCACTAAAAATAAAGTCATCTTCCAAAATTAAAACGTTTTCGTAGTTTTCTTGTTTTGCATGTTTGAATGTTTGCAAAAATGCGTCTACTAAATCTTGTGATGGAAGTTGAATATGTTCACCCTTAGAGCAATTTTTATACCCTTTATTAAAAACAATGTAAACTACTTTGGTCGGTTGATATAACTCTAGTTGGTTCAAAATGCCTTCATAACGACCATTTCCTTCTAGATGAATTATATAAGTTGCATCTACAGCATCATCTAATAAACCATTTGTATATGTTATTTTTTTAAATTTGTAACAGTTATTATTTTTGTATTCCATTATTATATTCCTATATTATAATATTTTATTATTTAGATGCTGCAGCTATATAATTCTTATATAATTGAATACATTTATTGTCACCCTTTCCTAATACCAATGCTTTTTGTATTTGTTCTGTAGTTGCACACTTTTGTAAAATACAATCCGCATTTTTTGATGCACTATTGTTATCATATGTATACCATGCAGGTGGAGCAACATAATAATTATCAACTTGGTTACACGTGTCACCGTTAGTTGCGTATGGGAAAGGTTTTTGTTTTCCTTGTGGATTTACTACTTTTCGCTGAACTCTCATTGTTTGTTCACTAGCATCTAAAGGTTGATATAATCGTTTTGTGTAAACTGAATTTCTTGCTACATCATTGTATTTGAACAAAGCAGGAGTAGTATGACATGTCATACCACTACCATTTCTAATATATCCAACATATTTATCTACGTTATTTACATCTTCTACACACATACTAGCTACACTTAAATTATGCAAGTAGTTTCCTTGACTTTTTGTATCTGACTGTGTTGTTTGACCGTAATTAGGTTGAACCCAATAATTTGGATATTTACCATAATAAGCCCATTTGTATTTTTTGCGAAGCATAGCAAAATTAGATAACACTGTTGGTTTTACATAAAAAAATTGGTCACCAAGAACATACACTTCATTTACATTGAATACAGATGGTGTTATTGGATTATACTCAAGTGCACCTCTTTTTGAGCCTAAACGTGAGCCACTTCCTAAAGGATAAAATCCTCGATAAGGAGTACCATTTTTGGAAAATTGATATGTTTTTCCAACACCGCCTACATTTCTATGAGAACCATTTAATGAAAACCCTTCTACTGCTGGTGAATTTATTGCATTATAGAGAGTAGTGGTTGAAGCACCAAAAGGTCCTTGAGGTAAGAATACTCCACCAGGTGGTTTTCCTGATATTTTGGTTGCACTAGCATATTTATTTATTGTTTTTTTTTTAAAAGTTGCGAGGGACATTATAACATATTACAAGATAATATGTTATAGTAATTGTTTTAACCAATTGTTGTTTAACCAATAGTTTCTTAACCTATTTTTATTATACATATATCAAAAACCTTTTACTTGGTTCATCTTGTAAACATCGTTCTAAAAAATAATAAAGTTTCGTTCCCCTAATATTTACATTACAGTCCATCAATACTTCTTGAGTATCATTATTAGTTAGATCATCCACTAAATTATTAATAATGAATAATCCTAAACTATAAAATATTGTTTTGTAATGTATTATTATTGGAATAGATGAGACATTATGTAATTCAGGAGACAAATAACCTATACTTTTTTTTATAGGATTATAAACATACAAATTATTATTTTTAATGTCTTTCAAATGTTCAGTTGACAAGTATAAAAATTTACAATCATCAACTACTAAAATATTATCAGGATCAAAATTATAGAAACATTTTGTTTCACTTTCTAGTAAATAAGATAGTTGTTTTGATAAACAAATAATAATATTTAAAATAGTTGTGTATGGTAGCTTATAACTACCGTTTATCATTTTTTGTTCTTCTTTAAATTGACTGAATGTTTTAATTGACGTTGTTTTTATTACCAACGAACTAGTATCATTGTTGTTATTAACTATAGTCGCACTGTTTACAATAAGAGGTTTAACAATAGAATAAAATAATGATAAACAATTCTGATTATTTTTATTTATAGTTTTAAATAAAGAATGTTTTTTTTTGTCCATATAAACATCAAATTCTTTTGTTGAACAAATAATTTCCATTGTATAATAAATAAATTTGTATTAAATTTATTTATTAATTAAAATATATATATTTAATTTATACTATACTTTATACTATTAATGTCTATTTTAGAAAAAGCAAAATACATTAAAATTAATTACAACGATAATAATCAAATAAAAAAATACATAAATGAAAGGTACAAAATACAATTTAATTGGAAATACTATTTATCATACTACAGAGATTTAGAGTTGAATAATTTTGAAGACACATGGTGTCATTGGATAAAACATGGTATAAAAGAAAAAAGAAAATTTTTTGTTTACAATGATAAAGAAAGTAATAGTAAATCAATTAAAAAAACACTAAGTAAAGAAAAAGAAAATAACAATGAAATGAAGAAACTTCATGACGAAAGCGAAAACTTGAAAAAACAAATTAAAAAAACAATATATGAAAAAAAAACACTTGAAAAAGAATTAATGAATGTGAACAAAAATAATAACAATAATTTTAAACTGCACTTAATTAGAAAGCATAATTTAATATACAAGAATACAATCGATGATTTAAATTCAATATACTATTTCGGATGGAAAGAAGTTATTAATAATTTTATCAATACTTATGATCATAACTTGTATAACTTTGACAAACAGTTCTTCTTTGATACATGCATTGAAAGACTATTAATTTTAGGTAATAAATCAGAAAAGAAGTTATGCTTGAAAGAGATTTATAATAATGACTACAAAATTATTACGTTTATTCATAACCCGCCTTTCCAAAAATGGTATAAAGATAATTATAAAGATACTATTATTGATAAAATTATTTTTAATAATGATTATACAAATAAAAATTTGTTCAAAATGATAGAAAATAACACGTTAGAAGAAAATATTTACTATTTTTACACTTTTACAAATAGTCATAAAGAGTATATTTACAATAAATGTCCTTTGTATAAAAATAAGTTATTAACAATAACATATCCTATAGAAATAACTGGTTTAGAAAAAAAATTTGATATTAATTTATTCAATCAAAACAAACAAATATTTCACATAGGATGTAGATATAGAAATTTCAAATATTTTATTGATTTCAACAAACCAAAAGAGTATTACAAAACTATTCTAATAAAAAAAGAATTTGAACAAGATTGGAATAAACTATCACATAGTTACAAGTTAAATGAAATAACCATTTTGAAAGAACTAAATAACAATGAATACGAAAAAATTTTTACAAACTCGTGTATTTTTGTATACTTTGAAGATGCGTCAGCTCATAACTTAATTCTTGAATGTATAAAGTTTAACACACCTATTATAGTTAATAAACTACAACCCATTATTGAATATCTTGGTGAAGACTATCCATTATACTATGAAAATATTAGTGACCTACAACAGCTGCATAATCCCAATTATTTTCAAAAACAAATTATTAATGCAAACAATTATATTATAAAAATGGATAAAACTAAATTTAAACTAGAAAATTTTAATAAAAAAATTAGTTATGATTTGAAAAAATTAGAAGTGAATGATAATAAAAAATTAACTTGGTTTTGTTTAATAGACGACTTAAACAATATTGATGATAAATTTTATAACTTATACAATAATTTTATATCACAAAACAATAACAAAAGTTTGGAATTAGAATTAATTATTTGTGAAAGTTTGAGAAAAAACTCAAAAGATGATAATCCAAATTTTTTTGAAGAAGAATATGATAACAATGTTCAATTTAATTTGTTTATGGATAAAATCATCAAATATTGTGAATTAATGAGTAATATTTCATATAAAATAGAAAAAATTTGTGACAACTATAATAACTTTTTAAACTGTTGTTTTAAAAAATGTAATACACATTACATGACTATTGTTGAATTAGATGATGAACATGATATAAAATTTTCTGAAACTTGTATAAATTATTTAAATAATGATTCTTGTTGTGATATATTATTTCCAAGTTATATTATTACAAACAATAACTATGAAGAAAAGTTTATATTTGAAAAAGATGTATTGCTTTTTCAAAGTAATTTTAGTAACATAAACTTGCCCGAGACTAGTATAGTTTGGAGAAAAGACATGCGTGATATAATGGGTGAGTTTATTAACTTAAAAGATAAAAAATATATTTTAAGAGCATTTTGGAATAAATGTATTAATTATAACTTAAACATCAAATGTTGTAGTAAAAATATTTTATTGAAACGTAAAATTTCTTAATTTAATATATGTTGTATTATAAAATAATACAAAAAATATATATTAAATGAAAGATATCAGTCAAGTTGTACCCAATGACTTTAATTGGGAGGTCTATTTAAAACTAAATAAAGACTTGCCTAGAAATTATAATGAGAGTGATTGTATAAATCATTATTTAAAATTCGGCAGAAACGAAAATAGATTTTATAAAGAACTATCATTACCAAAAGATTTCAACTGGAAAACATACTTAATTTTAAACAAAGATTTACATCAAAACTTAACTAAAAAAGAAACTTGTTTACATTATTTAACATTTGGGAAAAATGAAAACAGGTATTATAAATTTACACTAGATAATATAAAGGAAGTGAACTTATTTTATTATGGCGTATCCGTAAATGAAACTAATGAAATTAAACAAATGGAAAAAATACCAATAAACAATAATACAAACAATGAAAAAACCATTTTTATAGATAATAAAGACAACGAATATGATAGTTTAAGTTGTGATTTTTTAGTTAGTACAAAATTATTTAATAATGTAGTTGATAATAGATTTTTACAGTATGATACGGACGATACTATATTGAATACATTAAATAGTTTCATATTAGTTATTGATTTTCAAAACGGTGGTGGTGGTACTACGTTTTTTATAAACACAATTGTGTCAAAGTATAAAAACTATCAAACGTTTGTAATAGCTAGAAACTATGACGGTTTATTGCATTTAAATATAAATGAGGAGTATAACATATTAAAAAAATATAACTGTGACGAAAGTTTACAATTTTTAAAATCATATAGTACAAAAATTGATAAAGTATTTATTAATCATAAAACAGGACATTCAGATATTTTTTTAAATGAATTATTTACACTCAATAAAGAAGTAGTTACAATAACGCACGATTATTCATTAATAACAGATTGCTGTCAACCTTATTATCATAGAATTAAACAATATATTGAAAATAACCCGCCTAAAATTAGTTATGATAAATATGATACAATAATTAGTCAAAATAAAATAAACACACATGTGTTTGGTAGCGTGAGTTATGTTGTAAAATTACCCGATTTTAGTTACTCCAATGAAATTATAGATAATAATAATAATAATTCAAAAACTGTAATTGGAATTATTGGAAATATTAATGATATAAAAGGAAGACGTATTTTTAAAAAGATACTAAAATTTTTTAAACATACTAAAGAAATTGAGTTTGTAGTAATTGGATACGTAGAAATTAAAAATTTTACAAATTATTACTACTATAATAACATAAACGAATTCAACGAAATATTAGTTAAAACAAAGCCGAAAGCTTTATTAGAATTATCTTTATGGCCAGAGACACATTCTTACACTTTAACGCTTGCAATGCTTACAAAATTACCGATTTTTACTTTAAAAAAATCTTTTGAATCAGTTGTAGAAAATAGACTTAAAAGTTACAATAAATCTTTCTATTTTTCAACTATAAATGAATTGAAATATTTCATTAATTATAAAACACAAAATTTTTTATATACTATAAAACCATATATTTATTACAATAAATTTTGGAATGAATTATTTATTACAAACAAAAATAAAATCGAACCAACTCAGTTTGTTATAAAAAATGACTTCAGTCCATATTTAATTTATTTTCCACAATTTCATATAATAAAAGAAAATGATGTAAATTTTTATAAAAACTATACAGATATAGTAAATTTAAAAAAATATAATTTATCAAATGATAGTAAACTAGATGAACCTTTACTAAGTTATTTAAATATTGATAACATAGATAATTATAACTTGGAAAACAAAGATATAGTACAAAAACAAATAAATTTATTAAATTTATACAATTTAGATGGATTTGCTATGTATTATTATTGGTTTTCACATAATAATATAACAAATAAAAATACGATAATGGAGAATGTTGTAAATAATTTTTTCAATGGATCACTAGACTTAAATAATAAAAAGATATTTTTTATATGGGCAAATGAAAACTGGACAAACAATGATGCTTTTGGAAACAGTGAAACTATAATTATTAAAAATATGTATAATGAAAGTTATTTCTATAAAAACGCTGAAAATCTTTTGCAATACTTTAAACACAATAACTATTTAAAAAAAAATAACAAACCAGTTTTTTTTATTTATCACAGTCATTTAATAGATAGTGACTTAATTGATGTATTTTACAACATTTTAAATGATTTATGCATTAAAAATAATTTTGCAGGCGTCGATTTTGTTGTAAATTCATTTATAACCAAATATGTAAAGTATCCAAATTTTTATATTAACTTTAATTATAAAAAAAATGAAGCTAGATTTTATAATGAAAATAATAAACAACTATTTTTAGATTATAAAGAATACATGGATAATTACAATGTTCCAAATAACACAATACAAACAATTGTTTTTGATTTCAATAATAAACCAAGATTATTTGAACCAAACCGTTTGAATAAATCAACTGTTTGCATAAAAAATACAGAAATTAACAAAATTATATTTTCAAAAAAAATAATAAGCAGTTATAAAAAAAAAAATGATAGTGTTGAAAATATTCTATTGATAAACTCTTTTAATGAATGGGGTGAAAACATGTCACTAGAACCGGGAGCTAAATATGAATACTATAATTTAAACTTGTTAAAATTTTGTTTAGAAAGTAAATAAATTTATATTGTTTATATTGTTTCAATAACTTCAGCTATATCATCAGGAAATTTATCTAAAAAATCTTCACGACTGTTGTATCCGTGTTTTTTAAAAAACTTATCCATGTCACTTATTGCTTGATCATAGTTGTCTAAAGTATTATTTTTTGTTTGTAACTTATGTACAACATCGAATTTGTAATAAATAGCTGTTTTTATTTTATAGTGTCCCATAATGTAGTCGACACCCCATATATTTGGATTTTCAATATCATTAATAGAGAGAAAACGTTCAAAATTTTTATAATCGAACAAAAAACAATAAATTTCAAGACGATTAGTTATGGCTAGTTTATTACCTGAATACAAGTTCATATATTCCCATGTGGCATGGTCAACTCGTGGTGAAATAAACTCTATGTTATAATGGTTTTTAATGTAAATTAATTCATACAAATTCATTTTTTTAATTTCAACGTCGTCTAGTATAAATAATATGTAGTCGTAATTTGACAAATAACTATGATATGGATTATCATGCCACAACTCAATTAATTTTCCGGATTTATAATTAATGTATACATTATCTAAGAATGGAAAATTTGTTTTATTAATAAAATTTTCAATTTCAATATCATCATAACAATTAATAAATATATCAAAGTTTTGTTCAATATCTTTGAAAATACAATGTAAATTGTTTTTTAATATATCTATCTTAGTTTCAAAATCAGGATTTCCTACTCCAGCTAAATAATATAAAAATTTCATATAAATATATTTAGTATACATAAATATATTTATTGTATGTTTGATACATAAATATCATTTTGTTGAAAACATAATGGAGGGTATATCACCAAACCGTTCAAATTGTTATTGTCTATATTAATTTTATATTGAAAGTCAATAGCATGAACGATATTACAATTATTTTTATAAATTTTTTCAGAATTTTTATTGTTTATTAGTAGAGCGTGTGTTCCTGTGCATACATTATTGGCATCAACTGTGTAAATATTATCAATAATGTGGGTTTTATGATTATTTGTTATATTACCCAAAAATAGTATATCCCATTCTACCTGTAAATCAATTAAATTTGCAATAATTTTTTCAATATCATTATGTAATGTTTCTTGAAACACTACATCGTCTTCAAAAATAACAGTGTATCCACATAAAGAAGAATTCATAATATTTTTAATGATAGTATGATGAGATAAGTAACATCCTATTTCACCTGGTCTCCAAAACGACGGTTCTCTCATTTCTAAATTTATATCATGGATTTTTAAAAAAGAAACCATATCCTCTTTTAAAATAGAATTTTGTTTAGTGTAATATCCTTTAAACAATACAACATTTTTATTCAATGTTTTTTGTATTTTTTCTATGTTAGATACTCTTTCTTCATGTTCGTCACAATGGATTAAAATATATGTAATTTCCATTTTTAAATAAAGATAAAATATATTATTTTTATTTATTTAAATAATTGTTCTATCAATTCTATAATTTTCAAATCTTTATATGTGTTTTTATAAAAGTCGAGTAAATTTTCTTTATAACTACTATCTAAAATATTAAAACATTGTCTATGTAGTGAAAAAACATATATTTTATTATTTTCTAATGTATTTTGTTTGTAATCCCATGTATTGTAATAATGTGTATTTGGATCTTGTGGTCCGACAGTTACGACAGGCTGTAAGTTCGAACTGTATTCATAAAGTAAATACTTATTTGAAAACACTAAGTAAGCATAATATAAAAAGAACTCTGTAAATTTCATTGATCCCATAAAAAAATTTTTGAAACAAGTTTGTTCTTTTTGTTCTACATAACTGATCATATTTTTACATTCTTCTGTAATAAATAAAAATGGTGTACTCACTTGCAGTTTAAAATATTCATTAAAATTACTATTATTATCATAAGGACACTTTACATCAAAGTAACTTAAAGAATTATAATAAAATTCAAGCATTTTTTCATTATGACAGTTAAAGTATAAATATGGAATATTATCATTGAAAAAATAATCTATTGTGATATTATTTATAAAATGATTTTTACCGTCCAGTACAACATAGTATTCAGATGAAACATATTTTGAAACTTCTAGTTTAATTAATTGTTGTGTAAACCAGTTTGAATATTCAAAATCTAAACCCAAATCTTCTAAAAATAATAACTTAATTTTTTCTATTACTGTGTTTGGATAATAATGTATAATTTCATTGTAAAATTTTTCTTTGAAACCTTCATTTAAATTTTTATTATCATTAAAAATAACTATAATATTATTGATTATATTTGTATCGACAAAACTAAATGATGATGCTTGTATTTTTAATAAATTGATTTCTCTTTCATCATTATAAATAATTGTAACAAAGTCTAACTTTTTCATAGTTTAATAGATTTATATATAAATAATATTAACTTATTTATTTAATTCGTTTATAACAATTAATTATAAGTTTTTATAAATTTATGAAGACGAAAATAAATATAACTAAAGCAGAATATGGTGCAAATAATAATTTTATAGATATAACATCGAAACTTAAAGAATTATTTTTAAATGATAATTGTATTAAACTTTCAAAAGGAACTAATTTAAATGATTTATTTACGGATCCATGTATGTTAAATGAAAAAATAATTAAGATTGATGTTTTAGTAAATAATAAAAAAGTTACTTTTTATGATTATGAAAGCGATAATATGCTTTTAAATAATATAATCATTGATGAAAAAACGATGAGTAAATATGATATTTATACAAGTTATATGCATAACTGTAAAAATGAATTCAGATTACTTTGTTTAAACTATTTAAATTATATTCGTAGTATTAATTTACCTAAATTTTGTGCGAAGAGCAACTATGAATCTGTTTTAATTGAATACAGATCTTTTCCACATACAGAATTTTTAATTCGTAATAATATTCTTAAATTAGGCGAAAATTGGTGCCATACAGTTGTTTGCGGTAATTTGAACTATGACTATATGGTTCGTATATGTTCGATGATTTCAAATAATATACAAGTTATTAAAACAAATTATGATAATTTAAGTCCATCAGAATACAGTCAATTTCTATCAAGTGCGGAATTTTGGAATTTGTTACATGGAGAAAAAATATTGATTTATCAAGAAGATAGTATTATTTTTAAAAATAATATTAATGATTTTTTGAGTTGGGATTATATTGGTGCGCCATGGCCTGATGATAATAATGACAATGATGCGCGCGTAGGCAACGGTGGGTTAAGCTTGCGAACAAAAAGTGTAATGATGGAAATAATAAATCGGGTTGATATAAAAAATACAAAAATCAACAGCTCTACATTCGAGTATACAAAATTAACACAATCTAATGTAATACCAGAAGACGTATATTTTAGTAAAAATATGGAAGACTTGAAAATTGGTTTATTAGCGGATAAACAAAGTGCTTCAAATTTTTCAACAGAGGCTATTTTAAATACAGACAGTTTTGGAGGACATAATTTTTGGTTAAATGACTGGAACTGGAAAGATCGAATATTGAAAAATAACATAATACAGTTCAAACCAAATTTTGATTTATCAATTATAGAACACAGAGGAGGATGGAAAAGTATTTTAAAAACATTGCAAACCAATAATTTTTATAATAATAATTCCGAATACGAGTTTTTTGATATGATAGAATTAAAATTTATGTGGAACGACGATAAAAATTTTATATGTAAAAATAAATGGGCTGGAATAATACATTGTACTCCTGAAACACCAGATTTTTTAAATTCTTCTAACATTAACAACTTATTCTATAATAAATGTTTTATTGAATCATTAAATAATTGTAAGTTTATTATTACTTTCAACAATTATATTACTAATTTTTTAAAAGATAAGTTTGTTGAATTAAATACAAATGTAGCTGTATACACGTTAAAACATCCAGTAGACACAGAAAACATAATATTATTTGATTATAACAACTTTATTTCTAATAATAACAAAAAATTACTGCAAATAGGTCAACAACTTCGTAAGTTGTCAAGTATTTACTTAGTAGATGTTAATTTTGAGAAAATATGGCTGACAGGTACTAAAAATTTTAGTAAATGCGAAGAACTTTTGAACAAAGAAATTGAATTTTTGAATATTGATAAAAAAAAATTGAAGAGTTCAGTGTTAATGCACTATACAAATACTTTTCAAGAATATGATGAACTTTTATCAAAAAATATTGTTTTTATCAACTTGTTCGATGCTGCTGCAAATAATACTATTTTAGAATGTATAATAAGAAATACCCCAATTATAGTAAATAAACTGTCTCCCATAATTGACTATTTGGGAGAAGATTATCCTCTTTATTTTAATGAGTTAAATGAAGTACCAGATTTATTAATAAATGAAAAAATATTAGACGCACACAATTATTTAACTAAAATAAATAAAGACGAATTGTCTATTGATTTGTTCACAAAAAAAATAATGGAAATAGGATATACGCACTTTAGTAACTAGTAACTAGACACTAGTAATAACTTTTTATCTTTATCATTTAAATTACAAAAAAAATGTAACTTTGCTTGAACATCTTTTACAAAATAATCCAATGTAAACCGTTTTTTATCTATTTTCTTTAAGTAGTTATGAGCATTGAGTATATTTTCATCACTAAAAATGAAATACTTTATATCATCCAATGAGTCATAAAACAACGGATAAGTTTCACCTATTAAGTCAACATATTCTTCATGTCTGTTTAAAAGAATAGGACTGTTACTTATTAAAGATTCTAAAAATGTATTATTGATCGTTGTTAAATAAACATCAAGAAATATTAAGTTACACTCAAATAGTTTATGATAATTAAAATCATCTAATTTTTCGAATTTAAGAACTGAGTTGAACTCTTCTTCATTAATTACTATGTTGTCCATGTTGGTATAAAATGATAATTCATTTTTTGTTCTTTCATTAAATGGAAGGATTGCTTTATTAAATTTAGTATCACAGTTCAACTTGAATATTGAATATTGTTTTCTTAACCAGTTTCCTATACTATAAATAGTTTTATTAGGATTATTCTTGTACTTTTCAAAATCAAACGAGAAATTAAGTTTATTAATAGGATGATACAAATTTATGACAGGGATTTTATACCCATTTTTTTTTAACAAATCTTTAACTGGTTCAATTTGTGTTTTACTCATTACAAACAAAAGTTTACAAAACTGTAGTGATTCATCGAACACCTTTAAGTCAAATAAATTCGTATTGTTATCATACCATGGTGAATATTTTTCCCATTCACAGGGATTATGAATAATACCATACCATGTTTCTTGTACTGGACTATTTACTTTATTGAAATACAACTCACAAAAACTTATAAAAAGGCCTTCAAAGTCAATTTTTTTAAGTTCGTTTTCAACCGTTTTCCAGTTATTATGTTCATTGATAATTGCTTCAACAATTTTCATAGTTTATTATAGTAATTATAGTAATTAAAGTTACTATAATAAACATATAAAAATATTTACATTCTTCCAAAATCATCTTCACCTAAATAGTCGCCTATTTGTGTTTCAGTAAATTCTAATAAATCATCTCCTATATTTTCTATTCTGTGCAAGGCTTTCACAGGTATGTATATATTTTCATCTTTATTTTTATTATTATATCACTAGTCAATTGAACTTTAGCTGTTCCCTTCTATAGTTATGCGATTGTAAAGAAAGACTTTTTCTGGTGTGTAGTTATATACTTTGAACTGTTGTATTTTCATTTATTAATTTTAATAATTGTTTGGGGAGTTTTTCTCTAGATTTAGGCCATAATCTACTTCCAGAACTACGGCACAAAATAACAAAGTTTGTCATGTTATTATAACAGATAATTATAAAAAAAAAATAAATATAATAATATTATACTTGTATAAAATACCAGATGTCACAAAATGAAGAAAAATATAATAATTTTGATTGGGAATTGTACTTGACCAATTATCCTGATTTAAAAAGTCATTATGACAACAAAGATAAAACTTGGTGGCATTTTATCAATATTGGGGAAAAAAACGATTATATTTATTTTGATATTCGCAAACGCGACGAATATTACACTGGTTTCAGTAACTTTGACTGGGAATTATACTTGACCAACTATCCCGATTTAAGAAGTCATTATGACAACAAGGATAAAACTTGGTGGCATTTTATCAATATTGGGAAAAAAAACGACTATATTTATTTTGATATTCACAAACACGATGAATACTATAGAAACTATAAAAATTTTGATTGGGAATTGTACTTGACAAACTATCCTGATTTAAAATGTCATTATGACAACAAGGATAAAACTTGGTGGCATTTTATCAATATT
>Ga0209085_1000270_pt1 | contig 39392 bp, 39 predicted proteins | sample C_131016_EF_Meta_FD_187310 | JGI IMG/M metagenome (GOLD analysis project Ga0209085, IMG submission 187310) | Freshwater microbial communities from Lake Croche, Canada to study carbon cycling - C_131016_EF_MetaG (SPAdes) (version 2) | ecosystem: Environmental > Aquatic > Freshwater > Lake...
GAGTTGTAAAGAAAACAAGAGCGAAGGGGACTGCCAGAAAGCGAAAGCATAGAGGAAATAGTTCTAATGTCGAAACTCGAACTTTTGCTATTTACAGCACCGCTTAAGACTTAACCGAACGGTATTGGCATCTGTTGGATCTTCTAGTCCTTTGAGGATTAAATCTAATCCTTCTTCACCATATTGAATAGCCTGTTTTAGTGCTCCTATTCTGTTGGCGTAGCCTGCCGCAGGCAAACCCTCATCAGTACTATTAAATCTGGCAATTACTCCTTCAATACCTCCTAAAGCTACTGAAGTGGAAATATCGGGAGAATGTCCTCCTATTACAGCGTCATCTGGTCTGGGTTGTTGGTTATTTCCTGTCATAGGTCAGTTTTGTGTTCATATGACTGATAGATCATTAGTTATATTTTAAGAGTGTTTTATACTATTTTTATATAATAAGATCTTTCTAAGCTAAAAGGATCTTAAACTGCATATTAGTAACTTCTCTATTGCCTATTGCCTATTGCCTATTGCCTGTCTCAACCAGTAATTTAAGTGCGTGACAGCTTAGGAGACTGATTGACTGCTTTGCCTTGGTACGATAGAGATTTCCATTGTTAAAGCATGGAGGACTTTTTGGATTATGCTAAAGTGTGGATCTTCTGTCTCAGAAAAAGCCTGTTCAAGACTATCTAGAGAAATATTTAATTCTTCAGCTAGTTTAGCCATACCTTGATTGGCTTCAACCACGTCTCTAATCGCTATGAGGAAGCTTGTAGTATTATCAGCGAGAGCATCTTGAAGGTATTCTTGTACGAACTCAGGATCTTGAAGGTCTTTTTTAAATGTCTCGGCTATATTTTTCAATCTCATCTTTGTATCGCCTCCACAGTAAAACTGCTTTTTCTATATCTTGGTCTTGTCCACGCTTTGAACCCCCACCAAGAAGCACTACAATATTTAGTCCTTGGCGTCCGTAATAAATTCTATATCCAGGTCCGATATGAAGTCTTAGTTCGCTAACTCCTCCTCCTACTCCATGATGATCCCCAAAGTTTCCTTGTCTTACTCTGAGTATTCGTGATACTATCGCTCGACGTAAACTTTTATCAGCAAGGCTTTCATACCATTCGTCAAAAGGAATATTGTCTTGCTCATCTACTAATACACTAACTTGGATTGATTCCATTCAATGCTTACTATTTTTTTTAGTATACCATGATTGTAATCGTTTGGTATTATATTAACCAATTTTTTCGCCTACTAATCTGAATTATATAGCGGTATGCACTTTAATAAGATACAAAATTTACCTAAAAACCATACAGCAAAAGACTTTCAACTCTGTACCCTGTTCCCTCCGGGCGGCTACTTCTTGCGAGAGTTCCCTGCTCCCTGTTCCCTGTTCCCTGTTCCCTGTTCCCTGCTATAGTTAGAATTTTTAACTAGCACCTCAATCTATTTAGTAGCAATGTCTTGTTTAGCTGCCCATTGACTAATATCTTGACGATTGATAGCCGCAGCCATCAGGTCAGGAAATAAATCAGGAGTACAAGCAAAAGATGGTACACCAAAATTAGCAATGGCTGCTGTATTTTTGGAATCGTAAGAAGGAGCACCATCATCATTAAGGGCCAGCAAAGTGATAACTTGTACTCCAGAATTAACCAAAGAAGCTATTCTTTTCAGCATTTCTTCCGCATTGCCTCCCTCATAAAGATCGCTAATTAATACTAAAATTGTTTCTTGGGGTTGCCGTACTAAGCCTTGACAATAAGTTAAAGCGCGATTGATATCTGTCCCACCACCTAGTTGAGTGCCAAATAAAACTTCTACAGGATCTTGTAATAAATCAGTGAGATCCACTACTGAAGTGTCAAAGACTACCATACTAGTTTTAACTGCAGGTAAGGAAGCTAACACAGCACTGAAAATACTAGCATAAACTACAGAAGTAGCCATTGAACCACTCTGATCCACACAGAGAATGATATCTCTAAGAGAGGCTCTTTTTCGTCCATAACCAATACGAATCTCAGGAATAATTGTTCGATATTCCGGCTGATAGGTTTTTAAATTAGCACGGATGGTGCGATGCCAATTTATTTCATTATGACGAGGACGAAGATTCTTACTAGCCCGATTTAGACTACCTAAAACAGCATTGCGAGTAGAGTTAGCCAATTTTCGCTCTAATTCATTTACAACATGACGCACGACAATTTTAGCTGTTTCTTTAGTTTTACTCGGCATAACACCACTCAAAGATAAAAGATTAGAGACTAAATGAACATCAGGTTCCATAGCTTCTAACATCTCTGGTTCAAGTAACATCCGTTGTAAGTTTAGGCGTTCTAGAGCATCCTGCTGCATAACCCGCACAACAGAAGAAGGAAAAAATTTCCGAATATCTCCCAACCAACGTGCCACTTTAGGGGATGAACTTTCTAGTCCTCCTTTACGCTTACTCTGTTCATCTTCAGAATTATACAAAGCACTAAGGGCATTATCTATCGCTAGATCTTGACTATTGAGGGAAACCCCCTCTATAGCATTGTTACCAAGTAAGAGTTGCCAACGTCTTTCACGTTCTTCTAAAGGGGATGATGAAGTTTGTGTCATAAATTTGATAAATTACAAAGACTAATATTACATCAAAGATTACTCACCCCTCAAAAGGTAAGTAGTTTTTTTTAGGGCAAATTTTGGTAAACTACAGTTTGTTTAGCAGAAGAAAAGACTATGAATGTTATTGAAACTAAAATTCCCGAAGTCCTGATCCTAGAACCTCGCGTCTTTGGCGATGAAAGAGGCTTCTTCCTAGAAAGTTATAACAAGAAAACCTTTGAAAAAGCCACAGGACTAAGCCGCAATTTTGTTCAAGATAATCACTCCTGTTCTGGTCGTTATGTTCTAAGAGGACTACACTATCAACTTCAACAACCTCAAGGTAAACTAGTTCGCGTAGTCAGAGGAGAAGTCTTTGATGTAGCTGTGGATCTGCGTCAAGGTTCAGCTACCTTTGGACAATGGGAAGGCTGTATTCTCAATGCCGAGAATAAAAGACTCTTTTGGATACCTGAAGGCTTTGCACATGGATTTTTAGTCCTTTCAGATGTAGCCGAATTTCTCTACAAAGCTACTGACTATTATGCACCACAATATGAAAGAACATTACTTTGGAATGATCCAGATATTGGCATTACCTGGCCAACTATCTCAGGAGAACCCATTCTCTCTGAAAAAGATCGTTTAGGTTCTCCTCTCAAAACAGCAGAAACCGTTCTAACTGAACTTCAAAAATAAAGTCTCCCAAACCAATCTAGGCTGAACATAAGCCAAAAGATAACGGCGTGCATCCTCTAATGCTACTACTATCATTTGATTCCTATATCTCTGCCAATACTTCTGCTGGAGATAACTAATTAACCATAGTTGTTTTTCTACATCTAGCTCTAGATCTATTAACTTAGCCAACTTGAAAGCTTCTAGAGGACCTGTTGGCATATTATTTAACTTCACACGTAAATCTATAGAAATAGCCTGATATTGACTATAAGCCTCAATCGCTTCCCCAGGTGAGCCTTGCGCTAAAGCCACAAGATCGCTATATTGCAACATCTCGCCATATCCCTTTAACTGTAGAATATTCTTCATCTGAGACTCACTCAAGCGAGAAAAAGGAATATATTGACAGCGCGAAACTAAAGTCGGCAAAACTGACTGCAAACTTTTGGCAATCAAAATAAAAATCCCTAGTCCTGGTTCTTCTAAGGTCTTTAAAAGAGCATTAGCTGCCCCTTCCGTCATCGCGTCCGCTTCTTGTATAATCACTACCGAACGCTCCGCCTCCAAAGGAGGACGATTTAAAAATTGACAAATTTGTCGAATCTGCTCTAACCTGATTTGAGGTAGTGCCCTTCTTTTCACCCCTGCAGCCGTAGCTTCTACAGCAGTTAATAACTTTCCCTGATGTTGATAGGTAGGCTCCACAACAAGTAGATCAGGATGATTCTCAGCTAAGACCCTTTCTCTAATAAGTTGTAATTTTTGCTTGGACTGCTTCAGCATTAATATAGCTAGGCCAAAACAATGAGCCGCTAAACCTCTACCGCAGCCTTGAGGACCGACAAAAAGATAAGCAGGAGCCAGACGATCTGCACTTATTGCCCCTTCTAAAAACTCAATTGCTTGTTCTTGACCTATTAAATCTCTAAAATATTCCATAGTTGACATCCTATCACTGCTAAGCACAGTGCTAAGGTCATTTCTGATAATATTTTTACCCCCTGGACGGGGATCAGAATATCAGGAGTAGATTGGGTAATTGAGCTAAAACGCATTTTTAAATGCGTTACACAGTATCAATCAGCAGATGATCAATACTGTGTAACGCTCTGGGCTCTTTTAGAGGACAGTACTGAAGTTTCTCGTAGAGTAATGTTTTTCAATTAGGGCTGTTGGTGATGAATATTCTTCTGTTAACATTGTTTTGTGCAATTTTTTGAATTAATAATTAATAGTTAATAGTCAATATTTTGTATCCAAAAAGCGAAAATTTTCATCTTTATTCCCCAATTGTTATTACATGAATATCTCTTATAGATTTATGGCAGATCTTTAAGAAGTATGTGCGATGACCTGTATATAACTCTATTTATCTTGACATAAATATCAAGATATGCTATATTGTAAGCAATAATACAATATTAAAAAAATATTATGCGTTTCGCAATTACTACAGCAAGTGTTACTGTTTTCGCCTTGATAGCTAATACAGTTCCTAGCTATTCTGCCGATTTTCTTTTTGGGTTGAACGGACAATTTGATAACCCAAATGAGTTAACATTTACTCAATCTTCTTTGACAGGGATAGGGCAAGAAACAGCAAATCTAAGTGAGTTACCAGATGCACAATTCTCTGTATTGATTCCCTCTCCTGCTAATTATGTTCCCGAGTCCCATTTTCTAGTTTATACTAATTCTTATGGTGCGTCCTTTAATTTTAATAACGGAAATTTAATAGGGATAAATCTTACTACATCTGACAGCAATTATGGTACATTTTACACACACACGGGGAGTGTAACGGCTAGCTTAACTGGTACTTTGACTTTAACTGGTGATCAGTACCAAGAGAGATTCACTGGCTATATTACTTACGATGGAACATATACTACCAATTACAACAATACTTTAGTTAGTAGTGGAAAAATAGATTTTAAGACCATCACCCCCATTGATGGCTCACTACCAGTACCAGAACCCCTAAACATCTTAGGCGCCACAACAGGACTAGCTCTCTTTGGAACAGTCTCAAGAGCACACAAAAGAAGAAAGAACACTCTCTAGTAATCTTATTAATACTAGAGAGTGTTCATCCCAAGATTCTCTAGTATTTTTATTACGTTATTTTATGGCTAAACTAAGCTAAAAGGCTCTACCGTTACACACTCTAAAAAACCTTAATTCCTAAAAACTGGCGCTGGGCTCTTGCGTTTTGCCTCTTGCCTGCTAAAACGCATTTTAAATGCGTTTTAGCTTAAAGATATAGTTCTGACAGTATATTAGAATTTATCTACTCTGTGTATCGGAAACAAGCGGAACAAAATTAACCGATACTTGCATATTGAGTGCCGAGGCAATTCGGTTAAGCATTGAAAGAGAGTGTCCCTCATAGTCAGCATCTTCTAACCGACAGATGACTGATGCTTGTGTGCCAACCTTATCAGCCAGTTCGCGCATGGATAGACCAGCTTTTGTGCGAAGTTCATGGAGCTTTCGGGCGAGATCATCGTTAATAAAAGCCTCTTCCAACCCAATCAAACGCTCTGGATTGTTCTTGTAAGTAGGTAGGATTAATTAAACGTCAAATAGATTGTTAAGTTTAATAGTTCTAAAAATTTCTAAATTCCCTTCCTACACCCTCCGGGCGGCTACGCCCACCTGACTCCTGTTGATCGAAGGTCAGCCCGAAGGGTCTCCTGACACCCTCCGAGCGGCTACGCCCACCTGACTCCTTTTTTTCTGGCAGTTACCTTTATTTATGCCGATCTACTTAGTATCGCCGATGCAATATTTTTAGTGCATCATTTGTCATTTCATCTTTTGTCATTTGTTACTCCTCGCGGTATGTGTACTTATCTGGCTTTTGCTCGAATTTCAGTTTCCGTTCAATCGCCTTATCAATCTCCTTTGCGGGGACTTCTCTCTCTTTTATAACGTAACTTAAGATAGCGCACCCAGAGACATTTGACGCACAACCAAATACACAAATCATTTAGGATTACTATATGTACCTTAACTTTACACAATACAGATGGAAAAAATAATCCTACCTAATATTTTGCCAGGTTCCCTCGACCTCAACTTACTCAATAAACAAATCAAAGAAAAAACCATTCAATTAGATTGGAGTCAAGTTAAAAAAGCACAAAGAAGCGATTTAGTCAAACTTTTAGCAGGAATCAAAACAGAAGATCCTGATTTTGTCCAAGATATTTTAGGACTAGATGAAGAAAAAATAGCCCCATCTATTCTCAACTTACTGATGGATATTATTAAGCCTAAATACCCCACACAATATATACTCAGAGAAGAAATTCAACAAGCCATTTATCGAGATCTTTTAGGACCTGTAAATGGAGAAACAGAGGAAGTTTTAGAAGATAATCTCTTAGAGCGTTATTTATTAGGAATACTCGCCCCAAAAACCAGACAAAAACTAGCCGAAGAACAGAAAGAACAACAAGACGAAGACTTACCAGTATCAGAAAATAGCACGGAAGAAGGCAGTAGTGAAGCTAGTATGCCGCTTTCTAATACCCTCTTTCCCTCATCCTTTGGTTTGACATTCTGCGTAGAACAACAAGTAAAAGCTATACAAATTACTGCCCGTTGGGGACAATATCAGAGAGAAGATAGTCAAATTTACCAAAAAGAAAATGGCGAACCCAAAAAGATTTGGCAACGTTATCCAATGGAAGGGATTAAACGCCTAGAACTTAACAAAGAAAAAGAAGAAGATTGGGTTATTAAACCAGAAGAAACACCAGAAATTTATGCTCGTATTAAAGTCAGAAAATCACCTCAACAAGACTGGATCATCACAATTTTTCTGATCAATGGACAAAATGAAGCGAGAGAACATAGAGCAAGTAGCTGGATGTTTCAACCAGAAATTATAGTTAATTCTGCGGATCTTAATTTTCCCTATCCTTTCATCCGGAAACCCCTAGCCCAAGTAAGCGAACTTGACCCAGAAATACAGCAAGATCTAGAGCAAATGTCGATGCTTTATCGTAAAGAGGTAGAATTTGCTATTGGACATGGAGTCAGCGTAAAAGTTGCACCCCCTGTAAACAATAAAACTGACCAACTGAAAACCTGTTTTATTCCCAGCTATGAAGTACCTAAAAGTGATTTTCCTAGCGAAAAAGAGATCCCAGAATTAAAAGGATTAGTTCTAGACATGGAGAAACTTGCCCAAGCTAATATTAGTCAATTAGTTGAGTATCTCTCTCCCTTACCTAAAGCATATCAAGCTTGGCTAGAAAAACAACAAAAGCAAATACCCTCTCTAGAACAATATCAAGAATCTGGTCAAAGAGCACTCAATACCTGTTCAGAAGCCCTCGTCAGATTATCTAAAGGAATAAACCTTCTACAGGAAAATAACCAAGCCTTAGAAGCCTTTCGCTTAATGAACCAAGCCATGGCCGCACAGCGTACACGTAGTATCTATGCCGAAAAAAGAAGACGTGGCGATAATGTAAAAATAACTGACTTTGAGCAATCTAAATACCGCAGTTGGCGACTCTTTCAACTAGCCTTTATTCTGATCAACTTACCTAGTTTGACTGATGTCCACCACCAGGAACGCGATATCTGCGATCTACTGTGGTTCTCAACAGGAGGAGGTAAAACAGAAGCCTATCTAGGTTTAACAGCCTATACCCTAGCGATCAGAAGACTGCAAAAAAACTTAGGTGATAGAGATGGGGAAAAAGGAGTTGCTGTCCTCATGCGCTATACCCTACGCCTATTAACCTTACAACAGTTTCAACGCGCGACCACCTTAATTTGTGCCTTAGAAGTCATCAGAAGAACCCACCCCACCTTATGGGGTGAAGAACCCTTTCGCATTGGTCTTTGGGTAGGACAGAATACCACCCCTAACCGCACAGAACAATGTGAACAATATCTCAAACAAAGAACTTCTCAGCAACGTTCCATAGGTATAGGTTCTCCCCATCAACTAACTAACTGTCCTTGGTGTGGCACCAGAATAGATCCCAGTCGGGATCTCAAAATAGAGCCTTTTTCTAAAGGCCGAGGACGCACCCTCGTCTATTGTAGTGATTCTGTCGCTGAATGTCTCTTTACTCCTAAATATGCCCCCTCTGAAGGCATACCTATTGTAGTTGTCGATGAAGAAATTTATCGTCTTCTCCCCAGTCTTTTAATTTCTACTGTTGATAAGTTTGCCCGTATGCCTTGGCAAGGTGAGGTACAGATGCTCTTTGGACAAGTTAACGGGTATTGTGAGAGGCATGGTTTCCGTTCCCCCGACCTACATGATGAAAACCGTCATAAGAAAAGTGGCAACTTACCAGCAGCGATGACCATAGAACATAGTCAACTCAGACCCCCTGATCTTATTATCCAAGATGAACTACATTTAATCAGTGGTCCATTGGGAACATTGGTAGGACTCTATGAGACAGTAGTAGAGGAACTTTGTAGTTGGCAAGTAGAAGGAAAAAAAGCTCGACCCAAAGTAATAGCCTCAACTGCAACCATTCGTCAAGCCTCACAACAGATAAAAAGCCTCTTTAACCGTCAAGTGCAAGTATTCCCACCCCAAGCCATAGATATAGAAGATAACTTCTTCTCCTATCAAATTACCCCCTCACCTGAACAGCCAGGACGTAGATATATAGGCATTTCTGCCCCAGGTAGACGCATGAAAGCCACCATAATTCGGGTATATTTAGCAGCTTTAGCCGCAGCCCAACAACTTTACGAGAAGTATGGCAATGAGGTTGATCCTTGGATGACTCTAGTAGGGTATTTTAACTCTCTGCGAGAATTAGGAGGGACAAGAAGACTAGTTGATGATGACATTAAAACACGTTTAGCGCGCATGAATGAAAGGGATCTGGCTAACCGAAAAATAATCGCTTTTGACGAATTAACCTCTCGCAAAGACGCAACAGAAATACCCCTCTTATTGGATCGTCTAGAAATGACCTTTGATCCCGAACAAGCCGCCAAAAGAGAGCAACAACGCAAAAATAAAGAGAAAAACTTCACCCCTGAACCCCTCGATATTATTCTAGCTACCAACATGATCTCAGTCGGGGTAGATGTTAAAAGACTGGGTTTGATGGTAGTCTGTGGACAACCTAAAAGCACCTCAGAATATATTCAGGCTACCTCTCGGGTTGGACGTAGTTATCCAGGACTAGTAATTACTGTTTATAACTGGGCTAGACCCCGCGATCTTTCCCACTATGAAAGCTTTGAGCATTATCACGCTACATTCTATCAGCAGGTAGAAGCACTTTCAGTGACTCCCTTTGCTTATGGGGCTTTAGATCGAGCCTTAGCAGCCTTATTAGTTGCTTTGGTGCGACTTAAAGGCAGTGAGTTCAACTCAAATGAAGCAGCAGGTAAGATAACTAGAGAGCATCCCTACATACAAGCAGCTATTGAGACCATCCTAAAACGCGCTCAAGCTACCGAGAAACAGCCTGTCTGTGATTATATATCCCAACAGTTAGGAGACTTATTGGACTATTGGTTGGAAGAAGCGACCGTTCGTCCTGGGGGAGCTACCCTCAGCTATCAAGTACAAGGCAGTCGAGGTGGTACATCTACCTCCCTTCTCCAAGTAGCAGGTCAAAGTCAAGGAAAACCCTTTACCTGCTTAAACTCCTTGCGGAATGTAGAACCAACAGCCCAACTTATTCTTTCTCCAGAACCCCCCAATGATGAACCTAACCGCTTACCACAGCCAATGTAGTTATTAAGCTTCTACGCATTTACAGCAGTTTGAGACCGGATAAGCTACAAAACCAGGGAGCGGGGCTCCGAGAGAGCCTGGGTTTTGGTTTTTAAGTTGTGGCTTAATAGATTAAAATTTGCTGTAAGTTACCTACTTAGCAGATTTCTTTTAAGATTAATTGGGCTAGTTGACTCTTAATAATTGTTTGACGTTCTCTATTAAATAACATAGTACCTATTTTGACTTCTTTTTCACTATGTTTACGGATATAGTCTTGAGATTTATTTTCTATACTTTCAACTATTGACTGATAGACTAAGTCAACTAAGTCTTGCTGATCTTCTGTTGAGAATATAGCCAGTTTTTTTAAGGCATTGTCAGCAGTTGAACAGTTGAATATTTCCTGTAATCTAGCAGTAGATAGCCCAACTTTAGCTCCATAAGCTGTTAGTATTTCTAACCTTCCATCTGCTAAATGATGATGAGTATGAAAGATACCTCCTGCTAGTTTAATTAACTTGCCGTGATATCCTAACAGGAGTATTTTTTCAATATTTTGCTCTCCTGCTGCTACTAATAATGGACCCAACCAATTAGCCGTTTTAACTAAATAGTCCTCTGTAATACCCATTTTAAGAGCTAAATCATGGCCATTTTCTCCTACACAGAAAACTAGAGTTTTGACTGTTTTTTGGGCTAATTCTTCTAAATACTTGTCCAACTGATCTGGTGCTGTCAGGGGTTGAGATATTCCTGTAGTTCCTAATAAAGAGAGTCCTTCTACTACCCCAAAAGCCGCATTAGATGTATGTTGGGCTAACCTCCTTCCTTCAGGTAAGATGATAGTAACCCTCACCCTTTCTTGGGGTTGTAACTGACTAGTTAAATTAGTTATTAATATTCGCCTAGCATAAGAATATATAGCTGCTTTTCCTGCATTTTCTAACTGAATACCAACCCCTTCTCCCCCTTGTATAGTAATCTGTTCGGATGGGCTATTTTCTTGACCTAAAAAGAGTTCTACTAAAGCCCATATTGGGGTATGGCGAGTTAAATCTAAATTGTCACCTGGATCACTACGGGTAATACCTAAAGCAGTTGTAGCTGAAAGTTTTGCAACTTGTTCAATAGGAATAGAGACTTTTTTAGGTGGTTCTATTAAGTCTAAATCAATTGCTTCTACCCTTAACTCACCCCTTAGTATTTTTAAGGCAGCTAGAGTAGAAGCACAGGCAAAAACAGGTAAAGTGTAACCAGAATTGGACATTTATCTACTTTCTTCGGGGAAAGTGGTTTTAAACTCCTCTATTAATTCATCAAGTTCTTCTAAAGCTTGGGTAGCATCTAGTCTCAGTGCGCCTAAATTAGGTTGATTGAGAATTTCTAGCAGAAGTTCTCGATGACTGATGATGAATTGAATCTTTTCTTTTACTGTATTGGGAATGGCGATCATAGGTTGATGTAAAAAAAATATCCTTTTAAAATTGTAACAAGCTCTAGTCAACTAAAAGATACTTAAATGACATGTTCTAGAAAACCTGTCCCACAACAGCTCATGTTGCCTGTCCCACCGTAACCCACACCTCCCACACCCCCTACACCTCCCACACCCCCACACCCCTAACCCCCCTCTTGTGAATAGGCCCGAAACATAGCCTGTGTCCCTTGTGTACTGCCGTCTTCTAGTTGAGAGACAATTTGAAAGAGATGTTCAGCTAAAGTAACTCCAGGTAGACTTTTCTGCTCTTGGCTGAGGGTATCTTGTATTAAGTGCAAGTCTTTTAAAATATGTTTAATCATAAAGCCAGGTGCATAGTCAGCCACAGGGATTTTAGGGGCTAAATTACTTAAAGCCCAAGAACCTGCGGCTCCAGTATTACATATTGAGATCATTAACTGGGGATCAATACCCTGTAATTGAGCCAAGGTAATAGCTTCAGAAATGCCCACCATATAGAGGGAGACTAAGATCTGATTACAGAGTTTAACAGCTTGTCCACTCCCAACCGGTCCACAGAGATAGATATTTTTACCCATAGCAGCAAACATAGGGTAACAGGAGTCAAAATTCTCTGGGGTTCCACCGACCATAATGGTCAGAGTACCGTTAATAGCACCAATATCACCTCCTGATACAGGTGCATCTAGAAAACTGATAGACTGAGAGGTTAGAACAGAGGCAATATTTTGGGCTGCGTTAGTGCCAATAGTACTCATATCTACTACAAGAGAACCAGATTTAGCATAGTTAATAACCCCTTTATTGCCCAAAATCACCTCTTCCACGTCAGGAACATCCCCTAGACAGGTGAAGATAATATCGGCATTGCTGACGGCTTCTTCTATAGTAGAGACAGTGGGCAACAATTCTAGTCCAGCTCGATTAGAAGTACGATTCCAAGCCTTAACAGAGAACCCCTTTGATACTAAATTCCTTGTCATGGGACTTCCCATCACTCCAAGTCCTAAAAAAGCTAAATTTGTCATAATTTTTTCCCCAAAAAGTAATCCATTTGTCATGTAGAGAGTCTAAATTAAAAATAGCGGGATCGGTGTGATCCTTATTATGTTTTTAGTTTAGAATCTGAGTACTATGAAAGAAGATAAGAAATTTACATCAACTAATTCAGACAAGTCCCTTTCAGTTAGAACTGCAGGAACCTATCTGTCTCTAATTTTATTAGGCACTGGTTTAGGTTTAGGTGGTTCGTATTTCCTAGGAAACAATACTGTAGCGCCCAATATAGCAAGGATTAATAATCAAGCTAATTCTGCCACAGCAGCTATCCCTCCAGGTGTATCTAGTAGTAGTTTTATTACAGCTGTTGTTAAAGAGAGCGGACCGGCTGTGGTTCGTATTAATTCTTCTAGAACTGTCTCGACAGAGATTCCCGAAGCCTTTAATGATCCTTTCTTTCGTCAATTTTTTGGTGGTTCATTAATCCCCAAAGTCCCAGAAAAACAAGTGCAACGGGGAGTCGGTTCTGGACTGATCGTCAGTTCTGATGGCTTGATTTATACTAATGCTCATGTGATCGAAGGAGCGGACAAAGTTACTGTTACCCTGAAAGATGGACGGAATTTTCAAGGGAAAGTCTTGGGCTGGGATAAAGTTACTGATGTAGCGGTAGTAAAAATCGATGCCAAAAACCTTCCCATAGTTGAACTAGGTAATTCCGATCAATTACAACCAGGCGAATGGGCAATAGCTATTGGCAATCCATTAGGATTAGATAATACCGTCACAGCAGGGATCATCAGCGCCATAGGACGGAGAAGTTCTGACATTGGGGAAGGAGATAAAAGAGTTGACTTCATTCAAACTGATGCCGCCATCAATCCAGGTAATTCAGGTGGACCGTTACTAAATGCCCAAGGACAGGTGGTAGGTATTAACACCGCCATTATCCAAAATGCCCAAGGAATAGGCTTTGCTATTCCAATTAACAAGGCTAAACAGATAGCTGACGAAATAATTACCAAAGGAAAAGCAGAACACGCCTATTTAGGTATTTATATGGTAGGCATTACTCCAGAAATCAAACAAGAACTGCAAGAAACTAAAGGAATCAATCTCAAAGCAGATAAAGGCGTTCTAGTGGTCAAAGTTGCGACCAACTCTCCCTCTGCTAAAGCAGGAATTAAACCAGGCGATGTCATTCAAACCCTAGAAAGTAAAGAAGTAAGCTCTCCTCAGGTGGTACAAGATTTAGTAGAAAGAACAGAAATAGGACAAGAAATCCCAATAACGCTAGATCGTAACGGGCAAAAAGTTAATCTCAACGTCAAAGTAGAGACAATTCCTGATACCATTGCTACAAATTAACGAAGGGGTTAGGTGGAGTGGCTAAATTCAGCTTCACCTGTCCTCAATTGTCACCTGTAACTTACAGCAAATGTAAATCTATTGAGCCACAACTTAAAAACCAAAACCCGGGCTCTCTCGGAGAGAGAGCTTCCTGGTTAAGCAAGCTTATCTGGTCTCAAACTGCTGTAAATCATTTAATTTCCTGATCAAACCCTTCAACTTCCGATAAAGTGTAGAGGGGACGACCTTTGATTTCTTCGTAAATACGCCCTATATATTCTCCTAAAATACCAATACTGATAAGTTGTACTGAGCCGAGAAAAAAGACAGCTATCATAATAGTGGCAAAACCCGTTAAAGGAGATTTAGCCTCGTGGATACGCCAGTATAGCACTAGAATAGCCATAAAGATGGCAAAAATAGCTGAAAACAGCCCTAAATAGGTGGAGATACGCAAAGGTACCTTAGAAAAGGAAATGAGACTATTGATAGCTAGCGTAAACGACTTGCGAAAGGTATATTTAACTTCTCCTGCATAGCGAGGGTCTCGTTCAAACTTGACAGATGTTTGATTAAAACCGACCCAAGAGCGCAGTCCTCGAATATAGCGATTTCTTTCGGGCATAGAATTGAGTATATCCACAACTTGACGATCCATCAAGCAATAGTCGCCTGTATCAGTCGGAATATCTACATCAGCGAGAGTTCTTAATAACCGATAAAAAACATAGGCTGTGAAGCGTTTAAACCAGCCCTCTTTTTTACGTTTGGTACGTTGTGCATAGATGACCTGATAACCTTGTTGCCAAAGTTCTAACATTTCTGGGATTAGTTCAGGTGGATCTTGCAGGTCAGCGTCTAAAATGATTACCGCTTTCCCGCGTGAAAAGTTTAGTCCTGCTGTTACAGCTACTTGATGACCAAAGTTCCTTGCTAGACTCAAATAACAAACACGTGGATCTTTTTGGTGTAAGTCTCGCAACAAAGACAGAGACTTATCTTTGCTGCCATCATTAATTAAAATTAGTTCCGAAGAACCATCTAAACCATTCATGATAGAACTCACCCGCCGATACATTTCTGGGATAGTCTCTTCCTCATTATAGATAGGGATAATCAGACTGTACTGAGGCATGAACTTTCGGAGAATGTTAGTTATATATTGTAATTAACGTATTTTACTGAGTTTTTACCTTGCCTTGTAAACGTCAACTAAATTGAGTGCGATGACCACATACATACTACTGAGCAGAAAAATCCAGACACTTCCGCTATTAAAAATCTAAAAACGAAGCTGATCTATGGATCGGTTTTATTTTTTTTATACCTAAAATGCTGTAATTGTTCAACAAAATCTTTAAGGGCAGTCTCAGAGAAAGCTATACTTAACAAGGAACCTCTCTCTGGCAGAACTAGTTAGATGAACTCTGGAATTGATTTACAAGGAAGTTTTATTGAATCCCTCAAAGACTTAGGACTTTCACAAGGAGTCGCTAAAGTCCTGTGGATGCCTTTACCCATGTTACTGATGATTTTAGGCGCTACAGTTGGGGTATTAGTTTGCGTGTGGTTAGAGAGAAAAGTCTCTGCAGCCGTCCAACAAAGGATAGGTCCAGAATATGCAGGACCACTAGGAGTATTACAACCCGTAGCAGATGGGATGAAACTAGTCTTTAAAGAAGATATTATCCCCGCTAAAGCTGATAGTACCCTCTTTACCCTAGGACCTGTTTTAGTAGTATTACCAGTCTTTCTCTCTTATTTGATTGTCCCCTTTGGACAACATCTAGTTATTACAGATCTCAATGTGGGTATATTTCTCTGGATATCCCTCTCTAGTATTGCGCCCATAGGACTCCTGATGTCTGGCTATTCTTCTAATAATAAATATTCCCTGTTGGGAGGATTAAGAGCCGCAGCACAGTCTATTAGCTATGAAATACCTCTAGCTTTTGCTGTTTTAGCAATAGTCTTAATGTCTAATAGTCTTAGTACTATTGACATAGTCAATCAGCAGTCAGGTTATGGCATTCTAGGTTGGAATATCTGGCGACAACCAGTCGGTTTTATCATTTTCTGGATAGCAGCTTTAGCAGAATGTGAACGTCTCCCCTTTGACTTACCAGAAGCCGAAGAAGAACTAGTCGCTGGTTATCAGACTGAATATTCAGGTATGAAGTTTGGCCTATTCTATGTAGGCTCTTATGTTAACCTGGTTCTTTCTTCCCTCGTTTTTGCTATTCTCTATTTAGGTGGTTGGGAGTCACCTATCCCCATAGAAAATTTAGCTTCTTGGTTCGGGATCAGTGAAACCAACGATACTCTAGAGATAATAGATGCAGCTGTGGGAATTGCCATGACTGTTCTGAAAACCTATTTTCTCGTCTTCTTTGCTGTTTTGCTACGCTGGACAGTTCCCAGGGTACGCATTGACCAACTTCTGAACCTAGGTTGGAAATTCCTCTTACCTGTTTCTTTAGTTAATCTTCTCCTGACAGCAGCTTTAAAACTAGCCTTTCCCTTTGCTTTTGGTGGCTAGATAGTAGTTTTAACTTGCCAAAGGCAGGCTACACACGCCAACTATTTTTGAGACTTACCCTATGTTTAACCTCCTCAAACAAGTCACTGACTACGCAAAAGAAACCATTCAGGCAGCCAAATATATTGGAGAAGGACTAGGAGTCACCTTCGATCATATGCGGCGTCGTCCCGTTACTGTACAGTACCCATACGAAAAGCTGATCCCCTCTGAACGCTATAGAGGGAGAATACATTTTGAATTTGATAAATGTATCGCCTGTGAAGTCTGTGTCAGAGTCTGTCCTATTAACTTACCTGTAGTAGACTGGGAGTTCAAAAAGGAAATTAAGAAAAAAGAACTCAAACACTATAGCATTGACTTCGGGGTCTGTATCTTCTGTGGGAACTGTGTCGAATATTGTCCGACTAACTGTCTATCTATGACAGAAGAATATGAACTGGCTACCTATGATCGTCATCAGTTAAACTTTGATAACGTCGCTTTAGGTAGACTTCCCTATAAGGTAACTGATGATCCAATGGTTACTCCATTGCGAGAGTTTGCCTATCTACCTAAAGGGATCTCTGAACCACATGATTTACCAAAAGGTAGTCAAAGAAGCGGTCAACGTCCCGAAGATATTACTCAATAGAACTTACTTGGGGGAACTATTCCCCCCTCTTTAACCACTCACAAGGAACATAATTACAATGAACTTGGCAGAAGGAGTACAATCAGTTACCCTGATCATCCTCTCAGCAATGATGATTGCTGCAGCTTTAGGCGTAGTTCTACTCTCTAATATCGTCTATTCAGCTTTCCTGCTAGGAGGAGTCTTTATCTGTATTTCTGGGATATACATCCTTCTCAATGCAGATTTTGTCGCTGCAGCCCAAATTTTAATCTATGTTGGGGCTATCAATGTTTTAATCCTCTTCGCCATTATGCTAGTCAATAAGCAAGAGGATTTTCAAGCTATCCCCCGTCGTTGGATCAGAAAAGGTTCAGCAGCTTTGGTCTGTGTAGGACTATTCGCCTTACTTGGTACAATGGTTTTAGTTACACCTTGGCAACTAGATGCCACTTCACCAGCTGTCATTGAGAATACAATGATCGCCCTAGGTAAACATTTCTTTAGTGATTTCCTCTTACCCTTTGAATTGGCTTCCGTCTTACTCTTAATTGCTATGATTGGTGCTATTGTTCTAGCTAGACGAGATTTTATCCCGGATCTATCTAGTAGATCAGAACTGACTACTACAGCCTTAACCCTACCAGAACGGCCTCGGGAATTGACTAAAAGCGGGAAATAAGTATTATGATGCACTTGGAATTCTTTTTACTGTTATCGGCGGCTCTTTTCTGCATAGGAATATATGGTTTAGTAACTAGTCGCAATGCAGTCAGAGTCTTAATGTCTATTGAGTTACTCTTGAATGCAGTTAATCTCAATTTAATGGGATTTTCTAACTATTTAGACCCTACAGGAATTAAAGGACAAGTCTTTACAGTCTTTGTCATCACTGTAGCGGCTGCAGAAGCTGCAGTTGGACTAGCCATCATTCTGGCTATCTATCGTAACCGTCAAACCATCGACATGGAACAGTTTAATCTTCTGAAATGGTAGTAAGCTAAAACGTATTTTAATAGGGGTTAGGGGTTAAGGTGTTTGACCATAAACCCTAAACCCTAAAACCACTCGCCCTACTTTATGGATGTTATAGAAATTAACGGACTCCGCTGTTACGGTTATACTGGGTATCTCTCGGAAGAGCGAGTTTTAGGACAATGGTTTGAAATAAATGTGCGGCTCTCTTTAGACTTAAAAAAAGCAGGTCAAAGTGATGATCTCTCTGATACCTTAGACTATCGGAAAGTAATAGAGGTAATCAAGCATAGAGTAGCCCATTCTAAATATGCTCTGATTGAACGTTTAATAGAAGTTATCGCCCAAGATCTTCTCAATATCCCCCTTAGTGAACAGGTAACCCTCAAATTAACCAAACTCTCCCCCCCTATTGCTGACTTTGGTGGTCAAATTAGTTTAGAAATTACTCGTAGTAACTAATTGACATTAGCAGGGGGTAGGGTGTGTGGAGGGAGTTTGATAGGTTAGTTCTATCCTTGACCGTATCAAATTTAGATGCAGTACAGCTTATTGTTAACATGACCCTTTTAATTTATGGAAAAAGATTTATCCACCAAAATTCAGCAATTTTATGATGCTTCGAGTGGTTTGTGGGAACAAATCTGGGGAGAGCATATGCACCATGGTTATTACGGTCAAGATGGTAGGAGCCTTTTAGAGCGCCGTCAAGCTCAAATTGAGATGATTAAAGAACTATTAAAATGGTCGGGATGCCTAGAAAAAGAGCACCAGCCCCAAAAAATTCTAGATGTAGGCTGTGGAATTGGCGGAAGTAGCCTTTACTTAGCCCAAAATTTTGGGGCACAAGTAATAGGAATTACTTTATCTCCTGTACAAGCGGCTAGAGCCACAGAAAGAGCAACAGAGAGTGGATTAACTACGCAGGTTCAGTTTCAGGTGCAAGATGCCTTAAAAATGCCATTTAGCTCTGATAGTTTTGACCTAGTATGGTCACTAGAAAGCGGGGAACATATGCCAGATAAAATGCAATTTTTACAAGAATGTTATCGTGTCTTACAGCCAGGAGGACAATTAATATTAGCTACTTGGTGTCATCGTCCTATTGACATTAAGCCTTTAACTAAAGATGAAAAACAACATTTAGAGAAGATTTATCAAGTTTATTGTTTACCCTATGTAATCTCTTTGGATGAATATCAAGATATTGCCAGAAAATGTGGATTTAAAGAGATATGTAGCGATGACTGGTCAACTGCGGTCGCTCCATTTTGGGATGTGGTAATTGATTCAGCAATTAAGCCACAAGCTTTAATAGGACTGATTAAAGCTGGTTGGCAAACAATAAATGCTGCGCTATCTTTAAGACTAATGAGTCGTGGTTATCGTCGAGGATTAATTCGCTTTGGGTTAATCTCAGCCTATAAATAAAATGGATTAACCTCTTAATATGGATATCGCTCACATTCATTTTTATGTAGAAGATATTACCCAAACAAGCAACTGGTTTAAAGAAAAGATTGGCTTGACTTCTTTGGGCAAATGGGTAAAGGACTCTACAGTAACGGAATTAGTCGGCAATGATGCTGTATTATTTTTTATTTCTGCGCCTTTGGATTCTTTGAGTCCAGCGGCAGATTATCTAAAAATTCATCCCCCTGGAATTGCTGATATTGCCTTTTATGTGAAAGATATATTAGCTTTTTTGAGTCAAGCTAAACGTCTTGGAGTGAAGATTATCCAAGCTTATTCCTCTAATAAGAAAGTTTTACAGGCGTTAAAAATACAAGCATGGGGTTCACTGACCCATACTATTATTCACAAGGCTTATTCAGAGAAATTCCTGAAGATTTTTGTTAAACCTCAGTTAATGATTACGGGGATTGATCATGTAGTTTTGAATGTACCTAGTCATGAATTTTATGCTGCAGTTTCCTGGTATCAAAATCTTTTTAATTGGGAAATTCAGCAAACATTTGATATTAAAACCGATCGCTCTGGTTTACACAGTGTAGCCTTAGTTGATTCTCAAAAAAAAATTCAGTTTAACCTCAATCAACCTACTTCTTCTAATTCCCAAATACAAGAATTTTTAGATATTAATAAAGGTGCCGGAATTCAACATATTGCCCTTCAAAGTAGCAATATCTTTGAAACAGTCAATCAAATGAGGAAGCGAGGACTCAGTTTCTTAAGTATTCCTCAAGCTTATTACACTCAATTGTCGCAGCGATATCAAGGAATAGTTCCTACTCTTAAGAAGGAAGAATGGCAACTTTTAGAAAAGCAACAAATTCTCTTAGATTGGACAAAGGATAACCCAGAATCAATGTTAATGCAAATTTTTAGTCAACCTATTTTTAACAAGCCTACTTTTTTTTTAGAAATCATTGAAAGAAGAAGACAAGTACAAGGATTTGGAGAAGGGAATTTTCAATCTTTATTTGAAGCTATAGAAAAGGAACAAATTGTCAGGATGTAATTTGATTAATCTTTCTATCTTTGAGAACTCCAAGGTTTCTGCCAAGAATTTCCCCCAATTTCTAAACAACCAACAGAACTACTAGCCTTAACAAGACAATCCCCCTGACGAGTTCGTAATTCTAAACTGAGAAAACCCTTAATTATATCTCGACAACAAAAAACTAATCCTTGTTCTGTTGGGGCAAGTACGTAAGTTCCAGCTAAATCAGTAGTTCCTATTAAATTAACTTGAAAGTGTTGATTAATGGCTTGCATCTCCCATCTTCCCCAAGTTTGAATCTGCCAAGAAATCTGAGAATTCCAGGGGACAAATTCATAAAATTGACCACAATAATGAATGCCAATCATCCCGACTTCTTCTGTAATCCCTAAAACTTTTCGCTTACCACCACCAGCAGTCAATGATAAGTCAGTTGCTTCAGTAAAACTATTGCAATTTAACCAAAACCATTTTTCAGGAAAGGAACAACCCCAGTTTTTTTCACTATAGGCAGGTGCGTCTTTAAATTGATAGTAATATCCATTCCATTCAATCCAACCACTTGCTAATCCATGTGCCATCAGAATTTGCCATCCTGGTTCAAAAATAGGAAGGAAAGATAACCAACCTGCTGTAGATTGGGCAGGAAATTTAGGGTTTCCCCAACCATATCGAGGTTGAATGTTATAAAGCCAACGACAGGATTTATTTTGTCCAGGAATGCGTAGAGAACCCTGATGCAAAGTAGCAGTGACTTGATAGCCTTGTTCAATGTATTGTTCAAAATCTTCAACCGGTAAAAGTTGAGGTCTAATATTTAAAACTGTTTTTCCCCAATGTCCTAGTTCTAAATCGGATGGGGATGCCCAGAATTTTTTTAAATCGGGAAAAGTACGACAAATATATTGATCATTTGGTCCTAAAATTTGAGCAGAGCCTCCACTATGGGGTTGTCCGCCTATCGGTTCTTGAATGGAATACATGAATGCAAAATTTTCTTGTATTTCTGGTAAAGTAATTCTAAAATACCATCCTTCAAAAAAATTTCTGCTTTTTCCGTCCCAATGATATCCACTATGTGGGGTTTTTAGAGGATTATGCCAATCTAAAATATTCATAAGTGTTAAGTTTTGTTAATTAATCGGAATAAAACTACCTAACGGGAACAAAATGTACTCTAAAAAAAACAATTTCCAAATAAATTGATAGAACTGAGTAATATCTGATTTGATGGCGAGATTAACCCTCTGACTTTTCCACCAGAGACATCCTAATAATAGAAGATGATAACCAACTAAATAAGGAGTATTGATTGAATGTAAAACAAGAAACCCTGCTGCAATCATACCGAGATAGCAAAAAGTAATGATCCACAGACTGATAGTAAAGATATTTGATTTTCCTAAAAGCAGTGTAAATGTCTGAATTTGATATTTTTTATCTCCTTCTAAATCTGGTACATCTTTAAAAATAGCTATTGCTATAGTAAACACAAGTATAAAAAGAGTTAATGCCCATAAAGATGGAGATAAACCTTCCTTTGCTCCTAAAGTTTTACTGAAGTATAAAAAGAGACCTATATTAACAACAAGACCTCGCACAGTAAAAATGCAAATAGCTGCTAATAGAGGAAATCTTTTTAAGCGAATAGGTGGACAAGAATATGCTGTACCTATCAATAAACTGACAGCAACTGTTGTTAATAATTCTTGTCCTAAACTACCAGCTAACAGAATTGCTAGTCCTCCAGCTATACCAACAATCCACTGTCCTTGCTGTAAAGAAAGCTCCCCATTAGCTAGCGGTAGATCAGGTTTATTAACTTGATCAATTTCCACATCGTAAAGTTGATTTAATCCAACAATATAAATGTTCCCAGATAGACAAGCAATCAATCCCCCCAAGATTTGCTCTAAGATTGATGCGGTAATTGGCTGATAACTTGTTGCTAATACTAAGAAATAAATAGCAAAAACACTTAATGTTGTTCCAATAATCGTATGAGGCCGAGAAAATTTCCAAAAACTATACAGATAAGACATTATTTTTAGTTTTATCTTATTTCACTGGATGAAAAACTTGCTTTATCCATTTTGATTTTAACCTCAAATGTCTTGATTGCAAATTTAGGCTATCTAGAGAATCTGAGCACCTTCCCTGTCCAGTTCTAATATCAGTATTTTACTCTGAATACGTTCTTCTTGCCAAGCTAGAGTGATAGCACTAGCAACATCAGAAGCTAGATCAGGTGAAGATAAAGCAAGTAGAGTAAGCTAAAAAGCTCTTAACTTGCACACTCTAAAAATAGAGCGATCCACATGAGACTCTGCCGCTAAGTGAGCGATAGTATCAATTTGTTCTTCTTGGAGGAGACTATCTAGCAAAGTCCGAGCACAAATATTCCCTTGGACAAAGCGAAAATTTTCTAATTCTTCTAAGTTCGCTAAAGTTGCGCGGTTTCCAGCATAAGTTAGCGCATCTAGAACAATCAAGCGATCATTTGGATATTGTTGACACCAATGATGTAACTACTCTGGCTCAATTCCCATTGCTCTCAGTTGTTCGGCTAATCGTTCTGCTCTTGATTCAGCCTGTTCTACTCGCAAGCGTTCTTGTTCTACTAAGGATTCCGCCTGTTCTACTAAGGATTCCGCCTGTTCGGCACGAGAGCGTTCTTGTTCTACTAAGGATTCCGCCTGTTCTGCTCTCGATTCAGCTTGTTCTATTAAAGATTCAGCCTGGGAAGCTCGTTCTTCCCCTGTAAGAAGCAGGTTCCCCTCCAGATCCCACCAACGTAACCAGGGTAAGGTAGCGTATTTATAGTGTCCCTGCCAGATGCCCAGTTCTACTCCCATCGATGGTACAGGGTAATGACCTCTTTCATTGGGTGTTAGGAGTTGGTAATGATCTTCAACCAGGTGGTAAACTTCGATACTGGCTTTAGAGACCTCATATATGCCATAGAAAGGTACCCGAATGGCTTTTTCATAGACCCAAAACTTACCCTTGTAAGGTGTATTGTCTCTCTCTTGGTCCCCATTACCAGAGACAAATTCTAGGACAATCAGAGGAGGGAATATTTCTTGCCACATGACATAAGAACGCCGCAGTTGTCCATCTAGAGTGGGTGGAACAAGTGGTACATAGAACCAATCAGGTGCCTCTGCACCCTTTTCTCTTGGTTCAGTTAAGCGCCAGTAAATACCTGAATCCTGTCCAATACAGTACTGTCCATCGGGGTGAATTTGTTCTAAGACGGGACTAATGGAGTCGGTGAGGAGAAGACTTTGGGGATGCTCTTGAAAATTTTTCACAAATGTTCCATCCGACTCTGGTAGCTGCGTGTGGTCAGGGAGAGTTTTTATTAATTCTGGGGACAGGTTGGCAGTTACTGGGCTACGCCCAGACAAATCAATTATGGACACGACGTTCTCCTTCTACTCTATAAGATCTTCTCATCAGAGTATTGATTATCCTCCTTATAACATAAAAGTATCAGAATTACCTAGATAATCTGAGTCCCTTCTCTATCAAGTTCTAATATTAGTACTTTGCTCTGAATACCTTCTTTTTGCCAAGCTTGAGTGATAGCACTAGCCACATCAGGAGACAGATCAGGTGAAGATAGAGCAAGTAGAGTCGGACCTGCCCCACTAATAACTAGCCCATATGCACCAGCTTCGAGAGCGGCTAAAGAGACAGAACTATAACCCGAAATGAGAGGCAGACGATAGGGTTGATGCAGGCGATCTTGGAGGGAAGTTCTCAACCAGTCAGGGTTACCTGTTTCTAAAGCTCTTAATAAAAGACCCAAATGAGCCATATTAAAAATAGCATCCTGACGGGGTACCTCTAAAGGTAAAACCGATCTGGCCTTTTCTGTAGAGAGTTGAAAATCAGGAATAGCGAGAACAGGAACAATCTCACTATGCCAAGGGATAGAAGAAACCTGCCAACTTCCCCGACTTCCGACCGAAAGTTGACAGTTCCCGAATAAAGCAGGTACCACATTATCAGGATGTCCTTCTAGAGAGATCGCTAAGTCTCTAATTTCCTTAGTAGTTAAAGGGTTTTTTGCCAGAGAATTAGCTCCCACTAACCCCCCCACAATAGCAGTAGCAGAACTTCCCAAACCTCTCGCTAAGGGAACATTTATCTCTACTTCCATTTTGACTGCGGGCGGAAAATGATCTATATAATCATAAAGTTTCAGAAAAGACTTATAGAGGAGATTATCTGACCCCAGACCCAGAGAGAGACCACCCGACTCACTCCCTGTCAACTCAATAGTCGTCTTTTCTGCTGGTGTAAATTTAAACTGATTATAGAGAGTCAAGGCCGCACCTAAACAATCAAAACCAGGACCTATATTAGCGGTAGTGGCAGGAACTCTAACAATAACTTCTTTCATGTAAATTTCTGTCCATAAGAGGCCTGATAATAAGCTTGATAGTCAGCCGACAGTAGAGGTCTCCACCAGTTTTGATTCTCTAGATACCAAATAATAGTCTCCCTCAGTCCCTCTTCTACTGTCTTTTGGGGAGTCCAGCCCAATTCTCGCCGAATTTTACTAGCATCAATAGCATAGCGTCGGTCATGTCCTAGACGGTCTTTAACAAAGGTAATGAGGTTTTGGGCTGGTTTAACGGGTAGATCTGGCGCTAACTCATTCATCAACTCACAGAGTAAATTGACCAGATCTAGGTTTTTTACCTCGTTATTACCCCCTATATTATAGGTTTCCCCAGGTTTTCCCTGATGAATAACCAGATCCAGAGCTTGACAGTGATCTCTCACATAAAGCCAGTCCCGCACATTTTGCCCATCTCCATAGACTGGTAAGGGCTTTCCTAGCAGAATATTAATAGTCATTAGGGGGATTAACTTCTCAGGAAAGTGATAAGGTCCATAATTATTAGAACAATTAGTAATAATTGTGGGCATTCCATAAGTATGATAATAAGCCCTAGCTAAATGATCACTACCCGCTTTAGATGCCGAATAAGGACTATTAGGCGCATAAGGGGTTGTCTCACTAAAAGGGGGATCATTGGTTTCTAGACTCCCATAAACCTCATCAGTTGAGACATGGAGGAAACGATAATTTTCGGGTTTTCCTTGCGCTAACCAATATTGACGGAAGGCTTCTAACAGGGTAAAAGTTCCCACTACATTAGTCTCAATAAAGGCACCTGGACCTAAAATAGAGCGATCCACATGAGATTCTGCAGCCAAGTGAGCAATAGTATCAATCTGTTCTTCTTGGAGGAGACTATCTAGCAAAGTTCGATCACAAATATTACCTTGGACAAAGCGAAAATTTTCTAGTTCTTCTAAGTTCGCTAAAGTTGCGCGGTTTCCAGCATAAGTCAGCGCATCCAGAACAATAATACGATCATTTGGATATTGTTGACACCAATGATAAACAAAGTTAGAGCCGATAAAACCCGCTCCACCTGTAATGATAATGCGACGAGCTTTCCTTGAAATTTGTTGACTCATTCCTTTGCTAACAACACTCCAATAGTTAATCCTTCGCTGGTATTATATCCTTAAGGGTTAACCTAAAGATATAGCTATGATGTTTAGTTTTGACCAATTCCAGAAAAAAACCTTTTTTTAAAAATATAATAATCTGGTAAGCTTGTATAACTAGATACCCTCTCTCCCTCTATCTAGATACTTTCTTAGTTAAGATTCACAGAACTACCGATTAAATTAACCTTGAAACTGACAAACAAAATAGAAGCCATTCTCTATCTTAAAGGTGAACCTTTGACCCTGGCACAGATTGCTCTTTATGCTGAGTGTCAACGTTCCGAAGCTAATAAGGCTATTTTAGAGTTGATGTCTGACTATAGCCATCGAGAAACAGCTTTAGAAATTGTAGAGACAACTGTAGGCTATAGTCTACAACTACGTCCTTCTTTTCAGCCTCTTGTTCAGTCCCTTCTCCCTGCTGAATTGAGTCTCTCTTTACTAAGAACTTTAGCAGCAATTGCCCTCAAAGAACCCATCTTGCAAACAGAACTGATTAATCTCAGGGGAAGTTCTGCTTACCAACATGTACAAGAATTAACAAACCTCGGTTTTATCAAAAAACGTCCCTCGGGTCGTTCCTGCGAGTTGTATGTAACTGAGAAGTTTCATCAATACTTCGAGATAGATCAACTTCCCGAACTCTAGAGACATTTCATGTCAAATCTTGAGAGCAAAGGCTATACTAGGGGATAGGCTTCTTGTGGGACAACTCTCTATCCATCTGCTGGAGTTAGTTAATGACATTTGATTTTGAATTTTTTTCTCTAGTGTCCGAGGAACATAATAATGCACTTATTAACTATTTGCAAAAACAACACCCAGAAATCTTAGCACGCATTGCACAGTCAGCTAGTCCAGAAATTAAACAGATCATTGCTCAAAATGTCACAGGCTTAATTGGTTCTCTTCCTACCGAAGATTTTAATGTACAGATCACCACAGACAGAAATAATTTGGCTAATCTTTTAGCTTCTGCGATGATGACAGGCTATTTTTTAGGACAGGTGGAACAGAGGAAAAATTTAGATAAAACTTTTTCCGATGCTGACTCTCTCAATAAAGGTTAAAATAGGTAGTGCATCTATAAAATAAAGCCTAATTAATACAATGAGCAAATCAGAATCTAATTTTTCCTTTCTCAATTTTGCTAATCCAGAATTGTCGGGGTTGGCTGTGCTTGCTGAACGTTATTTAGTCAATGATCCCAATACTAGTTTAGTAAAATTACGTCAATTTGCTGAGAAATTAGCTCAGGAATTATCTACTAGATTAGAAATATTCTCTACTCCACAAGAAGAACAATCAAATCTTTTAAAACGTTTAAAAGATAGTAAGAAAATTGATCGTAGAATAATCAATCTATTCCATGAAATACGTATTAATGGGAACCAAGCTATCCATCAGCACAGAAATGATTATGATGTAGCTCTTCAGCAATTAAAAAATGCTCATCAGTTGGCTATTTGGTATTATAAATTATATCATAATTCTTACTTTACGCCAGAAGCTTTTATTCTCAGGGAAATTAAAGAAAATTATATGCCTCCTAAAACCTATCAAGAAGTTGAAGAAAATATTGAGCTAGTTACTGTTACCCTTAACAATATAGCTACTTTGATCGGAACTACCCAAACAACTCCCTTTCTCTTAAATTCAGGAGAATCTATTACTCCTGGGATAGGAATGATTAAGGAATCTGAGATTTTAAATTTACGTGCTGAGAGTATTAAGCAGGGAATATTTAATTTAATTGTGATTGGGGAGTTTAAAAATGGCAAAAGTACATTACTTAACGCCATGTTAGGGGATAAAAAACTTCCTGCTAGAACTAATCCTGCCACCGCTATTATTACTATGTTGGTCTATGGAGATAAGCCAGAAGTTGCTATATATAAGGTTAATAGTAGAAAACCTGAAATTATTAGTTTAGAAGAATTTAAACAAGAATATCAATTAACTGCTGAAGATCAAGAAACTCTCAGAAATCAAAACTTTATTGATCGCTTTAAAGATATTCAATTTGCTCAAATTCAATGTCAAAATGCTCTCTGTAAAAGTGGTGTAAGATTGATTGATTCCCCTGGACTTGCTGAACAAATTTCTCGCACAAAACTAAGTACTAATTTTTTAAAGCAATCTCAAGCAGTCATTGTAGTTTTAAATGCTACACAACCGTTAGCACAAGAAGAGAGAAACTTTATAGAGACTAACTTTAAGGGAAAAAATAATAATAATCTTTTTTTTGTAGTCAATAGAATCAACCAAGTAGATGAAGATGAAACAGATGAGGTTAAAGGATACTTTAAAATATTTTTACAAGACCTATTTCTCGATAGTCAAAACCAAACAGATAGAGAGTTATTCAATAAGCGTCTCTTTTTTGTCGATGCTAAAGCAGCTTTAGAATCTCGTTTAGCAGTACCTTTCAATCTTCAACTCTTGAAAAAATCAGGACTCCTAGAACTTGAAAGAGAGTTAGAGGAGTTTTTAACCAGTAGTCAAAGATTTAAAGCTGTTGTCAGTTCTACTCTAGATTATCTTAATATTATTTTAAATGAATTAAAGAGAAAGATAGAGCAAAATAAACAAGCATTAGGAGAGCCTTTAGAAGAACTAGAAAAGCGTCGTCTACAAGTTGAAGAGAGACTACATGCGATAGCAACAAAAGAAAATCAAATCAAAAATATTATTAATACCTACAGTCAAACGATAGCCGAGAAATTATGCTTAAGTCTAGATAACTATCTACATATGATGAGCAATAAATGGTCTAAAGATTCACTAGATTTTATTAATTGTGAAGAATTTAATTTTGGTGAAATATTAACTAGTACTATTAATGAATATAAAAGAGATGAATTAACAGCAAAAATAGAAAAAGGACTCAAAGAATATTTGCAATATCAACTAAATAAATGGGGAGAAGCAATACCAATTATTATCAGAAAAGAAGTGGATGAATTGAAGGAAATAATAGAAACATCTCTGGCAGATTTTAGCCAAGAGATAATCAGTATAGAAAGTTTTTTTGCCAATAAAAAAGGACAAATAATCTCAACTGGAAATAACAGTTTATCAGCTATAACTAGCGGTTCAATGATGGCGGAATTAAGTCATTTACCAGGAACAATAATGATGGATGTAAATTGGTTTAGTTTTTTTGGTACAAGAATTTTACAACTATTTTTTATTAATATGTTTATGAATCTTTTAGCAGGTCCTATTCCTTGGATTATTTTTGTAATCACTCAAGTCTTAACAGTTGGTAAAGATCTGGATAGAAAAAATAAAATGATTGAAAAGATAGGAGAAAAATTATTTGAAGAACTTTTTAAAAATCGTGTAGAATTCCAATGGCAAATTAGAGAAAATATATACCAACAGTTTCAAAACTTAGCCAATAATATTGGAGATAATATAAAAACACAAGTTCAAGAAGTGCGGGCTGAACAAGAAAGAATTATTAGCCAAAAAAGAGAGCAAAGTTTCTCTATAGCAGCAGAAAAGTTACGCCTAGATAGGATAATAGAAGAAGTAAGTACATTTCTTCAGGGACTACATACAATAATACAATAAAAGATGAGTCTTAATTCTCCAGTTTTAGATTGCCATTTTGATGAGTTATTTAAGCATTATTCTTTACCTACCCAATATCAATATTCTCCCGAAGATCAGGCATTACTGGAAAATTTAAAAAAATTACGTCAATTATTGAAGCGGGAGAGAAAACAAGTAACAGTTTTTGGGGTATTTAAGTCAGGAAAATCCACATTCCTAAATGCGTTAATTGGTAATCAAATCTTACCATCACGCACAAATAGAGCAACGGGAGTTATTACCAGAATTAATCATGGTGCAGAACTGGCAGCAGAGCTAATTTTAAAAGATGGTAACAATACCCAGGTAATTGACTGGAAAAAACTCAACCAGTATATCCTTTTAGATGTATCACAAACTGAGGCAAAAGCACCTGATAATATTGATTCAGTAGAAATTAAGTTACCCTTTCCTCTGTTAAAAAATAACTGCTGCTTAATTGATACTCCAGGGTTACTTGATAATCTAGCTTTGACAGAGAGAACTTATCAAGAAATAGAAGAATCAGACATAGCTATTCTTATTTTAAGAGCAGATAAACTATTATCACAGTCAGAAAGAGATACCATTGAAAAGATTAATACTCTACTCAATGGCAATATTTTGTTTGTAGTTAATCGATTAGGCTTAATTGAACCAGAAGAACAAGAAGATGTTCTAAAATGGGTGAAAAAATCTTTACAAAGTATGGGGAATCGCTTTGTAGGCAGTCCTAAAGTCTTTGCTATAGATGCGCTGGCTATACTTAATTCTCAAGCTACAGAGAAATATTTAGAGGGTTTCAATAACTTTAAATATTCTTTACAATATCTTTTACATAGTCCTGTCAATGAAAGAGTGGTTACTCTCTCACGACTGGGTATTTTAAATAATTCTTTAGAGAAAGCGGGTCATTATTTTCAAATCAGATTAGAGCAATTAAAACAAGATATTATAACCAGAGAACGCTTGGCTCAAGAAGATTGGCAAAAACGTCTAGATGAGTTTAATAAAATGACTCTTATGCTAAAAGTTAAACTTACTGAAAGCAAAAATGAATCACTTAAGATCATTGAACAAGAAGTAAACAACTTTCTCCAAGAAGCACAGAATATACTTAATGAAGATGATCCCAAATGGCCAGAAAGAGTACAAGAACAATGGATATTTACTTCTCAAAAATGTAGTAATCTAGTTTTAGCTAAAGTAAAAAATGCTTTGAAGGATATTTCACTCTCTATTCCTCCCTTAATTTTGTCTGAAGTTAGTCAGATTACACAACTCAATTTAACAGTAGATAACGCTTCAAAAATCACCCAATTTTTAGGGGGTAATTGGGGCTTAGGAACGACTCGATTTCTCAGTCAGAATCTACTAGGCTATGATTTAAAAGAAGAAAACTTTAAGGAGATTAAAACTTCGGTTAATCGGTCATATCAGGAATTATTACACAAGGCAGATAAATACTATAGCACAATAGATGAGAACTTAAATAACTACATCACTCATAATCAACCCAAACTAGAAATACCAACTCAATTAATTGAGGCTAGAAAAGCAAACAATACCTATCAATATCTGCTGGTGTTGGTAAGTGCATTTCAGAAAGATCTTACAGAACTGAAAAAGCAAGTCTTAGATTGGCAATTAGAATTTCAAGTAATTTGGCAAGAATTTTCTCAAGCAACAATTACTCTCTTTCAGAATCAATATAAACAAAATGTAAAGCAGTTTAAGTCAGAAGCAGATTTATATAATCTAATTGGACAAGTACTGAATGTTCAAGTAAGCAGATGGCAAGATAGAGAAGAATTTTATTTAGTTTGGTTGGAGGGACTATTTAACTATAATTCTGACTTGGCTAAAAAGTTTGAAGCTCAACTAAAAAAACTACAGTTAAAAGAATTTTTAGAACTTCCTGCTACCTTTAATAAGCTAGAAATTGCCCTATTTATAGTATTTATTTTAATTATTTCAGTGGTTTTATATTTAGGAAAAAATATAGGTATAATTTTAACAGTGATTATACTTATACTTAGTTTATTTGGTCTCAAAAATATACGAAAAAAAAGAATCAGAAGAGAAACCCAGAAAATTTTTGAGAAATTTAATCAGATGTTAAGTAATCATGGGAAAAAATTAGAGCAAGTGATTACAGATTATATCTGCTTAAAACCCTAACTAAACTAAAAAGCATGATAGGATAGGATTTAGACTTAGATTAGACTTAGATTAGAATTGTAAAAATTCAAGAAATATGTTTATAATTTGTAAAGTCTTATTATTTTGTACAAAGCTTAACTAGTTTTCAGTACAAGAAAACACTTCCGTTCAAAAAGGTAATGCCCCGAATATTGGTTATAGACGATGATCCAACAATTGCAGAGCTAGTCGCCATCAACTTGGAAATGGCAGGTTATGATGTCAATCAAGCAGAAGATGGAATTAAAGGGCAAGCTCTCGCTGTACAAATTCAGCCTGATCTAGTCATGCTCGATCTAATGTTGCCTAAAGTTGATGGACTAACTGTTTGTCAAAGACTTAGAAGGGATGAACGCACAGCAGATATACCAGTTCTTATGTTAACTGCTTTAGGTCGTACACAGGACAAAGTAGAAGGGTTTAACGCAGGTGCGGATGACTACTTAACCAAACCCTTTGAAATTGAAGAAATGTTAGCCAGGGTTCGCGCACTACTAAGAAGAACTGATCGCATTCCCCAAGCGGCTAAACATACGGAACTATTAAGCTATGGACCACTGATACTGGTACCTGAGCGTTTTGAGGCTATTTGGTTTGCTCAAACAATCAAACTAACTCATTTAGAATTTGAGCTTCTCCACTGTCTACTCCAAAGACATGGACAAACTGTCGCTCCTAGTAATATTCTCAGAGAAGTTTGGGGTTACGATCCTGATGATGATATAGAAACAATTAGAGTCCATATTCGACATCTGAGAACAAAACTAGAACCAGATCCAAGACATCCTCGCTATATCAAGACTGTCTATGGAGCAGGTTATTGCTTAGAATTACCTAGTAATGAACAAAACACTAACTCTTCTAAATAATATAGCTTCAATGAAATATTTTCGCCATTTAGTAAGCATTAATCAGCTAAAATGACCACCATAGGGAGGGTTATTTTATGGTCTTAAGTCTAAGAAAATCTGTAGACTGGTTTGCTCTTGTTATTATTATTGGTTTAGGATTGACTTTATCTTTGCTTCCTCTTCTTATAGGAGGAATTTTTGAGGCAAACGATCTAGTATCTTTTCATCTCAAAACCGCCTTACATTTCACACAACAATTTTGGGCAGGTGAACTATACCCTCGTTGGTTAATTGATATGAATGGAGGGTTAGGCAGCCCTATCTTTTTCTTTCAAGGTCCTGTTAGCTACTATATTACCAGTTTTTTTTCCTTAATATTTAAAGATAGTAAAGGCTGGTTACCTCTCGTTTTTTCCTCTAGTTTAGCTCTAATTATTTCAGGGTTTACCACTTTTTTATGGTTAAAAGAGACTACTAATAGAGCAGTCGCCATCTTTGGAGCAATTATTTATATGATTCTCCCTTACCATTTGGCAGTTGATATGTATTGGCGCTTCTCTCTAACCGAACTCTGGTCCTTTGCTTGGTTACCTCTTCTGTTATATTTAACAATTAAAATTATTCAAGGCGAAAGATTCTCCTTAATAAGCTATAGTATTTGTTATGCTGCTTTGATTTTAACTCAGCTATCAGCAGGCTTGATTTTTGGACTTGTTCCTATTGGCTACATTTTGATTTTAACTAATAAAAATGGGCGACCAGCGGTGTTAAAATTATTATTAGGCACATTATGGGGAATTGGACTTTCAGCTATCTACTGGTATCCCGCTTATCAGATGCAGAATAATATTGCCTTGTCCACCGACAAAATCTTCTTTTATACCAATAACTTTCTTTTTAAAGTTCCTAATGAAATATTAGATCCTCAACTCTGGAAATATCTAGAAGTAATCACCATTTTAACTGCAGTTGTGGCGGGCTGTGCTTGGGCAATTGCTCGTTATAATTATATGGCAGAATATGTCCTAGAGAGTTATTACTGGTTTGTTTTGGTCATTATCTCAACAGTTATGTGTACCCCCTTGGGTCAACCTATCTGGCTAATTCTACCACCCCTCCACAGTATCTCTCTACCTTGGATATTTAATATTATCCTAGTTATCTCAACTACAGCACTTATTTCTTTAGCCGCCTATACAACAGGAAATCCAATGTCTATCTTAATTAATAACCCAATTAAAATAGCTATTTTGAGTCTGGGGTCTGTCCTCTTAGCCTTTCTGATAGTTCTTCCAATCTATTCATATAATCTGCCTATCCCCAAAGCTAATAATACAGTTCTTCTTATTGCCATAATACTCCTGATAGCTGTAGCTATTTCCTATATGAAAATAGTTATAGATTTTTCCCATCATAGAACCTTAATTATTGGAATATTGTTAATAATTAGTCTCTCAATTTCTAGCGCCATAGTAATTTCCCAAAGAATCTCTAATAAACCGCGTAACATCACGCAAGAATTAAACGTCAGTATAGACCCAGCTAGATATCGTTTACGCTGGGTACCGCCTAAATTGTTCAATGTAGGTTATCTGAAATCATATACAAAAAACCCGAATAAAGCCAAATTTCTGGCTGGCGAAGGAAGTATTAAAATACAGAATTGGAAACCTAACAACATGACTTTTGAGATAACAGCTAAGAAAGATTCTGTTATTAAGGTAAATCAGTATTATTATCCGGGTTGGACAGCTTCCCTAATTGGTAAAGATACTAAGATACTACCAACAAAACCGTCAGAAAATGATGGCTTAATCCAATTTAATATTCCTGGTGGTAATTCCGTGGTAAGCCTAAACAGAGAGGTAACACCGATAGAAAGAATGGGACAAATTATCACATTACTATCTATTCTAGGTTTAGGGGGTTGGTTATTCTTCTTCCTCTCTCGAAAACCTAAAACGCCTAAACTAGTTCCTGTGCCTCAAGACTCTACCGAAGACCAAACAGAATTTAAGTAAAAAATGACTAAAAAACATCCCCAACTCAGCTATCAAGTAGCCATGTCGGCACCAAAAACCCATTTATTTGAAGTAACTTTAGAGATAACCAACTGGTCAGAAAATATCTTAGATCTCAAATTTCCTGTTTGGACACCAGGATCTTATTTAGTGCGTGAATATAGTAAACATTTACAAAACTTTCAAGCTAAAACAAAAAAAGAAAGTTTACCCTATAAAAGAATCAGTAAAAATCACTGGCAAGTACAAACATTAGAGCAGTCGAAAATCATTATTGCTTATCAAATATATGCCAATGAACTTTCAGTTAGAACCAATCACCTAGATGCAACACATGGTTATATAAATGGAGCGGCTCTATTTTTCTTTATCCCGGGGTTAGAAAAAGAAGCAATTAACTTAGAAATAATTCCCCCCTCTTCTATTTGGCAAGTTAGTACAACATTAACTCAAGTAAAAGGGCAGAAAAATACCTTTATAGCTAAAGATTTCGATACATTAGTTGATAGTCCAGTTGAAATAGGCACCCAATCAATCTATGACTTTCAAGTATTAGATAAACCCCATCAACTAGTAATATGGGGAAAAGGAAATCTCAAACCTGAACCACTCATAGAAGATCTCAGCAAAATTATCCAGACAGAAGCTAAAATTTTTGACGGACTACCCTATCAGCAATATCTTTTTCTGTTACATCTCTCTTCTAATGGCTATGGGGGACTAGAACATAAAAACTCATGCTCCTTACTTTATAACTCTTTTAGCTTCCGTAATCCAGAAAAATATTATAATTTTATTCAGTTAGTTGCCCATGAATTCTTCCACATATGGAACGTTAAAAGAATTCGACCCAAAGCACTAGAAAACTTCGACTATGACAGAGAAAACTATACAACATCTCTCTGGTTTAGTGAAGGAGCAACCAGTTACTATGATATTTTAATCCCTCGTTGGGCTGGGATTTATTCCGGGAAGGTTTTACTAGATAAATTAAGTAAAGATCTGACGAGGTTTTTCAATACCCCAGGAAGAAAAATACAGTCAGCTACAGAAGCGAGTTTTGATGCTTGGATCAAATTCTATCGCAGAGATGCTAATAGTGATAATAGTCAAATATCCTATTATCTCAAAGGAGAAATGATCTGTTTAGCGTTAGATTTATTGATCCGGAATCGTCATCAGAATAAAAAATCCCTCAATAATGTACTGAAGGAACTCTGGGAAAAATTTGGTAAAGCAGAAATAGGTTTTAGTGAAAAAGACTTACAAACAATCATAGAATCAGTAGCAGAACAGGACTTAAGTGATTTCTTTCAACGTTATGTAGAAGGAGTAGAAGAAATACCTTTCCAGAAATATCTAGAACCATTTGGACTCTTATTAAGACCAATACAAGAAGATACTCTCCCTTATTTGGGTCTGCGGACAGGCACAGAAGGAGGCAAAGACATTGTAAAATTTGTCGAAATGGGTTCACCCGCCCAAATAGGCGGCATTGATCCAGAAGATGAACTCCTAGCCATAGATGGAGTAAGAGTTACCACAGAACAATTGCCAGAACGTCTCAAAGATTACCAAGCAAATGATATTATTGAGATAAGTGTATTCCATCAGGATCAATTGAGAACCCTCAAGATCCAGTTAGGACAACCCCAACCTAGTCGCTATGAAGTAGTCCAGATTCAATCCCCCTCGGAGTATCAAAGACAAAACTTTTTAGGCTGGATTGAATAGGAAACAAAAAAGACATAACAGATCTAAAACATGGAAGAGTTTCTCCCAATAGCCTACTTTAATAATCAGTTTACGCCCTTTAAAGAGGCGAACATTTCTATTGCTACTCACGCTCTACATTACGGAACCGCCGCATTTGGCGGACTCAGGGGGATAAAAGATCCCAATAACCCTAAACAGATTCTGCTTTTTAGACTGGATCGCCACTGTAAACGTTTGAGTCAAAGTGCCAAGTTTCTTCACTATGACCTAGATCCTGAATTACTACATCAGACCATCATTGACTTTGTCAAAAAAAATCAACCGTCTGAATCCTTCTATATACGTCCTTTGGTCTATAGTTCTGGTTTAGGTATTGCGCCTAGATTACACAATATAGAAAAGAGCTTCTTCATCTATGGCTTGATTATGGGAGAATATCTCTCAGGTGATGGAGTCGCTTGTCGTATTAGTTCTTGGTCTAGACAAGAAGACCGATCCTTCCCCTTAAGAGGTAAAATCAGTGCAGCCTATATTACCTCAGCCTTGGCAAAAACGGAAGCCGTAGACTCAGGCTTTGATGAAGCTATTTTACTCAATTCACAAGGGAAAGTCTGTGAAGCAACGGGGATGAATATTTTTATAGTCAGAAATGGCACTCTAATTACCCCTAGCTTTGATCAGGATATCTTAGAGGGAATCACCCGTGATAGCATCTTAACTATCGCTAAAGACCTAGGAATACCCCTACAGGAAAGAGTAATTGATAAATCAGAGTTATTTATCGCCGATGAAGCTTTCTTATGTGGCACAGCCGCCAAAATAACCCCAATCAAAAGGGTTGAAAACTTTTCCTTCCCCCCTACTCGTCCTATTACCGACACATTGAAAGAAAAATTGATCGCTATTACGGAAAATCGTCTTCCTAAATATCAGGATTGGGTCACTCAAATACCCTTAAGTTAGGGGTTAGGGGTTAGGGATTTTTTGCCTTTAAGCCTTCTGCCTCCTGCCTTCTGCCTCCTGCCTGTCTCAACTAGAAACTTTATTTACCCGCAGTTACTTATGAGTCAAGAAACACTCTGGGATCGTTTTCTCAAACCAGTATTTAGTACTTTTTTGCTAAATCAAGAAGAATTAAAGAAAACCCAAGCAGCAATAGACTGGGAAAGAGACTGTCAAAAGCTGCAAGATCCCGCCATTAAATACCCAGACTATTATACTAGTAAAAACTTTCATGGGATCACAGGAGGCTATTTAAACGCATCGGCTGCTGTCACTTATGATCCAATTACACAGTATGTTTTACCCCCGAATGAAACATGGGTAAGAAAAGCTCTGGTAGATAGTATAGGTGGCTATCCTAAAAAAATCCTTGACTTAGGTTGTGGGACAGGGACAACAACCCTATTACTAAAAAAAGCCTTTCCCAATAGTCAAGTAATGGGAATAGATCTATCTCCCTATATGCTAGCTATGGCTCAGTATAAGGCGAAAAAAGCAGGTTTAGTAATTGATTGGCGACAAGGACTAGCGGAAAAAACGACTTTAGCTGCCTCTTCTATGGATGTAGTAACAATATCACTCCTATTCCATGAACTCCCGACTAATATTGCTAAATTGGTTTTGATGGAAGCATATCGTCTCTTGGTTCCAGGTGGACAAATACTAATTCTAGATGGCAACCAAAAGACCCTCCATAAGAGTGAATGGTTAAATACCATTTTTGAAGAACCCTATATTCAAGAATATGCTAAAGGGAACCTAGATGCTTGGTTAGGACTAGCGAAGTTTGAAGCAGTCAGAACCGAAGACTTATGGGTAATACATCAAATCAGTCAAGCCAGAAAACCACTTACTGTCACAGAAGTATTACCAAATTGGGCATATGGACTGACGTAAATGACACTTAAGGCAATTCTCTTTGACTTAAATGGAGTAATCATCAATGATGAAGCAATTCATCAACAGTTAGTAGATAATCTACTACTAGAAGAAAATCTCATTTCTGCCAATCGAGACTATAGAAAATATTGCTTAGGCAGAGGAGATAGGGGGTTAAAAGACCTCTTAGTTAGTCGAGGACGTAGAGTTACAGATGATCATCTAAAACAGTTAATCTTACGCAAAGCAGCAGCCTATGAGCAGTATATACAACAAATAGAAGCATTACCAGCTTATCCAGGCTTGCCGGAGTTGCTAGAAGACATTAAGACAAGAGGTATATATTTAGGTTTAGTCGCAGGAACTTTACGTTCTGAAGCTTGTCTAATTTTAGAACGGCTGGATTTAATTAAATACTTTGAAATCATTGTGGGACTAGATGAAGTCACAGAAGGAAAACCCGATCCCGAAAGCTATCTTTTAGCTGTGAAAAAGTTTAATCAATTTATGCCCTTATCCTCTTATGAATGTTTAGCGATAGAGGATACTCCCCCAGGTATCCAAGCAGCTAAAAGTGCTGGTATGCAAGTAGTAGGAGTGGCTAATACCTATCCCTTCCACTTTATGCAGCGTCTAGCTAATTGGGCAGTTGATTACTTACAGGAGTTAGAGTGGGACAGAATAGAACAAGTCTTTGCTAGTTTTGAAGATGTGGTTTGATCAATCTACTAGATTCAAAACTATAAAAGTTTTGAATGTTAGAGTACTAAACTTAAAATACCTAAAATTTTACCAATCTGATTTAAAAAATATTCATTCAAATCAACTTCTATGATTTGTTCTTCTAATCGCATGAACTTCCAACTACTTCCTGTAGTTACAGATCCTAATATTTGATCCCACTTTCCGTAACAATCAACATAATACACTTTTGCCAGCCTTCAAATTAATACTTAAGAACTCTATTCCCCAGAACATTTAAGTATAAATACTCAAATTAGTCTCAGAAATGAGAACCACAAAGTCCAGTGGTTTACAATAGGAGTAAAAATTATTACGGACGGGAAATATTAGGTAGATATTTTATGATTTCTGAATCAGATATAGAAATAAAAAACATTAATCATTTAGGAATTATCGCAGGAATTATAGATGAGCTTGGAATAGAAGAAATTATCAATCAAGAAATAGGAGTATTCAAGGGGGAA
>Ga0209085_1000271_pt1 | contig 39347 bp, 39 predicted proteins | sample C_131016_EF_Meta_FD_187310 | JGI IMG/M metagenome (GOLD analysis project Ga0209085, IMG submission 187310) | Freshwater microbial communities from Lake Croche, Canada to study carbon cycling - C_131016_EF_MetaG (SPAdes) (version 2) | ecosystem: Environmental > Aquatic > Freshwater > Lake...
TGGCTGGTTCAGCTATTTAAACAGGTTATTCTTTACTATTTAGAAGAATATACTAAACAGACAGAAGCCATGTGGGATGATGTCTTATTACCAATCCTAGAAGCAGTTATACCAGTAATTATTTTTATTCTAGGTGGAGCATTAGTACTAAAAAATTTTGGGGTTGATTTAACAGGAATATGGGTAGCTTTAGGTGGCGCTACCTTTGTCATTGGTTTTGCAGTAAAGGATATTTTAGCTAACTTTTTTAGCGGGATAGTCCTCTTAATAGATACCCCCTTTCGCTTTGGCGATATTCTCTCTTTAGAAGATGGCACAGTAGGAATGTTGCGGAAAATAGGGGTGAGAGTAACTCAACTCTATATCTTTAATAGTCACAGTGATATCTATATCCCTAATAGCGTCTTACAGGGTCAAAAAATTACTAATTTAAGTCGTCCTACCCCCTATTATCACTGCTATACAACTCTCGAACTTCCTTCTTCTTGTGATCTCGAAGAAGCCAAAAAAATGATGGAAAATATCATCTTAGCTCATCCTGATACACTAGGAGATATTGAGCAAAAGTTAGAATTAATGGATAAATACTATTTAGACGAAAATGAACCTAATTTATTAAAACAACAAGAAATAGGCAAACATAAACTAACAGGAGAAAATGCAGTAAATGAGAAATTAGAGGAGATAGAACAGTCATTAGAAGCATTAGTAGCAACTCTACAATTTGCCGAGAAAGGTGGTCTAACACCAGAAGAAATTGAGAATATTCAACAAGAATATCAGGCAGTTTTAGAGGTAGTAGGATTGACAGTAAATCCAGAACATAAAACAACTAAATTAAAAGAAAGTCAAGTAGAAGAGAGTTTAATTGAGTTAGTAAGAGAATGGTACCGTAGCTTAATCAGAGATCCTAACTTACTAGATGAAGACTCCTTTATGATTTCTGAAGAATGGGAAAGAAAAATAAATCTTTTACAGATTAGAATGCAGAAACTGTATCAAAAAATAGCTAATCCTCAAGCTGAAGAAACGAGACTAGATGATTATGTATTAGAAATTATTCAATGGTTGAAGGAAAAATTTAAAGAACCCAGAAAAAAATGGCAAGAACCCCAAATTAGAATGACAGCAGTTAACCATGAAGAGTCTTCCCTTTATGTGGAATTTACTTTAAATTTTTTTATCACTAATTTTAAACTTGAAGATGGCCAATGCAGTCAAAGAGTAAAAAGTCAAATTTATCAGGAGATTATAGACCATCTCAAAATCAGCTACCTAGATTTGAGTTTAAATAAATAAACAGGGTGGCTACGCCAGATAAGGGGTTTACTTATGTGCCTCTTAGTTTATGTGTGACTATAGTACTAAAATACTATTATAAAAGATTTGCTTTATGGCTATTATGTGTAATAAGATAGTGTTGTTTAAAACAATAAGCCTTCATTTTCTCCCCTGGTGTTCTAAATAAAGAATGATTTTTAAACAGAGCAACCATTTCTCATCTTAAAAATAAGTACAAATACAATGAACTATGTAGATATAGCATTCGCACTGAACAAAAATATTTATTTATCTTTATTAACAACAATAAATTCGATCATAAAAAATACTGATAAACCGGAAAAGTTCAGATTTAATATAGTTGTTCCTGAGCAAGAAATACTATTTTTTATAAATGAGATTGAGCAAACTTTCCCTAATTTCGTTTTTTCTTTAAGAATTCAAACCTTTACTCCGCCTAAAATAATCGAAAATTACCTAAATTGTAAATATAAAGAACTGTCTGCCGCTAGACGAATGTCTAGAAATATGCAATTTGCTAGATTTTTTTTAAAAGATATCTTTCCAGATATAACTAGGGTAATCTATTTAGATACTGATTTAGTGGTACTGAGAGATCTTGCTCAATTGCTAGGTACTTTTGAATTATTTTCTCCAGAACAGTACTTCGCAGCAGCACCGCAAGTTCTTCCCCCAATAGGTCATTTTATGAACCCCATCGAAGGTTTAAAACAAATACAGGGAATGAAGCAAAGTTTTAATAGTGGAGTATTTCTGACAGATTTTTCTTATTGGAATCAAGAAACTTACTCAAGACTGGAATATTGTCTAAAATTAGAAAGCAAATATAATTACAATTTATACAGAGTTGGGGATGAGACAATATTAAATCTAATGTTTAAAAACTTTATTCCCCTAGATAGAAACTGGAACCGTTCAGGATATGGTAACGCCAAAATTGTCGCCCGATTTCTCCAGTGTGATTTAGAAAAAGCTAATATAATTCATTGGAGTGGAGGTTTCCATAAGCCATGGAATACCCATGATATTATTTATGGTGACCTATGGAAACATTACAACCCCTGTCAAGAGGGTAATATATTGAGGGAAGATACGCATAGAAGTACTACTATAGGTGGAGCTCATTGATTAAACCCTTTAGTAGTTTATTTCTATTAAAAAAGAAAAGGAGTAACTTAGCTTGGCATTTTTTGCAATATGGTATATTTTTGCTACCTTTTATTCCTTTACTTTCAGCAGTCAGTCTAATAGTAGCAATGGCTGTATCTTGGAAAAAACAATATAAATCTCTTCGGAAATATACCCCAAACTTTGTCCTTGGAATATTTATTATTTGGTTACTTATTACATCCTGCTTAGCTTTCAAACCCAGAGAAGCATGGTTAGGAATTAGCAATTTTGTGCCTTTTATAATTTTTTTATCTACGTCAGGAGTCTTCATCCAAAAGATCTCCCAACTGCGACATATTGCTTGGTTAATAGTTCTTCCCTCCTTACCCATTGTTGGGTTAGGTTTAGGTCAATTATTTTGCGGTTGGGAAAGTATCCCCCTTTTAAATAATCTAAACCTAGGTTTGACCTTGATAGCCTATGGAGAACCCCGAGGTCGGATGTCCTCAATATTCACGTATGCCAACATTTTGGCAGCCTATTTAGTAATTGTCTTTATTTTAGGGTTGGGTTTATGGCTGGATAATTATTTAATTTGGCGAGGGAGGTTTAATAAAAAGGGTAAAATACTCTTTGGAATTTTGAGTTTAACAGTGATTATCGATGCCATAGGCTTGATTTTAACTGATTCTCGCAATGCCTGGATAATAGCTATAATAGGCTGTCTCTCCTTTGCTCTATATTTAGGATATCGTTGGCTATTTATCGCTATTACCACAGTAGCAGGTCTGGTCGCTGGAGCATCTTGGGGACCTCCTCCTCTCGATACCCTACTCCGGAACATTGTCCCAGCCTATTTTTGGGCAAGACTTTCTGATGAATTATATCCTGATCGTTCTCTAGGCAGTTTACGGACTACTCAATGGGAATTTGCTTGGGAGATGATGTTACAACATCCCGTCTTTGGTTGGGGACTGCGGAATTTTTCCCCCCTCTATCAAGCAAAAGTAGGTGAATGGTTCGGACATCCGCACAATTTTTTCTTAATGTTATTAGCAGAAATTGGCATTCCTGGAACAGTTCTCTTATGTAGTTTAGTTGCTTGGGTGATGATGCAGGCAATACAAATTCTCAAGATGCTCAAACCTGCCAAGAAAATAACTAAACTCCAAGCAAGTGATCATTTAATTTTCTTTACCTATTTAGTCACTTTTGGCAGTTGTGTTTTATTTAATTTATTTGATGTGACCATTTTTAACACAAAAGTTAATATTTTAGGTTGGGTACTTTTCTCGACTATTTGGGGGATAGTTTATAATCACTTTCAAAGTAGCAAAAAAAACTTAATGATTGAGAAATGAAGAATAATCCCATGAGTAAATCAAGCATAGAGCAGATTCGAGAACGCTTCGACCGAGACGTTGAGCGATTTTCCAACCTTGAGACTGGTCAAACCGCCACGGTTGATGCCCCGTTGTCTCTTGCATTGATCGCTGAAGCAGCTTCACGTGTGTCTCCTAGCGCCTCATCGCTTCTAGATGTTGGCTGCGGTGCAGGAAACTATGCACTCAAGATATTGGAAAAGCTGCCCAACCTTGATGTCACTTTGATAGACCTCAGCGGAGCGATGTTGGAGCGTGCTGTACAGCGTGTCAGTCAAGCAACATCTGGCCAAGTCACTGCGCTTCAAGGTGATATTCGGTCTTTGCAGATTATCCAAGCACAGTTTGACATAATTTGTGCCGCCGCCGTTTTGCACCACCTTCGAGAAGCTGCTGAGTGGCAAAGCGTTTTCACCAAATTTTACGCCTCGCTTAAAGCGGGTGGTTCACTTTGGATTTCAGATTTGATTGAGCATTCAGACCCGCGAGTACAGTCGCTGATGTGGGAGCGTTATGGTGTTTATCTCTCTGATCTCAAAGACGAGGCCTATCGTGACCATGTTTTTCATTACATCGAGCAGGAAGATTCTCCACGACCATTGATGTTTCAGTTAGACTTATTACGTTCAGTTGGATTTGGCAATGTTGAAATTTTACACAAGAATACTTGTTTTGCCGCCTTTGGTGCAATCAAAGAAGTCTAACAAGTCTCCTGATACTCTGTTTGAAAGTTGCTAAACTTAAGTTACATCAGGGTTTTTCCAAAGAATTATTAGTATTCTTATCCAAGATATTCAGAAAATTTTCATAAGCATAATTAAGAATTTGCATAGCCGTAATTGCTTCTGGATCTTGATTCAGATCAGGATGATATTGTCTCGCTAAAATTCGATAAGCCAGTTTAACTTCAGGGAGAGTAGCATCTTTTTTTACTCCTAATATTTTCCACCATTCTTGTGAGAAACTCAGGGAAGATACAGTATGTTTGTTGATGGATTTAGTCCAGATCTTGAGATTATTTTCTGGACTACTACTGACTAAAAAGTCTCCATTACTACTAAAAACGATAGGATAAGATCCTAATAATACTTCTAATAACTCTCCCGTTTTTAGATTCCATAATTTTATTTCTCTTACTCCAGCAGTCGCTAAAATATCTCCTTGGGGACTAATAGCAAGAGAGTAAACACCATTTAGATGTCCTGTCAGGGTTTTCACTAGTTGTTTAGTTGGTAGATGCCAAATTTTGATGGTTGTATCTAAACTCCCGCTAATTAAATATTCTCCATCAATTCCTAAACAAGTAATTTTCTGAGTATGTCCTGATAATATATCAGATGAATAAGAAGATTTAATATTCCATAATCTAATAGTTTTATCTACACTACCACTTATGAGAACTTGAGAATCACATGAAATAGCTATGGCTGAAACTGCCTCAGAATGTCCATTGAAAATACGTTCTAATCTTCCTGTTAAAGCATCCCAAAGCTTAATTTTATTATCCCCCCCTCCACTGGCTACCCATTTTTTATCAGAACTAAAAACCAGTGAAAAAATCAACCCATCATGGCTATATTGTGAGTGATGCTTAAACAATGAACTAATTAGAGATTTTTTTTCTAAGTCCCAAGCCGAAATTATCTTATTAAAACCTCCAGCTAAGAGCGTTTTACCACTAGGACTAATTGCTGTTGTCTGAAATTCTTCTTGACTTCCTCCTATAAAAGTAAAAATATTTTTTCCTGTTTCGAGATCCCATAAATTGACTTGATTATTCCCAGTACTGACTATTTTTTGACCATCAGGTGTCAGGGTAATAGTATGAAGGGAACCTGCTTGAGTCTTGATAGTTTTTTGACATTGCCATTCTAAGGGAGGTTGAGGAGAAATACTATTTTTTTCTGGCAGTGTTTTAACATCTTTGAGTATTTCTTCTACTTGGTTAATTCGGGTTTTAACCTCTTTGAGATTTGCTTCTACCTGTTTAATTAGTCTTTTAAACTCTATGAGGGGGTCTTCTACTTTGTTAATTTTTTCTTTGAGTCTTTTTAACTCTTCTTCTACTTCTAAATAACTAAATGCTTGTTTTATTTCATATTCCCTAGTCAGATCTTCTAAAAATTGTAAATTTCTAGAAAAATTTGTCGCTGAATTGTTCTGAGACAAGAGCTTAAATAATCCATAAATACCTAAGCCAATGACACCCCCTGTTAGCGCCATTGGTACCATCCCCACCCCGAAAGCCGTACCACCAATGGCGAGGCCAACCCCACCAATACCGAGATTAGTTCCAATTCCTAAGGCCATACCTGTTCCTATCAAACCTACGGCTGTAGGATCACCCTGTTCTAAGGCTTGACAAGCACCATAGACGGCGGCACCACTTAGCGCCCCAATACTGGTTAAGCCAGTTAAACCCAGTCCAATACCCCCAAATCCTCCGACAATGCCAATACCCCCAACATAATGAGAGATAACTGTTCCTGATACAGCACCCCCCACTATAAAATTACTGCCTTCTTGCATTTTTTTAAGTCTAGTTTTTTACTAGCCTACAATAAAGATAAATCAATTTCTCTCTGTCCTGATCCATTTTTCTTCCCGACGCCATAAAAAGGAAAAATAGATAGGAATTTTCCAAAGTATGTAAAAGGGTATTTTTAACAGGGTAACCAGAGAAATCTCATCTCTGGCAAATTTAGCCCAACTCAGCACTATACTTAATAAAATAGAACTGCCAGCTAAGCCTAAAAGTACTAGAGGAATGAGGGAAGACAGTCCCAATATGATACCCAAGAGACTGACAAAGGTTACTAAAAGCCAAAGCAGAACTAAAAAAGAGAGCGGAGGTATTGCTAAATCTAGGGCACAAGCAAAAAGGGCAAAACTCTTTTGACTGATCGCTCCTTGCAGCAGACGTGGAACTTGTGTTATTAATGTTTTTAAATGACCATGTTCCCATCTAGTTCTTTGTGTTTTAGCGGTTGCTGTTTCTTGGGGTAAAACACTGATCACTCTACCGTCTGGGTAAAAGAGGGTAGGATGTCCTTGTAAAGCTAAATCAATACCTAACTGCATATCCTCTACAATATTGCCACTATTGAGGGAGACCTGCTTTAACAGGGAGAAGGGAAAAGCCATCCCAGTTCCCTGCAATGGACAGGGAAGTCCTAAGTTACTTACTCCCAATATTCTGACTTGATTTTTCACCAAAAAGGCTAAGGCTGAGATTAAATCTTTTGCACTAGGTTGACTAGGCTTTTCCATTAAATAGGTTACCTGTACGGGATTTCCTGTAGACCAAGATAATTGAGCGATCTTTTCGATAGTCCCTGGAGAAACTTGACAGTCTGCATCGACTAAAACCACAATATCAGGATTAATTGTCGCTAAATGTTGTAACCCGTAGTCTAAAGCGTAACCTTTCCCTCTTTCTGTTTCATTGCTTCTTTCAATCACACTAACACCAGTTTGACGAGCAATTTCTGCAGTGGCATCAGTACAATTATCGGCAACTACTAGAATATCTTGAGAGTTCTTGACTTGGGGAATAAGGGGGAGTAAGGTTTGTTCTATGCCACTTGCTTCATTATGAGCAGGAATTAGTACTGATATCTGCAAATTAGGGTTAGTTTTATTCTCTCCCCTAGGAGGAGTGAGAAGGACAGCAGCTAAACACTCTAACAAAAGAACTAAACAAGGTATTGTAACAAGGATGGCTAGGAGAGAGAGAAAAAAATTAGTTATCCAGAACATAATCAGTAATTGTGCCAAATAAATTTTATGGTGTTGACAGGGTTAGGTATTCGGCGAATTGCATTTATTATAAGTTGTCAAGGCTTGGGTTTCTTTCTCAATCACACATAAACATTCAAAACCTGTAAAGTGAAATTTTATAGTTAATTTATATTGACTATAAAATAAGTAAAAACCTTACCGAGATTTTGTATCTTGTGCTACAGCAGCGCCCGCTGGTCTACGATAGTCACTCACTATAAATTAACCCAACTGGCTGCTCCACCGATTTGAGAAGCAATATCAGTATATGTTCCGAAAAAGGGAAAATTATCAGAAGCAAATCAGTCTCCCGTCTTGAAATTCAAATTCTACAACTTTTTTTGTTTTGTTATTTCCTGTAAATTGAACAAAACTATCGTAAATTCTGCTCTCATCTCCATTCTCAATAAAAATTGTGAACGGTACTTTTTCTCTGTTCTCTCTATTGTTAAAAAACTTTACTAAAACTATATGTTTTCCTTGTGGTAATTCTTCCCAAGTTATATTTTCTTGTGGATTACTTACAAAGTTTTCATTGGCATTTTCATCAATATCTAACTTGCCAATTATGCCTTTATACTCAACTATCTTATTTTCATAATTGATAATACCTCCTTCTGTCTCAATTTCTAAATCCAAGTCATCGGTTGTATTCCAAGAAAGATTCACACGAAATATTCCTGCATTCCCTTGTATTTTTTGTGTACTTAAACTTAGAAGTCTAACACATTCTGCCCTTATCTCTTCTTTTTGATTTTGAGGGGCTGTAATCAATTTCCGATACTTTTCTGCTATTAATTCGTCAATTAATCTATTTCTTCTGTCTTCAGATGTTTCTACAACTTTCAATGCTTCTGGTTCTATTTGTAATGCTTCTGGAATATTTTTAATAAATTGTATAAGTTCCTGTAAATCAATATAAATAAAGTATAAAATAGGTGCTTTTTCTCCTAACCTTAATTTTCCATATCTAATGCCTTCTTTTTCAGGAAAATCTGTTAGATATTGATCAAAAGAAATAACATATCTTGGTTTAAAATTTATCTTTCCCTCATCATTCTTACTTATTCTAGTCATCAACTCTTTATAAACATAATCTTTGACATAGCTTTCTCTGTTCTCTTTGTGATTAAACTCAATTTCAGTTTTAATTTTGTCAGGATCTAACTCCTCATAAGAATCAATTCCCCCTTTATCTTGAAAAAACTTCTCTAACTTAGGATAAATAAAACTTTCATTCACTATTTGCCGGACTTGTGGATTTAGCGAAACAACTGGATTAAAAGGACTGATAACACTACTTGCTGAATTATGTTTGATCATACTGATGCTTGCTTAATATAAAAATCTTGCAGAATTTTAAAATTAATTTTAACAATTTTAATTTTACTTTGATTAAAACTCTCATTATTTACTATGTGTATATCATAAAACTTTAATTGTTCCTTCTTTAAGGGTTCCAAGAAATAATAAGGTATCCAAAACTCACTTTCAGTTTTTTTATCCCAATTTTGCTGGACAGACCATTCATAAATTAATTGTTTCTGTATATCATCTTTTACTTTGTTTTCACCATCTTTATCAATATAGTTTGGTAAGTAATTTTCATAGTCTGAAACACGCATATACTTATAGTCAACGATTTTAATATAGGAAGATGAAAAGTTACAATTTTGCTCTATAAATTTCTTAAAAGATTCTAATTGTTCATCAGACATATATCTATAGAAATTCACGCCAGAATTGTCATCTGGCTTAGAAAGTTCTAGATATTTATTATAAATTGTTGTATAATTTTTTCTTAAATAAATTAAAGTAGATGGAGTTAGAGATTTTACTCGAATGAAAGATTGACCTTGTTTGTCAATTCTTGAAATTTCAAAAAACTTTTCTATTCCGTTGTCTTTCTCTTCTAAGACTAAATCAGGACGTAGATAACGGACTTGCTGCAAATTATTTAATTTTAATTCAAATGGATTAATAGGATAATTATTTCGGTAATTTTCTAACCTTCCGTTAATATCTGCAAATATTATTTTTGTATTGTAATCAGGTGAATTAAGTATATAAGTCTGACACATATCCTCCCAAATATCATAGAAACTGCTAAAACCCCAATAAATACCTTGATTATCTTCTTGCCTTTCTCCATATAAAAATGCCTCGACTGCCTCAAAAAAATGCCAATATTCCTGATCTTTATAGGTGGTTTTAGTGTCAATATCTTCAAGTGTTTCTCTCAAGATATTTACTGTTTCTGCAAATGTATCTTCACCAAATAAACTACTGTTGGGTTGTAAATAGTTTTCTTTAAACTGCTCGGCAAGTTCAATAGCCTTATTAGGGATATGTTCTAATTCTTCTAACTCTTTTTTAATTTCAGTATATATAAAACAAAAAATTTGTAAAATTGGTGGACTTTCTTTGATTAAGATATTTTTGGCAATATTCATTTCATCAATATAAATTACATCATCATCAAGATAGATGGCTTGGTGCATATACAGATGAATCTTTGAATAGTCAATGTTATGGCTTTTAATTTGTTTTTTTTCCAAAGATGAAATTCTTAATTCATCATATCCCTCAATTATTTTGTTTAATGAATTGAGTTTACCGTAAAAAATTACCTGTTCATTGTTTTCATTAATAAAACTAAACCCGTTCTCATTTTCAATAATTCCATCTCTGTCAATAGTTATGTCCTTGCTTTCCATATTATTCTGTTTTTTTTGCAGATATATATTGAAAGTTCGATACATCTTGAAGAAGAAGTCTTTGACTAGCTCAAAATCTGTATTACCAAAATCATCAAATCCCAATGGAAGCCAAAACTCTAAACGTTCAGTGTCTTTATTTCTTTGAATACCGACAAATGAATAATTACGGTAATTCCGTTGTTGATCAGTTCTGATGAAATCTATATTATTGAGGTCAAACATTTACAAAGCCATTATTTTTTCAACAAAATTCTCAACTATCTCTTGTTTTGTAAATTGTCCAAATGTAACTAAATCTCTTTCCTCCATTTGCAAAAGGTCAGTCAAAGGCTTACGATTATTACTAAAAACACTATCCCAGATAAAGAACATTAATTTATTTTTGATATGTTCTTCCGTTATAATTTCTTCATTAATGAAAAAGTAACCAATTTGTTTGTCCTCAATCTTCTTGACTGTCTTGTAATGACTTCGGATGAACTTATTTAATTGATCAACAAAATCATTCCATTTATAAGGAGCATTGTTGTAAATTTTTACTCTTCTAGTTAATACTACGTCTCTTTGGTCGTCATCATCAATATTTAAAAACTCCCAATCCCAGCGACGTTTAAAAGCACTATCCATAAAATAAATTGAGTTGTCAGATGTATTCATAGTAGCTAAAATAGATAGATTTGGCGGCAGTTTAATTTTGTTTTCCAATAATAAATTAACTTTTTTATTTTCTTCTTTATTTTCTTCTTTATTTTCTTCTAAACTTTTAAAAATTGAATTGAGATAATCTTTATAGGTACTTTGCGGGCATTCTTTTCCTTCAAATTTATATTTTTCCTCTGTTTTTCCCTGATCAAATATGTAAAATGTTGAAAAACCAATTTCTTTTAGAAGTCCAATAGTTTCGAGCTCTGAGATGTTAATATCATACTCAGACCATCCTTCTTTTGACCTATCCAACAACTGGAATACTGTGCCAAAGATAGCTGCAGAATTTCCCCTATTAAGTTCATCAATTACAAGTACAACATTTTTAGGGATTGGCTGCGAAATCAATTTAACTCTTTTATTTAGTTCATCATGGTCGCTATTAACCCAAAAGTCTTTATTAGTTTTCTTGATCTCATTCTTATATTTCTTTTCTATATTTTCTACCTCATTCAGATAAGCTTGATAAGCGCTTATGATGTTTTTAAAAGCTCTGCCAAGTGCTTTCAAAAAATGTCCTGTATAATGTCTGTATGAAACTTTATAGTTATCATCCGTAAGTGGCATTAACTTCCCCATAAAATCGCCATAGGTATATTCTGGATGAAACACGGTTGAAATAATATTTGAGGGTTCTGTTATATCCAACTGATTGCGGACTATATCATTGCGAACTCTATAACTTTTGCCTGTTCCTGGACTTCCGAAAAGAATTTTTTGAATGGGTCTGTTGGGCATACTGTTTAATCTTTTGCCTGTTTCTGGGACTCTGATAATATTTCTTTCTGGACGAATGGGTCTGTTGGTGAACATACTATTGAATTTTTATTCGAGAAATTAATTGTTACATTGACGCTTACATGGCAATCAAAACCGAACCATGTCAGACGAAAAGTACAGCCTCTAAGTATTATAGAGGATTGTGAAATAAAAAATCTAGGATAAGCAGTTCACATTAGGGTTGACCGCTTTCGACTTAGAATTTATCAGTATATAAAAACTAAGTATTCTGGGAAAACCTTACCGAGATTTTGTATCTTGTGCTACAGCAGCGCCTGCTGGTCTACGATAGTCCCTGACTCCTTCTAAGATGCCTTGAGAATTGACTAAAATTGTTCCTGCTGCACCCCAATTTTCTAACCCCTCAGAAAACTGATAACCTCTTGCTTCTAAATCCTTTTTAGTTGCTATAGGCAGTCCATTTTTTTCACTGAAAACAAAGGGAGGTTCTCCTTGGTAATGTACACGAGGACTATTAACGGCTTGATCTACCCTCAGTCCATAATCTAGTATATTTGTAATTACTTGTAATACTGTAGTAATAATAGTGGAGCCACCAGGACTACCTGTGACTAATAGTAAGTGTCCATTATGTCTAACAATAGTGGGACTCATAGAACTCAAAGGGCGTTTACCCGGTTCTATTATATTAGGTAATCCTTGTTTGAGTCCAAATTGATTAGCCCCCTTAGTAGTAAAATCATTCATCTCATTATTGAGGAGAAAACCCGTTCCTTCTGCCATAACACCAGCGCCAAAGTAAGAATTAATGGTATAGGTGACTGATACGGCATTACCTTGACTATCGACAACTGAATAGTGGGTAGTATGACCATCTAGGCGTGGCGAGGGACTATTCTGAGAATAACGAAGAGCAAAATAGGGTGGGATAGACTCCCTTAACTTAGCGGCGTAGCTTTTAGAGAGAAGTTGCTCTTGTGGAATAGTGACAAAATCAGGATCCCCTAAATATTTATTGCGGTCTTGATAGCCGTAAAACATAGCACTCAGAAACCAATGTAGGGACTGAGGCGTTCTAAACCCTGTTTCTTTGAGTGGGTAACCCTCTAATATGTTAAACATTACGCACAAGGGTACCCCACCTCCAGGAGGCGGGGCAGTAATTATCTCATAACCTCGATAACTACAAGTTAAGGGCTTTTCCTGCTTGATGGTGTATTGATTAAAGTCTTCTTGGGAGAGAATGCCCCCTCCCCTAATAGAAGCTTTAACAATATTGGCAGCAATTTCTCCTTGATAAAAGGCTTTAACTCCACCTTGAGCTATCTTTTTCAAGGTTTCAGCTAGGTCTTTTTGCACTAACAGATCGCCAGCTTGATAAGCTTGTCCATCTTTTTTCAAAAAAATCTGAGCTACATTGGGCTGTTGGAGTTGCTTTTGTTCTAGGTGGAGAGTAGTTGCATCCCAAGGACTAAGAACAAATCCTTTTTCAGCTAATTCTATCGCCGAAGCCATTACTTCTGCTCTTTTCAGGGTTCCATATTGACTGAGGGCTGTTTCTAGTCCCATCACGGTTCCAGGTGTGGCTACGGCCAGATAGCCTTTCCGACTAGCATCTGGAGGCTTGTTAAGATAGAGATCTTTCTGGGCTGCCAGGGGAGCTTTTTCTCGAAAATTGATAAAAATAGCTGGGCCAGTTTTGGGTTGAATGATCATAAAACCTCCCCCTCCTAGGTTGCCACAACAGGGCTCTGTCACAGCTAAGGCGTAGCCCATAGCTACAGCCGCATCTACGGCATTGCCTCCTCGTGCGAGAATTTTTGCTCCTACGGCTGATGCTTGAGCTTGAGTTGAGACCACTAGACCTGATTTACTGAAAATGCGTCCATCTTCCGGGGGTGGGGGGAGGTTGGGGATCTGAAATACATCAGGTACTTTGACCTGACTTTTTACAGCTACTCCTGTGACTAAAGTTGTGAGAGTTAGTAAGCCAAGCACAGCTACAAAACGCATTATTAATACAATCTGCTTAGTATATAGTCACTTAAATCCAAGAGTGTTTGAGCCGAAGGAGAGGGAGCAAGACAGTCTAGATATTTGACTGCTGTTTTGGCGTGGTGAGATGCTAGTTCACGAGAACGCTCTATGCCGTGACTTTCCATAACTAAAGAGATAGCATTTTCTATGTCGCCTTCTACATTAAATTCTCGTTCTATCAGTACTCGTAAATAGGGGCTTTCCTCCATTGCATAAAGAGCAGGTGCTGTAATGTTTCCACTGATTAAGTCTGAACCTGCTGGTTTCCCGAGGACTTCAGTGGGACTAGTAAAGTCTAAAATATCATCTACAATTTGAAAAGCTAACCCGAGATGACGACCATATTGAAAGAGAGATTCCGTCACTGAGCGAGATGTGTCACTGAGAACGGCTGCAGCTTTGGTGCTGTTGGCAATTAGAGAAGCTGTTTTGTAGTAACTTTTCTCTAAATAGTTTTCTATTGATACGTTAGTGTCAAAACGATTGATTCCTTGCAGTATTTCTCCTTCGGCAAAGTCGCGGATAACCTCTGAGAGTAATTTTACTACTTCTAAGTTATCTAAATTGGCTAGGTACCAAGAAGACTGGGCAAAGAGGAAGTCTCCTGCTAGAACTGCAATACGGTTATTAAAGAGACTGTTCACGGTTGGTACATTGCGGCGGAGATCTGCTTCATCGACTACATCATCATGGACTAAGCTAGCCGTATGAATCATTTCAGTGATTTCTGCGAGTCTTCTATGACGCTGTGTGAGTTCTTGATCTAGGAGAGTTGCTCTAGAAGCTAGTAAAACTATGGCGGGACGTACCCTTTTACCTCCTGCTGTGAACAAATGCTCGGCAGCGGCAGCCAAAATTGGATGACGTGCGCCGATCAATTGCGTCAAATTTTCGGTTAGTAGTTTTAGGTCTAGCTCAACAGGAGCAAAGAGAGAAGTGGTTGAGATCATCGGTAGCGCCCAACGAGTGCAAGATAGTTACGAAAGTTTACATATCCTTATATTTATTTTAAGCTAAGCACTGAGCAAAGCACTGCCCTACGGGCAGAAAAATCAGATAAATCAGAAAATTAAGGTAGATTATTCTTTCTAACAATACGCAGAAGGTGGGTAAAACTGTTTGAGTCTAGTATTGATCTCCTGAGAAAGGTCTAGACGCTCCACTTCCTGTCTGACCAAAGAGAGGGAATCTAGGAAAATCACACTATCTAACTCAGAACGACCAAACATTTCAAAGAGTAAATGAGTTGTCGGGAGCAATTTCAGCTTATTTTTCATTCCTGTATTGCTATTGTCATTGGCATAAAGAACTCTTTTCTCTCTATAGGGCTCTAGTTGTGACTCTAAGACCGTAATTACCCAATTGTCATCTTTCCCGACAGGAATATAGTATTCTTTTTTGGGGAGAGAAGCGGCGTATTCTTGTAAGACGGGAACAATTACCCTAGCCATAACTTCAGTTGGGACCCCATAATCAGGGGCAAGATCTATTAGTTGTTGTAGTTCTTTTTCTGACATAATTTTTAAGTTAATTTGTCGGCCATTACTTTTAAGATTAAATATACTAATTCAGGAGAATTGAGTATTTCTTGACTGAGGTAGGTCTTTTCCTCTAAGTTGAGACGGCTGATGGAATCTAAAATATCTTTGACTCGGTCTCTACGCGGCTGAGGCTTGACTGTTTCTGGATAAATATAATGGTCATTATTATCCACTAAAGGACTGGCCAGACTGCTATTTACAGGATTTAAAGATAGCCCAGGGCTAGTTAAAGTATCTTTATCTGCTGCATTGCCTAAAGCCCATTCTAGGTCAGAATCTCGGACATAAGTTTCTTTTTCATTAATTCCTACTCCTTCAAAGTCGATATAGCCAGGTGAAAAATAAGTTTTAGTATTACTCATAGTTTCGTCTACTATTTCAATCAAAGGTAATTCTTTCTCACCTGGATCTTTGGGTCTTTCATAAAGAGTTGTTTCGATATTAATTGTCGGTGGAGAGAGGATATTGGTCTGTTTACTCAGTCTCTGCTCAGCTAGTTCAGCATCGAGAAAAGCTTTTCTTAAAGCCATGTCTAGCGGCAGTCCTCGTAAGTACCAGCGATACGCTTCACTCAGATCTAAAGTATTTCCTTTCCATTGAGAGGTTAGGGTCTGGTTGATATTTTTGGGGACTAAAAGTTCTAGTTGAGCAAGAGGTTTAAAGGTTAAATCATCAATTTCTGCTTTTAATAACTCATAGTCTTCTAAAGAAGCGTTCTTCCCTAAACGCTTAAAATTAATAATTGCCGGTGAAATTTTTCGCCCTTCATCTTTCTTGGTGTTTTGTTTAGATTCCATCGAATAGGTTTCGCCAATACAACGACTGATAGCTGTTGTAGCGGAGCGATTTTGCTCTGTTGATATCCATTCTAGAGAGATCTTTTCAAAACTTTGCATTAGGAGTTGCGCTTCTCGATAGAGTAACCGCAGTATCTCGTGATTTTGAAGTTGTTGGCCATTTTCTGGATAATCCGCTATCCATAGACTACTTCCTTTGACTTCTATCGATTTAATGCCTAATTGTTTAGCTTTACGTAAACCAATAATTAGTCCTGTATATTGAGCTTCTATGTCTGTAGCCAAGAAAAGGAAGTGACTTACAGTATATCGTCTGCCGTTGGGCATAAGTAAAATTGCTGATGCAGCCGTTTTCGGTGGATTACCTATTGATCCACCATCAAATAACATGATAGGAATACTAATATCAGCAACGGGTTGAATAATCGAGTTGGACATTATTATTTAAGAATTTTCATCAAAAAACTCTGAGCGCGAGTTCTAGAACTACAAGTAAGGGACAAGTTAGTAGTTAATAGTTAATAGTTAATAGTTAATAGTTAATAGTTTTAACTATACACTACACAATATACACTATACACTATATACTTAGCTGCAGCCTCCCAGATGGTATAATTGAAGGTTTGAGTAAAAAAAGTCAAGAGAAATGAGTAAAAAAGCCTGGGTATTTCCTGGACAAGGTTCACAAGCAGTAGGAATGGGAATTGATTTACAACAAACTAGTCTTGGGAAAGAGAAATTTTCTCAAGCCGAAGAAATTCTAGGTTGGTCAGTACTAGAACGCTCTTCAGGATCCGAAGAAGAACTCTCACGGACTGAGTATACCCAACCCTGTCTCTATGTGGTTGAGAGTATTTTAGTAGATTTAAGCAAGGAAAAAGGATTAACTTGCGACTATTTAGCAGGACATAGCCTAGGCGAATATGTAGCGCTTTATGCAGCTGGTGTTTTTGACTTTACAACAGGGTTAGAACTTGTTAAACACAGATCTCAAATAATGAGTCAATTCAAGGGAGGTAAAATGGCAGCCTTGATGCAGTTTGACAGGACAAAATTAGAAGAAATCTTACAACATTCAACAGATGTTGTCTTAGCCAATGATAACAGTGCCGGGCAGGTAGTAATTTCAGGCACAGAAGAAGGCGTAGAGAGAGTTGTAGACCTCCTCAAAGCTAAGCGCAGTGTAATTTTAAAAGTCTCAGGAGCTTTTCATTCTCCTCTGATGCAAGAAGCAGCCACTGAATTTAGTCAAATTCTAGACCAAATAACCTTTAACTTAGCACAAGTCCCCATCCTCTCGAATACTGATCCTACTCCCGCACAAGAAGGAACAGTCCTTAAACAAAGACTCAAAGAACAGATGACAGGTTCTGTCCGTTGGTTAGAAACCATGTTAGAAATGCCTAAACTAGGAATAGCAGAGGTCAGAGAAATTGGACCTGGTAAAGTGTTAACAGGACTTCTGAAAAGAACTACCCCCAATATAGAGTTCAAGAATATCGCTACTTTAGCAGATCTAGTAAGCTAGTAGGTAGCTACGGTCTGCTAATTGTGCGTCTCCTAGTGGAGACAAGGGTCTAGGGGTAGGGAATGGTTAGAATATATCATTTCCTTGCATTAGATACCAGATCAATGTAAAAATGCAGTAATGTACATTTATAGTTGGAGATGTCTTTGGACTCTAAATTCTTATTAAAAGTTGTTTGGTTAGAAGAGAAATTGGGTATTGCTGTAGACCAAGTAATAGGGAAAGGAACTAGCCCCTTAACCATCTATTTCTTTTGGCCTGGCGATGCTGAATCTAATAGTAAAGGGGATGCTTGGCATCGCTTAAAGAGTGAATTAGATGCCAAACATTGGATACCTCAAGAAGAAAGAGACGAAGTTCTCACTCAAGCTACAGATGTGATTAATTATTGGCAAGATCTGCGAGATCACAATAGGAGTATAACCATCGCCGAAGCCCAAGACAAGTTTCCCATTGTTATTTTTACGGGCAGTAAATAAGTAAAAAGAAGGGGCATTTTAAAGCCCCTTCTTTTTAGATTAAGCCGCCAGTGGCTTGAAATTTAGCTCTGGCCTTTTTATAAGCTTTTTCTGCTTGAATTTGACGTTGACGGCTGCCACTTTTGGTGGCTTCATCGAGAGCAGTTTGTGCTGCTGTATAGTCTTTGCGAGCCTCTTCTTTGTCAAGAGTACTACCTAACTGAGCACTGTTAACGAGGACTTTGACTTCATTTTTTTCAATTTCAGCAAAGCCGCCCATTACAGCGATTGAGAACCAGTCTTTTGCCCCACGGACGCGCATTACACCAATGTCTAATACTGTTAAAAGGGGGGCATGACCCGGTAGTACTCCTAGTTGACCAGTATTACTAGGGAGAATCACTTCTTGAACCTGCTCATCCCAGACTATTTTATCTGGTGTAATTACTTTTACTGTTAAGCTCATGAGATTTTAACTGATATATATAGGGACAATTGAGGACTGAGCGGCAATAATGCTCCAGCCTCAATTTTTTTTACGCTTTGCTTAGTAACTTTTCGCCTTTAGCGATAGCTTCATCGATATTACCTACGAGATAGAAAGACTGTTCAGGTAAGTAATCGAGATCGCCACTGAGGATCTTCTGGAACCCTTTAATCGTATCTTCTAATGTGACATACTTTCCAGGTGAACCTGTAAATACTTGTGCTACAAAGAAGGGTTGTGAGAGGAATCTTTCAATTTTCCGGGCGCGGTCTACTATTCGGCGGTCATCTTCTGAGAGTTCATCTAGTCCTAAGATGGCAATGATATCTTGTAACTCTTTATAGCGTTGTAAGGTGGACTGTACAGCCCGAGCAGTATTGTAGTGCTCATCGCCTACAATGCTAGTTTGTAACATTGTACTGTTAGAGTTGAGAGGATCAACTGCTGGATAGATACCTTTAGATGCTAAAGAACGAGACAGAACTGTAGTCCCATCTAGGTGAGCAAAGGTAGTAGCAGGAGCGGGGTCAGTCATATCATCTGCAGGTACATAGACCGCTTGAATAGAAGTAATAGAACCCTCTTTAGTGGAGGTAATCCGTTCTTGAAGATCTCCCATATCGGTACCTAGAGTAGGCTGATAACCAACCGCAGAAGGCATACGGCCTAGGAGAGCAGATACTTCAGAACCTGCTTGAACAAAGCGGAAGATATTGTCAATAAACAACAAGACATCTTGTTTGCTGACATCGCGGAAATATTCAGCCATAGTTAAAGCCGAGAGACCTACCCGCATTCTAGCTCCAGGTGGTTCATTCATCTGTCCATAGACTAGAGCAATTTTTGATTCAGAGAGATTTTCCTCATTAATTACTTTAGACTCGATCATTTCATTATAGAGATCGTTTCCTTCGCGGGTGCGTTCGCCAACCCCACCAAAAACAGATACTCCACCATGATTGACGGCGATATTATTGATCAATTCCATCATAATGACAGTTTTGCCAACTCCTGCACCCCCAAAGAGACCGATTTTCCCACCCCGACGATAGGGAGTTAGGAGGTCGATAACTTTAATCCCTGTTTCAAAGACGGTCGGTTTGGTGTCTAAGTCTGTAAATAGAGGCGCTGAACGATGAATAGGGGAGGTTTCTACATTGCTCTCTACAGGTCCTTTTTCATCTACAGGTTGACCCAAGACATTAAAAATGCGTCCTAGAGTTGCTTTCCCTACAGGAACACTGATCGCAGCACCTGTATCTATGACATCCATGCCTCGAACCAGCCCATCAGTTGTACTCATAGCAACTGCACGAACTTGGTTATCTCCAAGTAGTTGTTGAACTTCACAAGTTACAGAAACCTTTTCTCCTGCTGAGTTGGTTCCTTCTACTTTGAGGGCATTATAAATCCGAGGCATTTGACCACTCGGAAACTCAGCATCCAAGACTGGACCTATGATTTGTGTGACTTTGCCAACGCTGGCTCTTTCTGTTGTGGCTACCATGCTTATTGTCTGTTTAGGTTTGTATATATAATACGGCTTCAGTCAAGTCTTAAAAATTTGTCAAGCCATCTTTCCCCATTATCCCCCATAGAGTACCTTGAACAAGATATTATTCAACCTTTACCTCACCCCTAAACATATTCATACCACAAGTAAATGAATATTGACCTGGTTTTTCAGGAGTAAACTCAACCCTTGTAACTTTGTTCAGAGGTAAATCTTGAGCGATATGGAAATCAGGAAACAGAACTTTTTCCAAACAACTATTGGGATCACGGCGCAAGAAATTTAACTGTACCAGTTGTCCAGCTTTGACAACAATCAAGGCCGGATCATACCCACCATTTACTATAATACTTATAGACTGTATTCCCTGAATCGATTCAACTTGCCTAGTTTTCTTTTGACTAAATAGGAACCACCACAACTCTAAACCAATTAACCCCAATCCTCCCAGAGTGACTAGAGTTTTTAATCCTAATGGTTGCTCAATGCGACGAAATTGTCTGGTTGAATCTTTGGCTGGTACTTGAACTGCAATTCCATTTGCTACTATAAGAAAAAATATTCCTAACCCGCTTAGAGTTGCGAAAATTGCATGTTTATTTAACATAAAATTTGTCCCTCATTTATGTAATGGATTTAGGTTGGAAATTACGTAAGCGTAAAGCATTACTGACAACAGAGAGAGAACTAACCGCCATGGCACTTCCTGCTATAATCGGATTGAGTAACCAGCCAAAGAAAGGAAATAAAACTCCTGCTGCGATGGGAATACCAGCAATATTATAAACATAGGCAAAAAAGAGATTTTGGCGAATATTTTGCATAGTAGCGTTACTAAGTTCAATAGCTGTAACAATGCCTTGTAAATCACCTGAAATAAGTGTAATGTCAGAAGCGGCGATCGCTACATCAGTTCCTGTCCCAATAGCAATACCTACATCTGCTTGTGCCAAAGCAGGAGCATCATTAATACCATCCCCTACCATAGCCACAATTTTGCCTTCTGCCTGCAATGCCTTAACTTGAGCTACTTTATCTTGTGGACGAACTTCTGCTAAGACATGGAGAATACCAACTTCCTTGGCAATAGCTTCTGCTGTAGCACGATTATCTCCTGTCAGCATGACTACCTGTAAACCCATCTTTTTTAGAGTTCTTACCACAGCAGCAGAAGTAGGTTTTAAAGCATCAGCAATGCCTATAATTGCCTGAATTTTTTTATCTACTGCTAGCCAAATGACGGTTTTCTTGGCAGTTTCCCACTCACTTTTATAGTTTTGTAGTGACTGGGTATCGATACCTAATTCTTGTAGCCAAAGTTGAGTCCCAATCTGCACTAATTTTCCTTCGACAATCCCTTGTACTCCACTACCAGCAATAGCCTTAAACTGTTTGACTTCTAATAATTTAACTTCTTGAGATTGAGCATATTTAAGGACTGCTTTAGACAAAGGATGTTCGGAATTACGCTCTACTGATGCTGCTAATTGTAGTAACTTTAGTTCATCACTAAGACCATTGACAGTCACAAAATCGGTTACCGTTGGTTTTCCTTGCGTTAAGGTTCCCGTCTTATCTAGAATAATTGTCTGAATTTTATGAGCAAGTTCTAAACTTTCCCCTCCCTTAATTAAAATGCCGTTTTGGGCCCCTTTTCCTGTCCCGACCATAATAGAAGTTGGAGTAGCTAGTCCTAAGGCACACGGACAAGCAATAATTAAAACTCCAACTGCAGTAATCATAGCTAGAGAGACATTACCCATAGCATTAAACCAGATGATGAAGGTCAAGATTGCTATAGCAATAACTACAGGGACAAACCAAGCTGTGACTCGATCTGTCAATTTCTGAATGGGAGCCTTAGAGCCTTGGGCTTGCTGTACCATTTTTACGATCTGAGCTAAGAGGGTATCTTTACCTACCTTAGTTGTTTTGAATTTAAAGCTACCTACACTATTGATTGTTGCCCCAATAACCTCATCCCCTGGCTGTTTTTTAACAGGAACACTTTCCCCTGTCACTATTGCTTCATCGACGGTAGAGGAACCTTCTATTACTGTGCCATCTACGGGAATTTTTTCGCCAGGACGCACTAAAACGATATCTCCCACCACTACATCAGTAATTGGTATATCTATCTCCTGTTGTAGGCGAATTACACGAGCAGTTTTTGCTTGTAAGCCAACCAGTTTACGAATAGCATCAGAAGTCTCCCCCTTGGCTCGATTTTCTAAGAAACGTCCTAATAAAATAAGAGTTACAACAATAGCCGCAACTTCATAATAAACGCTCGTTGCTAATCCTTGAGCGAGGAGGAAGTTGGGATAAATAGTAACAAATAGAGAATAAAAATAAGCTGCACTCGTTCCCAAAGCAATTAGAGTGTCCATAGTAGCTGTGTGGCGTTTTAGAGCTTTCCAACTGCCTATATAAAAGTTTTTGCCGCACCAAAACAGAACAGGAGTTGTCAAGATTAATTGAAACCAAGGATTATGTAACCAAGTTGGGATAAATGATATATGTATGCCAGTCATTATTGGCAATGAACCCACTAGCAAAATTAGGCTAATTATGCCACCAACCCAAATTTTTCGCTTCAGGTCAAGATATTCAGCTTTGCGAGCAATTTTTTCTCCATCTTCTTCAACACTCATATCTTGAAGAGGTGAAGCATGGTATCCTGCCTTTTCTACAGCCTCTTGAATCTTTTCTAGATTTGTTTGTTGGGGATTATATTGGACAGTAGCCTGTTCTGCTCCAAAATTGACCTGACATTCCATAACACCAGGCACTTGTTGAATTGCTTTTTCAATATTAGAAGCACAGGAAGCGCAACCCATGCCCCGTAGTTTTAGACTTAGTTTATCCATTGTATTTAGTGAGTGTTCGATAAGCTCAAAATGATTTTATCTTTTTTACTTTCTATGATTTCCCTTAAAAATGAAATCAAGATGAAATTTTATCTTTAATTTAAAAAATCTAATTATTTAGAATCGTTTCATATCAGTAATTTTATCAAATTATTCATAATTTTTAATAAATATTGAATGAGTTTGCACACAATTCAAACAATTCAAACATTTTAATCACTTAAATATACATTATTTGATTCCTGCTCTCCTCTCAGGGGGAATGCCTATACATAATATGTAGCTAAAGGATTTTTTCTGATTCTAGCCGATTTTCTGGCACTTTATTCTGTCAATAGAAGCCCAACACCTTTTTTTAAATTAACTCATTTCATCCTGATTTCACTTTCTTCTAAGAAACTAGAAGAATAAACATAAATCTTGAGAAGGTCAATTATGTCTAATCTCTCCTTAAAATACTCACCCTTACTTCTAGGTAGTCTGCTCCTCACTCTAGTTTCAACGACAACTTTAGCTAATGTTCAGTCGAGTTCTACTCCGACAATAGCCCAAGGTCAGGAGATGATGCAACATGGAAACATGATGAATCATAATATGTCACTGGGACCTAGTGATGCTCAATATGACCTACGCTTCATCGATGCCATGATTATCCACCATCAAGGAGCAGTAGAAATGGCCAAAGAAGCCTTAACAAAATCTACACATACTGAAATCAAGCAACTTGCTCAAGAGATAATTACTGCTCAGAAGCAGGAAATAGCTCAGATGAAGCAGTGGCGACAAGCTTGGTATCCCAAAGCAGATAGTATTCCTATAGCTTGGCAATCAGAGATGAACCATAGTATGGCTATGACTAATAACCAAAAGCAAATGATGATGATGAGTATGGACTTAGGGCAAGCAGATGCTAAGTTTGACCTACGCTTTATTAATGCCATGATTCCTCACCATGAAGGGGCTATTACGATGGCACAAGATGCACTCACTAAGTCTACACACGCTGAAATTAAACAACTAGCGAAAGATATTTTAGCAACTCAACAGAAGGAAATTGACCTGATGAAAAAGTGGCGACAAGCTTGGTACGGTTAATAATAAACCTTAAGAAGAGCAACAAATTCTATGCTTTACAGCAGTTTGAGACCAGAAACACCACAAAACCAAGGGAGTGGGGCGGCGCCCCACATGGGTTTTAGCATTTTTATATGGGCTTCATTTGATCCAAATTTGCTTTATACAATCAGAAGTCTTTCTGGAATAACCCTTATCATCTTTACTCTCGCTTCTCCCCGAGTTTTAGCTCACGCTGGACATGGCAACGAGTTCAAAGGACAAGACATTGATAATAATACACCTACTCCTGTTAAAGTTGATCCAAAAACTGCCCAAAGTTTAGGACTAAAAATAGAAGCAGTCAGTAAAAAACAACTCGATATTAGACTGAGAGCAACTGGACAGATTGAAATTTTACCCAACAAAAAAGTTGAGTTGACTGCTCCTATTCCAGGTAGGATAGTTAAACTACTAGTAGAACCTAATACATCGGTAAAAGCAGGACAAATAGTTGCTGTTTTAGCCAGTGGGGAACTCGTTGCATTGCGTGTTGAAGCCGCTCAAAAACGAGCAGAAGCTCTATCTAGTTTGAAACAAGCTCAAGCTAACTTAGAGTTAGCTCAAGAAAATTTTGCTCGGCAACAAAAAATTGCTTCTGCCGAAATCACCCGGACTCAAACCGAAGTTAGTGTGGCCAAAGAAATTTATGAACGGGATAAAGACTTAGCAGAGCAAGGCGTATTACCACAACGTAACCTGCAAGAATCTAAGGCACATTTAGACACAGGAAAAGCAGAACTAGCTAAAGCTCTTTATCAACAAGAGGTGATTAAAGCAGAAAACGAAATTAGACGCGCTACAGCCTCAATTGAAGCAGCTAAGACTCTACTTCAACTGGGCGATCTTAACTATAAAACTCGTCTCGAACAAATTGGTACTATTGCTGATAGCAAAGGATTAGTTGTCGTAAGATCTCCTATTACTGGCAAAGTCTTGGACAGAGAAGCCACAATTGGTCAAGCCTTCCAAGATACTGGCGGCAAATTGATGACTATTGTCAATGATGATAAAGTTTTTGTTACAGCTAATATCTATGAAAAAGATTTAAAAACAGTTAAATTGGGGCAAAGAGTAAAAGTAAAAGTTGCGAGTATCCCAAATCGTATTTTTACAGGGACAATTAGCCAAATTGACTCTGCAGTTCAAGGAGATAAAAGAGTTGTTCTGGTCAAAGCTGAATTAGATAATTTTAATGAACAACTCAAAGGCGGACTATTTGCTGAGTTAGAGATTATCACAGACAAAATTCCTACCCCTGTCCTAGCTATTCCAACTACTGCAGTGGTGGAAGCAAATGGCAAAAAACTCGTTTATATTCAAAATGGGGATGCTTTGCAAGCGACAGAAGTAGAATTGGGCAAAACTTCTGGAGATCTAGTCGAAGTTAAAACAGGATTATTTGAAGGAGACTTAATCGTTACTCAACGTGCTATGCAACTTTATGCTCAATCATTACGCGGTGATAGTAAACCTTACCAAGCAGAAGAAGAAGAAGAACAAAAAACACCTTTAAAAACGACTAAAATTCCTGCTGATAAAACCTATTTATGGGTACTAATTTCAGGAATAGTCTTAGCAACTGTCTCGACTATCTCTTTTAGACTAGGTCGTTCTAATCCGAGAAAAAATAAAACAGCAGTTGACTCTGAGGAATCTAAAGAGGTGAGTTTTTCTACTGTAACTCAACCAGTTGAAGATACAGATTCCCTAAAACATAAACACTAATTAAATGCCAATATCATTAAAAATAAATTTTATAAAAATTAGAGGAAAATAGCTTAAAAAATGCTCAATGCTATCGTTAAATGGTCTATAAAACAAAGATGGCTCGTTTTAATCGCCTCTATCATTATTACTATTTGGGGGATAAGAGTTGCTTCGATAATGCCTTTAGATGTCTTTCCTAGCTTTGCTCCTCCTCAAGTAGAAATTCAAACTGAAGCACCTGGACTAGCCCCTGAAGAAGTAGAATCCCTAGTAACTCGCCCTATTGAAAGTGCAATTAACGGAACTCCGGGAGTAGTAACTGTGCGTTCTTCTTCTGCTATTGGTGTTTCAGTAGTAAAAGTAATCTTTGGTTGGGATGTAGAAATCTATCGCGCGCGTCAACTAATTACCGAAAGATTACAACAAGCTCAAAATCAACTACCTCAGGGAATAGAAACTCCTCAGATCTCCCCTATTGAAGCTCCTTTGGGGGCAGTTATTAAGTATGCTTTGACAACAAAAACTACCTCTTTAATGGAAGTACGTCGAATTGTTGATTGGCAAATTAAAAACCGTCTTCTTGCAGTACCAGGCGTCACTCAAGTAGTAATTTTTGGGGGAGAACAAAAGCAATATCAAGTCTTGATTGATCCTAACAGGCTTAAACAATTTAATGTCTCTCTAACTGAGGTTACTGAAGCAGTCAAAAAAGCTAATAGCAATGCACCTGGAGGCTTTTTAATCAGTCCAGATCAAGAGTTGCTCATTAGAGGTATTGGACGTGTTGAATCTTTACAAGACTTAGAACAATCAGTTGTTACTGCTCGCAATAATGTACCAATTTTACTATCTCAGGTAGCCCAGATAAAATTTGGTGCTGCAGTAAAACGAGGTGATGCCAGTTTAAATGGTGAAAAAGCAGTCATTTTAATTGTCAATAAGCAACCAGCAGCCGATACTCCTACAGTTACCAAAGCGGTAGAAGCTGCTATGGAGGAAATCAAACCAAGTCTCCCTTCTGATGTCAAAGTTACTGTGACTTTTCGTCAGGAAAACTTTATCGCATCTTCTATTAAAAATGTCGAGGAAGCTTTGCGAGATGGCATCATTATAGTTTCTATTATTCTTATTCTCTTTTTGATGAATTGGCGAACTGTCTTAATCAGTCTGAGTGCTTTACCTGTTTCTTTATTACTAGGAATAATTATTCTCAACTGGACGGGACAAGGTCTCAATACAATGACCTTGGGCGGTTTAGCTGTTGCTATTGGTTCAGTTGTAGATGATGCTATTGTTGATATGGAAAATGTCTATAGAAGGTTGAGGGAAAACCAACTCTTAAAAAAAACAATTCCTCCCTTACAAGTAGTCTTTAATGGCTCCATTGAAGTAAGAGTTAGTGTCTTATTTTCAACTATCATTATCGCTGTTGTTTTTGCCCCTATTTTTGCTCTTTCTGGTGTAGAAGGACGTGTTTTTACGCCAATGGGAGTCGCTTATTTACTTTCTATTATTGCTTCAACTTTAGTTGCTTTAACCCTAACTCCAGCCTTATGTGCAATTTTATTAACTAAAATATCTTTATCTCACCAAGAGACTATAGTAGAGCGACTAGCTCATTCTATATATCGTCCTGCTCTAATTTTTTCTATCCGTTATCCTCAATTTATCTTACTATTTTCTCTATTTGCTCTAGTTACTTCTATATTGATTCTTCCTAGTTTAGGACGTGTCTTTCTGCCAGAATTTCAAGAGCAAAGTCTGGTTGTTGCCACATCTCTTTACCCAGGTCAATCTTTAAATGCTACTAATCAAGTTGGTTTAACTGTTGAAAATGTTTTAAAAAAGAACGAAAATTTCTCCCTTTTATCAATGCGTTCGGGACGCGCACCAGGAGATAGTGATGTAGGTGGAGTAAATTTCGGGGAAATAGATGTAGAAATCAGCAACTTAGGTATAAAAAATAGAGAAAAAACTATTGAGACTCTTAGAGAAGAATTTATTAAAATCCCAGGAGTTGCTGCTAATATTGGTGGATTTATTTCTCATCGCATGGATGAAGTCTTATCTGGTGTGAGAAGTGCTATTGCTATCAAAATATTTGGTTCAGACTTAGAACAATTAAGATCTATTGGACAGCAAGTACAGTCTGCTGTTAAAGATACTTCAGGCTTGGTAGATTTACAAGTTGAACCACAAGTACCTATCAGAGAGATACAAATCAAATTTAATCGACTCGCAGCCGCCCGTTATGGATTAGAAATTGGTAACTTAGCAGAAACAATTGAAACTATTCTCAATGGACGCACAGTATCTCAAGTTCTAGAAAAACAACAAGTATTTGATTTAGTTGTTTGGATGAATGAAAGTAATCGTCATAATTTGGAGACAATTAATAACTTATTAATAGACACTCCTACTGGTCTAAAAATTCCTCTTTCTCAGGTTGCTGACATTAATTACAGTACTGGTGCTAACACTATTAATCACGAAAATGTCTCTAGGTTACTTGTTGTCTCTGCTAATATCAATGGACGAGATTTAGGTTCTGTCATAACTGATATTCGTAAACAAGTTAAAGAAAAAGTTCAGCTTCCTTCTGGATATTACATTCAATATGGTGGACAGTTCCAAGCTCAAGAAAATGCTAATCAAACTCTCCTAATTGCTGGAGTATTAGCATTTATTATAATCACAGTTCTAATTTACTTTGCTGTCAAAACAGTATTAGCTACTTTTATGATTATGATTAATCTTCCTTTAGCCTTAGTTGGTGGAGTTATTTCTGTTGCTTTGGGTGGTGGAATTATTTCTGTTGCTTCAATGGTCGGCTTTATTACTTTATTCGGAGTTGCTACCCGTAATGGATTACTTTTAGTTGATAACTATAATCAAAAATTAGCTACTGGAATGCCTTTAAAAGAGGTTCTTTTATCAGGTTCTTTAGAAAGATTAGTGGCTATTTTAATGACCGCATTAGCATCAGCTTTAGGAATGGTTCCTTTAACTATTGGGAGTGGTGCAGGTAAAGAAATTTTGCAACCTTTAGCTGTAGTTGTCTTGGGTGGTTTATTTACTTCTACTGCTTTAACTCTTCTAGTTTTGCCAGCTTTATATTCTCAATATGGAAGGTTTTTAATACCTAAAAAGAGTATAATTATAGAGGAAAATAAAATACTTCAGAACTTTTAAATGAGGATTAAAAACCATGAAATTAGTTACATATACTTTAGTATCTTTAGCACTTTTAGGAATTAATATTGAAACTAGTTTTGCTCAGCAAACTTTTTCTAATAGACCCTATCTAATTGCCCATGAAGGGAAAGGACAAGTTGTTGAATCAGGACCATATCATTTAGAACTAGTGCCAGAAAAATCCAGTGAAGGTATGCACTTAGATATGTTTGTTTTAAGAGGAGATAATCACCAAACTATACCCAATGCTAAAGTTACAGGTATAGTTCAATTACCTAATGGAACGCAAAAAGATGTAACTTTTAAATATGATGCTACAGATAAACACTATACTTATTTATTACCTGTAAAGATACCAGGTCAGTATAATTTAAAAATCACTGTAGAGATTGATAATAAAAAAGTCAATGCTCGCTATTCATTCAAAGAATAAATTAATTTGAATAATTCACTAATTTATATTGATTTAACAAATTAAAATATGAGAGTAATTTTAATAGAGGATGAGCCAGATTTAGGGACTGCCATTAAACAAATTTTACATCAAGAAAAATACATAGTTGATTGGGTAACTAATGGAGATGACGCTTGGGCGTATTTAGAGGATCGACATACTCAATACACAATAGGAATTTTTGATTGGTTAATACCAGGCTTATCAGGTTTGGAACTATTAAAAAGATTACGCGCTAAAAATAACCCCTTACCCGTTTTAATGTTAACAGCTAGAGATAGCATGGAGGATCGAGTAAGAGGACTAGATGAGGGCGCTGATGACTATTTAGTAAAACCTTTTGGCATAGCTGAATTATTAGCCAGATTACGCGCATTGCAAAGAAGAACCCCTCAGATTCAAGCCCAAAAATTAGAAATAAATGAAATAGTTCTAGATTATAATACGAGAACTATTTATCATCTTAAAGAAACAATTTCTCTTACTAATAAAGAGTTTCAAGTTTTAGAATATTTAATGAGACATCCCAATCAAATTATTACGACAGAACAACTGCGGAATCAACTTTGGGAGATGGGCGCAGATAGTTTTAGTAATGTAGTAGCAGCCCAAGTCCGTTTATTGAGGCGTAAATTAGAATCTATTGGTTGTTCAAACTTAATTGAAACAGTCTATGGGGTCGGCTATAGATTAAACAATCATGCAGCAAAATAAGCTATTTAATAAAACTCGTAAACGTTTAGCTTTTTCCTATGCAGGAGTAATGGGGTTAATTTTAACTCTCTTAGGATTAGGAGTTTATAAAGCCATTTCTCATGCTCATTGGATGGCTTTAGATCGTGAATTAGAATCAGTTGCTGGGACATTACATGACAGTTTAGAACTTAGATTAAAACAACCTGGTCAATTAGAACCTCTTGTCTATGAGCTATTACCTAATCTCTGTAAAATTTCACTAAATTGTCTTAAAGTACCTAAAAAGAGTCACCGTCATATTCTTACTGCACTTAATAAAGGTAATTATTACATACGTCTTTTTGATACTTCTGGTCATTTATTTGCTGTTGCTGGTAATTATCCACAAGGACTATCTACTGTCTTAAAAAAAGAATATTTGCAAACTTTAACTGATGATGAAAGAAATACTTATCATCAGATTTCAGTGTCTTTACATACAGAAAATAGAGAAAGTTGGGGATATTTTCAGGTAGGAAGGACAATTAAAGACTTTGAAGAGTATCTGAGTATGGTGAGATGGATACTAGCATTAGGAATCCCATTCTCTCTCATTCTTATTGGTGTTGCCAGTTGGTATTTATCAGGGTTAGCTATGCAGCCAATTTATCAATCATATCAAAAAATTCAACAATTTACTGCTGATGCTGCCCATGAATTAAGAACACCTTTAGCAGCAAGTAGAGCAATAGTTGAAGCAGCTTTAGCAAGGACTTATTTAGAGGAGAAAGAGACGCAAGATATCTTAAAAACTCTTGAACGCCAGAATCAACGTTTAACCCAATTAGTAACAGATTTACTTTTGTTAGCCCGTATAGATGAACAGTCTATTTCTGTTAATCAACAAATCTGTTGTTTGAATGATCTAGTCAATGACTTAGTAGAAGAATTAGCCGCTTTAGCGAAAGCTTCTGATGTTCTGCTACTTGCTGAAATACGAGTTGATTATTTATTAGAAGTCAGAGGAGATCTAGACCAATTATATCGATTAGTCTCTAACTTAATAATTAATGCCATTCAATACACACCCAAAGGAGGCCAAGTAATAGTTAGATTAGAAAGTAATAAAGATCAGGCTATCCTACAAGTTGAGGATACAGGAATAGGTATTGCTAGTCAAGAACAAGAAAAGATTTTTAATCGTCTTTACCGAGTTAATATTGATAGATCCCGTCAGACAGGTGGTGCAGGATTAGGTTTAGCTATTGCTAAAGCTATTATTAAGGCACATCAAGGCAGTTTAACCCTACAAAGCGAATTGGGCAAGGGAAGTATCTTTACAGTGAAATTGTCAATTTACACAGATTATAGTAGAGATATGAAGTATTTATAGAGAGGCTATGGCCATGGTCTCAGAAAAGTTTCGTAGAGAATTACGTCAAGAAGCAGAACAATGGTGGTCAGAAGGCTTAATTGATGCAGACTTCTACGAAAAGTTAGCTCAACGCTATCAATTACAAGCTTTAGAACGGGAGTCCAGTAATCGTTTTATAGCCATCCTTATTGGGTTAGGGGTAATCCTTCTAGGGTTGGGGGTGATCACCTTTGTCGCTGCTAATTGGCAAAGTTTGTCCCGCTTAGTTAAAGTAATCGTGCTGATGGGGTGTTTTTTGAGTGTGAATGTAGTTGGCTTCTACCTTTGGCAACAACCTCAGACTAAGGGATTTCGCCGTTTAGGACATGGATTATTGTTACTGGGTGGGTTGCTTGTGGGAGCTAATCTAGCCTTGATGGCTCAATTATTTCACGAAAGTGGCGAAATCTCTGAACTGTTCTTAATTTGGGGGTTGGGAGTGACAGCGATGTCCTACAGTTTACGTCTCACTAATTTAGGCGTTCTGTCCTTGATTTTGTTAGCTATTAGTTATTTTTCGGGAACATCGTTTCTTTTAAACCAGGACTTTTCGGTAACTCATTTAATTCTCCAACATCTGCCACTAGTTATCAGTTTGGTCTTTCTTCCTTTAGCTTATTGGTGTCGTTCGGGTGCTATCTTTACACTGAGTGCCATTTTGCTAGTATATTCTTTAGTTTTTATTGGGAGTAGTTCTAATCAGCCTATTTTCGCTTTCGTTCTGCCTACTGCACTAGCTTGTGGCTATGGAAATCTAGCCAAACCAAATACTTTAACGGCTTCCTTTGGTTCTATTGCTCGTCGTTTGGCCCTAATTACTCTAGGTATCTTATTTTATATATTTTCTTTTCGCTCTTCCTCATACTATTGGGAGACAACGCCTAGTTTTGAGAAAATTTGGCTGCTCTTAGATTCAATCATTCTGAGTGCGGTTGCCTTGTTATGCTGGGTACGCATGGGTAATCCTTTTCAAATGCAGACATTCAGGGAAGGCTGGATCAACAAGGCAACTATTGCTCTTGCTTTAATTATTATTACAGGGATGTTTTTTAGACAACATGACTTTTTTGCCGTCCTCATCTTCAATATTCTCTTATTTCTCTTAGCTTTGGGACTATTGCGGGACGGGTTAGCCCTGGGTAATCGTACAGCTTTTTGGTCTGGCATGATTTTACTAGCTCTAGGTATTATCAGCCGCACTTTAGAATATGACCATGATTTATTACTGAAAGCTTTTGTTTTTATCCTCTCTGGTCTAGGAATAATTCTAGCTGGATTTCGCTTTGAGCAAAAATTAAAACCCTCTTCATCCCTTTCTCAACTATCTCAGGAGGAACCGAAATGACTTCTTTACCAACAGCAGAAATAGCCTCTAAAAAAAAGGTAACTCGATCCAAACTTCCTTACTGGCGTTTAGGACTTCCTTTATTTTTGCAAACTCTCTTAATTTTGGCAGTCCCCACTCAAAAACTCTACATTTACAATACTGGCACAACAATCACCCTCCAAACCGCTCCCGTTGACCCCTATGACTTAATGCGAGGCTATTCTCAAAATCTCAACTATGAAATTTCTAATCCTCAGAGGCTGCAACAGTTACTAGGTGGGGAGATATTAAATCAATATAATACTAAATTTTACGTAGTTCTAGAGGCTCCTGCTGATAATACTCATCAAGCTTGGCAACCTATCCGGATCAGTCGGGATCTCCCTCAACACCTTGCCGCTAATCAAGTCGTACTGAAGGGACAAGCTCAAGGAGGAAGGATTGTCTATGGACTGGAAACCTATTATATACCAGAGGAGCAAAGAAACCAGATTAACCAAACGATGCACAATATGGTCAGGGATAAACAAGTTTTTGTAGTAGATATTAAGGTAGATAAAAGTGGCAATGCTGTTCCTGTCAGTCTTTGGTTAGGAGAGCACAAATATCAGTTTTAATAAGTTATATTTAAGAAATTAGAATCCCTAAAAAAATCAAAATTAAAAACAATTGTTTAGGAGAAAAATATGAAGTACAAATTGTTAGGCAAAAGCGGACTGCGTGTTTCTGAACTCTGCTTGGGAACAATCAGTAGATAGACAAGTTTATTTTTAGTGCAATTACGGCAAATTTTAGGTTCATTTAAACTAAAAAACTTCTCTCAACTATAGCGGTATGCACTTGAGTGAGATACAATAGATAAGGTAACTAGTACTCAAAAGAGACTTGTTTAAAGTATAAAAAATAGAACATTATTATGCAAGCTTACTCCCTAGACTTACGACAAAAAATTTTGGAAACCTATGAGCAAAAAAAAATCTCACGCTTGGCAATTAGCCAAACGATTTCGAGTTTCTTTAAGTTTTATAGCCCACTTTCCGTAATTACTAATGTAGTACTTTTAAAATTCCTCCAAAAAAGTACTTTAATCAGTAAAAAAATAATATATTTAATCAATACCTTCGCCAATTTAGAAGGGAGAATGAATAATGCCCTAACGAGCAACCCAAGTTTCTGCCTACGTTTGGCAGAAACAGTAAAATCTAAAAATTACTTTGGGAAAACCCGAAAGGCATTCTATATATATTCCTTGCCAGATAATGGTTTGAGCATTAGAACTATTTTTAAAGCCAAATGCTTATATATCGGGAATGTTGCTATAAGTACTAAAAATATTACTATTTTTAAATTTGGCGAAGGTATTGTTAATAGAATAGTATTTATTATAGGGCAATTTTTCAAGCAATCAAATCATATTTCCATACTACTTAGAGGAAAGAAATAGATATTTTATCGCCAAATCGCTTCTAGATTGAATTCCTTGCCAAATTAATCCTATCTAGAAATAAAAATACTCTAGATCTACTCAACTATTTGGTTTGAGGATTTACTTCGATGAGATTAACCTGATAAAAGATAATATTTTTGGCAGGAAATAGGAAAAAAGCTTAAAATGTATCTCCGGTCTTTTGTTAAATTAATAATTATTGAAATGCCCGATAAAACTACATAATGGATACCTTGGAAACATTGAAAGATCCATCGATAAGTAGGATGATTAGTTAATTTACCTAACTGATTTTTTAAGCCAGTTTTCTGACTTTCTAAATTTTTACGAAGTTCTCTCTGTCCAATTGAATAAACCAGAAGACATAAACCCATCAACATAGCCATTGTTTCAATTCTTTCTGGAGATTTAAGAAATACACTAACTGTGCTACGCACAGAAAAACTGCAAAAAATAAGGGATCTTTAAGGAATCTAAAGCCCCTTTCTGGGGCTTGTTGTTCTTTATATTTTATTAAAATATTGTCGGAACTTAATTCACTTTTGTCTAGTTGATTTGTGGCTAGGATAAATCTGCCACTTCTTCTTTTTAAATTCTCTATAACTTCTAAATTTGCCTCAAGAGTAGCCGTAATTTCATAACTTATTTCTGATTCATTTCCTGTTTTCTTAGCTTTCTCTTTAGCTGGGGACTGGCTAATATTAATATTTTCTAATTTATGATATTTTAATTTATTTTGTAATTCATTTATTTTATCTATAACTTTTTGCTCTGAGTCAAAGCCTTGTTGCGTTATTTTTTCAATTTCTTTGCTAGCTTTCTCTTCCTCTTTTTCAATTTTTTCTTCTAATTTTTTTAAATCAGATGCCTTGGCTTTTTCGCGCTGTGTACTATTAACTATCTCTGGTCTACTCCTCCATAGTTACTTTCTACTTCTAACCACGAATATCCTTCTATTGTGCTTTTTGTTAATTCTTGTACTTGAGCTTTATTGATTAATATTTGGGCTTCTTTTATTGTTAATGGTACTCTTGATAACCAGAAAATATCTCCCATTAATTTTAAATTATTTCCTGAATATAGTGCGCTATCACTCACTATCATTGTGTCAAAAGTTACCATCGATTTATATTGTTTGGCTATTTGCCCAAATACTGCCTTGTCACTTACCCTTCGGGCGGCTACGCCTACATTCCCATCTGCTACTCTTAGAAATAAAGGAATATCTCCATCTCCACTTACAATTAAGTCTACAATAAACTGTTTTAGGTCTGGTCTACGGTCACGGGAATAACCATAAGTTATATTTACAGGTATTTCCTTTTCTAAATTCTCATTCCCCTCAATCACCTCCTTTCTTTTATATTCCCCTTGCAACGCCATCGAAGTAGCATCTACAGCAATTTGAGACCAAATACAACTCAAAACCAAGGGGCGGGGCTTGCGCCCCGCATGGGTTTTAGCCTTTTAATCTGGGCTTCATTTGATAGAAATTTGCTGTAAATGTAGGCGAAGCCCCTCGAAGAGTGAATAATTTGTTTTAAGTTGATATTTTTCTACAGCATTTAATGGTAATAATAAGAAAATATTTGATAAACCTTTGGCATAAAGTAAATCCATTACTCTTCCTATTTTATATTCATTCAAATGCACTCTTCGAGAAAAACTGCCAAGATTCCCTTTCCTATTAGATGTTCTACTGGCTTATCGGAAAAAAATTGCGGGAATAAATAAAGAGGTCTCGACACAAATCCTAATCCATTTAGAATAATTGCTTTAACTATTTGTCCACTTGTTACTATTTCCCCTTTTTCTACTCTTATTTCTTTATTGATAATTTCTTCTATTCTAAGATCATCTATAATGCCTGCTATTATCCCTAAATGATTAATATTTTTAATTTCTATATCTGATTCAGAAATCATAAACCGCCTATTTTATATTTTCTTGAGCAATAATTTTTATTATTATTGTAGACCATTGGACTACTTGTTTTTGATTTTTCAGAAGATAGAGTATTAGTACTAAATAGCTTGAAGATCTCAGTCTCCATGTACTTGTTTTAGGGGATTAAAAGACGTACTATGTTGATTGTTACGGAAAGTGGGATACAAGACTACAATGCCGAATTGGCGCCCTCATTAAGCCCTATCACTACTATCGAATCACCACCAAGTAATGTTCTATTGGGAATTAATGAAGTCTTGCGGATGAACAATGGTGATATTGGGAAGGGGGATAAAGTCGTCAGGATTGAAGGTTAATAAATGGGTGATATTATGGGCTTTCATAACAGCAAGAAGCCTTAGATCATGGGTGCGTTTCCCTTTGATATTATAGTCAGTGACTAATTGAAACCAAAGGGGAAATATCTCTGGGTTTTCTTCGAGAAGGGTGAATCTGGTCAGAAATTGATTGATTTGATTTTTAGTTCTTTCAGGATTCCAGCCTAACCCATTAACCTCAGTTGGACGGGTGGCAACGACCCAAAACTCAATGATAATTTGTGAGGTAAAGCAGCCTTTATGTCCTTGGTCTATTAAGAGATAGGTGGAATCTCTTGCTAAGGCATAATTGGCAGAAATTGGGTCACTCAGCCTAAGTAAAATATTGGTATCAAATAGATAGTTAGCCATCAGTCATAGATAGTTTCACGGCTTAAGGCTTCATCTGGTAATCCCGGGGACTCCTTGGGTTGACTTTCGAGAAATTTCAGCCAATCTTCTGCTTTTTCATGGGGAGTCATTTCTTCAATTTTTGGCGGAGTCCTCTGGGTTAGAAATTGGCTGAAATCTAAGACTTCTTGTTGTTTTTCTAAAGGAAGTTTTCGTAAGTTTTCGAGAACGGCTTGTTCAAGGTTCATAAAAATTCAGATTGTCGATTAATCGGCGTACAAGAAAATATCAATATCTTCAAGACTTTCTGTTTCTCTATTATATCGCCCACATTTCTCACAAAAAGAGCTATTGAAGCTATAATCCTTGTCTGGTCAAAGTCCTGCGAAGTAAGGATTTCAACAGGGTGTTGTTTTTTTCGCATCGTTTTGAGTGGGGTCAATCCATTATTACATAAGGCTTTCAGCAACTGCGACCGCCAAGTTTGTGAGAAATGCGGGAGATGCGTCAAATGGTTCTTCATTTGTCTAAGTTGACATTCCTAAAAAGTATTGTAGGTAAGGGTTTTCCCAGGCGCAGCGTCCCAAATTTACTTTTGTTCTAGGGTTTCGCGCGGAAGCTTGTTCCTAACCTTTCTTTAATAATTAATGCCCCTAAAGCCATTCTATTGACGTAGCTTGCCCGCCTTTGGCGGTAGTCAGCCCCCGCCCACTGGCGCTCAAGTCCCAGAGGGACTGTAAAGACTTTTAGATAAAGGTTACTGCATGGGCGTAGCCGCCCGGAATAAGGCAGAAAAACAACTTGGTCAGCAAACCCTAAATAATAATGCTGACCCGCATTGAAGGAATCTATCGTAATGGTCGAATTGAATTAGCCCAATTACCTGTTAATATTCCCGAAGAAGCAAAAGCGATTGTAACCTTCATCGAATCAGAGGAAATCGACTTAGGTACTTATGGCATTGACGAAACACAAGCTGAATCCTTACGAGATAACCTAGCCTCCTTTGCAGAAGATTGGAATAGCCCAGAAATGAGTATCTACGACAACTATGATGCCGCTAAATCCAACGGTTAAACAGGGTGATGCAGCGCAGCAGACCGCCCTAAAGATGAAATTTTTCTTGAAGGCGTTGAGTAATTAATTTAATTTGTTGATCAGGGGTTAAAGTATCTAATTCATCAACCCCGATGATCACTTGTCTAGGATATTGCTGTTTACGATCTAAATAGGCATAAAAAGCTTCTTTATTGTCTTTATGTTCAAGAAGGTATTTTTTAAGTTCTTGCTCATTCATGTTAGTATAATTAGGGGGTTTCATTAAAACGCTTCTCCATTAGGGGTAATAACAATTTCAATGTTTTCTTGATATCCCGCTAAGATAAACAAGTTTTGGTTTCGTTCGTCTAGACGAATAATATGAATCGTTTGGAACATCACATTAGTTAATGTATAACTTAGCAGGTATAAGCGTTTTGTGCTAAGGTGGGTTCGTTCATTAAATTATTATATAACCTTAAGAGTGGTGCATTATCTTTGCCGATAAAATATATGATCGCACTTTTGTAATCGTGAGAGAATGGAATAAATAATAATCCATATTCGCAAATCAGTCAGAAGGTCTGTCTAAATTCAAAACTTCAAGTGATGGATACAAGCATTGGTTGAGACTTTTAAAGCTATGTCACAAAATATCTTTGGCGGATCTCATTCTAAACCGTGTCTTAATAAGATAGCCTAGACGTATAGTTTTCTAGTAGTTGTAAATCCTGGAGTTAAACATGTCGGTGATCTCAAATGAGTTAGGAATGCAATTGCATGATCGTTGGACAAGGGGGCAAGTGCTAACTGCTGAAGAACGGGAACAGCTGGAGGTATGGTATCAACAACAAGATGCAAAAGAGGCTAAACAGTTGAACCCAGTTTCCACTGCTGTCGAAATTTCAGACTTACAAGCTCAGGTGGAGATGGCGTTAACAGAGTTGGCCACTGTCATTCAACGAGTTCGGCAAATCAGTGCGGAAAATGAGGGACTGCGACAAGAAATCTCGACCTTGCGGCAACAGTTGACCGCGCTCAAGTCGGCATGAGTGTATCACCAGAAATCCGCGGGCAAGTGCGGCAGAGGGCAAGGTGTGCCTGTGAGTTTTGTGGTATTTCAGAAACCGATGTGGGTAGCTTGTTGACAATTGACCATTTTCAACCTCAATCGAAGGGTGGTAGTGACGATTTAGACAATTTGATAGATCAAAAGCGCACACCAGTGTTTTTAAACATGGGTTAGCCGTTCTCCTTGCAAAATATGGTCAGGGATAAACAAGTTTTTGTAGTAGATATTAAGGTAGATAAAAGTGGCAATGCTGTTCCTGTCAGTCTTTGGTTAGGAGAGCACAAATATCAGTTTTAATAAGTTATATTTAAGAAAT
>Ga0209085_1000273_pt1 | contig 39173 bp, 32 predicted proteins | sample C_131016_EF_Meta_FD_187310 | JGI IMG/M metagenome (GOLD analysis project Ga0209085, IMG submission 187310) | Freshwater microbial communities from Lake Croche, Canada to study carbon cycling - C_131016_EF_MetaG (SPAdes) (version 2) | ecosystem: Environmental > Aquatic > Freshwater > Lake...
ACCAAAAAAGTTTCTGAAGAAAAAGAATCTACTGAAAAACCAGCAGAAGTAAACAAAAAGCCTATTTTTGCTCCAAGACAAATGACCAGGCCAAGTGGTAGATTTATGGACGTTGTTCACCCTAGTTCAGATATGCGACAAAAGCCAGCATCCAAGGATAGTCAGCCTAGTTTAGAAATAGAAGAGAAACCTAAGCATCTAAATATGCCAGATCCATTGGATATTGAAGACAAAGCAGGGGATTCTCCATTTTTAGCTGATGCAAAAGTAGAAAAACGTCCACTCGGAGCATTTTCTGAAGTTAAGGCACAGCCTTTTGAAATGAATGAAAAAGATAAGTCTAAATATTCTGATTTGCTTTCTGGAAAAAAGATTGATGATGAGCCTAAAAAAGAAGTTGAGGTAGAACAAAAAACTGAAGAGATTAAGGAAGAGGCTCCTAACTTAACCGAAGAACCAAAGTTAGAATTGACTGACGAAGAACCTTACGAAGCGAAAGTAGAGGGACGTAACACCCATTTGCCCTTAGAGCTTCAAAAAGATATTCTCAGCGTTGAGAGCGACCCTACTACAAGCAAAAATAATATCAACAACGCAAAGTCCTCAAAGAGTCCAGTTGCGCTAGGCGATCCATATATACATGATTCAACACCTGAAATAACACCTCAATACAAAGAAAAGCCTTCAACTTCGGATCAATCAAGTGGGTCAATATATGATACAAAAGAATATCACGCTGCTTTGCTCCATCCAACTAAAAGCAAAAATGGCTGGATGACCATAGTTTGGGTGATACTAATTGCAACTGTTGTCATTGGTGCATCTGCGGCTGCGTATTTCTTATACTTTGCTAAATAATCATCTATAATAGATTGATACATGGATATTCTAGATAATCTTAATGATGCTCAAAAACTGGCAGTAAAAACTACTTCTGGGCCTCTATTGATTTTGGCAGGTGCGGGAAGTGGAAAGACTAAAACTCTTACCCATCGAATTGCTTATTTGATAGCCAAAGAAAATATTCAGCCAAATCAAATTATGGCTGTGACATTTACCAACAAAGCGGCGAAAGAAATGCGCCACAGGCTTGGTAAACTACTAGGTCAAAACAGCGAAAGCCGCAGTTTTATGCCCTGGATGGGAACATTTCATGGACTCTGTGTAAGACTTTTGAAAATCGACGGCAAGTACATTGGCATAGGCAGTAATTTTGTAATCTACGACGAAGATGATAGGCAGAGCCTGATTAAACAATCTATGAAAAGTGCGTGCGTTGATCCTAAAGTTCTCAAGCCTCAATTTATTAGTTCCGTGATTTCAAGTAGTAAAAATGAACTTGTTGGTCCAGACGAATTCGAAGCGCTTGCATCATATCCAAACCAAAAACAAATTGCAAAAATTTATCATGACTATGAAAATAGACGTAAAAAAGCTGAAGCTTTGGACTTCGATGATTTATTAATTGAAGTTGTTAGATTGTTTAAGGAAGTGCCTGAAATAAAGAAAAAATGGTCAAACAATTTCAAGCATATTCTTATAGACGAGTATCAGGATACAAACGCCGCGCAGTACGAAATTGTCAAATCACTAGTTGGTGCTGACAAAAATATATGTGTTGTAGGTGACGACTGGCAATCAATATATAGTTGGCGAGGCGCTGATTTTAAAAATATTTTAAACTTTGAAAAAGATTTTCCAGGCGCTAGTGTGATTAAGCTGGAACAAAACTACCGATCTACAGGCAATATATTGAACGCTGCCCAAAATGTAATTACAAAAAACAAAGACAGAACCGACAAAAAACTCTGGACCGATGCAGGTCAAGGTGAGCCGGTTTCGATACACGGAGTTCGTGATGAATCCGAAGAAGCGCATATTGTGGCCGAAAGAGTGTTCACTCAGGTTTCTTTAAAAGCAAGAAATTACGATGATTTTGCAGTTTTATATAGAACAAATGCTCAGAGTCTTGTCATGGAAAAAGCACTAATTAATTTCAGAATACCTTATAGAATAGTGGGTGGTACAAGGTTTTATGATCGTAAGGAAATCAAAGACATTGTTGCATATTTACGACTTATTTATCAGCCAAATGACATAGTGAGTTTCAATCGTATAGCAAATGTACCAGCAAGAAGTATTGGAGACACAAGCTTAGAGCGTTTTATAAACTGGCAACAAAAAACAGGTCAGGATATTCTGTCATCTCTAGAAAACGTACATCAATCTGATGGATTAACACCCAGAGCAAAGCAAGCATTTGGATCTCTTGGTAATATAATTTTTAAATTACGCGAAAACATGCTCACTGTTAACCCCGCTGAGTTAATAGATCAACTACTAAAAATGACTGGCTACAAAGAATACTTAAATGACGGAACTCCTCAGGCTGAGGAACGAATTGAAAACATTGGATCTTTGATTTCTGAAGCTCAGAATTACGTAACTCTACCGGACTATCTCGAAGAAGTAGCCTTAATGTCTAGTGCCGATGCTGAAAGTGAATCAGACAAGGTAACTATGATGACTCTTCACGCTGCTAAAGGCCTAGAGTTTCCTGTGGTATTTATAGTGGGTCTAGAAGAGGGAATTCTACCTCATTCGAGAGTATTTACGTCCGGTAAAGACGCTGACCTTGAAGAAGAGCGCAGACTTATGTATGTAGGTATGACCCGAGCTCGTCAAGAGCTTCATCTTTGCTATGCTATGAGTCGTTCTGTATTCGGTAGCCGCAATTACAACCCTATGTCTAGATTTATTACAGATATGGATGAAAATTATTATCAAAATGTTCAGCCGCAAACTTATAATACTACCAATGATTTCGAAGACGAATTCGATCAAAGTGTTGGATTTGATGTTGGAGACAGAGTAAGATCCTCAGCATTTGGCAACGGCGAAGTAATTGATGTAGATGGTTTAGCACTAAGCATTCGTTTTGATAACGGCAGCACCAAGAAGTTGAATGTACAGTTTGCTAGACTCGAAAAAATCTAATGCTTGAAGTCGATAAGTTTGCTATACTTGTAATAGCACGCTAAGGGTGTGGAGACCAAAATGAAGTTACTGCGAAAAAAATCAATTTGGCCCTATGTTATGTCAGCAATTTTGCTGTTTTTTGCCATTGCTTTGTTCAGTATTGAAACCAAAAATGCCAACGCAGCTTCCACACAGGGCGAACACCTTATAACTATTTACGACAGATCAAAACAAACTACAATTCTTACCAATGCTGAAAATATAGAGGGAGCACTCAAAGATGCGGGTTTAACATTAGACCCTAACGATATCGTTGAGCCAGGTCTCAAAGAATCTCTTATTGCAAGTAGCTACGACGTCAACATTTATAGAGCCAGGCCCGTAACTATCATCGATGGCAATATACATAGAAAAATTATGACAGCCTACCAAACACCTGTTCAGATTGCTAATGTTGCCGGAATTAAGCTATACGTTGAAGACAAGACCGAAATGATACTGAATGATAAACTGGCTGTAAGCGGAGCAGGTCTGGAAATGAAAATCACAAGAGCAAAATTGGTTAGCGTTAATTTATATGGAAAGCTCATCCAACTCCGTACTCAGGCAACCGATATTAGCGGTTTTTTGAACGAAAAAAGCGTTGAACTAGGACAGACAGATAGAATATCTCTAGATCTCACTAGCCAAATAGTTGAAGGTATGTCATTTAGGATTTGGCGAGAGGGTGTACAGACTATTGCTTCAGAGGAGCCAATACAATTTGAAACTGAAATGATCAAAGATGCAAATAGATATGTAGGTTACCGTGAAGTTAAAACCACAGGTGTGAGCGGTACAAAGAATGTCACATACGAAGTTTCTGTCATAAATGGAAAAGAAGTTTCTAGACAAGTAATATCGAGTGTTATTATAGTCAACCCTGCGAGTGAAATTGTTATAGTCGGAACGAAATATAATGGCCCTGAACCTACTGTTACAAGTGAACAAATATTATGGATGACAGCAGCCGGAATCGCTCAAAGCGACTGGGGTTATGTCGATTATATTATTACAAAAGAGAGTAACTGGCATCCAAATTCTGTAAATAGCCGATCGGGAGCTTGTGGTTTGGCGCAAGCTTTGCCTTGTAGTAAAGTACCCGGTAATCCTTTGGACGCAGTAGATAGTTTAACATGGGCAAACGGTTACGCGACCAAGCGGTATGGTAGCTGGGAAAATGCATATAATTTTTGGACTAGCCATAAATGGTGGTAAAAAACAATAAATCATTGGGCCAGCACTGGCTTACAGACCGTAATATATTATCTGCAATCGCAGATGAAGCAGAAATATCGGCACAAGATACCGTTCTAGAAATTGGTCCGGGACTCGGTACATTGACTAGTGAACTTTTACGTCGGGCTAAAAATGTAATAGCTGTTGAATTCGATGCCAGACTTGCAGCAAATTTGCCAGCGCAGTTTCCAGGCACAAGTTTAGAGATTTACAATGAAGATATTTTGACTTTTGATCTATCCAAATTACCCACTGGTTATAAAGTTGTTGCAAATATACCCTATTACATCACGAATAAAATAATAAATTTGCTGCTTAATTCAAAAAATAAACCTTCAGTGATTGTACTGCTGATTCAGAAAGAAGTTGCAGAAAGATTAGTAGCAGAACCGGGCGACATGAGCATACTGGCCATAAGCGCACAGATATATTCTGAAGTGAAACTTGGTATTGAAGTTGGAAAAGAATATTTTACTCCGCCACCAAAAGTCGATAGCCAAGTAGTTGTACTGCACACTAGGCAAGAGCCCTTATTGGATGCCAACGATGAACAATTGTTTTTCAGATTAGTCAAAGCAGGATTTTCATCAAAAAGAAAAAAGCTTCGCAGTAGTATATCCGCAGGTTTAGGAATAAGTAAATCAGAAGCTGAAGAATTATTGAAAAAATCCGGAATTGACCCAAATGATAGAGCAGAAGAATTGTCGATACAAAATTGGATTAACATGTTATCTCTAAGGAAGTTATAATTAGCAAGAGTAAAACTTAAGTGTTATAATTTTTTCATGCGCATAATTAAAAAACCATTTCAAAACAAAAAAGCCTTTACCATCATTGAACTACTAGTGATAATTTTTATTATTGGCATACTTGCCAGCATAGTTATTGTTAGCTACACAGGTTGGAGAGAAAAATCTTACGACGCATCAGTTGTATCAGATGCCAATTCAATACATGCTGCAGAGAAACTTTATATACTATCAACCAACAGTTCTGGAAAAGCATGGGATTCAACATCTGGTTTGGACCCGGATCTTAAAGTCAGTATCGCTTCTGACAGTAAGGCTACCGTAACACTTTTTGGAGTTGGCTACTGTATAAAGGTCTATAACCCAAATTCTAAGACATATTCTTCTCTAGAGTTGGCATATCAAATTGAATCCGCAAAGGGAATTTGCGACTTGCCTACATTCGTAGCCTCTATTTCCCCGTTCAATCCTTATGGCTCAGTATCAACAGCAGACGGAGGTTTTGCAGTTGTTGGATACTACACAGGATCGTTAATTGCAATAATTAAATACGATTATTTAGGCAAGGTAGCTTGGTTTAAGACACTTTCAAGTACGGGAGTAGCTAAGTCCGTAGCGCAAACATCTGATCTGGGATTTGTGGTTACGGGATACACGGGCTCGCTGTTGTTTATTGCAAAGTTTGACTCGAATGGTAATCTTTCTTGGGCAAAAACAGCCAACGGAGCTACAGGAACACGCGGCAATGCAATTATACAGACTTCTGATGGCGGTTACGCAGTAGCAGGACAATATTATGACAGCACAGTCGCAAAGGAGCTATCTTTGTTGTCAAAATTTGATTCTACGGGTACACTGAGCTGGACTAAAACTTATCAGAGTACTTCGATAGTTAATAACTACGCAAATGCCATAGCACAAAAATCTGACGGTAGCTTTGTAATCACAGGTGAAGATGATGCAGGTGCCTATGTATCTAGCATCTCATCAACCGGAACGGTTAACTGGACGAAGGTTTGGATTGAGAACAGTAGTTATACGGCCAGGGGGAACAGCGTAGTAGTAAACTCCGATGGCAGTTTAAATATTGCTGGCAGCTACGTGATATCAGGACTCGACTGCGATGATAACTATGAATTTTTACAAAAATTTGATGCTACGGGCAATATTCTTTGGACGAAAGCCACATGGGGCGCGGACACAAGAAATATGATTCTTAACTCCGACGGAAGTTATGTTACATCTGGAACCATTTCATATTGCTATAATACATATAGTAAAACTTATCTAAACAAGTATGACTCGAGCGGAAATGTAGTGTGGTCTAAGTATTTCGGAGACGAAATCAACAATTATTCAAATAACGGTGGTGTGTCTGCAGCAACAGACGGAGGATATCATTATTCTGTTTTTGATTGGACAAACTTACGTAGCTTAGTTATAAAACTTAATTCAACTGGAGATATAAAAAGCTGCTCCGGATATCAAACATGCTGGTCTACAGGTTGGACAACATTCACTCCAACAGGCTCAGTAGCATCATCGGGATTCAACTTGGTCGCAACAGCAAGAACACTAACAGTTGTCTCTTTAACGCCAACGGTTAATTCATTAGCTCCTTCAGTGACCTATCTCTATAATTACTAATTATAAGATGCTTAGTAAAATATAACTCATCTGTTACAATAGTCTTAATGGATAAAAAGCTCTATATATGTACTGCAATTCCTTATGTTAACGCATTACCCCATATTGGCAATGCACTAGATTATCTTTTGGCTGACGTATGGACAAGATATCAACAACAAAATGGACATGAGGTACGTTTTCAAGTTGGTACCGACGAGCACGGAAATAAAATTGCCCAAAGTGCTGCTAATCAAGGAGTCACCCCAAAAGAATATACCGACGGCATGTATGTCAACTTTGAAAAGTTAATGAAGAAAACAGGCGCAAGCTTCACCGATTTTGTAAGAACAACAGACGTGCATCACGAACAATCAGTCCAGTACATATGGGAAAAACTAAAACCTTACATTTATAAAGGTAGCTACGAGGGCTGGTATTGTACTGGACACGAAGCATTTTTTACAGACAACGAAGTAGCAGCTCTCGACGGCACATGCTCTGATCACAAGACGAAATTTGAAAAAATAAGCGAAGATAATTATTACCTCAAAACTAGCGCATTCACAGATCTAATTCGCGAGGCCATAACTTCTGGAACAATGAAGATTTATCCAGAATTCCGCGCCAAAGAATTCTTAGAACTTATTAAAGATGGCTTACAGGATGTCTCGATTTCTCGACCTAAAAAGAATTTATCATGGGGTGTGCCTGTTCCCGGAGATCCAGACCAAGTGATGTATGTTTGGATTGATGCACTTGCCAATTACATTACTGTCTTGGGCTATCCTGACAAAGAGGGTTGGCAGCAGTATTGGCCAGCCGATGTTCAAGTGCTTGGCAAAGATATTCTACGTTTCCATGCCGGCATTTGGCCTGCAATGCTACTAGGACTTGGTTTAGAGCTTCCAAAAAAACTTTTGGTACATGGATTTATCAGTTCTGGTGGAAGCAAAATGAGCAAGACTGTAGGCAATGTTATTGATCCAAATGAAGTAATTGATAACTATGGGCTTGATGCATTCCGCTATTTCTTCTCTAGACACATCCCTACGCTTGATGACGGAGATTTTACATGGGAAAAATTTGAAAATGCTTATAACAACGAACTAGGTAATGAACTTGGAAATGTTCTTCAACGAGTTGCGAGTATGCTAACGCAATACCAAGCTGGAGTTATAGGAAGCTTCGAAACACACGAACACGATCCTATGACATACCACCAAGCAATGGACAATCTAGAATTCAACAAAGCTATGGATGAAGTATGGCTGATGGTCAGGTCTTTGAACCAATACATAGAAACTGTGAAACCATGGGAGCTTAACAAACAAAAAGCAACCGACGTTGAAGCAGAGTCACATCTAGCTGAAGCTCTGGGAAATTGCGCAAGTTCTTTGCTGCAGATTGCAGACCTATTGAAGCCGTTTTTGCCAGATACTGCAAAGAAGATTCACGATACATTTGAATCAGGAGTAGTGAAACCTATTGAAGGTGTATTATTTCCAAAGCTATACCTTCATACACAAGCACCGGTCCGAAAATAACTATGAGAATTATCGACACACACTGTCATATACAAGATGACGAATATGATTTTGATATAGATTCTGTACTAGAACGTGCGCGCTTAGCGGGTGTCGAGAAAATGATATGCATTGGCACCGATTACAGAACTTCAAAGTTAGCTGTAGCAATGGCAAATAAGTACGATAACATATACGCCGTTATAGGCATACATCCTCATGAATCAAATAAACAGAATCAAGACATCGAATCTTTGATAGGTAGCAAAAAAATAGTTGGTGTAGGCGAAATCGGACTTGATTATTTTTATATGCACTCATCAAAAGAGTCGCAAATCGCTAGCCTCAAATTACAGCTTGAAATTGCTAGCAAGTATAATTTACCAGTTGTTTTTCACGTTAGAGAGGCATATGAAGATTTTTGGCCAATCTATGATGAACATGTCAAAAAATACCCCGATTTCAAGGGCGAGATTCACAGCTTTACAGACAACCAGGATAATCTTGACGAAGCGCTAAGGCGAGGGTTATATATTGGAGTGAACGGCATAAGTACTTTTACCAAAGACGAGTATCAAAAGAAGGTCTTTTCATCAATTCCAATCGATAGTTTACTCCTCGAAACAGACTCCCCCTTCTTGACACCAGCCCCATTTCGTGGTAAAATGAACGAACCATCGTATTGCATGGAAATTGCTATTTTTTGGTCAAACCTGCTTGGAGTTACTCTAGAAGAACTGACTGAAAAAACCTACTCCAACGCTACGAAATTATTTAAACTATAAATATGAATTATCAAGAATATAAAATACCAGGCACGCATAACGAGGTCGTAAATTACGAACCTATTGTTCAAGGTATGGATACTCCTATAACTGATTCAGCTTTTGAAATGACTTACAAAATGAGGCAGCACATGAAAGAAATGCTTCAGAGTCGTGACAGCAGAGAGCGGCTAGTTGAACGCCAAGCCATAATTGCATTGCATAAGACAATCGAAGAAGTGCGAGATATGGAAATTGAAAGCCAGATACGTGAAGCACGACGTAAGAAACTAGGCTCTATTATTGATGCTTTGGTTTATGGTGCCCGAAAATCAAAAGCCGGAGCGACTAAATTACAAGAAGACGTAATTTGGAACAATCTTGTTGAACGTGAAAGTCAAATTGGTGGAAAAATTCTTGAAACCTCAAGTGATCTTGAAAATACATTCCATTATCACGATAGAAATGAATGGTTTTGGCTATGCGAATCTAAAGAAGGGTCATCTAAACAAACTGTTCGCTACCTAATAGACGAAAACAATGGCATATATCGAAGCCTAGACGGAAATGTATTTATTGAAGTTGCCAAAAATGAAAGATTGAATTTGATTGATGCAATAAATGAGTACAGTAAGCGCGTATTGACTCATATTTACGGCCGAGAAGACTTAAGCAGGCAAATAGCGTAGCCATTATTGGTATAATAAGTTTATGTCTAATAAATTTTATTTTGATCATGCAGCAGCAACTCCTGTAGAGGGTGGCGTTATTGAAGCTATGCTTCCATACATGACGAATAATTTTTATAATCCCTCTAGCCCTTATGAGCCCGCAGTTCAAGTACGTCGCGACTATCAAGCTGCCAAAGATTCTATTGGCAAAAATTTAGGAGTCAAGGGTGATGATTTAGTGATGACTGCAGGTGCTACTGAATCAATAAACTTAGCATTTAATTCCATAGAAGGCAAAGTAGCAATCTCTAAAATTGAACATGCTGCAGTTTTAGAAGCCGCAAAATCACACGAGATTAATTATATTGAGGTAGATGAAAAGGGCAATGTTACATCTGAGGCAGTTAAAAAGGCCATAGATGATGAGACTGAGCTTGTTAGTGTTGCACTTGCTAATAACGAAATAGGTACACTGCAAAGACTTAAAGATATATCCGTAGTTGTCGAGGATATACGAAATAATAGACTTAAAAACGGTAACACAACGCCGTTATATTTTCATACTGATGCATCTCAGGGTTTAGGTCAGGTAGATATTAATATTCCAAGACTTGGAGTAGACATGCTGACTCTAAACGGTGGAAAGATGTATGCACCGAAACAGACAGGTTTGCTATATAGCGCACCCAATATTCAACTGCATCCATTGATAGCCGGTGGTGGCCAAGAGCGCGGACTTAGGAGTGGTACTGAAAATGTTGCCGGCGTGGTCGGTTTTGCAAAAGCACTAGAATTAGCAACATCTCATAGAGAAAAAGAGTCTAAAAGATTAGAGTCAATAAGAAATAAATTCGAAAATGTCTTGTTAGAAAAATTTCCAGAGGCCGTGGTTTCTGGAAATAAAAAACATCGCCTGTCGGGACATCTGCACATCTCATTACCGGGCTTAGACGCTGAACGACTAATTTTCCGACTAGAGAATTTCGGAATTTACGTGGCAACAGGCAGTGCGTGTGCTGCAAATAAAGGAACAAGGAGTCATGTTTTAAATGCTATAGGACTCAGTCCTGAATTAGCAGATGGAAGTTTGAGGTTTACTTTTGGTAAGCTCAACAATGAAGCTGAAATGGGCGAAGCAATCGAAATCATAATCCGTGAGATATCTGCTGAATACGATAGGCTCAAGAAATGATTAGATTTTTTATTGTAATACCTATATTCTTGATAGTTTTAATCTCCTTAGTCGGAGTGTATTTGCAACCCAATGATTTTAAAAAATGTTCCGAAGCGCCAAACGCAAACATTGCTGGTTGTGAAAGCGCAGACGCACTAGTTGTGTTAAGCGGCGGAGATACTAATGCAAGAGTAGATAAGTCCACAGACCTTTTTAATAAGGGATGGTCTTCAAAGATTGTTTTTTCGGGTGCTGCACAGGATAAATCAGGACCAAGCAATGCTAAGGCCATGAAAACTAGAGCAGTCAATGCTGGAATAGATGCAGATAGGATAATTTTAGACGAAACCTCAGAAAGCACTAAAGAAAATGCAATCAATTCATGTACAATTTTCAAAACCGAAAAGATATCCAATGCAATCATAGTAACATCTGGATATCACCAAAGACGTGCTGTGCTAGAGTTTCATAACTATTGCGATAGTGTTGGCCTAAGAAACTATCCTGAGTCTCAAGACAAGGACTGGTCATTTTGGTGGTGGACTAACTATCGAGGTTGGTCGCTGGCTATTAGTGAACTTGCTAAAAACATTGAGCTGAGTCTTGGAGTGAATAAATGAAAGTTTTTGTAGGTATGAGCGGAGGTGTCGACTCCTCATTGACGGCAGCACTGTTAGTAGAGCAGGGCTACGACGTAACCGGTGTCTATATGAAAAACTGGACTCAAGATTTACCTGGTATGAAATGCCCTTGGGCTGAAGACTTAGCAGATGCAAAACGAGTAGCCGTGCAACTTGGAATCGATCTCAAGGTTTTTGATTTTGAAGCCGACTATAAACAAAAAGTAGTTGATTATATGATTGATGAATATAAACTTGGAAGAACTCCAAATCCAGACATAATGTGTAATCAGGAAGTAAAATTTAAGCTATTCTTAGAGCTTTCACTTGAGAATGGTGCTGATATGATTGCAACCGGTCATTATGCAAAGACTGAAAATGGAAAATTAATAATTGCCGAAGACGCAAATAAGGATCAAACTTACTTTTTGTACCGTGTAGATTCTAAGGCTCTGGAAAAAACACTTTTCCCACTTGGAGGGTATAAAAAACCTGAAGTTCGTGAGATGGCGAAATCGCGAGGACTATATACTGCTACCAAAAAAGATTCAGTTGGCATATGTTTTGTTGGAAAAGTTGGGATAAAGGATTTTTTGGGACAATATGTTTCAAAGCAGCCAGGAAATATAATCGATAAACAAACCGGTAAGATAATTGGTGCCCACGAAGGCGCAATTTTCTATACAATCGGACAGCGCCATGGACTAGATGTTGGCGGGGGATTGCCTTATTACGTCGTTGGAAAAAGTATGGAAAAAAATGAAGTTTACGTCACTACCCAGCTTAATACTAAAGAGCTTTGGCTTCAAACCATAAATCTAACAAGCGCTCACTGGATTGGTGAAAAACCTTCGGAGGGTGAATACTTAATAAGGGTCAGACATAGAGCACCGCTTGTGAAAGCAGGCATGACTTTTGACGGCGATAACATTGTGCTGAAGTTGGATGATGCGCAGAGAGCAGTAGCAGGAGGTCAGTCCGTAGTAATCTACAAAGATAATATTTGTTATGGCGGTGGAATAGTTGTATAATTAACAGATATGAAACCTCAAGAAATCCGTAAAGCTTATCTAGATTTTTTTAGCGAACGTGGACACACTGTAATCCCTAGAGCTAAGTTGGTCCCGCAAAACGATCCGACTACACTATTTACTGGCAGCGGTATGCAGCCTCTATTACCTTATTTACTTGGCGAAAAACATCCAGACGGTCTACGCTTAGTTGATAGTCAGACTTGCTTGAGATCTCAAGATATTGAAGAAGTTGGTGACAATAGTCATACGACTTTTTTTGAAATGCTAGGAAACTGGAGCCTGGGAGACTACTTCAAAGAAGAGCAACTAAGATGGTTTTTTGAATTTCTAGTCGATCAAGTCGGTCTAGACCCAAATAAAATTTACGTAACGGCTTTTATAGGTGATGAAAAAAATGGAATCCCTCGAGATAATGTTTCTGTAGAAGTTTGGAAGAAACTCTTTAGCGAGCGCGGAATAGAGGCAGGCGTTGCTGATATTGGATCTAGCAAAGATGGTGATAAAAGAGGCATTAAGCCAGGTGAAAGAATTTTTTACTATGATGATAGCAAAAACTGGTGGAGCCGAGGTGGCGGCCTAGCCACTACTCCCGTAGGAGATCCTTGTGGTCCTGATAGTGAAGTATTTTATGATTTCGGCGAAGAGTTTCAAGATCCTGAATTCGGACTTTCTCATCCAAATAGTGACGGCGGAAGATTTCTTGAAATCGGCAACTCAGTATTTATGCAGTACCAGCGAACCGAAAAAGGATTTGAGCCTCTGGCAAAGCAAAATGTAGATTTTGGTGGTGGGCTAGAAAGAATTGCAGCTGCAAAACTTGGTAACCCAGATGTATTTAAAATTGGCTTATTATGGCCAATTATTGAAAAAATCGAAAAATTAAGCGGAAAATCCTACGACTCAAATACGACAAGTATGCGTGTTATTGCCGATCATTTACGAGCTGCAACTTTCCTAGCAGTTGATGATATATCACCGGCTAACAAAGAGCAGGGTTACGTAATGCGACGTTTGTTGAGGCGAGCAATTAGATTTGCTTTTGATCTTGGAATCGAACAGAATTTCTTTGAGCAAATTGTTCCAGTGATCGCCGATATATACCAAGACGACTACCCAGAAGTAAAAGAATCCAGGGAAAATGTCATTTCTATATTAGCTAAAGAAGAAAAAGTTTTCCGCCAGACACTACGTAAAGGTCTTCATGAGCTGAAGAAGATGAGTGAAACTGGAATAGACGGTTCTGACCTATTTAAGCTTTATGATACATTCGGTTTTCCTGTAGAGCTTTCAACAGAAGAGGCATATAAGCTGGAAATTAAACTCTCAGAAAATTGGCGTGATGAATTTGATGCAAAAATGAAGGAACAACGCGAGCGTTCCCAGACAGCAGCAAAGGGTACGTTTAAGGGCGGACTCGGTGGCGATACTTTAATGCATATGAAATATCACACCGCTACACACCTCATGTATGCTGCCTTAAGACAAGTGTTAGGAAATCATGTTACCCAGCACGGAAGCAACATTACGGAGGAGCGTTTACGTTTTGACTTTAATAATGATATTAAGTTAACTCCCGAACAGATTACTGAAATCGAAAATATTGTGAATCAAAAAATATCTGAAGATTTGACAGTTAAATATATTGAACTTCCTACGAACGAAGCATTCGAGCGCGGTGCAATCGGTGCTTTTGGAGATAAATACGGAGAAACTGTAAAAGTTTACCAGATGGGACCTGATGGAAATGCATTTAGCTTTGAAATATGTGGTGGGCCGCACGTCGATCATACTGGACAGCTTGCTGATGGTGGTAAAAAGTTCAAAATCACAAAAGAAGAATCATCAAGCGCTGGTATTCGTCGAATAAAAGCCGTACTACTATAAAATTAGTGTAGCTTAAGCTATTTTAGAGTATAATTATATTGAATATGGCAATAAAAAAATTCCTAACTAGCAAGAGAAAAAGCAACAATCCAAATGATTATATTGCTGCGCTTGATATTGGTACAGAATATGTAAAAGCGTTGATAGCTAGAATAGATGACGACAAAATTACTATTGTTGGAGTTGGAAAGGCCCATCAAGAATTGAGCGATATGCACTCTGGTGCTATTTCTGATATCTCAGGAGTGGTAAAAAACTGTGAGGATGCATTGAACATTGCAGAAAAGCAAGCAGGTTTACAGGCTAAGCAAGTAGTTATCGGCATCGCTGGAGAATTAGTAAAGGGCACTACAAATACTATTCGTTACCGACGTCCTCAGGCAGACAAGCCTTTAGACGTGGCCGAAATTGAATTAATTATAAACAAAGTCCAAGAGCGCGCCTTAGAGCGAGCGAAAAAACAAATTGAGCTTGAGACCGGTAACGATAATGTAGAAGTTAAGTTAGTAAACTCCGCACTCGTTTCTATATACATCGATGGTTATAAAGTATCTAATCCAATTGGATTCCAGGGTAAAGACGTGGCTATTCAGATTTATACAGCATTTGCGCCAATGATACATATTGGTGCACTAGAAAGAGTCGCCTCACAACTATCGTTAGAATTATTGGCTGTGGCAGCTGAGCCTTTTGCTGTTGCTAGAAGCGTTGTTGATGGCGACGCAGGTTCTACATTTACAGCTATACTTGCTGATGTTGGTGGAGGAACGACAGATATTGCAGTTGTAAATGACGGCGGAGTTGAAGGAACGAAAATGTTTGGCATCGGCGGAAGAAGCTTTACTAGTACTATAGCGAATGAACTCGAAGTTCCGTACAAAGATGCCGAAAAACTAAAATTGAATATAGCGAGTGAATCATTACAAAAGACAGTAAAAGACGACCTAAATGAAGCTATAGATAAGACTTTGGATGTTTGGATTGCCGGTGTTGAGATTGCACTAAGTGAATTTGAGAATATTGATCATCTACCAAACCGGATTTTACTCTGTGGAGGTGGTGCTAGTTTGGAGAAATTGGTTGAAAGGCTCAAAGAGTCTGATTGGTATCGGGAATTACCTTTCACAAAAAAGCCATCAGTGCAGTATATTAAGCCCGAAGACGTCGTAGGAATTACAGATAATACCGATGGAATCAAAGACCATACTTTCATAACCGCAATGGGGCTTCTAAGGGTCGGCCATGATACAATTATAGGAAGTTCCGATACTGGATCGATCAAAGAAAAGCTTAATAGATTACTAAGGATGTAACTATGCAAAAAGATGTAATTTATATTGATATAGACGACGACATTACTGCTATTATTGGAAAAATTAAAAAATCTAAAGAACAAATAGTTGCTATCGTTCCTCCAAAAAGAAATGGCGCTATGCAAAGCGCTGTAAATTTACGACTTTTAGAAAAAATGGCGAAAAACGCTCATAAGAATGTAGTCATTGTTACTCATAATCCTGCGCTGACGGCTCTAGCCGCAGCTGCTAAAATTCCAGTCGCAAAAACTCTTGAATCAAAACCTGAAATTGTCAAAATTGAAACTCATGCAAAGGTTGATAAAGATGAAGTTATTGATGGCGGAGACGTAGCTATCGGAGACCATGCTAATCTAGAAAAACTTGATACTGCAGCCGAAGCAGCGCTCCCTATAATTAAAGTGCACAATAATACCATTGACGAGGTAGTCGATACTATTGAGGAGTCTGAACTAACAGCGCTCGATAAAGAACCTGAATCTAAAGAGAAGATATCATTAGCTAACAAAATTAAAGTCCCAGATTTCGGTTCTTTTAGAAAAAAACTAGTCCTTACAATAACAGGACTAGTAATTTTGATACCTGCGATTATATGGGCAACTATTTTCGCTCCAGCTGCTAGGATAATAATTACCGCTAAGACCTCGCCTCAAACTATTAGCGAGACTGTAACATTATCTACGACAGCTCCAACTGATATATCAAAAAATATTCTCCATGTTATTGAGCAAAAAATATCAGACAAGCCTATAAGCGTAGATTTTTCAGCGACTGGAACCGCCGATGTCGGCAATAAGGCAACTGGATCAATTATTGTCAAAAACTGCGATAGCGAATTTACATTACCCGCTGGAACTATTTTTAAATCTTCATCAAACGGCTTGCTTTTCAAAAGCACTTCTCAGGCAATCGTACCAGCTTTCTCTGGAACAGGAAGAGCTGCATGTACAACAGGCTCTCATCCAGGGGCTAGCTCTAAGTCGATATCAGTGATTGCAGATAAATCTGGAACAAGTTATAACATTGACGCAGATACATTTACAAGTTCATCTATTGGATCATACTTGGCATATGCCTCTGGTGCAGCAATGTCTGGCGGTACTTCTAAAATATCTACGGTAGTAAACTCGGATGATGTCCAAAAGGCCAAAGAACAACTTATTGCTTTATCCACTTCTGCTAACCAAGACCAACTGAAAAGTTTATTTACTGATCAGCAGATATTTATATTGGAGAGTTTTAATATCGACCGCAAAGACGCTACATCCTTACCAGCTATAGGTGAGGACGCCGCGGGAACTAGCCCCAAGCTAACTAGCTTGACTACATTTACAATGTACGGAATAAATAAATCAGATTTGGACGCCTTTTTAGAGGGTAAATTAGCAGGTTTCCTTGCCTCAAATCAAAATCAAAAGATTTACAATAATGGTACAGACAGCGTGAAATTTAATACATTCGTTAAAAATGAAACATCCTTTTCGGTAGGTATCTCTACAATAGCTAAGGTAGGTCCCGAAGTTAAGGAGAGTGATGTAAAGATGCTAGCAGCCGGTAAAAAATACGGCGATGTGCAGAGTGCTCTTGAATCAATCCCGGGAGTAGATAGTGTTGATACCAAGTTCTCATATTTCTGGGTCTCAATGGTTCCAAATGATCAAAATAAAATAACCGTAGAATTCAACGTTGATAATGCCAGCAACTAGTAAAATCCTTGGCCTTGATATCGGCACAAAGAGAATTGGAGTAGCCAGAGCAGATTCAGACCTGAAGATTGCCTATCCGCTAACAACTTTGGATGTGAATGGTACTGAAATAGAGCGAATTAAAAAGATTGTCGCAGATGAGTACATCGATTTGATAGTTGCCGGATACCCTCGCAATCAAAACGGTAATCCCACTGAGCAAACCGAGTATACCGAAAAATACTTAAATGCATACAAAAATCAATTACCTGAAATTGTTTATCAGGACGAATCTCTGACTAGTATTATGGCCGAAGAATCTTTAAAAAGCAGCGGTAAACCATACTCCAAAGCTGACATAGATGCAAAAGCAGCAGCCATAATACTTCAGGACTATTTGGATGAAATTCATGAATAAAATAACTGACGAGCATAATTTGTTAGAGTCTAATAAATCATATAAGGTTCTAATCGAGGGACCTAAGCCAGAATTAAGAATACCCAGCTTGACTATTTCGCGTTTAAAAAAACGAAGAAAAAAGATTTTGATTATTTTTTTGATTATTTTTTTTGCTCTATCATTAACTATTGGATCGGTACTAAGATGGTATTTTGTAAATCTTGAACCAGTTGACCCTAATTCCAACGAGGCTATAATTTTGGAAATTAAATACGGTGAAACGCAGAGGGAAATAGCACAGAGCCTGGAAGATGCCGGTGTTATCAAGAACAGCTTCATATTCAATTTGTATACTCAGGTTACAAATACCAAGAACGAGCTAAAAGCCGGAGTTTATAAATTATTTAAACACGATAGCTTGCAGAACACTGTCGATAAGCTGGTTAGTGGCAAAGGAACAGAAATTTCAATAATGTTTATTCCTGGAGCTAATGTAATGAATAACGAAAAAGTATTAATTGAAAATGGATTTACGAAGGAAGAAATACTAGCAGCATTTAATAAATCCTACGATAATACATTATTGAAGATTAAGCCCGAAGGAAACGACGTCGAAGGATTTATATATGGCGATACTTATAGTTTTGATTCGCAGGCAAATATTGAAACCATTCTTGAAAGATCTTTCGCAGAATTAAAATCTGTAATAGATGACAATAAGCTTACTGAGAAATTCAATGCCCAGGGCCTCAGCTTGTATCAAGGACTAACACTTGCGTCTATTGTTCAAAGAGAGGTAAATTCGCCTAAAGGCATTGTGCCGTCAGAAGACCAGCGAATTGTCGCGGGCATATTTTACAATAGGCTAAGAATCGGTATGATGCTAGGCTCAGACGTCACATATCAATATATAGCAGACAAACTTGGTGTGCCTAGAGATACCAGGCTAGATAACCCATACAATACTAGAAGATTCGCTGGGTTGCCGCCAGGTCCAATATCGTCTCCCGGTCTTACAGCCCTTCTAGCCACATCCGAACCTAAAGATACAGATTACTTATTTTTCTTGAGTGGTGACGACTACCAGATGCATTATTCTGTTGACGATGCAGGCCATCAGAGCAATATCGTACAATTCTGTTCAAAAAACTGTAGTACTCTTTAATTGTCGCAGAAGTGTTTAAGTGGTAAAATATATATAATTAAAGTTGTAAATTACAGTTTTAATAAATGAATATGAAAGTTAAAAATATAACCGATAAACTATCTTTTCGAAAGAATAAGATATTAAACCAAGATGATGAGCGTATTCAGAAGCATCTTCTGAAAAAACGTCGATCTAAAGGTCTGCCAAGTAAATCAAAAGTCTGGTCTTATGCAGGCATCTTTTTGATAATCCTGGTAACAATTTCCATAGGTTATAAGAACGATAACCTCTCAAAGTCAATTATAAACCTAAATACAGCGTCTAATGTCACTGCAACAAGTACTGAAGTTGACCCAATAGTAGCGGTTCAACTGGCGTCAAATCTTGCTCATACTGCAGAGATACCCGTATATATAAACGTAGCCAACTTCAAAGTTTCTGCAGAAATTAAATCGGAGCTATCAAAATCAGAAACATCGATTATAAGTAAGCCCCAAATCTTGAAACCTTCCGCAAGTGACCGTACTATAACCAAACATACAGTAGTAGCCGGCGAAACAGTTTCGTCTATTGCTAATATGTTCAGCTTGAACGCAGACACTATCCGATGGGCAAACGGTTTATCAGGAGATTCTGTAGCAGCTGGTAAGGAGTTGCTGATACTTCCAGTAAATGGAATTTTATATACAGTTAGAGCTGGTGATACATACGATTCGATTGCCAATAGGTACAAGGTAATAACAGAGAGGATAGTTTCATATAACGATCTAGAGCTAACAGGCATGGCTATTGGTTCGCAAATAATTCTCCCCGACGGAGTATTGCCAAATACCGAACGTCCAGGCTACATCGCACCTAGATATAATTTTTCATACGCAGTAGGCGGCGGTGGAAGCGAAGTTACATTTTTGTATGTAAACAGGTCTCCAACAACCCCTGGTAATACCAATGCGTGGGGTAACTGTACTTGGATCGTATGGGAAAGAAGGAACGTTATGGGTGGTGCATGGGTATTGCCTTCTAGGGCGCTAGGTAATGCTGCTGAATGGGCCTACTCATTAGGCAATGCAGGATATAAAGTTGACAGAAAACCATCATTCGGAGCCATCATGCAGAATGGTGGTGGATACGGTCACGTTGCGTTTGTAGAGAATGTGGATGCCAATGGAGACGTAACTGTTACAGAAATGAACTATGGAAGATGGTATAATATAGTAAGCAAAAGAAAAGTTTCCGCTACATACGCGGCAAACTATAACTATATTCATGAGAAAGTTCGATAATGTTCGTAGATACAGCAAAGGTTTTTATTCAAGCAGGTAAAGGTGGTGACGGAGCCATGAGTTTTCGACATGAAATATATGTCGCTAAGGGCGGTCCTGACGGCGGTAACGGTGGACGTGGTGGAGATGTTGTTTTCATGGCAAGTGAAAATGTTAATACTTTGCTTGATTTCAGATACAAGCCCGAACTCAAAGCACAAGACGGAACTAATGGATCTAAAAGAGATAGAAATGGTAAGTCAGGCGAAGATTTCATCGTAAAAGTTCCTATTGGAACTATAGTAAAACAGGACGGGAAAATCATTGCAGATTTAACTGAAAACAACCAAGAAGTCATCATTGCAAAAGGTGGTTCAGGTGGTTTTGGAAATGCCCACTTCAAATCTTCCACTAGGCAAACTCCAAGAATAGCCGAGCGCGGTGAGCCGGGCGATAAATTTGAAGCAGAACTAGAATTGAAACTACTTGCAGACGTAGGACTAGTTGGTTTACCTAATGCTGGCAAATCTACATTTCTTAGTGTTGTAAGTAACGCTAGACCTGAAATTGCTGACTATCCATTCACCACACTCACACCCAACCTAGGCGTAGCAGATATTGATGAAAGCAGCCTTCTATTAGCTGACATACCTGGACTAATCGAAGGCGCTTCTGAAGGAAAAGGTCTTGGTGATGCGTTTTTGAGGCACGTTGAAAGAACGGCAGTACTCCTTCACTTAGTAGATATTTATAATGACGATGTAGCAGTGAGTTATAAAACTATACGAACAGAGCTTGAAAAATATAGTCCAGAACTTGCAACTAGACCTGAGATTATTGCCCTAACAAAGAGCGAGGGTGTAGACGAAGAAATTGTCGCAATGCAAGTTGATTCGCTAAAACTAGTCGCTCCAAAATCTGAAATATATGTCATTTCTTCTGCCTCACAAAAGGGTATTAAAGAAGTTTTGCGATCGCTAGTCAAATTAGTAGAAAAAGTTAACAAGGAAAAAGCTATTATCAGTTCATCTGAAGATTCTGATATTCCTGTAATTACATTGAGTGAAGGTGAAATTTCAGAAAAGTGGAAAGTTGAGAAAGTCGAATCTGAGGAAGGCCCTGCCTACTTTGTGGTAAAAGGCGACAAGATAGAGAAATTCGCACGAAGGACACACTTTGAGCAATACGAAGGTGTTAATAGGCTAAGAGACATTATGAAAAAACTTGGAATCACTCACGAACTACGACGAAAAGGTGCTGAGAACGAAAGTATCATTAGAATAGATGGTTACGAATTTACTTTAGTAGAGCAGTAAATGAATAAGACATTTTTCTTTTATGATCTAGAGACAACAGGTTTTGATCCTAGATACGACAGGATTATGCAATTCGCTGGACAGAGAACTGATATGGATTTAAATCCTATCGGTGACCCAGAGAACTTTATGATAAAAATTACTGACGACACCTTACCGAGCCCAGATGCTTTGATGGTGACGCACATCACACCCCAACAAACATTGGAAGACGGTTATTCGGAAGCTGAGGCAGCTAAAATATTAATAGAGAGAGTATTTACAGAAGATACAGTTGCTGTTGGATTTAATAATATTAGATTCGACGACGAATTTATAAGAAATCTTTTTTGGAGAAATTTTTTCGATCCCTATGAATGGACCTGGTCCGAAGGAAGGTCCCGTTGGGACATGCTTGATATCATTCGAATGACTAGAGCCCTAAGGCCCGACGGAATTATATGGCCTGTAGATTCTGAAGGTAAAGCCACAAATCGTTTGGAGTTGATGACTGCTGCCAACGGCCTGAAGCATTACAAGGCGCACGATGCTTTGAGTGATGTACTAGCTACCATAGACGTTGCTAAATTAATAAAATCAAGACAACCTCAACTGTTTAATTATCTTTTGGAAATGAGAGATAAAAATAAAATTAAAAAACTGGTAAATTTAGAAGACAAAAAGCCTTTTGTCTATGTTTCGGGTAAATACAATAACGATTTTAATAAAGCAACGATAGCTTTTCCACTCTCACCAGGACCAAATGGCTCAGTTCTGGTCTATGACCTTAGAATTGACCCTTCGGCATTCCTGGATCTTAACTCTAAGGATATAGCTAGCAAAATCTATGCTTCGTGGGAACAGCGAAAATCTCCTGAGTTTGTTGAGCTTCCAATTAAAATGCTTGCCTATAACAAATGTCCCTCTGTAGCTCCACTAGGCGTGTTGAGTGAACAAGATGGCTGGAAAAAAATCGGCATTAGCGAAGAAACGATCTCAAAAAATATTCAAAAGTTGATTTCCAGGCCTGATTTCGCAGAAAATATTAGGTCAGCATTTGAAAACAAACGAGAGTATCCTAAATCTGCTGATCCAGAAGGACAACTATACGACGGTTTCTTAGCAGATGTTGATAAGCTTCGCTGTGAATTGATAAGAAATGCTAAAGACTCAGAGCTTTCAGACCTTAACCCAGCATTTACAGATGAAAGGCTTGATGACTTACTGCTTCATTATAAAGCTAGGTCATTCCCGGCTTCACTAACAGAAGAAGACTCTATGGCTTGGGAAAATTGGCGTAGCGAGCGCATATCTAAGCAACTCCCTAAATTTGTTGAAAGCTTGCAGAGAATTTCAGCAAAAAATGTAGACGAAGAGTCGGCTTTCATTTTACAACAGCTCCAACTGTATGCTGAGAGTGTTATACCTATCGAATAGAATCCGCCACTGGAAAAAAATGTCATTTTAGAGTATAATGTGCTAGCTATGTCAGAAGTAATAAGAGTCATCGGAGCCCGAGAGCACAACCTAAAAAATATCTCTGTTGAAATACCCAGGGATAAATTGGTTGTTATCACAGGACTTTCAGGTTCCGGAAAATCTTCACTTGCTTTTGACACAATCTATGCAGAGGGACAACGACGTTACGTAGAAAGTTTGTCTAGTTATGCACGTCAATTTTTGGGACTCATGGAAAAACCTGATGTTGATCAAATCGACGGACTTAGTCCTGCGATTAGCATTGACCAAAAATCAACAAGTCGTAATCCTCGATCAACAGTCGCTACAGTAACTGAAATATACGACTACATGCGATTGCTTTATGCTAGGATCGGTGTACCTCACTGTCCCGTATGCCATAAACCTGTAGAGAAAAGAACAAATGAAAACATAGTCGATGAAATTATGAAAATAGAAGAATCTAGTAAGTTGATTCTCCTCGCTCCTATTGTGAATAGTAAAAAAGGTGAGTTTGCGCACCTACCAGAGCAATATATGAGAATTGGATATGTACGCGCTAGAGTTGACGGCATCATATATTCTCTTGATGAATTTCCAGAGCTCGATAAGAACATTAAGCACACAATTTCTATAGTAGTTGACCGTATTGCTATGAATGAATCTATGCGAAGTAGGGTTTCACAGGCAGTGGAGCAATCTCTAGATCTAGCCGATGGTGTAATTGAAGTGCTAAATACGGACACAGAACAATTTAACATTTACTCGCAGAAATATGCATGCCTAGACCATCCTGATGAAGAGATTCCCGAGCTTGAGCCAAGAATTTTTAGCTTCAATGCTCCTCAGGGAGCTTGTCCGGTTTGTACTGGCCTAGGAAATAGACTCGAAGTAGATCCAGAGCTAGTATTCAATCCAAACCTGACAATTAGTGAAGGCTCAATCAGGCCTTACAATCGTGTGAATAGCGATGCTTGGTATATGAAACGTCTACTTGAAGTCGCAAAAAGGCACGGCTTTAGCTTATCTGTACCTGTTAGGGAATTAAATGAAGACGCTCTTGATAAGATTCTTTACGGAACTGGTAATGATAAATACAACGTGGATATCGGCGGCGGACGTATATATGAATCTACTTATGAAGGTGTAATTCCAAATCTCGAAAGACGACACCGTGAAACTGATAGTGACTTTATGCGCAAAGATATAGAACGTTTTATGCGTGAAAAAGCTTGCCATGCGTGTAAAGGTCTGCGATTGAAGCCCGCTATATTGGCTATTACAGTTAAAGGTTTCAGCATAATGGACGTATGTAGCATGAGTGTTGATAAAGCACTAGACTTTTTCGAAAATAATCTGAAGTTGGATGAACAAGAGCAATTTATTGCAAAGCAGATTATGAAAGAGATAATCTCGAGGCTAGGTTTTATGAATAACGTAGGCCTAAATTACCTAGAGCTTACTCGTGCTGCAAATACACTAAGTGGCGGTGAAGCACAGCGAATTCGACTTGCTACGCAAATAGGTTCGGGACTTCAAGGTGTTTTATATGTTCTCGATGAACCTTCAATAGGTTTACATCAGCGAGACAATGACCGGCTTATTGGAACCTTGAAACATCTTCGTGATCTAGGAAATACTGTACTGGTAGTAGAGCACGATGATGATACTATTCGATCAGCAGACTACCTATTAGATATTGGTCCTGGTGCCGGTGTACATGGTGGTCATGTGGTAGCTTCTGGAACTCCACAAGAAGTAGCTAAAAACCCTGATAGTATTACTGGAAAATATTTGTCTGGTGCAGAAAAAATTGAAACACCAAAAACTCGAAGAAAAATAGATTCATCGAAACAACTTTTAGTTACAGGTGCTGAAGAAAATAACTTGAAAAATCTAGATGTCGCCTTTCCTCTTGGAGTATTGACCGTAGTTAGTGGCGTAAGTGGTTCAGGTAAATCTACATTAGTGAATGATATTTTGGCCAAAACATTGTCTTCAAGTATTCACAGGTCGCATGAAATACCTGGTAAACATAAAGAAGTTATTGGTGTTAAACAACTCGATAAGGCAATTATTATAGACCAGTCCGCAATTGGTAGGACTCCAAGGTCTAACCCCGCGACTTACACGGGTGTATTCACTGCAATACGTGATTTGTTTGCGTCGACTCCAGAAGCAAATATCCGCGGATATAAAGCTGGGAGATTTAGTTTCAACGTTAAAGGTGGACGCTGTGAAAATTGTCAGGGTGATGGAATGATTAAAATTGAAATGCATTTCCTGCCTGACGTTTATGTGACTTGCAGCGAGTGTAAGGGTAAACGATATAATCGCGAAGCTCTTGAAATAAAATATAAGGGTGCTTCAATAAGCGACATTTTGGAAATGACTATTGACCAAGCTGCTGAGTTTTTTGAAAATGTACCTGCAATTTCTAGAAAAATGAATACTCTAGTAGAAGTAGGATTAGGATATATAAAACTAGGTCAGCCAGCTACAACATTTAGCGGCGGAGAAGCACAACGCATTAAACTAGCCAGTGAATTATCTCGAAGATCAACTGGAAAAACTCTTTATATACTAGATGAGCCAACTACAGGGTTACATTCTGCGGATGTTAAAAAATTGATTCATATTTTACAGCAGCTTATCGAAGGCGGAAATACTATGATAATCATCGAACACAATTTAGATGTTATCAAATGCGCTGACTATGTAATTGACATGGGGCCTGAAGGTGGTTATGAAGGTGGTCAAGTTATTGCAACGGGCACGCCAGAAGAAATCACGAAAGTTTCCGCTTCATACACTGGCAAATATCTTAAACAGATTTTGTAGAACTACTTTTTGAATTTGGCGACAAGTTGTCTATACTGTTTTTTAATTTCAGCAAAAAGGATATCACGGCTGTTCTTGTTTTTAAGTAAATGCCATGCCGGGGGTATTAAAGATCCTAGTATTATTACAATGATAATAGGATATATCACGCTCTCAACATGCAGACCCAATTTCTCGAATACTACACCAAGGAAATATCCAAGGTACGAATTGCCTGCGGCCCATGCTAATCCGCCAATTAAGTTGAACATCATAAATTTCTTATAGTTCATTTTGCTGGCGCCAGCTACGATCGGCGTAAATGTCCTAATAATTGGCATAAATCTTGTTAGTACTATAGTGAACGCTCCATGTTTTTCGTAGAACTTATTGGCACGAACTAAATATTCTTGTTTAAAGAATTTTGAATATTGTCTCGAGAACAATCTACTCCCAATTCGACGTCCGAATGCGTAGCCTGTGTTATCACCAAGCACGGCTGCAATAAATACCAATATAGCAAACAGGTGGATATTTATATCTAATATGCCTGTTTGAATCAACACTCCAGAGGTGAATAGTAGACTGTCACCTGGAAAAAGAAATCCTATCAGTAGTCCTGATTCAGCAAATATAACCGCTAGTATTGCAATTACTCCGAAGCTTGTAATCAGCCCAATGATATCCATGCAATAAGTTTAACATATTAAAAGGTGGTGGTATAATAATAGATGAAGAAAAGAGACCAATAAGGAGATTTAATGAGTAATATATTAATCAAGTTGACAAAACGTGAGGCTGAAGGCAAAAAACTCGCTAAACTACGCGAAAGTGGTTTTGTTCCATCTGTTGTTTATGGTGGAAACGGCGAAGCAGTTGCAACTCAATCTGAAGCACCAGCTACATTGAAAGTAGTTAAAGAAGCTGGTAAGCACACTCCAATCGACGTAGAACTGGACGGAAAAAAACACTTAGCAATTATCAAGGCTATTGACTTAGATCCAGTTAAGCATACTCTACGCCACGTTGCATTTCATACTATCAATCAGAATGAAAAAATTGTGACCGAAGTTCCAATCGAACTAGATGGAATTGGACATAGCGCAGCTGAACGTGCCGGCCTAGTAATCCTACAAGCTATTGAGCACATCGAAGTACGAGCACTACCAAGCAAGCTGCCTGAAGCTCTAGTAATTTCAGTTGTTGGACTTGAAACCGATGAAGACAAATTAACCCTCGGTGATATTAAGCTACCCGAAGGCGTAGAATTCGCAGATCGTGAACAAAATTTGACTCTAGTTGTTGGCAATGTTTACGAACCATCTTCATTGCAATCTGCAAACGAAGCTAGTGGTGGCGAAGCAACTGCTGAAGATGCTGCAAATGTTGCATCTGAGCAAGGTACTCCTACCGAAACGACTGAATCTAAATAAGGGGATATGAAAAAAGAGTTGCAAGAAAAACTTAAATCACTCCCGGCTAGCCCGGGAGTGTATCTTCATAAGTCTGCAAACGGCGAGATAATTTATGTTGGCAAAGCTGCCGTACTTAAAAATCGTGTCAGGCAATATTTTCAATCATCCAAAGATTTCGATAGTAAAACAAAAGCACTCGTTGCTGATATATACGACACAGACTGGATAGAAACAGACAGTGAAATTGACGCGCTATTTTTAGAATCTGAGCTTGTTAAAAGGTATATGCCTAAATATAACGTCTTGCTAAGAGATGACAAATCTCAAATATATATAAGAATTAATATGAATGATGAAAAGCCTTACGTGTCCTTCACACGGAATCCACTGGACGATGGCGCCGAATATTACGGACCGTATTTTAATGGATTCGTGCTCAAAAAAGCTATGCGCCAATTACGCCGAGTTTTTCCTTATTACGTAAAATCTCAAAAAAATATAAATAAACTTGATTTAGACGTACACCTACGCCTAAGTCCTAGTGAAGATCTGTCATCTAGCGAATATAAAAAATCACTCCGCAGACTAATCGGTTATATCAAGGGCGAGAAAAAACAAATATTTAAGCAGCTAGAATCCGATATGAAATCGGCAGCTGCAAAACATGATTTTGAAAGAGCTACTTCACTGAGAGATCAGATTTTTAATCTTAAAGAACTGCGAAGAAAAATTATGTTTGGCGATAAGGAATTTCTGAATATATCGAAAGACCAGGCTTTATCGGATATTTCTCAGTTGCTTGGATTTAAGAAAAACCCAGGTAGAATTGAAGGTTTTGATATTTCGCATATGAGCGGATCAAACGTAGTTGCTAGCATGGTAGTATTTGTGAATGGAGTGAGCAACCGATCGGAATATAGAAAATTCAAAACACATTTTGAAAGAAATGATGATTTTGCAAATATGGATGAAACTATAACTAGGCGTTTCAGCGAAAAAAATATGAAAAGCTGGGGCATGCCAGATCTTTTGTTGATAGATGGAGGTAAGGGACAGCTTGACGCTGCGATAAAAGCTATGAGCTCATTGAATATAAATGTTCCGGCTATCGGACTAGCCAAAAGAGAAGAGCAGATAGTCGTTTCTTTGGAAAAATCCAATGTTATTATCGACCAATCGTTTGTTTCCAAATTGGGAGGCTATTCGGAATATACCGAAAATTACGCACTAATTAATTTAGAAAATAACTCGCATATAATTAAGCTCCTCCAGAGAATTAGAGACGAATCTCATCGATTTGCAGTAAGCTACCACAGCGCGCTTAAGCTTGCTAAGCAGAAATCAAGTGTACTTTCAGAGATACCTGGAATCGGCCAAGCTACGCAGAGGAAACTTATGAAAAAATTTGGATCAGTGAGTGCTATCAAATCAGCATCTCAACAAGATATTTCTAATTTGATAGGCGTTACAAAAGCTGAAATAGTCAAAAAGTACCTGTAGTAGTATCCATTGTGATGCCGGGCTCTATGTTATAATTAAATCTATGAAAGAACGTTTAGCCGTGTTCGTATTTAGATGGGTATTTAACTCGCTTGGATTATGGATTGCAGCAAAATTATTAGGCACCGGCTATGAAGATAAAGTCGATACAGCAGGTATTTTTGGATTCCTATTCGCAGGCCTTGTTTTTTCAATTGTAAATAGCGTGCTGAAGCCGATACTAGTGATACTTTCACTGCCAGCTATACTTGTCTCTCTTGGATTATTCATGGTTATAGTAAACGGCATTCTTGTATATGTTTCGTTGATGATTGCACCAGGAATTTCTATGTCATTTGTTAATTCAATCTTGACTGGAATGTTACTTGGGCTAATAAACTACCTAATCAGTTCTTATGTTGAACTTAATAGACCGTATAATTACAGGAGAACAAAATGAATATAGATACAGCACTACAAATCACCACATTGGTTTCAGCCATATTAATGGTAATAACTATTCTGTTGCAACAAAGAGGCGCAACATTAGGCGCTGGCTTCGGAAGTTCTGGCGAGCTCTATACTACGAGGCGTGGCTTTGATAAAAATTTGTACGAAGTTACAATAGTTCTAGCTGTAGTATTCATACTATCCATTTTAGCTGGACTTTTACTTCCTTCTTAACGCTAGGACATTATGGACGAAGACGATAGGCTAACCACGATTGAGAAAATCCAAAACATTACACCAAGTAAGAAGGACTTATCTCGTCGTGTTAAAAAAGCTGAAAGGGTCACTAGGTCTCACGCACGGAAATTTATTCTCCAAAGGCTAGGTAAAGCACGTGAAGTACAGAAAAAAATACTCATCTGGATTATAGCCATGGGTATTTTAATTGCCGCGTCAGCAGTGCAACTTCTATGGTACAGAACAGGATATTATACGACCGCACCATCTAGCAGTGGTATTTACGGCGAGGGTGTAATTGGTACAATTAAGACTTTAAATCCATTATATGCAAACTCCGATCCTGAAGAAGCTTTGAGCCAGCTCATATTTTCTAGGCTCCTTAGATATGACACTAGCGGAAAGATAGGCTATGATCTTGCTAATAGCATGAAGATTAGCGCCGATGGCCTGAACTACACGATATCTATAAGAGATGGAGTACTTTGGCAGGACGGACAAGATTTAACTATTAATGACGTGCTATTTACGTTTGGTCTTCTGCAAAATTCTGCAACAAGATCTACTTTGACAGGATGGTCCGATATTAAGATAACAAAAGTTAATGATAGATCTATTAATTTTCAGTTACCTGCAGTTGTTGCGCCTTTTGCATCTGCTGTAGCATCTGTTCCGATTTTGCCCGAACATATTCTGAAAGATATAGATCCAAATAAAATCCGTGAAAGTAGCTTTAGTAGTTCTCCAATAGGATCTGGTCCATTCAAAGTCAATTTAGTTTCAGACATTGATGTTTCAACAGGCAGAAGGGCAGTACTTTTAGATAGATTTGATAACTATTTTGCCGGAGCAGTAAGATTGGAAAAATTTCAGCTTCAAACCTACCCCGATAGCCCATCACTTTATAAAGGATTGACTAGCGGCGAGGTTATCGCTGCTGCAGGTCTAGACGACGAAGAACTTGGCAAGCTTTCGCAAAATATTTACTCAGTCGATAGTCACCCAATAAATAGCGGCGTATACAGCATATTCAATAATAAGCATGAAGTACTTGCAGACGTTAAGGTTCGTAAAGCGCTGCAGCTTTCAGCCGATACCCAAGAAATAAGAGGCATGTATAAATTCCCTCAACTAAAGATGGACAATCCTTTGACCAATTCTCAACTTGGTACACAGGCCCCTGTTGCCGATGTAGTGAACCTTGCCAGCGCAAATACATTATTAGACGAAGCCGGCTGGAAGCTTGAAGGTAATGTACGAAAAAAAGGCGGCAAAGAGTTTGCACTATCTATAGTTACAATTAAAGGTCAGTATGAAAAAGTGACAGATAAACTAGTTTCATACTGGTCTCAACTTGGAGCAGTTGTCACGACATCCGTATACGATCCTACAGATGCAGCACAGCGATTCGTTCAAGATATTTTACAGGCCAGGAATTACGACGTATTGGTCTATCAGCTTTATATTGGCGGAGATCCCGACGTCTACGCCTATTGGCACTCAACTCAAGCCAATGCTTCAGGCTATAACTTCGCGAACTATGCTAACAGCGTTTCAGACAGCATTTTGGATAGTGCTAGATCAAGAATTGAAATGAACTTACGTCAGATTAAATATCTACAATTTTCAAGACAGTGGCTTGCTGATGTCCCTGCAATCGGACTTTATCAAAGCTCCCTAAATTATGCGCACATTAAATCAGTCGAGGCATTTTCAATCTCGAACGTCATACCATCTGTCGAAAATAGGTATGCAGATATTCAATACTGGTCGGTGACGAAAAAATCAGTTTACAAAACACCTTAAATAAGGTTATAATCCAATGTATTCGTGCGCGCGTGCTGTAATTGGTAGCCAGGCTAGCTTGAGGTGCTAGTGCTCGTAAGGGCGTGGAAGTTCAAGTCTTCTCGCGCGCACCAAATAAAAAAATCCACTTTGATAGTGGATGTTTTTATTTGGTGGGCGCTGAGGGGCTCGAACCCCCGACCCCCTCGGTGTAAACGAGGTGCTCTAGCCAACTGAGCTAAGCGCCCTCACCAATGAAGTTATTATACACCAAGTCTGCGTCTTAATCAACGGTGGTGGTGGAAACGCTAAAGATTGAATAATTAATCAAAATGTGCTATAATTAAGATATAGGAGCCCGACGAATCGGGTATGTTTTATGAAAGAACCAAAATTTATCCGAAATGTCGCGATTATTGCCCATGTTGATCATGGTAAAACTACCATTGTTGATGGTCTTTTAAAGCAGAGTAACACTTTCCGTGAGAACCAAGCCGAAATGCAGGCTAGTTTAATCATGGACAGCGGCGACCAAGAGCACGAACGTGGCATTACTATTACCGCAAAACAAACTTCTATATATCATAATGATTATAAGATTAATATCATCGATACACCAGGACACGCAGATTTCTCTGGAGAAGTTGAACGCACTCTCAACATGGCCGACGGCGTTTTACTGATTGTTGACGCACAGGAAGGTCCGATGCCACAAACTAAATTCGTTCTTTCAAAAGCTTTGGAGCTAGGTCTTAAGCCAGTTGTTGTCATCAATAAAATCGACAAGCCATCTAGGCGAATCGATGAAGTGAACGATGAAGTTGCAGATTTATTCTTGGAGCTAGCAATTGACGATTCACAACTGCATTACACAACTTATTACGCAATTGGACGTGAAGGTAAAGCCTGGAATCACATGCCAGCTAGTGTGACAGAGCACGCAGATCTAACGTCAATTTTTGATGCAATAATCAATGACATACCTGAACCAACTGTTGAGGTAGACAAGCCTTTCCAAATGCTAGTTACTTCTTTGCAGTACGATAGTTTCTTAGGCAAGTATGCTATCGGAAGGATTAGCCGAGGCAAAATCACTAAAGCTACCCCGATTACATTGATTAAAAGAGACGGTCAGCTGGTTTCTACGAAGATTGATAAAATTTTCGGTTACAGAGGTCTTAGCCGTGAAGAGCTAAACGAAGCTGGAGCAGGCGATATTGTAGCTCTAACCGGAATAGCTGATGCTCACATCGGCGAGACTATTGCTGATAAGGAAAATCCTGAGGCATTGCCAACTATAGAGATTGAAGCACCAACTATCTCTATGTACCTTGGACCGAACACTAGCCCACTCAAGGGTAAAGAGGCTAAGTACAATACATCAAGACAAATTGGCGATAGGCTGAAGCAAGAACTAGAGACAAACGTAAGTTTGCGTGTAGCCGAATCTGGAATCGGATTCATAGTTTCAGGCCGTGGAGAACTACATCTTTCTGTTCTTATTGAAACACTCAGGCGTGAAGATTTTGAGTTCGAAGTTGGACGTCCCGAAGCTGTAGTTATTGAAAAAGATGGTATAGAGCAAGAACCTATCGAAGAACTATTAGTTGAAGTTGCTCCTGAATTTGTTGGAGTCGTATCTCAGGAATTAGGTGCACGTAAAGCAGCTATGACTCACCAAGAAACTACGAGCTCCGGCACTATGCGCGTAACTTACATTCTGCCTACTCGTGCTTTGATAGGACTGCGCAACCTATTGCTTACAGCTACAAAGGGTACTGTTATTATGAACAGCTTGCCTCATGGCTACCAACCACTTGGACCTAAAATTCCACAGACTCGTAATGGTGCATTGATCGCAACCGAAGCTGGCTCAACAACTGCATATGCTCTTGATGCTGCTGCAGATCGTGGTGAGTTATTTGTAGGGCCTGGAACAACTGTGTACCAAGGAATGGTTGTAGGTCTATATAACCGTGGTGGCGACCTCGACGTCAACGTTTGTCGCGGTAAGCAACTAACAAACATGCGTTCTTCTTCAAGCGACGGAACAATCCAGCTGACTCCTTACACTGATTTGAGCCTAGAGCAATCTATAGATTTCATCGAAGCTGACGAATTACTTGAAGTAACTCCTAAATCACTTCGTTTGCGTAAAAAATACTTAGATCCAAACGAACGCAAACGCAACGCCAAGCAGTAAATGCTTGAAAATTGACCACTATTAAAGTACAATTATCTAAGCGCGTTATTGCGGCTCTTTAGCTCAGTTGGTAGAGCAGAGGCCTGAAGAGCCTTGTGTCCCCAGTTCAAGTCTGGGAGGAGCCACCAAAATCATGCGGGTTTAGCTCAGTTGTTTAGAGCGCTTCCTTGCCAAGGAAGAGGTCGAGAGTTAGAGTCTCTTAACCCGCACCATATCTAAGGCAAATAAAGAATATACATGTTTATGTACTATAATTACTGAAACAGGAAGATTATGAAATTATCGAAGAAACTATCTAAATTCAAGAAAAGCAAGTTTGCGAAGTCGGTTCTTAAATTTGCTCCTCAATGGAGCAAGAACACTTCCTTTGTCTTGATAGGTATTATCGTGGGCATTGTGGGCGTTGGTATTGCAAACCCTAATCACATAGTGCAAAGATCACTAAGCTTAGTCGGAATCAATTCTGATTGGGAAAAATCGTTCTTAGCAGAGCAAACTGCTCAAACAGATCAAATCAAGAATAATGATTCGGGAGATACGACTAAAACCTCTAGTGAAGCTGATACAGATAAAACCAACGAGAAGAAGGACGACACAAAGTCTAAAAGCTCATCTGAACAATCCCAGCCCAAACCGACCGGCAGAGATTCTGGAAGCACCTCAATAATAACACCAGAAGAGTATCAGGCTCACGCTGATAATGGTGAAACTAAGCTTATTCAAGGAACAGACTGGACGGTCAAAGTCAATTCTCGACAACCAACAAGCTGCGGATCCCAGGCTAACCCTTGTCCAGTAGGTACTACCGCGACTGTAAATGTCTCGGCCTATAATGTACATACTGGCGAGCTCCTTCCTATAACAGAATGTAATGGCAGCTATACCAAACCTTATGTTGGTGGAGAAGCTACACCTACTTCATTACCTGACGCGTACCACTGTATACTATCGTTTACGCCTTCAAGTTCTGGAATGTATAGGCTACAGATAGAGCTTTATCTATCAACAACAGTATATACCGACACCATCTACTGGGGTGGTTGGGTCTGGGGAACTGACAGTGGAACATCAGGCGGCTACTTCGTTCAATAAATACATCTGACAACTGTATGACAAGGAAGTACACACTAAATGGTCTTGAAAAAAGCCAACCAAATGGCGCTACATATATTGTTAAGTCTGTTCCAAAAAAGAAATATCTCCGAGACATATTACACAGACTTAGGGATGATGTAGGTGTAATTATTGGAGCTGTAGAAGTTCATAATAAAGCACACAAAGACAAGATTGGGTTTTTCCCGCTAGTTCGAATGGTGATGCCAATTATTGAAGTAATCGCAAGTAGTGAAGGACGATCTTCTTAGGATCTGATGAAAGAACTTGGCATAAAGCTTCCATATACCACATGGAATCTGTATAGGGATGTGTTTATTCATAACGATGAATTTGTAGTAGCTGCCGTAGGTGAAATGGCTTTACAGTCTTCAATCTACCTAACGACTGTTGATGAAGATGTGATTGGTGATTTTTTAGCCAAAGATGGTAGGAATGTTGATCCTTCTCGACTGCAAAGACAATTAACTAAATACTTGGAAGATAAAATACAGTCCACGAACGATTTAGACGAAGTAGAAATTATTGTTGCAATTGAGTATGATCCTAACAGTAGTAATCCAGAAGTAAAAGAGGCGATTAGAGAAATACGAGATTTTTACTCTAATCTAGGTAACCATGAGTCTTAGTGTAAATCCCTTGCCTTACTTGATTGAGTTAACTTCTCGATAAGGTAGTTCAAGTATTGTCCTCCAACGGTTGTATTCATCTCTAATAAAGTCAAAACTTTTATCCATCTGGTGCACCATTACGAGAGCCATAAGGGCTTTTTTTATTTGCTTCATTATTCAACTAACCGATATATTTCAATTTTTGCTATGATTATATAATGGACAGAAAAAAAACAGCTATTTACCTGGCTATATGGCAAGCCTTGTCATTCGTTTTGATGGGTGTCTGGATACGACTTATGGGCGAATCTTTTAGTCCAAATCAGCAAATTTTCTGGAGGTTGTTTCTTGCATCGTTGACTTCATGGATTATTTTCGGAAGATATTTTAATAAGTCTACATTTAAATTTATTAAGAAGAAGGACTGGAGCGTTTATCTGACTAGGTCTTTGTTGAACTATTCAATAGGAGTGTCGTTTTTTACTATAGCAATACTTAATGCCGACTTAGCAACTGTATCCTTCATATCATCTCTGCCAATTATGGGTCTTCTAGCTTGGTTAATATTTAAAGAGAGATTCACATTTAGAGCATTGCCATATATTATACTTTCGATAATCGGACTTTTATTTCTAACTGAATTATCAATTTCAAACTATATTATAGGTTTTGGTGCGCTTGCAGCTTTAGTAAGTTTGCTTGGATTTGATCTATCTTACCTGATGGTTAAGCTTCACCCCAAGGAATTGAATAACTATCATAACACTACCATAATATTAACTTTTTCTTGGGTATTACCTTTAATAATTCTATTAATAAACAACGAACCAATTATTCCCAATAATCTGAGCTCAGGCGCTTATATCGGCTTAGGCGCTTCGGTAGTATTTAATATATTAGGCCTATATACTTTGAACTACATATTTTCTAATTTAAAGGCATATGTAGCAGGTAACATACTTCTTCTAGAAGGAGTATTTGCGATTTTAATAGGATACATTTTTTATGGAGAACTGTATAATTTGCAGCAATTATTAGGTTCCTTGATAATAATATTTGCAGCCTACAAGATTGCTATGATAAGTCGAAGACAAAACAAAGCTCAGCATGCGCCACATGAAAATTTTAGCTAGTATACAAACATTCGTCATCTCGGATATTGATTAATATTTTGAATTATTGTATAGTTATGAGTCTAAGATAAATGTACACTTTTTTTATAATTGTTCTGTTGCTTGCAATATCTGCCCTTTGTTCGGGTTTGAATGTTTCTTTGATGTCATTAAACATCGCAGATATTAAACGAAGGGCCAAGCTTGGTAATAAGAATGCTATTAAAGTACTAAAACTACGTGAACATTCGCATTTAAGTCTAGCGAGTATTTTACTAACAAACGTCGGAGTAATTTCCGCTACATCTTTGGTACTGGGTGAAGAATACAATGGCTTTATCGCAGGTTTACTTAGTACAGTTTTGATAGTTATATTTAGCGAAGTTATCCCTCAGGCATATTTTGCTAGAAATGCACTCAAGATGACGGCTTTTCTGGCTCCAGTCCTAAACATCATGATTATCGCTACCTATCCTGTTGCAAAGCCAATATCAATGATTCTAGATAAAGTTTTTGGTCTAGAAAAACACAATTTACATTCACGTCACGAATTAGGGCTTATTATTGCCGACCATATTGATCACAAAGAGAGCGAACTCGATGAGGATGAAGTAGATATAATTCGCGGAGCGCTAATGTTAAGTGAAACCAAAGTTTCGGATATCATGACACCAATCAAAGATGTTTTTTGGCTTACACCAAATAAGATTATTAACGACAAATTGGTAGATAAGATAAAGGAACAGTCCTACAGTCGCATCCCGATAATAAGCAACGACCTAAGTGAGCCTTATGGATTAGTACTTATGAAAGATATGGTTGACGTAGATTTTGACAATAACTCAAGGAAGGTGAGTGATCTAAAGCTGCATAAACTGAATGTCGTTGGATCAAGAACTGCACTTGATACTATGTTTAGAAAATTCATCGCCGCAAAAGCCCATTTAATGGCAGTTGAAAAAAACGATAAGATTGTTGGCGTAGTTACTATTGAAGATTTGTTCGAGCAGTTAATAGGACAGGAAATAGAAGACGAAACAGATAATCTCTAGTTATTGAAATCGAACATTTTGTTAATTTTTGGTATAATAAAGCTACTGGCGCGTTGGCGGAGCAGTTACGCAGCGGTCTGCAAAACCGCGTAGACGGGTGCGACTCCCGTACGTGCCTCCATTGTAACTTTGCGCGGATGGTGGAATTGGTATACACGAGAGACTTAAAATCTCTTGGTCTTACGACCTTGCGGGTTCAAGTCCCGCTCTGCGCACCAACTATATAAGCTCTCGGAAGAGGGCTTTTTTAGTTGATTGAAAATATATTCATTATGATATAGTATGATACTAATGCTTAAGAACAAAAATAGCTTCAAGCGCGGATTCTCAATAATTGAATTAGTAATAGTTATAGTAGTTATAGGTATCTTATCGGCTATTGTATTCGTTGCTTACTCTGGCGTACAACAAAAAGCTAACCAATCATTACTTTTGCAAAATTTAGATAAAGCTAGCACACAACTCGGAACAGATTATGCCCTATATAAATCTTTCCCGGACACACTCGAGCTTGCCAACGCTGGAAAAGGCCTAACTTTCGATAGTGACATAGTAGCTCAATATGTCTCTAGGGATACTGCAGATCCTAAAGGATTTTGTCTCAGTCTGACATTCAAAGGTATGAACTATTACGTGGATGACAATAACCCACCTCAAGAAGGTTTCTGCCTAGAACACAATCCATTAGTAGCACCAGATCCGCCTACTATTGCAGCAAAAGCCGATTCTACATCACAAATAACAGTAAGCTGGATTGCAGTTGGTGACCCACTTTTGGATCCGGCTAACCAAATCGCTTCTAGCTACAACCTCCAGTATTCTACCTCTAGCACTTTCTTAACTCACACAGATTTCACCGGCATCACTACAACCTCAAAGGTTATTACAGATCTGTCGTCGGGCACTACTTATTATTTCAGGGCTTACTCTGTGGGATCGACTGGTAACGTAAGCTCGGCGTCCGTAGCTGTTTCAATGTCCACTTTAGTACCTCCTCCTGCGGGAGCGCCAGTAGTTACATGCGTAGTGAATTCCTCGACCCAGATAACTGTAAACTGGACAGCTGTAAGCGGAGCAACTAGTTATACACTCCAGCAATCTACAAGCAGCACATTTTCTAGCACAACTACCGTAGCCGGCTTGACTGGCACGTCAACTGCTAGAGCTGGCTTATCTCAAGGAATTCCATATTATTTCAAGATGTATTCAGTAAATGCATCAGGAAATGGTAATACCTCAAGCTCTGTCAGCTGTATTACGTCTATTAGCGCACCTGACACTCCGACTGTCTCGGTGTCTATACCCGGCCTAACTAGATCTGCGAGTTCTGGCCCGTGGGCTTTGACACCAGTAGAGAAATGGCCTACTAGCGGTACTTGGTATTACGCAAAAGCTACAATTACATCATCAACATGTGCAACTGGAACGACACGACAGGCAAGAGCGCGTATTACGTACGATACTACTAGCAATTATTACGGATCGTGGACTTCCTATCAGAACGCATCGACATTCTACGCTGTTAATCCACTAGGAGCACCCTACTATAACACTATTAAATTCCAGTTCACTACCAGATGTTATACAGTTTATGCAACATCGAGTGCTTCGGCTTCAGCAATAGGTTGCCGTAAATCCGGAGACGTGGCAGTCTCAGCAGCAACCTGTGCAGCAATCGGACCATAGTTTAGTAATATTTGATTTTGTTATATAATAAAAACATAAACGAATAACATCAGGAGAATAAATGGACGGCAACACAATTTCAATCGTAGTAGGAATTGCACTCGCACTGCTAGTAGTATTTCTATGGACAACATACAATGGCTTGGTTACGCTAAAAAACAGAGTTGATGAAGCATGGAGCGATATAACCGTTCAATTAAAGCGACGAATGGATTTGATCCCTAACCTAGTAGAGTCTGTAAAAGGATACGCAAAGCATGAATCAAGCGTCTTTGAAAAAGTAACTGAAGCTCGTGCCGCAGTTCTTGGTGCTAAAAATGTTAAAGATACTGCAGCCGCTGAAGG
>Ga0209085_1000274_pt1 | contig 39070 bp, 38 predicted proteins | sample C_131016_EF_Meta_FD_187310 | JGI IMG/M metagenome (GOLD analysis project Ga0209085, IMG submission 187310) | Freshwater microbial communities from Lake Croche, Canada to study carbon cycling - C_131016_EF_MetaG (SPAdes) (version 2) | ecosystem: Environmental > Aquatic > Freshwater > Lake...
CAGACCTTCGAGCGTTATCTGTGCTGGAATAACCCGCTCAACCCGGAAAATTGGCTGGCTTCACCCTCGCCTTGAACTCCCAACTGCGGGATTTAGGATTATAGAATTCGTCCACGTAGCCGGCGCGGATGCGATAGGTGGAGACCTCGCCGTCCGGGCCGTCATTGATGGTGAGGCAAAGCACGAGCGGGAGGCGGAAGGGGCGGAGTTTGTCGGTCGGAACCGCGCCGATCATGCGCAGGGCGTAGAGGCCGACGGGCAGCTCGCCCAGGTCCAGCTTCAGGGGGGCGTCTTTGGGGCCCATGTTCAGCACCTTGACGGGCGGGAGCATTTCGCCGGTGGGCGTGGCCATGCTATTTTTCGGCACCTTATAAATCGGCGACGCATAGTCCGAAATGCGGTCCTTCGGTGCATCCGGCAGATCGGCCAGCACCCAGCGTTTGAGCAGACTCTGCACATCGAAGAAACTGCGCATCGGCACATACTTCATCATGTATCCTCGCCAATGTTCGACCGATCCAGGGAACAACTGCACCTCCGGGCCATCTCCGGTGTTTTGCGGCGAGACCGGCAAATCGTAACCCGCCAGGGGGCCGCCGGGAAGGAACTTGCCCTCCGGCATCAGCATCATCGGCCTGGCCGCTTGGTCGCCCGCTTTGGAAGGGCTTTCCGCATGAGCAGCGAGTGAAACGAACAGAAAAACCGTGAGGACTGACCGGGGTTTATTAAGCGCGAGTGTGTGGAACATAGATTTTGAGCGAGGTAGGGAAAATCAACCAATACGGAAATCAGAGGATTTAATACTTTATTGAGTAAAATTCAGCAATTAGCAACCATTTCATCCATCGTCTGATGTCTTCAGGAAAATCAGGGCGAACGATTTTCGGAAAATCATTCCGGAGCAGCCAACGAAGGCCGGGCCAATGATCGCTCATATCCCGCCGCTCGTTATTTGCGTTGCGGCTTGCACCAACCTTTGCGCCATAAATGCCAGTGCCCTGGCGCGGGATTCCACTGTGGCTCCCCCGATGTGGGGAGTGACAACCAAATTGTCACTCTCCCGAGCGCAGGCAAGGACAGGATGAGCGGCCAGGTCGTCTCCCCATTCGTCATCTATCGTATCCAGCCCCGCCGCGCGCAATCGTCCACCGCGCAAAGCCTCCAGCAGTGCCGCCTCGTCCAGGAGCGTCCCATGGCTGGTGTTCACCAACACCGCGTCCGGTTTCATGCGGGCGAATTCTTTCGCGCCAAAGATCCGGACATTCTCCGGAGTGGCGTGGATGTGAAGGCTGAGGTAATCGCTCTCCCGCAGCAACGTGTCGAAATCCACTGCGGTCAATCCCGGTTGTGGCGGAACGGGCTTGTGGTCGCACACCAGCACCCGCATGCGAAATGCCGTTCCATAGGCGGCCACCATGGATCCCAGACGTCCGTATCCAAGCACGCCTAGCGTGGCGCCCGATAGCTGGTGCGCCACGAACTTGTCCCGGCCCCATTCACCCTCGCAGGCTGCTTGATGGACGGCGGGAAGCCTCCGGTTAGCTGCCAGCAAAAGTGTCCAGGCATGCTCCGCCGTGGCCGTGATCGTTCGCAGAAATTCGCGCTCGTTTTTGAGGGAGAGCACCCTGATTCCCAAAGACTCCGCCGCCCGGACATCGATGTGCGCAGTTCCCGTGGTCGGCGTGGCGATCACCTGCAGTTTAGGGCACCGCTCAAGCAGATCCGACGTGAATCGCACGCGCAGCGAGGCAAAGCAGGCATCGAATTCCGGAAGTTCGCGTTCCAGAACGGACTGCTCCGCTGGTCGTTCAACCAGTTCACCGGCAGCGCGAAGCACATCTCCTGCTTCCGGACTGTCCGCCAGGGGAGTGAGGCTCAGGATGCGCCATTTCGATTTCATAGGTCTTGCACTAAAAGGCGTGTCATCGCAAAACGAGTAGCCAGGTGCATCGCTCCCCCACAGGAGTTTGCTCGAATATTTTTCAGCCAGATCGGCCAGCACCACCGCCGGGTTCGAAAAATCTGAAACAAATCGCCGGGACGATTCCGCCACCCCTGGATGATCCTAAGCTGCGAGCCGGCAATGGATGACATACGCTGAACAATCGAACTAAGCATTCGGCAGCGTGGCTATCTCATCGAGGGCTGCCTGATCGAAACGACACGAATGAGCCAGATCGAAACGGACTCCCGGTCGGGCTCTGGCTACCTCAAGAATATCTGCAAGGGCCGACCAAGGATCTTCAGGATGAACACTCGTATGAATCTCGATCGGCCAGTTTTTTTCCTCCGCCAGATCCATGAGGTATTCTCCGCTGCCTAAAAGATCTCGGATGAAGGATTGGATGACCGTTGCCTGGATTTTGAGGCCGGAACACGGGAACTCCTCGTTAAGAGCGCGCAGAGCATCGCATTGGCCCTGCGGCTCGCGGGAGGGATCCAGCATCCAGAGAGGAAAGGCCCGATCCGCATACTGGGGAAACAGGTGCGTGATTTCGGTCATGAAGCGACGGTTCTCAAACGCATAAGGGATCATTTCCCATGCCCCCCTCGGTCGTGATACGGCCGCTGCGAGACTCCGCCAAATTCAAGCCGAGGTGGGACACCATCGGAAAAACCACGAATTTTCCAATGCCAAATCGCTCCCCCTGTTCGACCAGCGTGGGCCAGTCCAAGGCGTAGGAAAAATGGTCTCGGAGATAAACGAACAAGTCCGAGCCCACGTGGGTATGCGCGTCGATCAGCATAGAATATCAGACTGCTTCCGCAATGTCGGCGGCGAGTTCCGCGACTTCATCGTGAGTCGTGGCCCAAGAGCACATGAACCGCGCGCCGCCGCCAATGAAGACGTAGTAGGCCCAGCCCTTGGATTTCAGATGATCATGAGCGGCTGGGGGGAGTTCGAGAAAGACCGCGTTGGCCTGAACGGGATAGAGTTCGCGAACACCCGGGAGGTTGCGGACTTTTTCCGAGAGCAGTCGGGCGCAGCCATTCGCGTGCTCTGCATTGCGCAGCCAGCTTCCGTTGCTGAGCATCGCGCACCACGGTGCGGCCAAGAAGCGCATTTTGGAGGCAAGCTGGCCGGACTGTTTGCAGCGGTAGTCGAACTCGTTGGCGAGAGACTTGCTGAAGAAAATGACGGCTTCCCCAAATCCAATTCCGAGCTTTGTTCCGCCGCAGCACAATACATCAACGCCCGCACGCCAGGTCAGATCGGCCGGGGAGTCGCCTCGCGAGGCGACGGCATTCGCGAAGCGGCTGCCGTCCATGTGGATTTTGAGATGGTGCCGGTTGGCGACTTCCCGGAGTGCATGCAACTCTTCGAGAGAGTAGACGGTTCCGACTTCGTTTGGCAAAGACAACGACAGAACGTTTGGACGCGGGTAGTGGATGTCCGCACGTTTTGTTACCAACCGCTCCACTTGTTGCGGATCCAGTTTTCCGTGGTTTCCCGACGCCAGAAGGAGCTTGGTTCCGTTCGTGAAAAATTCGGGTGCGCCGCATTCGTCGGTTTCAACATGGGCGACCTCGTGGCAGATCACGCTGTGATACGATTGGCACAGTGAGGCCAGCGCGAGCGAGTTGGCAGCTGTGCCATTGAAAACAAAAAACACTTCGCAATCCGTCTCAAATACCTCACGAAAAAGATCAGCCGCCCGAGCGGTGATCGAGTCGTTGCCGTAGGATGCGAGATACCCGGCATTGCACTCCTGCAATGCCTGCCACGCCTCGGGGCAAATCCCCGAGGTGTTGTCGCTGGCAAAGGTGTATCGCATCGGGTTCAATAGATTGTCTTGGCCTCGACACTGCCTTGGGTATCCACGGCAGCCGAGAGGGATTTTTCGCACACCTCCCGCGCTCGGGCGATCGTTTCCTTCGAACTATTCGCCAAGAATGGGACGTCGCCGCCGGAGACAATGTATTTTACGCCAAGCGAAACGCACATCGCGATATTCTCGTCGCCCACGGCCACGGTGAACGGAATCTTGCCGTGTTTCTCGCACGCCTGGACCATGCGGCCAATGCAATCGGCCATCACTTCCTTGCTTCGCGGTTGGTCCATGGCATGGCCCTTGCGCAGCATCATGTCGTCGGGACCGAGAAAAAGTCCGTCGACACCCGGTAGTGCCGCAATCTGCTCGGCAGCTTGCAGAGCTTCCTCGGATTCGATCTGGCAGATGAGTTTCTTGTCGGTATTCGCCGTGTTGCTGTAGTTGCGACCGACAAAATCAATCGGGCGGCGTCCGCCGTAGGAGCGGTTTCCTAGCGGGGGAAACTTGGCCCTATGGACGACGGCTTTGGCTTCTTCAACGGACTCGACCTGCGGCACGATCACGCCCTCGGCATTCATGTCGAGGGCCATGCTGATCCAGCCCAGTTCGTGGGAGGGAACGCGGACGAAGGCCGGCTTGCCGATGAGGTTACAGGCGCGGACCATGCTGAGGATTTCCGTGTAGCCGCCGATCTCTCCGTGCTGGCCGTCGATCCAGATCCAGTCCCATTCCGGCCCGATTCGCTCAATAATCCCGGGTGCGGGATACATCGAGGTGATACCGAATTGAACTGGCGTGGTGGTTTTTTCGTTTTTTGTTTTCATAAATCATTTTTGGGCGTCGGCCTCGGCCATTTCGAGAACGCGCAGGACATCCAGCGCGCTGGCCATGGTGACAACCGGCTCCGCCCCGTCGCGCAGCACAGCGGCGACGTTTTCGTAGAAGGTGGGTGGAGGGACCGAGGGTTTGCACTCCCGCGTTTCTTCAATCCAAGGAAGGTCTTCCTTCTGATATTTTCGTCCGGGTGCAGCGGCGTCGATGATGGGAGGCAGGGGGAGCGAGTCACCATTGAAGTATCGCAACCGACTGGTTTTGCCGTCGCTAGTGAGTGTTCCGTATTTGCCGAAGAGCGTGTAGAGCGGGCCGTGAATCGCCGCGCAGGTTGTGACGGTGATATTGGCGGTGCGGCCGGACTCGGTTCGTAGCAAGAGGTCAACATGGTCCTCGGTGTCGCCCGCATCCTTGATCAGTTGGAGATTGCAGGCGACGTGGGTCACCGGAGAATTTAGAAGTGGCAACATGATGGAGAGAGCGTGCGAGCCGTAGTTCCGGAGGTAACCGCCGCCGTTCTTTTTCAAGACCTGCCAGTCCCAGCGGCGAGTGTAGGAAGCCATGAAGGTCCGGATTGAAAAAAGCGGACCGAGAATACCGGAGTCGATGACCTCGCGGAAATGGTTGAACGGCGGGGCGAAGACATGGTTGTGGAAAACAAAGAGCCGTCGTCCGCATTTCTCTACTTCGGCGGCGAGAGAACGTGCGTTCTCCAGCGTCGGTGCCATCGGCTTTTCGAGAATACAATGGCAACCGGCGCGCAGCACGGCGAGGGCGTCGTCGTAGTGGCAAGATGAAGGTGAGGCGACGACGACGAGATCGAGTGCCTCCGTAGCAAGCATCTCCGCTAGTGTCGCATGGCAGGTGATGCCGAATTCTTTCGCGGCCTCGTCCCGGCGTTCCGGCAGGGGATCGACTGCGGCGACAGCGGTGAGGCGGGTTTGTCTAGCAAGGGCGCGAAGATGAATCGCCCAGCCTGAGCGACCGAGTCCGAGGACACCGACGCGGAGCGGATCGGCGGAATTCGTCATTTCAACTTCATTCATCGGCGGCGGATAGACAATGAGAGGTTTTGAGAAGCGCCCGCTCACCTTCAAAAAGATAGCGATCCTCGCGCGCGATTTCGGCAGGCGGGAGGCAGAACGAAAACGCGTCCTTCATTTCCTTTTGCAAGCGCTCCGATTCCGCCAGGGCGGCTTTCTGGTTTTCCTCATCGTTCTCGATCAGAACAATCCACCGCTCGCAGGCGTGAACCTGAAACGCGGCAATCCAGACGAGAAGGGCATAGGAATCCATGGCGCGCTTCACTTCGCCACGAAGCTGTTTCATTACCAGTAACGCGCCCTCGGCAGAGGTGCGGTAACAACGCAGGGCCTCTAGCACCGCCGGACACTGTGGGGATGCGCTGAGCAGTTCCATTTTTCTCCGGGCCATGAATACGCAATCGGCATTGTCATAGAGGTCGAGCACGGTCCCGACCCGGACCCGTGTTTCCTGACTTCCCAACTGAATCACACAGTCCATGTAACAAAAGGAGGGGAAGCTCGCCGGACGGCCGTATTCCGTGGCCAGCTCAATCTGCATTCCAAGGTCATACAAGCAATCCGCAAGACGCCGGTCCGAGAGACCAAACCGCCAACGGCAAAACCGTCGTTCGCTATCCCGCGAATGAGGCGAGCGCATGACATTCCATGTGCGGTCCGCCGTCACCGCCAGACCCATGTCCGCAGCCGGAAAGGGAACGCGAAAACACGCCCATGCCGTGTTGATGACTCCAAGGGCACCCCGCCTGGATACAAGGCTGGTCATCTCGAGAGTATTGTGGAGGGTGTAGTCGGCGTAATGGGGAACAAGGTTGCCCCAATTGAAACAGGGCAGCCCGATCCATTGGAAGCCCTTTGACTCGTAGTGATCAAATGACGCTGAATTGGATTCACCCGGCCACGGGGGTGAGGAATTGTATTTCCAGAAAGTGAGGATTGTATTCGATGGAAGGCGGTCAAGAACCATTGCGCGATTCTCCGCCGTGATCGAGCGGAATGCGTCATCGTGAATCATCGGTCGCTTGCCCTTCCCGACGACATAACGACAGACCGTGCTCATGTGCGTGGAAAAGACATCGGCTAATCGCGTGGAATCCTCTGCCAAGGCGTGCTCGAGATAAAACGGCTCGTCCCCGCCGACATGGAACCACTCGTCTTCCGAGTGAAGCTCCAGGACTTCGTCAATCAGGGAATAAACCAACTGTAAGGCGGCTGGATTGTTTGCTTGGATCTCCGTAACCCATTCGTTCTCCTCACCCGCTCGCAGATGCTCCCAGCCGGGATGACGGAGGATAAACTCCAAATGCCCAAGGCTCGGAACGAGCGGAATCAACCTCAGTCCCAGCCCTCGCGCATGCGCCAGAAACGCTATGAGTTTCTCACGGCTCGGGGCGTCGGGGCTGACGATCTCCGGATATCTCGCAAAGGGAAAACGGTCATCGTATTCGATCAGAAGCGTATTGATCTTTAGGGCAGCCAGGTCGTCCACCCAACGATGAAGATAGTCCATTCCGTGGGTGAAGTATTTGAGGTCCAAATGTGCACCGCGAATCTCCAGATCCGGCCAGTCCTCCATCCGGCATGCCGGAACTCCAGCGTCATCCTCAGAGAGCCGTCTCATTTGCGCGAGAGTGTGTCCGAATTGTCGCAATCCCTGTTCCCCCGCCGCACACCCCGCAGCCCCAAGCGAATCGAAAACCGCAGTGTAGGCTTCCGGGCTCGTATGATCCGGAGGGGAAATCCTTGAGAACAACGCTTCGGCATCACCAAGACGGAATGCCCATGCTACCGCAGGATACCCGCCGACATTCCCCTCGAAACACTGCCACCCTTCTCGAAACTCCCAGCGAGCATCCTCCGTTTCAATCCTTTGGGGAGTAGGGAGGAGTGGCGAGCTGAGCTCGAGAAACCTTGAATTCTTATTCATTATCGTATTTCCTAGTCTACCATGCTATCTGCTGGCAAGTAAAATTGCTTTTCTGGCCGTCATGCGGCGGCTGGCAGGCACTCGCGCCAAACCCGCAGCCAGTTTTTTGAGATAAATTTCCCGAGGTCTTCAGGGGACCAGCCTCGGCAGAGAAGTTCGGCGGAAAGCACTGTAAGGTCCCCGACATGATCGCACCCGAGCGGCCACGAATCCGCCGTGATGCCATTCACATCTCCGCCGAGGGCGACATGCTCTACGCCCATAACATTTACCAAATATTCCACATGATCGGCCATGTCGGCGATCGTGGCGATGCGTTCCTTGGGAGCTGGATTTGGCGGAACGATGCCTTGATCGGTGTAAAACTTTTCCTGAGCCGCACGGTTCTTCCGAAGCCGCATACGTTCTTCGGGATCGTCGGTGACAGCCAGTAAATGGCGGTTCCAATCGCGGAGTGGATTCGGTTTATCTGGCGATGGAGGATGGTATTTTTGCCCCCAGACCCTGCGAGCATAGAGGTGATCGGCGAAGTGAATGCCCACGACCCCACCTTTCTCCGCAATCTTTCTCAAGGTGGAATCGCCATGTCCCCGTCCGTCGGGAATGGCGGTGCGGCTGCCGGTGTGTCCGTCAACGATCGGCCTCGTCGAAATCTCAAGTATGGCTTCAGTGGATTCATCCGAGAGGTGCGCGACGTCGATGATCATGCCGAGCTCGTTCATACGGGCAACCACGTCCCGGCCGAACGAAGTCAAGACCGGACCCGGATCGCCATTCACGAACGTTTCCGGGCACGAGCGATTCCATGTCTTACAAATAATACCCGCGCAGTGGCTGATCCGGAGCCCGCGCTGGAAGAGAACCTCCACATCCTCTAGGGATCGCATCCAGGTATGGGAGGTGACCAAGGGCAGAACACGAAGGAGAGGGTCCGCACCGTCGTCCGTGAGATCGGCGGCTGTGCAAACAATCCTCACTCGTGGGCACCGTAGCGTATCAGCGAGCGCGGCGTCGTAGGTTCTCAGCAGTCGCTCGAAAGCCCAATCCGGGTCACCCGCCGGAAGAAACTCGTTGGGCCCGACCTCGAAATAGCCCGCACCACCATTGGTGAGAGCGATGCCAAAGGCGCGGATGTTTGCTGCATCCAACTTCTCCAGATCGCACTGCGCGGCACCGGCGGCTTTGAACAGCGAGTCGTAGCCGTAGTATTCAAAATACCCGGCTGCTACGGGGAGGGTTCGATGGATTTCGCAGGCGAGATCCATCCAGCGAGTCGGGTCGCCGCTCATACCTCGGACCGCGGGCCCCCCAGGTAGGCGACGACATCGATCTCCAGAAAAGCGCCGTCACTTGCCACGGGAATGGTTGTGCGGCACGGATACGGAGCCTTGAAATATTCTCCATAGAGTTTGCTGTAGGTTTTGAAGAACTGCACGGGAGCGAGAAGCACGGTTGTTTTGACGACATGCTCGAAGCCGAGGTTCTTTTGTGCCAATAGGCCGCCGATATGCTCAAACACTTCGCGCATGCCGGGTTCGGGATTCTTAATGTCAAAGACAGCCCCGAAGCCCCATGTATACATGAAGTCCCCGGCCACGGCTGCTTGTGAAATGGGAAGCTTGTGCGGGTTCGGATAGGGACTGAAAAATTCAATTCCTGTTTTTGTTTTTGTGGTTTTTTTACGGGTGGGTTTCTTTTTCATAGAATGGTGAATTTCAAAAGCCGATGCTGGCTCCCCCATCAACGATGAGGGTTGTGCCAGTGACAAATTTGGCTGCTGGCGAGCAGAGATACGTGGCGGCCCAGCCGACATCTTCAGGCTGGCCGAAATGGCCGAGAAAAGTCCGGTCGAGAATTTTTTTCTCCCGCTGAGGATCGCCGGACATCGCCTGCCGAGACATGGGCGACTCGATCCAGCCTGGTGCTATGGCATTCACCCGCACTCCGCGTCCAGACACTTCGCTGGCCAGGGCGCGCACCATGCCCAGCACAGCCGTCTTGGCCGCGCTGTAGGCGAACACATTGGGAACACCAAGATAAGACGCCATCGAGGCGATGAAGAGAATCGAACCACGACCGCGTTCGAGCATCTCGGGCAGAGCGGCGGAGGTCAGGGCGTGTCCTGCCGCGACATGGGTGCGCATGATCGTGTCAAATTCCTCGGGTGAAGTGGCCAAGGCCGATTTTTTCAAATGGTTGCCGGCGTTGTTGACCAAAATGCCCGGCGGTTGGTCGAACAACTTTGTGGCCTGGGCCACCAAAGATTCCGCGTCGTGCAAGCGCGCGATGTCGTGGGCAACCCAGGCGGATGAGGGGCCAATTCCCGCGCAGGCCGCTTGCAATGTTTCCCCGTTCCGGCCCACCAGAATCACCTTTGCCCCCGCTGCGGTGAAGCATCGGGCGATGCCCAATCCGAGGCCACTGCCGCCTCCAGTGATGAGTGCTACTTCGGACTCGAGGGTGAAGGCGTTCATTTTCGTCCGTATTTCTCAAGTGCTTCGGGCCGTAACGTGGTATTGGCGCCGAACTCCTGCGGGGCGACAAAAAATCCGTCGGATACTTCGACGGGTTCGGTGAAGCAGTCGCGCAACCACGGGATGTATTCCAGCATCCCACAGGCCGGGTGGGCGATGGAGAGTGGGAGGTGAATGTGCACCATGTCGCCAACGTGCGCCACAACGGGCAGACGGTGCGCCAGAGCAAGGTCCGCCACTTCCAGCCACTCCGTGATCCCGGCAAGCCGAACAGCATCGGGCTGGAGATAATGGACTGCCCCCGCATCTAGAAACGCCTTGAAGTGATCAAGCAAATAGAGCTGTTCGCCCAACGCAATCGGGGTCTCGATGCTCGCAGCCAGACGGGCATGACCTGCAATGTCATCATACCAAATTGGCTCCTCGAACCAAAAAATGTCGAACTCCATAGCCGCTTGCCCGAACCGCTGAGCCGTCGGCAAATCCCATCGGCCATTGGCGTCGAGCATGAGTTTCGCGTCGGGGCCAATGGCATTTCGCACGGCTTTAACGCGTCGAAGATCTTGCCGAATCTCCGCGTGTCCGACCTTCATTTTTACACCGCGATAGCCATCCTCCTCGATCAGCCGCCGGCAGTCATCCACCAAGGTTTGCTCGGACCAGTTCAACCAGCCGCCGTTGGTGTTGTAGCCCTCGACCTTTTTCTCCTCCGACCCGCCCAGCAACTTCCACAGAGGCATTTGCGCGGCCTTGGCCTTGATGTCCCAAAGAGCGACATCAACTGCTGCCAGCGCGAGATGGGAGATGCCGCCGCGGCCAACCCATTGCAGCGGCGGATTATGGGCCAGTTTATTCCAGAGATGCCGCGTCTCGCGCGGATCGCAACCCACGAGAAGTGGCGCGTAACACTCGCTGATACAACTCGTGATCAATCGGTCACTGGCCAGATGCGCATGCGTGCCGGTGTAACCGAATCCGGTAATGCCTGCATCTGTGTGAATCATCACTCCCGGGACACCCCAATGTGTGAGCGCATGGGTGCTGTCCGCGATGCCAGCCCGGGTGACCGGGACGTGCAGAATAAATGTTTCCAGCGCCGAAATTTTCATGCGAGGTGAGGGGAGATCATGGAACGCGGATTTGGATCGGTTTGGCGAGGATCGCCGTTTCCAATGTCGCCGTCGCCCATCCATCGGCGGCGGTGGCCGAAGGCGCGGGTTTCCACGCTGTCCCATCGGGCGATAATTCCAACGCCTTGCCGCGCAAAGAAACCGTCAGCGGCGTATTGGCAGAGACCTCGAAGGTCTTGTCGGCTGTGCGGCGCACCGAGGCCACGGTGGCGATGCGCAGCTTGTCGCCCACGCCGAATTCCCAGAGACGCACGATTTTGGAGGGGAGAAAATCCGCCTCCGCCACTGCGGAATCGAGGAAAAAATCGTTGCTCTTGCTCGCCTTCACTCGCCAGGTTTTGGTCGCGTCATCATTGGAAAGTGTCATTCCGGCAGCCTTTGGAAAAGTGGCTGGCATGTCGAGGTAGCCATCCACTTCGGGAGGATCGGCCACCACGCGGGTCAGGGGCGAACGGTAGAAATCCGCTCGACGCGTGAGCGTGACGCGGGATCCCGCGCCGTCCGGGACGACACTCTCAATGGTGAAGCTGGTCGGACGTCCAGGAGGAAGAATTTCGACAATCCCTCCGGCGGCTTGGGCCGGGAATGGCCGATCCGTCCAAAATGTCTTCTTCAAATAATCGACCTTCGTGATTATGGCAGTGATCTCCGCTTCGGGCAACGAAAGACGCACATCGGGACCTTGAAGCCGGGTTCCCCCGGTCAGCGTGGCCAAGCGCAGCCCGTCGGCGTCCGTCGAGTAAAAAGCGAACTCGGCGGCGGCTTCGAGCGGACCAGCGGTGGCCGCAATGACGCGTGTTTTCTCCGGACGTCCATCCGAAAAAATCACGTCGCGATGACCGTTCTTGGTTTCGACTTCTATCGCCGCCGCCCGCCTGGCGTCCTTTTCGTTGTCCGCGATGGCGAGCATGCGTTTTGCCGTGATGAAAGGTTCGCCGGAATACGGTTCGATCAGGGCAGTGAAGACCGATTCCAGCTTTTCCCCACGCCGCTGCAACAGCGCGTTCGTGAAGCTGTAAAGAATGGGGGATTTGCTACACACCAGATCGGCCTTGAGCGTGCGCAAATCCTCCGCTTCAAAAAGTGAAAGCCGGGTGAATTTGCGCGGGGCGGCGGGGTCGAAATTTGCCCCGAGCATCTGGTTTTCCGAACCGGTGGCCAAGGTGCCCTTGGGCGCGGCGGGATCGGCGCGGAGATACCGCCAGGTGGCTTCAAAAACCTCCGGACTGTTCCCGGCGGCCTTCGATTCCGGGGACGATTCGAAAGCTGCGAGATACTCGGCATCGGTGGCGTAACTCTTGCCCTGGGGCTTCACATGCTCGACCGGCTTCACATCTTTGGCGTTCCATTGAAAATCATCATTGATCGGCCCGTGAAACGCGTAGGTGTGGAGATCGCCGCCGGAGACGCGGAAAAAATCCACGACATAGGAATTCGCGGGCTCGACGCCGGGCGTGAGTTTGGAACCGGCGCGTTGTTTGTCGACGGGCAGTGGTTCGGACCCCTTGCCTTCATCCACATCAACCAAAGCAATCTGCCGTTCAAAGAACTTCGCGCCCTTCGGGAGTTCTGACGTCGCGGCGCGCAGATACCGGGTGCCGGCAACATCGGTGAGGGAGCGTGGCCAACCGTAGGAGAACAGGCCGTATTCGCCGCCGCCATTCACCTCGACGGTGTTATGAACACGGCTGTAGCGGTCGTTCGGTTTCGAGTAACCGCTGCGTTGGCCACCATCAATCGTCATGGGCACTCCATGAGCCACGATTTGCAGGTCGAGTGCGTCAGCATGTTCGTGTCCCATGCCATTGCCGAGGCGGAGGTAGGCAGCGCGCCGGAAACGCGGATCGTCATGTTCGTGGCCGGTTTCCAGCGCGGCGAACCAATTGTCCACATGGCGGCTCGGCAGATCGAGCCAGGGAGCCCGCTTGACCGTTGCAGCTGCGGCCTGAATTTTTTTCCATTGCTCCGGCGTTTCGTCCTTGCGTTGAAAAACATGGGCCAGAATCCAGGCGAAGCGCGGATCGCCGGAGATTTCCCAGCCTTGGCGGGCATGGTGTTCGAGTTCCTGGCGCATGGTGAAGCCGGGGGGCTTGTCCGGGCCATTGACATCCCCGATGCGGGCAAAATCGCCCCCCGCAATGATGGTGTGGAGCTGCCAGTAGGCGTGGTTCAGCGGTTTGGGATATTTTACCGGATCGGAGAGGTCGAAGGCGGGATTACCTCCGCCGCGAATGTAGGGCCGGGATGCTGCGATCATGAAACCCGCACCATCGCCTTGGGAATAGTAGGTGGAGCCCGTGGTCTTGGCCCCCTCGCGATCCGGCGCTGTGATGACCAAATCCTGCAAGCCGGCCGGGCGAAGCGGATAGACGAAGGTGCGGGCAAACTGCCATTCCATCCACGGGTCCGTGACCGAATTGTCCCCGAGCAAAGTGGCCATGTCGGTGATGGCGGTCATGTCCGACATGTAATGGTAACGCAAAATGCGCTTGGCCATGGTTTGGACCAGATAAACATCAAACAGCTCAACGACATCCTGACTGGTCTTCACCCACGGAACGAAACGCCCAATGGATTTCGCCAGTTCCTCGTTGCCTTTGATATACTCAAAAAGCTGATCATAGGCTTCTGGCAACCGCATGTAGTTTGGATAATGCGGCAGCCAGCCAGCATAGCCGTCGCGCATGCGGCAAGCGTAATCGCGGTTTTGGTATTGGGGAATGACGGTCAGGCTGTCGAGCAGGTTGCCTTGCTCCAAGGTCGGATATTGATACGCAAACCGGGCGAGGAAAACGGCCGCATCGCGAGCGAAGTCGTCATTGCCGGTTTCTTTCCAAAGATCAATCCAGCCCTGTGGCGAACCGCCAGCCGAGCGGTAGCGGCGCTGAACCTCGGTGGCGATTGGGCAAAAAATGCGACCTTTGGCCGGATCGGAGGGGTCGGGGAAAAACAATCCGCCTCCTTCGTCTTTGTAGGGAAACGGATCCGGCAGCGGCTTGCGGGCGCGGAGGTCATCCAGAGTGTATTCCAGCCCAAGCTTGGAATTCTCGATAAACGCGTTTTGCAGTTTTGGATCGCGGCTAAAACCCTGAGGGGTCAGGTTCATGGCTTCGCGACCCCCGGCCGACTCCCACGCTCCGTGCTCCGCGGTAATTTGTTCGAGCGTTTTATCCGCCACTCCCAACTCGGCGGGAGCCCACTTCGCTCCCACCCACGCGGCCGGGGTGTTGAGCGCTGGCAGCCAGTTCCAGAGCGCTTCATCGCGGGCCAGGCGCTCCTCCGGAGTGAACTTGGGCAGGGCGTTCAGCTTCGCTAGTTCGCCCGCGCTCAATTTGCCGGGCGCGGCAGGTTCCTCAGCCGCGTCTTCTTCATTCTTCGGAGGATCCTCGCCGAGTGTGCCCTTGGTCTTGATTGCGCGCCGCACGGTCCCCGCGAGCACGTCGTCGAGGGAAATGTCGTGGACCAAAAGCGCCGTCTGACTCCCGGTGTCGACGGCTACCTCAGCCTTGTATTCGCGCTTGCTCAGTGCGTGAAAATAGAATGTGGCAACATTATAAAATTCGTCCACGTAGCCAGCACTGATCCGGTAGTTGGTCTCTTCACCGCTGGGCCCGTCGTTGATCTTCATCTTCAGGAAAACCGGCAGGCGGAAGCGGCGTAGCTTGTCCGTGGGCACGGCACCGATCACGCGGACTGCATACATGCCGGGTTCGAGCTCGCCCAGATCGAGGGAGAACACCGGCTTGCTGGGTTCGCAGCGCACGACTTTGACGGCGGCCCGTTTCTCGCCGGTGGCTTTCGCCTCGCCATTTTTTGGCTGGATATAAATCGGTGACGCGTAGTCCTCGATTTGACTTTTCTCCACCCCGGGCTGCTCCGCCGCGATCCAGCGCTTCAGCATGCTCTGTTTATCGAAAAAACTCCGCATCGGCGCGTATTTCATCATGTAGCCCCGCCAATGTTCGACCGATCCTGGAAATAGCTCGACCTCGGGGCCAGGCCCCGTATTTTGCGGAGAAACCGGAAGTTTCAGCCCCGCTGCGGGCCCACCGATTTCATATTCTCCGTGAGCCGGATCTGCCGCGTGACCCAGAATGCAGCAGACAAAGAATACCGCGGAAACAGCAAAAAATGAGAAAATCGCGGCGCGCATAGAATATTATCCTGTGTTAACAGTATTATGTTTTGGCTGTCAAGCGACCCGTGCAACCCCAGTTCCATGAAATGCCACTACATTGTTCTCCTAGGCTTTCATTCTTGCAAGTCGGAATTCTCCTGTCAACATGGGCGTCATGAGATCAGATATGCGGCGATATGTCATCTGCGGCTTGGGCACACGATCTGTGGCACACTTCCTGTTGCCACTGCTCGGCATCAAATCGGAGTTCAGCTCGCGGGATTATTCCGGAGTCGGGGAGGTCGTTGGAATTTTGGATATTGACCGCGAGCGGGTGGACGAAATGAATCGAAAACTGAGCCGGGAGATTCCTTATTATGCACCCGACGAGTTCGAAAAAATGGTTATGGAAACCCGGCCGGATGAAGTTCTGGTGGGAGCGAGGGACTGCGACCACGCGCAATACATTCTTGCGGGGCTGAGGCATGATCTCGACGTGGTGGTGGAAAAGCCGATGGTGACAACCGCCGCTGACGCCTGTGCCGTGCTTGAGGCGGAGAAGGCCAGCCGCGGCAGGGTGCGGGTCGCCTTCAATGTGCGCTACAGCCCGAAGATGATCGCGGCGAAACGCTTCATTCAAAACGGTGGCCTTGGGGTGATCACCAACATCGCCGCGGAGTTCTGCATCAACACCAAGCATGGTTCGAGTTACTTCTACCGCTGGAATCGCGAGCGGCGGTTTTCCGGCGGTCTTTCGATTCACAAGGAAACCCATCAATTCGACCTCCTGAGCTGGCTGATCAACGACCGCCCCGAAACTATTTTCGCTTTCGGAAAGCTGCATTATTTCGGGCCCGATGGCCTCCTGCGCCCACGCGATGCGGAGGGCAACACCTATCCTCCTGAAGAGGAAAAACGCCGCCGCCCGTATTTTCAAAAGCATCTGGCGGTGGAATTTTCCCCAGCCGAAAATCCTGGGACGAATTGGGATCCACTGCGGCTTCCGTATAACAAGCAATACCCCCCGACGGTGCCGCGTTATATTTACGATAAGGAAATCGATATTGAGGACACGTATTCTGCCGTTGTCCAATATCGCCGGGGTGCCTCGCTGTCCCTCGGCGTTAATTTTTCCGCACCGTTTTCCCGGCAACACATCGGGATCAATGGCAGCAAAGGCCGCCTGCAGATCATTCTCGGGGGAGAACCGATCGACAAGGGCGATGGATCCGAGTTGCTTCCGGTCTGGAAAGAGTTGCGGTTCTATCCACTCTTTGGTGGGTCCGAGGATTTGGCCGTCTCCACCCCGGCATCCGGCGGCCATGGAGGGGGCGATGAACTGATCCAGGAAGACATGTTCAACGGGGGGAAAGGTAATACCTTTTTGCAGGACCTCGAGTGCTGCTCGGGCGCGCTGGATGGCGCTTATGCGGTCGCCACCGGCGAGGCGGTCTGGCGTTCCGTTGTGGAGAAACGGCCCTTCACCATCAATGAGCTTTTAGGAGAATTGGCCAAACAACCAACATTATGAATCGCTTTATGGCCACCATCACCGCCGCTCTCACCACCACCAGCCTTGCTCAAGTGGATCACAATCCCGGCCATCTGAAAATGGGCTTGGTCAACATCAAGGCCCTCTACAGCGACAGTCCGGATCCGGAAGCCAACAAGGCGAACATCCAGTCGAATCTGGACCGCCATGCCTACTTCATCGACAAGCTCTCGGCGGATGGCGTCGAGTTCATCGGCTTCCCAGAATGCTCAATCAACGGATATCGGTGGAGCGGGAACATGACCTGGCTCAGCCTGGACGGCCCGGAGTTGGCGCAGCTCAAGAAGAAGGCGATCGAGAAGGGGGTTTATGTTGCCGCCGGCATGGCGGAGCAAGACGCTGCGGGAAAAAAACGGGAGGTTCACTTCGTCATCGGGCCGGATGGAAAGCTCGTCGGCAAACAATACAAAAACTGGCTGACGAAGGAAAAGGGTTTCATCGAGTCAGCCACGGAACATGACGTTTTCGAGGTGAAGGGAACCAAGATGGGCATCGTGATCTGCGCCGACGGCACGGATTTCAACAACCTGAAAACGCTGGCCGGTCGAGGAGCCAAAATCATTTACGGTGCCCATGCCAACACGACGGGGGGAACCATCGCAGGGTGGTATAATTTCCGCAAGGCCTGGGGAGGCACATGGGATGGAACGAGTGTTGAGTTGAAGCGTGATGATGCCATCGGGCAGAACCCTTCCGGCGGCTGGATTTCGACGCTCAAAGTCCACGCGGCATTGCACAACCACGCGGCCCTTTACAACCCGGACTTCAACCCCCTGGTGCCTGCGGAATCAGATACCAACACGCGGTGGGCCAGTGGGGCTTGGTTTATCGGACCGGACGGAGAAACCCTCGCGCAAATGCCGGCTTCGACGGATCCGAAGGACAGCAGGGAATTCGTGCTGACCCACAACGTGCCGCTGGGGGAAAACTAGGGTGGGTCTCATGCCGCACATTCGACCAGGGCATTTCGTTACCACGGTCACGGGCGAAATCCCAAGCGCCGACCTTGGGGTCACCCTGGCCCACGAACACATCATCTGCGAAGTTTCGCTTCATTCGGGCAATCCGGATAACCTGATGCAGGACATACCCCTGATGGTGGAGGAATTGGTTCTCTTCCGGCAGGCTGGCGGACACTCGATCATCGAAGTCACGCCCGAAGGGATCGGCCGCGATCCGGTTAAGCTCCAGGCCATCAGCGAAGCTTCCGGCGTGCAAATCGTGAGCGGAATCGCCTTCTACGAGGAAAGCACTTATCCGGCTTGGCTGCGCGCTGCAACGGTCGATGAGATAGCTGTCGGTCGATGAGATAGCGGATTTTTTTGTGCGGCAAATTGCGGAGGGAACGGATGGAGTGCGGGCTGGTTTGATCGGGGAGCTGATGAGCCACAACGAACCTGTGTCCAACTGTGCGAGCTATCAATTGACCACAGGGGAGGCCCGCGTGTTTCAAGCGGCGGCTCAAGCCCAGCGGCAGACAGGCGTGGCCATTTCGACCCATGCGTATGGCGGTGCAGGCCACGCGCAACTCGATGTGCTGGAACGGGCCGGAGTGGATTTGCAGCGCGTGGTCATCGGTCACTGCGATGTGCATTGGCCCGAGGATCTGGAGAAAGATTTGAAATATTATCTACCCATTTTGGAACGCGGGGCCTTTTGCCAGTTCGATCTTATCGGGTGGGAGCACCTGGCCGCTGATGAATTGCGGGCCGACCGGGTGGCCGCGTTGGTGGAGCGGGGTTTCGCAAAAAATCTCCTTCTCTCGACGGACACCTGCCGCCTGTCGCAATTGCGGCGAAACGGCGGCCGGGGATTCGGATATCTCCTCGAAACCTTTCTGCCCAAACTGCGGGCACGCGGGGTGACAGGCCGGCAGATTCACTCCATGCTGGTGGAAGCGCCGCGCGATCTGTTGGCAGGAAAAGAGGACTCTCCATGAAACCCGCATGGAAAGCGCAAATTCTCAGCGACGTGACCGTGTCACCCCCCGTTGATCTGGCTTGCGCATTCCCCGTCGCATGCCGCTTGCACAATGGACAGGTCCTGTGCGCTTATCGCCAAGGCACAGAAAAACATTCCCGCGACGCCGTGTTCCTGCTCCAGCAATCAATCGACGGCGGGCGCACCTGGCAGGCGCCGGTTTGCATTTACGACGGAATGCGGGGAGATAACCCGGAATCTGTCCATGCGGGGGCGATTTGCCAGACGAACGATGGGATCGTTCTTGCCTTTTTCACCGCCGTTGCCGCCCGCCAGACGGAGGATTATATTTTCAGCGAGGCCGGGCGGCAATTGGAACATCGGTTTTACGTGGCCCGCAGCGAGGACGGCGGGCTCACCTGGCAGGCTCCGGTGCGCCATCACATCGCGGGAGCGCCTGCCCTCACTTACCTCAACAGCCGTCCGTTGGCCCTGCCGGATGGCGGAGTGCTGGTTCCCCTCGAGATCACCACGGAGGTCCAGTTCCAAGCATCAGGGGTCGCTCGCTACGAAAGCGATGGCGGGTTTGGACCGCTGGCTTTATGCGCGAACGATCCGCGCCTGAGCCACGGCGACCCAAAACTGACGCGCTTGCCGGAGGGTCGCATTCTCATGCTGCTTTGGACTTTCGTGAATGCCACCGAGCAAACCATCGCCGCCCATGCCTGTCTCTCAGAAGACGAGGGTGCAACATGGTCTGCACCGTGCGCCACCGCCATCACCTCGCAAATTCTGGTTCCCCTCTCCCTTGAGCAAAACCGCCTGATCGCGGCGGGAAACGGACGCGTCGCGCCCGAAGGGATACGACTCTGGCATTCGCGGGATGGCGGGGCAACTTGGGCGGCGGACCAACCTTTGCAAATGTGGGACGCCCACCAGGAGAAAATGCTCGGCCTTGCGCTGGACTCTCCCACACCCCAAGTGCAGGCCGGGGACGGCGCAAGAATCTGGGCCGAGCTGCCGAGATTCACCTTTGGCACCCCGGACCTCGTGGCGTTGGGCGAGGGCGTAATTTTGCTCACCTACTACGTCGTGATAGCCGGACGGGTGCAGGTGCGCGCCTGCCGCTTCCGCCTCGAATTTTCCACCACCCACAAACCATGACCGAACCTCTCGTTTACCTGAAAGACCGTTTGCTCCCCGCTTCGCAGGCGCATATCAACATTTACGACTTGGGAATCGTCCTCGGAGCGACATTCACCGAGATGAGCCGCACGTTTCACCAGGAGTTATTTCGCGCGGAAGAGCATGTGGACCGCCTTCTGCGTTCGCTGAAATACGGCGGCATCGCGATTTCCCAGACACGCGACGAACTACTGGCCATCACCCGGGAACTGGCCGCTGCGAATGCCCGTTTGTTGGATGCGGATGCCGAACTCGCGGTCGCCCATTTTGTGACTCCGGGTGAGAACCTCGTCTACGCAGGCAGTGCCGGCGGCGGGGTTGCGATGACTCCGACGGTTTGCATCCACTCCTTTCCACTTCCGTTTCATTTGTGGCGGCACTTGTTCACGGAAGGAGCGCATGTCGTGACGCCGGGCATCCGCCATATTCCGCCACAGTGTCTGGACCCGAAAACAAAAAACCGGTCGCGGTTGCATTGGTGGCTGGCCGATCAACAGACGCGCCTCGTCGATCCCAAGGCGATTTCGCTGCTGCTCGATCTCGATGGCAACATTACAGAATGTGCGGGATCGAACTTTGTCATCATCAAAAACAGCACGATTTTTTCGCCGACCAGCCGGAATATTCTCCGCGGGCTGAGTCTGGAAACAGTCTGTGAACTCGCACCGCAAGTCGGCTTGAAGGTCGTGGAGAAGGATATCCAGCCTTATGATGTGATCACCGCCGACGAAGCCTGGCTGACGACCACTCCTTACTGCATGGCCCCCTGCACCAAGATCAACGGCATTCCTATCGGGAACGGCCAGCCCGGCCCGCTCTTCCAGAAAATGCTTACGGCTTGGAGCGAGCGAGTCGGATTGGACATCGCCACGCAGATCATGGGATCTGTTCCTTAACGACCGCTGATTCCTTTTGCTCGACCGAATTTGCGCGGCAGAAAAGATCATGGCTTGGACTCTCCCATGCGGCCCCGAGACGCACATCCTTTTCGCTTGCGATTTCACCTGGAGCCGATGGCGGAGTGGAATCAGCCGCGGCCCGCACCTCCCACCAACATTGCCCGCAGTGGTTGTGTTCGTGGTCAATCACGAAGCCGGCTTTCTGCATGAGCGGGCCGATCCATCCGATGCAGTGGTCGCAGTAGTCGCGGGAAAACGCCAGGTCGTTGCGGAGAAGAAATCCTTTCGAGGGGCATTCGTGCATATCGATGCGAACGGCGTCTGGTGTCGACGTGACTGTATATCCGGCCCCTTCTTCGGCGAGGGTATGTCCCCAGTATTTACGCATGCCCTCGAAGCGCTCGTCCCGAATGAGCTCTGCCGCGTGGCGCTGCGAGTCTTCGCCGATCGCCTCCTTCCAAAAATCCCGCAAGAGTGTTTCGCCGCCCTGCCGCTCCAGCCAGGCGAACGTCCAATCGTAGTGACCGCAAAAATCGTAACAGCCAATCATGCGCAGCTTGTGATTGCGTCGAGGTCTTGGGCGGGGACATCTGGGTCGGCGCGATAAAATCGCTGGGTGCAACTCCCGTTACCGCCAGAAATTCTCACCGCCATTCCGGCAGGCCGCGCCATGGCATCGGAAACGAAGTAACAGTGTCGGCAAAACCATGGGTCGATCTCGCGCCGGCCCGCACGCAAGTGGGCCACCGCGGGACAAGTGCCGACGTCCAGTATGACTTCTTCCTCCGATTCGGAGACGGTTACATTGCCTCCGGGCTCTGCGGAAAAAAAATCTCGCCAGTAACCAGCGACTGCGGGCAGACCAGCATCCCGCCAACGCGCCGTGACGGGCTCAAAATAAGAGGCTCCAAGATCCGTCCAATACTTGACGAGCCCATCCGGCCCCAGTTTCCGGCGGATGAAGCGAAAGGTTGCGTTGATCGCAAAATAAAAGTCGGCAGCGCCTACGGGCTTTTTGTCCGTGTAGGGAAGCATTGGTTGCAGGCTAAGGTGGCGCTCCCGTGGTATTGCCGACCATCAGCGGCGTGGGGATGCGAACGACGCCGGTTTGCCCGTAACCATGCCGCATCTGGGAGAGAAGCACCTCGGCGGCGCATGCACCCATGCCGTAACGCGGTTTGGCGACATTGGTGAGCTTATCGTTGCCGTCAGCGATGCTCATCCACTCTTCCTCGATGTAGCCGAAGCAGGCCACAGAGATTTCTTTTCCCGGAGTGAGTCCTGCGTCGCGGAGCCCCTTGCAGAAACCCACTGCGGGTGAGGGTGCTCCCATGACAAACGCTGTGCTGGTTTTTCTCTCCGCGAGAATGTGCTTCGTTTTCGCACGCGTATTTTCCTCCGCTCCTGGCTGCGGTGGTTTTAGGGAATCGAGCTCCAGCATGTCCGGGGTGAGCCCCGCTGCCTGCATTCCGCGCACGTAGCCAAGATACCTTGGCCAAGTGGCTTCTCGTGGAGTGAGCGAAAGGTATACAATTTCGCGGTGACCGTGTGAGACGAGATGTTCGATGAGTCGCGCCATGCCGCCCTCTTCGTCAGCGACAATGCAAGTCATAAGGTCTGAAAATTGGGTTTCGTTGACCATGACGGCCGGGCGTCCAGCTTGAACAACAACCTCCGCCTCCGGGCGGTCAAGCATTTCCGTCATGAAAACAAAGCCGCCCACGCCTTCGGCCAAGGTCAATTGCGAGCGAAGATCATGCCCTCCGCCGGCACTCCCAATGACAACGGTGGTGAGGGGGATGCCTTCTTGCTGGAGCCGGTGCTGCAGTCCGGCGACGATCTCGATTTCGGATAGATGGCGATCGGGTTGGGGCATGCTCCGAGTTTTGAGCACCAGACCCACGGATTGCAAATCAGCCGGAGTCAGTGGCCGCGGAGCGGCGGTCGATGGCATTCCGAGGGCATCGCCAAGATCTTGAATGATCTGGGTGCCGCGTCCCCGCTCGGACTTTACGTAGCCTCGCTCGGCGAGGTAGCGCATCGAACGGTTGATTGTTTCCTTGCTCACAGCAAACCTCTCGGCCAGTTCCGTCAGAGCAGGAAGAATTGTGCCGACCGGAGAGGACCGGTAGCGCTCGCAGATGACGGTGGCAAAGTGAAAGTATTTCGGAACCGTGGACGCCGGATTTAGTGTGCGGGAGTTTTCTTTCAAAGGACGCATGAGTATGTCAGAGAGCCACTGCTCCAACGCATCAGCCCTTCTCCCACCATCTATTTATCGGCTGCCAGCGTCAATCTGCATTTTTACCCATGGAAATTCCATGCGGCAGGCATGTCTTTCGCGTAGCGAATTTCCGCGAGGTAAATGCCGCAATGTCGCTTCTCCTCCTCTGAGACGACAGCCTTGGTATTGGCCGGGTAATTGATGCTCTTGGTGCGGATGCGATGGAGCACGTGCTGGATGCGGCCGCCGGGGTGAGAGACGAGTTTGCCCATGTCGACTCGCGACACGCTTTCCGGTCGGATGGGGATGCCCGCCGCCACGCTATCCAAAATGACGTGTGGCGGCCCGCTGCGGAAGCCGCCGGCGATATCGACGTCGAACAAATAGATCGGGTCGCGCGCATTTTGATATGGCGAAATGGCGGGGTTCCCTGTAATGAGAAATACCGCGTCGTTCGGAGCCGTGTAGGCGGCAATCGGGGACTTTGGATCGAAATCTCCTCGCACGGCTTGCGGAGGATTTCCGAAGGGATCGTTGGTCAGAAACCACGCGATCGGTCCGGGTTCTGCCCTTGCTGCAATCACCCAGCCTCGGGCGCATCTCAACAAGCTGGCCTCATGGAGGTGGAGTCCCGGTTCGCCCAGCACGGGGCCGGTTTCGACCCATTGATAGAGGCCCGACTCCGCATCGTAGCGGTATTTCAACGCGGCGATGCGGCCCCCATCAAAATGGTTCACCTCTGCCCATTCGTCGGCGGCGGCGTTGAAGGGCACGGCCTGGACAAACGTCTGGTTCATCCATTCGACCTCCGGAAGCGAACAGAACGGCCCGGCGGAAAATCCTTTTTGTCGCAGTGTCTGAGGCGGCATGACGAATTCGATGTCATCCCGCGCGGCGTTGAGACGGAATTGCGCCCACTCCACCGCCTGACCTTTTCGAGTCTTGGCGCTGATCGGACCATCGGCATCGTATCGCTTGCCCACCACCCGCCACTTGGCGACAAAAAGCCCCGCGTGCGGGGGCGCTTTTCCGTCAATCACCGCCCCTTCCGGCACTCCAAATGCGCCGGGATGCCCATGTTCCTTCAGGAGCCTGCTCCCATCGTTGTCGGGATCCCAATCCCGTCGACAGCGCGCCATCCAATTTTCGCGCAGCACCCGACCAGTGAGAGAACCTTCACGGATCTGATAAACAATACTCCGCTCATCGTCTATGCCTTCGAACCCGCGCGTCGAATACAAGACCAGCCAGCGGTCTTTTGCGAGCGGGATGGCATTCGGGTGGGCGGGAAAGAGGTCGTCCGCACGGGTTTCCCCTTCCAGCGTGCACTCGTCCATAAACATTCCCTTCGATTCGATGTGTTCAATCATGATCCTAGGATAATAGACTTGATTGGGTCGTGTCAATAGGGCACAATCAACATTTACCATACTTTTATGAGCCATTTGCAACAGGAATTTTGTGGAAGACTAAAAACCGGGCAGCCCCAGCTCGGTCTGTGTATTTCGTATCCGTCGCCCGGTGTTGTCGAGCGGATCGGTGAGGATTGGGATTGGATCTGGCTTGATGGCCAACACGGACAGTTGGGCAGTTATGACACCATGCTTTCGATGGTGAGGGCGTGTGATCTGGCCGGGCGTCCCGCGATGGTGCGTGTGCCCCATCATGAATTCGGCCCCATCGGGCAGGCCCTCGACATGGGGGCGGCGGGAGTGATCGTTCCCGTGGTGAACAATGTGGAAGAGGCGAGGCGGGTCGTGCAGGCCGCGAAGTTTCCTCCCCTTGGCGGACGGTCGTATGGCGGGCGGCGTCCGATTGACGTGCAGGGCCGCTCGTATTCCGACACGGCAAATCAGGCAACGATGCTCATCGTGCAGATTGAGACGCCGGAGGCGATTGAGAACGCTGCGGGCATCGCCGCAGTGGAGGGAGTGGATGCCTTGTTTCTCGGCCCCGACGACATCATGTTGCGTCGCGGTTATTCCATGACGACGCCGCGTTCCAGGGAGACCTTGGGAAACGATATGGCGGCGGTCTCGCGGGCCTGCCGTGACGCAGGGAAAGTCGGCGTTTGTGTCGGAATCGGTGCCGAGATGTTCACTCTTTGCGTTGAGACGGGGTTCACCATGATCGTTGCGGGTGGGGATGTGCCATTCCTTGCGAATACCTCGTCGGCGACATCGTCCGAGATGAAGGCAATTCTGGTCGGGCGGCAATCCACTCCTCCTGCGGTTTTGGCTTCCCCATACTAAAAATTTTATGAACAAACCAACACAGAACCCATTAAGAATCATCTGGACGCTTTGCGCGGCGGGTGGCAAAGGCAACGAGCAACACGCTTATATTCTCCGTGCGATGGAACGGGCCGCTGCGGAGGGTGTCAGCGGCGTGGAACTATGCTACCGCAGCGTGGACCGGCTGGTGGGCTATCGCTCTTTTCCTCGCCTCGCCGCCGCCGTCGATCGCACCGAGCTGGCCCGCGAGCAGGCGGCTATGTGGGAAATTACCGAGAAAGCTCAATCTCTTGGGTTGCGATTCGGGCTTTGGCATCACGAGGTGGAGGGGCCGGAGGATTTGCTGGAACTGATGCCCGAACTCCGTGCAGAAGACGGTCTGATCAATCTCGAAGCCCCGCTGCTCTACGAATTCATTAGCGAAAAATGCGCGGAGTTTCTCGACCTCTTTCCGGCGGTTGACGAACTCGTGCTCACGCTGACAGAGACGAAATTTGTTGTGGCGCACCGGCCCTTCTCCACGACGCCGCCCGCCGAACGCATTCGCCGGGTGATCCAGGCGGTCGCCGACGCCACGGAACCCCGGGGGAAGATGCTCGTTGTCCGCCCTTTCTCGGCGGTGCGCGCTGACGAGCTTTTTGTTCGCGAGGCGGTGGGCCAGCTCCGCGCCTCGCATGTGGCCATGATGTATAAAACCGAGCCGTTCGATTGGAATCCCTTCCTGCCCGACGAGGAACTCATTGGCTCCGTGCCGGAGCGGGAAGTTCGCGCAGAGACGGACGCTGGGGCGGAGTATTATGGGCAAGCGGATTTTCCGTGCTGCTACGCGCGGTTTTTGGACAGCCGCTTGGCTGCGGCCCGGGGCCGGGGCGCGACAGTCGCAGCGATCCGGGTGGATCGCGGATGGGATCATCAAGGGTTGGGGCATCCGCTCAACGAAGCCAACATCATCGCCCCCACGCGCCTGCTGCATGGTCGCTCCCCGACGATGGATGCAGCCTGGCTGTCGTGGTTGCAGGATCGCCATGGAGCTGGTTCGGCGGAGCTGGTCAATTTGTTTGAGGAAACCTTCGATGTCATTCGTCACTCGCTTTACATGGACGGGCAGAGCTTGTCGCATCGCGCGTTCCCGACGATGGACGTGGCAAAAAATGTTCTGACCTTTGCGTTGTTCGAAGAGAACATTCCGCTCGATCACCTGCCCGAACACTGGTCCATGCTGACCGACCGGAGCACACGGACCCATGCGGAGATTCTGGAAGAGAAGGAGAAATCCCTCGCGCTGGCGCACAGCATCCGGGAACGGTTCGATTCGCTGGGCGCCTGTCTCAATGCATCCTCCCGCGCGGAGATCGCTGAATCGCTCGGTCGCCTTCCGCTGCTGGCCGAAGCCTGTTTGCGTTTCTGCCGCCTCGTGATTGCTTACGTCGAAGAAATGCACGCGGTCCGCTCGCGATTGACTGATTCTTTTGATCAGGAAACGGAGCGGTTCGTGAAGCTGACCGATCAGATCGACGCGGCGTTCGGGCCGAAGTTTTTTCGGAAGATGCCGCCGGCCATGCGCAGCGTGGTCGAGGGATTGCAGACCGAGCGGATCATCGAACGCCCGTTGCGCGCGGCCCTGCAAGCGCGCGAGGAAATTGTGGATTTTGTGCTGTGCGGTTTTGCGACCGAGATGCATCGCGTGGCGAAGCGGGTGCATACGGGGAAAACTGGATTTTTTGGCGACCGCATGTTCAGGGCTTCCGGCTTTGGCGCGGACGAATACTTCGGCTACCTGCTCAAAGCCCGGCCCGGTGCGGCTCACCGCTTGGTCCTCCAGGTGGCGGGTCCGTCCGGCGAGGGAATTCTGGAAGTGAATGGCACGCGTTTTTCCCTGAACGAAGCACCAAATGAAGCCCTCTCGGTTCAGGAATTCGCGCTACCTAAATCAGACACCTCCGCTATGCTCCTGCGCGTCTGGAGCACCAGCGCGGAGCGCGTGCGTTTGGCGGGGATTGAACTCTCGACCGGAGAGAACAATGAATAAATCAGAACAGGTTCCGAAATCAAAAGTGTTGCTGCTTGGTGATTCGCAGCGCGGGCGATATCAGGATTGTGTGAAGCAGATGCTGGCGGACCGCGCGGAGGTCGTCGCCCCGGGCGAGAATGGGCGGTTCAGTCTCTACACATCCATGCGGCTCCCGATCTGGCTCAAGGAACTCGGCACGCCGGACATCGTGCATTGGAACAATGGACTGTGGGATTTAGGAATTAATCCCACGCGCGGGCCGGCTCAATTTTCGCTCGAGGATTATCTGACGAATCTCAAAACGATCCTCGCGATGTTGCGCAAAACGTCCGCGCGACTGATCTGGGCCACTTCAACGCCGGTGCCAGAGAAGCGTCCGCAGAAGCCAGGAGGCTGGCTCTGGAAAATGGCGGAGATCCGTCGGTATAACGCTGCGGCGGAGGAGCTGATGCGATCCGAGAATGTGCCCATCAATGATTTGTTTCCGTTGATTCTGGCGGACATGGATCACTTGCTTGATGAAGGGATGTGTCACTTGTCCGATGCGGGCGTGCGTGTCGCGGCGCAGGCGGTCGTGATTTGCATCGAGCGGGAAATGGCGTTGCTTCCGGGCACTCGGGCAAACAAAACCGGTGAGGTGGTGGAGACGCCGATTGAAGGGACTCTCACCGGCGGCCCCATGCCCGGGCAGGGCGAGGTCTTTTCCGGCTGATTGTCGTATCCCGCTTGAAAAAATAGGCCATCCTCCCCTTACCTAGAAAACCATGAATGACACGCTCCGTCCTCCCTCCAAGTTTCTAATCGGCGGCGCGTTTTTCATCATCTACGTCGCGTGGGGAGTAAGTTTCCTCTTCATCGGGGAAGGAGTTCAATCCATCGGACCTCTTTATTTTGTGGCTTTACGATGGGGCTTGGCCGGCTTGATCCTCCTCACCATCACGGGCGGCTGGACACGATTGCCAAAACGGAAGGATTTGCCCCGCATCCTCATTTCAGGCCTCCTGCTCTACCCCCTCGGAAATGGCGGCATGTCCCTCGCCATGCGGTGGGTGCCCTCGGGGATCGCCGCGTTGATCGTCGCCACCATACCGCTCTGGCTGCTGGTGATCCACTGGGTGCTCGGTCGCAAGATCAAATACCAGTGGCACATCTGGCCCGGCATTCTCTGCGGCGTATCTGGGGTTGCGTTGCTGGTCTTTGAGGGTCCCACCCGCGATGGCGAAATGACATCCCGCTGGCCGTTTGTTCTTTTGTTAGGTTCCTCGGCTTGCTGGGCGGCGGGCACCGCTTATGTCACCCACCACAGCAAGGCCGTGAAAATTTTGCATGATGAAATCGGATTTCAGATGCTGGCCGGTGGCATCATGCTTTTTCTCGCTTCTGCTCTGTCCGGCGAAACCATGGTCTGGCCATCATCTACCACCTGGGTGAGCCTAAGCTATCTAGTTCTCATCGGCAGCATCCTGGGGATGGTGAGTTACCAGTATCTGCTGGGCCATGTTTCTCCGGTGACGGTGTCCACCTATGCATTCGTCAATCCCCTGGTCGCTTTGTGCGTGGGTGCACTTTTTGCCAACGAACGGATCACCCTACCGACCCTAATTTCCACCGCGCTGATCGTCCTGTCGGTCCTCCTCCTGCTGAAATCTGGAGAGCCTGAGGAAGACCTGGGCACGGACGCTTGATACTTTTTGAATCCAGCTAAGCCACGGAGGCCGGGGGATAAAGCCCCTCACGGTAAAGCTTGCTGAACGCCGCTCCATCGAAGGATACCCTTGCGTCCCGCATCTCGGAGAGGTCAACCCAACGGTCGCCTTCCTGCCGCGATAACTTGGCGGCCAGCATGACCATTTCCGGTTCGACCAGGGCTGCCAGTGGGATGGGGGGCTCGGCGGATTTTCCTGCGAGATAGTCGAGGCTCTTTTCGAGAAACGAACGGTAGAGATTCTTCCCACTCATGATGAATTGGCTCACCGTTTTTTCCGACATCACGGTAAAGTGCGTTTTCATTGGCGGATGTTCTCCGCTGGTCAGCACTGCCTGGCGTCCGTTGGTCCAGCTAATCGTGGTGACAAAGATTCGGCCGTCGTTGGAGGAACGCACCCGCCGGATACCGGACCCAAGCAAAGCGCAGGCGCCCGCCGCCAAGTGGATTCCGTAGAAAAATTCATCGACACCACATCCTGCCAGCACGGTGTGCGGCTCACCCCTTTCTTCGATTGGACGGGCGAGATAGTCGGAGATCTCAACTTCAAATCCCATGGACGATCCGCCGAAGATTCGCCCACCCAATTGCGCCATCTCCAACAACTCTTGCGGGGTTCCGGCCAGCGGCTTGTCCACCAGGACGCCCCGGCCCCGCTCCAGAAAAAATTTCGCCATCGGGAGGTGGAGATTCCAGTCGCATGAGCAAAGGATGATAATGTCGTTGGCGTCGGCCAGGGCTTCGGCGGAGTCAAATCGCTGCAGCCCGTGTTTGTCGGCCACTCGTTGGATGAAGTCGGGAGGATGGATGTTCCCGGAATCCAAAAATCCCGAGACCGTGTATCCCATTTCCCGCAGCATCGGCGTCCATTTTCGCGGGTGCGTGGTATCGAGGTCGTAGAGTCCAATGCTGTTCATAAGTCGAGAGGAATCATGGCGGAATTCTTCAGCCGCTGCAAAGCTTCGATAGTATAGATAAACCCGCTCCGCAAATGAAACGGATTCCAGCCCCCATCGGATGCCCTCGCTGGCGCGGACGAGGTCCTTCGGGGCGCTGGCATCCGCGAAGTTGAGCAATTGGAAATAGAGGGATTCGACACAAGGAACCAGTTTATGGAAAAAATCAGTCCACAAACAATGATAGACTGTGATTTGCATATTGACCAATTTCAAACTGCCGTCGAGAATCAGACCCTCATGCAAACTCCCGACGAAATCGCCGCTTCACTGAACATCGTATTCACGCCCAGCACCGAGGATTCCTATCTGAACCTCTGCGTGCAGAGCGGGAACCTTCTTTTTACCTCCGGCCACACGAGCAACCTCCGCGGCAAACTGGGAGCTGGAGTGAGCGCCGAGGAAGGTTACGACGCTGCGAGGCAAGCGATGGCCGAAGTCTTGCAGAGCGTCTGGCGTGTGGCGGGTAGCCTCAATCACCTCCGGGTCATCCGGTTGCTGGGTTGCGTGAATGCCACCCCCGAGTTTTTGGAATGTCCGAGAGTGATCAACGGGGCAAGCGACTTGGTCCACGCTATCTTCGGCGCGAAGGCCGCCGGATACCACGCCCGCTCCGCACTAGGTTTTTCGACATTGCCTGGGGGCACGGCAGTGGAAATCGAGGCTATTTTCGAGATTCTGCAGCCATAGGAAGCTTTCCCCCCGTCTTCATCCTGAACTACCCATCGCATCCCTCGCCCTCTGCCTTGCGACCTGCGCTTCCCCTCAGGACGCCAGCATGTTACCCGTTACCATGGAGAAAAACCGGCCATCTCAACGTCGCGGTTCTCAGCATGAAGAGTGTCTACTCGCACACTCCCGATGCCGCCTAAAACGCGAAAAAGTCCGCCCGAATTTTGTAAGCCTCGAGAGGATGGAGTCGAGGCCATTGCGTCTAAAATACCTGTTATCCTATGTCATCAGTTTTTTATGCTTGCTCGTGCGTTTTTTAGAGTTAAACTTTTGACTCTATGCGATTCCAAACTGAACTAACCGACGAGGATCAGCTTCTGGCCCGCGAGGAACTACGGGATTTTATTCCGGCGGAGATTTACGATATTCACGCGCATCCTTACCGGCGCTCCGATTTTGGGGAGGCGTGGCCGTGGATGGCTGGAATCGATCGGCTCGGTCCGGCTGAACACCGGTCTTATCTGAGGCGTTACATGCCGGTGGACACCGTGCATGGGCTGTATTTCGGCATGCCGCATAAGACCGCGAACCGGGCGGCCATGAATGCCTGGGTTGGAGAGGAGACGGCAAAAAACGGATCCCCGCTCAGCCGCAATCTTTATGTGGTTTCTCCCACGGATAACCCGGCGGACGTGGCGCAGGTTTTAAGATCAGGTGCGGCCTGCGGACTGAAGGTTTATCATGTGTATGCCGAGCGTTCCGACACGATGAACGCTGGCGTCGGGGAGTTTGCCCCGGAGTGGATGTGGGAGATTCTCCACGAAACCAGCGGCGTGCTGCTTCTGCATATCGTGCGGGACGGAGCCATGGCGGATGCGGTCAACCAAAAGGACATCCGCCGTCTCTGCCGGAAGTATCCGGGTTGCCGGCTGATTCTGGCCCATGTGGCGCGTTCGTTTAATTACCGTCATGCCCGAGCGGGATTGCGGGTCTTGGAGGACCTCGACAACGTGGTCGTGGACACCTCGGCGGTGACCGAGACCGAGGCAATCCGGGCAGCTCTGGAGATCCTGGGACCGAAACGTGTGCTCTTTGGATCCGACCTACCCGTCAGCGAAATCCGTGGCCGTTGTGTGGCAGCGGGGAGGCATTTTCTGTGGATTTTTCCCGAGGATCTGGCGGGGGAGCGCGCCTCCGAGGCGGGTCGGAAAATGACGCTGGTGGGGATCGAGTCGCTGCTTTGTCTGCGTGAGGCGTGTGAGGATACAGGGCTGACGTCTGGGGATATAACCGATATTTTCCGGGAGAATGCGTTGAGGCTTCTTGCTCCGCACCTGCCCGATGCGGGAAGGGGCGGACCCGATGGGGTGGCTTTGTGGTGCCATGCCCGTGAGGTGATCTCCTGCGGCACCGGCTTGCTTTCTAAACGGGCGGAGATGTTCGAGCCCCGGGAGTGGCCGTCGTATTTCTCTCGCTGCCGGGGAGCGGAAGTTTGGGATCTGGCCGGGCGGCGGTATCTGGATTTTGCAGGGGGGATTGGCGCGGTGTTGCTTGGCTATGCCGATCCCGAAGTGACAGCGGCGGTTCGACGGCGCCTGAATCTCGGAACCTATTGTTCGTTGCTGAGTCCGCAGGAAGTGGAACTCGCGGATCGCCTGATGGGCCTTCATCCCTGGGCGAAAAAGGTGCGTTACGCTCGGGGTGGGGGAGATGCGATGGCGATGGCCGTCCGCATCGCGCGGGCGGCGACCGGTCGTAGCGGCGTGGCATTTTGTGGCTACCATGGCTGGCACGATTGGTATCTGGCCGCCAATCTCGGCGCGGACGACGCGTTGGATGGCCATCTTTTGCCGGGGCTCGCTCCATTGGGGGTTCCGCGCGAACTGATGGGAACCTCGGTGCCGTTTCGATACAACAATTACTCCGAGTTCGAGCAGGCTCTGGCGAAACTGGAAGGCAACCTGGCTGCGGTGGTCATGGAGCCTATGCGCTCGACGTTTCCGCAGGATGATTTTGTCGGGAAGGTGGCGGAGGCGTGCCGGAAAAAAGGGGCGGTTTTTGTGGTGGACGAAATCACCAGCGGTTTGCGCTACGGGTTTCCGGGTGCTCTCTCGCGATTGGGGGTTGAGCCGGACATCGCCGTTTATGCCAAGGCGTTCAGCAACGGGCTGCCCTTCGGCGCGGTAGTGGGGCGTGAGGCAGTGATGGACGCGGCCAATGCGAGTTTTATTTCGTCCAGCTATTGGACCGACGGCGTTGGCCCGGCAGCGGCGCTCGCGGTGCTGGAAAAAATGCAGCGCGAGAATGTCCATGAGGTAGTCTGGGAGCGGGGCGGGCGTTTGAAAACCCTTCTCGAGCAGGTGGCAGCGCGCCATGGCGCCTGCCGGTTGTCCGTGGGTGGCATGCCTGCTTCGCCGACACTGACGTTTCAACCCAGCAAATTTTCCACGACTGCCAAGCCATTTTTGGTTCGAAAAATGCGTGAGCGCGGAATCTTATGGGGCTCAACCTGCTATGTGATGCTGGCGCATGAAGATGCCCACATTAGCAGGCTCATTGAAACCCTAGACGAGGTTTTGGGGGAAATCGACGAGGCGATTCACACCGGGGAAATCGGAGCAGCTGGCAGCGTGGACGACCCAGCCTTCGCAAGGCTTGCGTGAAGCACCGCCTCAGGGCACGGATCCGGGGTTGGAGTTGATCAGGGCCGCGAGGGCGGACGGGCAGAAACCGGAGGTGTTGTCGTTCGCGAGAATCAAATTTTTTGGTGCTGTGTTCCTATCATGGATGTCCTGTGTTCCGGGCGACGGCGAGGCGGGAAATAACATCGCCCAGGGCCGAGAAATCCGCGATGGAGCAGACTCCCCCGGGGCGGCTCCATGCTATCCCGGAGCGCGACGGCGGAATCCCGCGCTCCGCCATGAGGCGGCAGGCGCGGCCGACATCTGCAATCTCAAGGGCGCCGCCGTCCCCATTCGGCTCCAGGTTTTCGGAATCCACGGTGTGGATCACCCCCGCCGCGATGTAGAAAAGCGCGTTGGCCTCGACGAAACCACGGCAGTCCTCAAGGCTCTGCGCCGGGCGGGCGTCGCGGCTCCCGTAAAAGTCCAGATAGGCCGCGAGGCTCGCATCCAGCGAATGCGCCTCGATGACGAATCTCTCGGTGCGCCCGTTGTGCCAGGCGATCACAGCATGGCATCCGCCCTCCAGGGAAACCGTGGCGTTTTCAAAAACCATTTTTTCCTCCATGACGGGCTCGCAACGGCCGCACGCATGCGTGGCCGCAAGCCGGAGCCTGACCCGTTGTCCAGCATGCAGGAGGCGAAAATCGTGTCGCAGCCTTCGATCGGATTGGCCCGGTAGAGTGCGCTCTCCATGGTGGAGGGCCTGACGCGAGCGCGAATGTCGCCGCATCCGGCCCAGAACAGCATGGCGTTGTCATGGGTTTTCATTTCTTATGTCCGGGGGCGATTTGTCCAACCTTGAATAATGGTCGTCTCCGAGACACTCTCGCATGTCAGTTGCCATCCGGCCGATCGACACCCTCCGCGGAAGGGTCAGGGGTCCGCAGGTGGCTCGCCTTTTGTCTCAAGCTCCCTGGGGAACTCGCGACGGGGAGCGCGCCCCCGTTGATCGGTGGCCGGGAGATTCAACCCGCCCGCTGCCCGGGTGTTTTCGACCGGCCCGGTGGCTTGGACTGCAGGGTGTGCAGGATGCGGTTCAGGGTCTCGATCGAAAAGACCAATCCGCGTGGGAGGTGAAAGGGATCCTTCACCGGCAGGGCCACCAGCGTATCGACCGGCGACCCGTCGCGCGTGAGCCGCTGGGTCCATTCGCCGTGACCCGGGCAGGGGAACCGGGCGAAGGAGTAGTCGTGGATTTTGCGATACCAGGAAAGGCACCAGTCAGCGCGGCAGGCCTCCCAGGCCATGAGGCACGCGGGCATCGCCTCGGTATGCGGCCACCAGAGCTTCATCGTGTGGTTTTTCCAGTGCACCGGTTCGCGGCCAAGGGCATCCATGCCGAGGAACAACCCGCCGAACAGCGGATCCCAGCCCTGCTCCAGACAGCAGCGGATCGCCTCGCAGGACTTCATCTGCAAATCCACCCTACCCGTGCCCTCGAACACAAAAAACTGGAAATAGGCGGACTCGATTCCGTGACCCGGCACCATCGTCCGCCCCTCCGTGGTGACCACGAAGCCATTCCTCTCGTCCACATACTCGAGGAAGCTCCGCATTCCGGGCTTCCAGAAGTGGTTCAGGACCTCGAGGCCGCGCTCCCGGCCATCCCGTAGGATGTCTTCGCGGCCGGCCGCCTTGCCGAGTTCGGAGAAGGCCAGCGAGAACTGCATGTATTCGCGATGGGGTTTCAGCCCCTGCGGCGTGGGATACGGAGCCGTCGGGTAGCTCCAGGGCCTCGACAACCTTTCCTTGACGGTGTCGTAGGTCTCCAGCGCGATCCGCAACGCGTCTCCGTTGCCCGTGGCGAGGTGGTATTCGACCAGGCCCATGATGGCGAAGGAATCCGTGATAATGCTCTCCGGCCCCTCCACCACGCTGCCGTCGGCCTCCGTGAGCCACACCCAGTGGCCGTGGCGGTCCCGCCCGTGCCTTTCAATGAAACGGAAAATCCCGTCCGCTATGGATTCCCATTCCGCCCGGCGCTCGATTCGGCGGCAAAGCGCGGAGAATGTCCACAGCGCCCTCGTCTGGGACCACATGTATTTTTGCGTATTGACGAGGCTACCGTCGTCTCGGATGCAGGTGAAGAGGCCGCCGTGGCATTGATCGACGGCATGGGTGGTCCAAAACGGCATCACCTCCTCGAGAAGGTGGAAACGCAGGAAGTCGCGGAGTGCAAGGAATTCCATCATATGTTTTTATCGGTAAACCAAATCGGGGATGTCCACGCGCACTGGCCGTTGCGCTGCTCCACCCGGAGGTGGTAGCAATCGGAGGGGCTAGGATCCGGATCCTCCAGCACGGCCGCGCACGAGGCCTTGGTCGCGGAGACCACCGAGCCCATCCCGAGGCGCGGGGCGGAGAAGGATTCTGTCACGGCGCCCCATTCGGTCCGGCACTCCATCTCCCCGAGCGTGGCCCGGAGGCGGCAGCCGCCGGGTTTTCCGGCGCGCGAGGTTTCCGCCTCCAAATCGACAGCGGTTTCCGGCGACCCCTCCACCAGAAGGGCGAAGCCGCTCACGGGCCTCGAGTTTCTGCGCGAGGTGTGGGCGCACGCCTGAAACTCCGCCGGGGACACGGGGCCGGCGGAGTGCGAATACTTCACCCCTGCCTCCCCACTGCAAAAAGCCGGCATCCAATCCCGGATTTCGCCGCCCTTGATCCGCAGGCGCACCGTCCAATCTGTCGCCTCCGCCGAGGACATCCCGTCCCAGCCGAATTCGACGCGCAGGATGTGGCCGCCCCTGGGCGCCCGGGGTGAGGGCTGGTCCAGCGGAGCGCTCCGCCAGGAGGCAGGATGTCCCCCATCATGCCGCCCTCCGCTTCGAACCACGCGCGGATCCGGTCGCCGGAGACCGCGTAGGTGTGCCGAGCGCGGAGAGCCGAAAAAACCTGTGTGCGCGAGAGCCCGTCCGCCCAGATTCCCGCCAAGCCCTCCCCGTAGCTGCCCGGGCATCCCCAATGGTTGTCCGTGGAACCCGCCACGCCCACGATGTGGCCGGCCTTCCATTGCTCGACCAGGGATTGCGAGCGCTCGCACCCGCCCATCGAATGCAGGAGCATGGCATGGTGCGTGTCCGCCTCGATTCCACAGCCGTGCTCGGAAAATCCGTCCGCCACCGGGGAAACATCCGCGGCCCACGCCCCCCAGTTCGCCCCTCGCCAGCCCTGGCGGTATCCCAAGTGGTGGGGCACCAGAATCGCCCCGTGGCGCCGCGCCCAGTCCTGGAGTTCGCCCATGGTCGCCGCCCGGCAAACCGTCCCCTCCGCCCCGGGCAGCAACACATGGTAGTCGCCCCACTCCGCCGAATGCCACTCGAACGCCACGAAGGCGGTGAACTCCCCGTCGCGGTTCGCGGCGTTGGCACGGGCCCGCACCTCCTCCCAGCGCCGCTCCACCAACTCGAAACCTTCGCGGTGCCGGCGCTCCACCGCCGCATCCCCCCGCGGCAAGTCGGGCCACCACGCGTGCGGCGTGAACGCATACACATCCAGCCGGGATGCCCGCGCCAACCCGTAGGAACGCTCCAGCGTTCCCACCCCGTAGCCCACCTCGTTGTGATTGTGCAAATCCCCCCAATAGGGCCTTTTCGAGTCATGACTTGTCATATTGGCATATAAGACCATCCTTTCATGTTTTTAAAAGTCTTTCACGCTCGAGACGAGCATGCTCCTTTGTGCGCTGGGCGTGGTTCGTGCGATTTTGAGCGGGGTGGTGTCTGGGAGTGGTTTGCACCTTCCGTGGAAGAGTTTGGGTCATGCGGGACGATGACCCAAAGGACGAGAGCGCTGCCGTGCGGGGCTTGTAGCGGCGACTCTATGAGCGCCGGGGGTGCGCCGCCCTCGCATGGCGCCAAGCTTCAGCCGCGAAGCGGCGTCCCAGGGGAGCATGGCCGTCTCGGCCGTGCAGGCGCAGGGTAAGCGTTGCGCGGAGCACCACCTGCCGTAGGTAGTGGAGATGTCGTAGTCTGGAGGCTATGACATCTACAGCATCGTTATTATCAGCGGGGGAAATTCTCAAGCAGGACAGTCTGGGGCGAGTGCGCACGCCGCTTGGCAAGCGGCAGGAAATACTCGCCGCTTTTGATGGCTCGGGCATGAGTGCGGCGAGGTTTGCTGCCATGGTTGGCCTCAACTACTCGACCTTTTGCAGTTGGGTTCATGAGCGCAATCAAAAGCAGAGGAAAGATTCGGCTTTGATGGGAGCGGCGGCGAAGCCGCAGGTGCAATGGATCGAGGCGGAGATCGCCTGCGGGGCGAAGCCACGCTGTGCTGGCGACGGGATGGAACTTGAACTCCTTGGTGGTGGAGCGAGGCTGAGAATCCGGGATGAACGTGATGCGGAATTGGCAGCGGCGGTGCTGCGCGCGATGGGAGGCGGGGCATGCTGAGTTTTACGGGAGCGTTGCGAGTTTTTGTCGCATTGGAGGCCTGCGATATGCGCAAAGGATTTAACGGGCTCTCTGGCATGGTTGCAACCAAGCTCAACGAGGATGTGCAGAGCGGGGCGCTCTTTGTGTTCAGCAATCGCAGTCACACGCGGCTCAAAATCATTTACTGGGATGGCTCGGGACTGTGGTTGATGGCCAAGCGTCTGGAGAAGGGAACTTTTTCGTGGCCCAAGGATACAGATGGAAAAACCAAACTCGCCTTGCGAGCCGAGGCGTTGGCCATGCTGACCGACGGGGTTGATTTGCGAGGCGGGCGGATGCGGCCATGGTATCAGCGTGAAGCTTGATGAGTGCGGTATATTCAGTTGGCATGTAACATGCTATGTATTTTATGAGTGAAGAAAGTCGGCAAAAACAACCTGGCGCAGGAGAACGAAAGACTCCGAAAGGAAAATGTGCGCCTGATTGCCGAAAATGAGCGTCTTCGTCAGGAGGTGAAGCTTCTGAATGAAAAGATGGATTGGCTGATGAAGAAAATGTTCGGGAGTTCGAGCGAGGCGCTCAACTCCAATCAACTCGACTTGTTTGTCGTTCTTTCCGAGACGCAAGCGCCCGAGCCTGATGCCTCCTTGCTTGCGGAGGCCATGATCCCCGCCAAACCCAAAACCAAATCCCCAAGGCGCGAACGCATTCCTGAGAACCTGCCTGCGCAGGAGGTTGTGATCGACCCGCCGGAGGTGCTTGCCGATCCGGAAAAATGGCGCCGGATTGGTGAGGAAATCAGCGAGCGACTGGACTTCGAGCCGGGGCGTTTTTTTCGCCGTCTTCTGGTGCGTCCCAAATATGTGCTCATTGGCGACAAAGAGGCAGCTCCCGTTATTGCGTCTCTGCCCGAGTGCCTGCAAGAGCGAGGCATTGCTGCTCCCGGCCTGCTTGCCACCGTGGCGGTCTCCAAATACTGCGACCACCTTCCGCTCTACCGGCAGGAGATGATTTTTAAAACCCGCCACGGCGTGTCGTTGCCACGATCGACGCTGGCGAGATGGATGGAACTCATCGCCTTTTGGTTGCAGCCCATTTACGAAATCATCCGCACCACAGTCATGGACAACAAGTATGTCCAGATCGACGAAACCCCCGTGTCTTATCTTGAGCCCGGGAATGGAAAAACCAAACAAGGCTACTTGTGGACAGCACATGCGCCTGGACTCGATACGGTCTTCCACTGGGAAACGGGAAGAGGCGCCGCTTGCTTGGAAAACATCGTTCCGGTGAACTTTCGTGGCGTGCTGCAATGCGACGCCTATGCGGCCTATCCTGCTTTCGCCAGCACACGCGAAGG